>Ga0210123_1000126_pt1 | contig 50424 bp, 44 predicted proteins | sample Muzzi_PWB_D2_FD_185535 | JGI IMG/M metagenome (GOLD analysis project Ga0210123, IMG submission 185535) | Wetland microbial communities from San Francisco Bay, California, USA, that impact long-term carbon sequestration - Muzzi_PWB_D2 (SPAdes) | ecosystem: Environmental > Aquatic > Marine >... | reverse complement strand
CCGTTCGAGCCCGGAAAGCCTGGCGAGGGCCAGGGCACCGTCCAGCTCTTCATCCAGGGCGCGCTCGAGACCGGGCGAGACGCTGGCCGCCTGCAGCTCGATCTTCTGGCCCGGATCGATGCCATACTCCGACCTCAGGTTCCGCACGGCGCCGACCAGCTCCTGCAGCTCCGCCAGCGCGGCGGTGGCCGCTTCGTCGCGCAGCCCACCCCCGGCGGGCCACGGACCGAACAGCAGGGTGTCCTCCTCGCCGCGACCCGGCAGGTGGCAGTAAAGCTCCTCGGTGATGAACGGCATGATCGGGTGCAGCAGGCGCAGCCATCCGTCGAGGACGTGGGCCAGCGTCGCGGCCGCCGCCTCGCGGCTCGCCTCGCCCCGATCGCCCCGCAGGCGCGGCTTCACGAGCTCCAGGTACCAGTCGCAGAAGTCGCCCCACACGAACTGGTAGGTCTCCTCGGCCGCCTCGTGCAGGCGGAATTCTTCGTGCGCCGACGTGATGGATTCCGATGCCTCCGCGAACCGCGTGAGGATCCAGCGGTCGGCCACCTCGATGTCGGTCTGCGCCAGATCGCGGCGGACGTCGCCTTCGGTCAGGCCGCCCAGGGCGAACCGAACGGCGTTCCAGATCTTGTTCGCAAAGTTGCGGCCCACGCGGAACGATCCCTCGAGGTCCTCGTGGTCGAGCTGCATATCAGTGCCGATCGCCGCCGCAGAGACCAGCGTGTAGCGCATCGCGTCGGCCCCGAACTCCTCGACCACCGCGAGCGGGTCGATCCCGTTGCCGAGCGACTTCGACATCTTCCGGCCCTGCGCGTCGCGCACCGTACCGTGCATGAGGACGTCGGAAAACGGGATTTCGCCCATGAACTCGAGACCGGCCATCACCATGCGGGCGACCCAGAAGAACAGGATTTCGGGCGCCGTGCTGAGTGCCTGGGTCGGGTAGAGGACGCGCAGGTCGGGCGTATCCTCGGGCCAGCCGAGCGTGCTGAACGGCCACAGCCACGAGCTGAACCACGTGTCGAGCACGTCGGGATCCTGCGTGAGCGAACCGCCGCAGGCCGCGCACTCGGTCGGGTCCTCGCGTCGCACTGTGATCTCCTCGCAGTCGTCGCAGTACCAGACGGGGATGCGGTGCCCCCACCAGAGCTGCCGGCTGATGCACCAGTCGCGGACGTTCGTGAGCCAGTGCTCGTAGATCGAGCCGAAGCGCTCAGGATGGAAGCGCAGCCGCCCGTCCTCGTAGGCGGCGAGCGCCGGCTTCGCGAGCGGCTTCATGCTCACGAACCACTGCAGGCTGAGCCGCGGCTCGACGACCGTGTCGCACCGGTAGCAGTGCCCCACCGCGTGCGTATGGTCTTCGGCCTTCTCCAGCAGACCGGCCGCCTCGAGCGCGGCGACCACGGCCTTGCGGGCCTCGAACCGGTCGAGGCCCCGGAACTCCTCGGGCGCCGCGTCCGACATCGTCGCGTCGTCGTTCATCACATCGATACGCTCGAGGTCGTGGCGATTGCCGATCTCGAAGTCGTTCGGATCGTGGGCCGGCGTGATCTTCACGAAGCCGGAACCGAACTCCGGGTCGACGTAGTCGTCGGCGATGATCTTTAGCGTACGCCCGGTGAGCGGCAGCTCGACCTCGCGCCCGATCAGCGCCCGGTGGCGCTCATCGTCGGGATGGACGGCGACGGCCGTGTCGCCCAGCATCGTCTCGGGCCGGGTGGTCGCGACGACGATGTGGTCGCGGTCCGTGTCGGCGTCGCCGCGCCTGACGAGCGGATAGCGGATGTGATAGAGCTTACCGGCGGTCTCCTGGTGCTCCGCTTCTTCGTTGGACAGGGCGGTCAGACAGCGCGGGCACCAGTTGATGATGTACTGCCCGCGATAGATCAGACCCTTCTCGTACAGTTGCACGAACACCTCGCGCACGGCGCGCGACAGGCCCTCGTCCAGCGTGAAGCGCTGCCGCTCCCAGTCGCAGGAGCAGCCCATGACCTTGAGCTGGTCGATGATGCGCGAACCGTACTCGTCGACCCACTCCCACATGCGCTCGACGAACTTCTCGCGACCCAGGTCCTGGCGGCGCAGCCCCTCGGTGGCGAGCTGCTGCTCGACCACGTTCTGCGTGGCGATGCCGGCATGGTCGGTGCCGGGCACCCACACGGCGTCGCGGCCCCGCATCCGCTGGAAGCGAATGACGATGTCCTGGATCGTGTTGTTGAGGCCGTGGCCCATGTGAAGCGCCGCCGTCACGTTGGGCGGCGGGATGACCATCACGTAGGGATCATCGGCGTCGGCTGCATCGACGTGGAACGCGCCGCGGTCCAGCCAGCGGGCATAGAGGGGGGCTTCGATCCCGGACGGATCGTAGCGGCTGCCGAGCTCGTGTGTTGATTCGGTCATGATGTCTGCGGGTCGCGGGTAGTTCGATGGCCCGACAGTTTAACGGACCGCGCAAGGCGGGGCGAGGCGGAGGAGGCGGCCTAGTCGTCAACCTCGGCGGAGTCCTGCTCGGCCTTCAACGAGTCCTGCAGGCGCTTCTCCAGCTCTTCCTTCGTGCGCTCGCGTATCTGACGGGCGCGCTCTTCCTGGATGTCCTGGGACTCGCCGATGAGATCCTGGTAGCGGATGTCGCGCAGATCCCTCGCCCGCTGGCGCGACTCGCGGCCGTTCGGGCCTTCCTCCTGCAGCAAGGAGCCGAGGTCGATGGGGATCAAGACGCCGCCGATGTGGATGCCGTCCTCATCGACGCCCCACTCCTCGCCCTCGTCACCGGTCAGCCATTCCAGCGCCTTCCGGCGTTGCTCTTCCGACAGACTCAGGCTGTCGAGCATGATCCCGAGCCGGGCCCGGATCTCGCCCTCGTAGCGGGCATAGGGGTTCTCGGCCAGGTACTCGGGCACCTGGTCGTCCGGAACGTCCGGGTACAGGCGCTCGTCGCCTTCCTTCGGCTGCAGCTTCTCGGCATTCGTCAGGTAGCCCTCGTCCGCGGACGGCCGCTCGCCGGGCTCGGCGCGAACCGGCGGACCTGCCGCTTGATCGGGCCGCGCCTGGACGGTCTCGTCGGGAACCTCGCGGGGCGGCGGCCGGCCCTCGTCCTCCTCGGCCGCAGACGGCGGCAGCACGTTGCCGATCACCACGGACTGCGGGCCCTGCAGGGCGATCGCCGTCTCGGGCGGGCGCGGGGCGGCCGGGGCCTCGACGCGAAGGCTGCGCCCGAGCACGAACAGGACGAACAGGTGCACGACGAGCGAGACGCCGAGGCCGATCCGCACGGCCTTCGTGTAGCCCAGCCGCCGTCCCGCCAGGGCACGGGCTTCAGGGCGATCCTGGCGGGGATCGCTCACGCGAAGCGCTCCAGCCGCGTCACCAGCTCGGCGTAGCGTTCGGCCGGCAGGGTGAGCGAGGCACGAACGAAGCCCTCGCCGCCGGTTCCGAACGCGCCCCCGGGCAGCAGCACCACAGCCTCCTGCTCGAGCAGCTCCCGGCACCAGGGCTCCGATGCGCCGCCGCCGGGAACGGGCAGCCAGAGATACAGCGTCGCCTCGGGGGTCGGCAGCGCGAATCCCGCGCCGCGGAAGGCGGCCAGCGCCGCGTCCCGCCGCTCCTCGAGCCACGCCACGTTGCGGGCGACGAAGGCCTCGGCGTCGGCCAGCACGGCGGCGCCCGCCGCCTGGATCGGGAGATAGGACCCCGTGTCGAAGAACGTCTTCACCCGCTTCAGGTCGGCCATGAGCCCGGCGTTGCCCGTCGCCCAACCGAGCCGCCAGCCGGTCATGTTGTACGTCTTCGAGAACGAGTGAAACTCGAGCCCGATCTCGCGGCCGCCCTCGACCTCGAGCAGGCCGGGTGCGCGGTAGTTGCCGAACGTCAGCTCCGAGTAGGCGTTGTCGTACAGCAGGCAGGCGCCGCGCTCACGGCACGCCGCCACGACCTCGCGGAGATAGTCGAGGTCCACCGTCGCGGCCGTCGGATTGTTCGGGTAGTTCAGATATACGAGCTTCAGCCGGCCGGGTGCCTCGACGATCCGCTCGGGCGGCACGAGGAAGCCGTTCTCCGGCCGCAACGCGACCCGCTCGATCTGCGCGCCCGCGAAGTAGGCGCCGCCGAAATACGGGGCGTATCCGGGGTCGGGGATCAGCACGGCGTCCCCCGGATCGAGCAGGGCGAACGCGGTGAGCGCGATGGCCTCCTTGCTCCCGATGATCGGAAGGATCTCGTCCCAGGGGTCCACGGCGGCACCAAAGCGGCGCTCCATGAACGCCGCGGCCTCTTCACGGAAAGCCGGATAGCCGCGCTGAAAGGCATAACCCTGCAGCTTCGGGTCGCCGGCGGCGCGCCGGAGCGCCTCCACGGCGATCTCCGGCACGGGCAGGCCCGAATCGCCGGCTCCGAGGTCGAGCACGTCACGGCCCTCGGCCGTCAGACGCGCCCGGATCTCGGGCACGTCCTGCAGGGGATACGGGGGCAGCTTCCGAAGGCGCTCGGCGCTCATGTCTTCAGGGCCTTCTTCTTCGCCGCGGGATAAAGCACGTTGTTCAGGATCAGTCGGTACCCCGGTGAGTGCCGCTTCAGTTCCAGATCCGTGTCCGGATCGCCGATCAGGTGCTGCGGATCCTCGGGATCGTGTCCGCCGAGGAATGTGAAGCTACCCTTGCCGAAGTTCCCGTGCAGGTACTTCACGGCGTCGAGGTTCGCTTCGCTCGCAAGCGCGATCACGCCATCCTTGAGATCGGCGGCGTTGAAGCTTGTCGTCAGCCCGTAGAAATCGGGTAGCACGCGCTCCTGAGACTGCGTGAGCATCGTGGGGACCGGGTCGATCTTCGCGCTGAACTCGAACAGGGTGAAGCTGCCGAGCGGCTTGCGCCACGGCGTGTTCACCTGGTGTGCGTCGATGTCGCTGAACGCCGAGAGTGACGGATCGAGGACGACGGTGGCATTTTCGAACGCGAGCGCCTGGGTCCAGTCCATGCGGGCCGTGGCGTCCGGGTCGGGCGGCGTGCCGTCGGCGAACGCCGCCGCGATGTCGACGTCCTGCGCGGCGAGCGCCAGGTCGAGCGTCTCAGTCGCCGTACACATGGCGAACAGGAAGCCGCCCTGCTCCACGTAGTCGCGGATCCCGAGGGCCACGGCTCGCTTGAGAGCCGGCACGTCGGCATATCCGAACTCATTGGCCACCTGCTGGTTACGTGCGACTTCCTCACGTAACCAATCAGATCTCGTATAGTTTAGATAGAACTTCGAGTACTGTCCCGTGAAGTCCTCGTGGTGCAGGTGCAGCCAGTCGTAGTCGGTCAGCTTTCCCTCGAGCACGTCGGCGTCCCACACCTTCTCGTAAGGAATCTGCGCGTACTCGAGGGCCATCGTCACGGCGTCGTCCCACGGCGAGCTGTTGGGCGGTGTGTAGATCGCGATCTTCGGCGCCTTCTCGAGCGGCACGGCCTCCATGTTCTCGGCGGCGATTGTGGCGCGGAGCTGCGCCAGTTCGGTGCCCGAGAGCGGCTGCACGGTCACGCCCATCAAGGCGGCCTGCTCGACGATACGGCGCTGATTGGGCAGGAGGAACGAGCCGTCCCGGTAGTTCAGCAGCCACTCGGCGCTGACGCCCTGGTCAATCGCCCAGTACGTCAGACCATAGGCGCGCAGGTGGTTCTCCTGCGCCTCGTCCATCGGCACCAGCAGGTTCTGGGCGCGGGCGGCCTTCGCCAGCGGCGGAGCGAGGACCAGGACCAGGAGGAGACCCCACGTCAGAAACGGCGGACGCCTCACAGCGTGCGCTCCGGTGTCGCCGATGACGTGCTGGACGGCACCTGTCCCTCGATCTCCGCCAGCAGGCGCCGCGCCACGGGCGCGAGCGCGCTGTCGGGGTGGTCGATGATCAACCGCTGCAACCACGCGCGGGCCGCGTCGGGCCGCCCGGGAAGCTCGGACCGCGCGAGCGCGAGCAGCGCACCGGTGGCCTCGGTGGACTCCGGAAACGCCTCGACGAGCCGGCGCCGAACCCCGAACGCTTCGTCCTCCAGGCCGGCGTGGGCCAGCGCACCGGCCGCGAGGCGCATCAGCCCGGCCGGCGCGTCAGCGTCGGGCCGCCGGGCCCATCCGTCGGCGGCGTCGATCAGCGCGCCCGGCACGTCGTCGGCCCGCAATGCGTAGATTCCCTGCCCCAGCAAGGCCACGTCGGCCGAGTCGGCGCGCGAGAACACGTCCAGCAGCAACAGGATCTCGGTGCGATCCCCCGGATCGCCGCCCGGAATCTGGCCGGCGGTCTCGAGATGCTGCAGGGCCGCGTCGACGCGGCCCTGGAACAGCGCCAGGTGGCCCCGCTGAGCCTCCAGTCGCGAGGCGGTCGCGGCATCCGACGGCTGCCTCGGCGCGAGGTCGAGCGCCCGGCGGGCCGCCTCGATGTCGTTGCGACGCACACGGGCCCTGGAGAGCCGGATCGTCAGATCCGCGAGCTCAGCCTCCTCGTCGGGATACTCCCGGGCATGCAGGCGGATGAGCCGCTCGGCCGCATCGTCGTTGTCGTCCGCCCGCAGCACGACGAGGCTGTTGATAGCCAGCCGACGCGTGTCGCTTCCCTCCGGCGCCTCGTCGAGAATCCGCTCGAACGCGGCGCGCGCATGCTCGCGGTCTCCCAGCTCGAGGGCGAGGCTTGCCTCGACGGCCTCCCACTGCCGCCGGTCGCGAGTCTCCGCGGCGTCGCTCGCCAGCTGGCGGGCCGCCCACCGTGCATCCTCGGGATAGCCCCGCTCCCGGGCGTCCGCGTAGTACTTGCGGAGCATCGGCCAGCGCGTCTCCCGCGGGGCGCGGCTCACGACCTGCTCGGCCAGGGAGCGCGCCCAGGGCCCGCGGCCGAGCCGCAGGGCCAGGTCGAGGCCACCCCGCAGGGCGCCGAAGCCCGTCGAGCCGGCATTCAGGGCCTTTTCGATCGCATCGACCACGGCCTCCCGATCGACACCCGGCGTACGCAGGCGGGCCTCGACCGAAGTCACACCGGCCTCGCCCCAGGCGAGCACCCGCAGCCACTCGCGGGCGGCGTCGTCGTACCGGCCGGCCTGCTCGTACAGCACCGCGAGCTCCTGCGCGAAGACATCGTCGTCATCGGTGCGCTGACGGGCGTCCAGCAGAGTCTGCACTGCCTGCTCGTGGCGGCCGAGCTTCTCCAACGTGACAGACAGCTCCCCATAGCCCGAGATGTCGTCGGGTCGGGCCCGAATCCACGCCCGGGCCTGCTCCAGCGCTTCCTCGCCGCGGCCCGAGGCGGCCAGCGCCCGGATGAACACCTGGTGGATCGCAGCCTGGTCGTAGCTCGCCTCGGCGGCCGCGGCCTCGGCGTATGGCAACACTACGTCGGGGACGCCTCGCTCGTCGGTGAGCTGGGCCAGCATGGCCAGGGCCTGCGAAGCGGTTGGCTGCGACGCGAGAAGCTCGATCAACACCCGTTCGGCTTCACGCGCCTGGCCCGACCGCTCGAGCTGGATGGCCAGGGCGAGCGCCCGGCTCTCCTCGGCCCGCGCCCCGCTGCTGACCTGCGCGGCGGCCGGACCGGCGAGCGGCACGGCGCCCGCGAGGGCGAACAGGACGGCCAGGACGACGGCGCGGCGACGAGCGCTCATGGCGTCCCTCCTTCCACGGAACCCGCCGCTGGGTTCGCGTTCAGGCGGTCGAAATACTCGAGGATCAGGCGGCGTCCCGAGTTCGAGACGCCCCGGAGGGCCGCATCGTCCGGGTAGGGATAGCGCGGCCCCGTCTCGACGTCACCGACTTCGGGAACAGCCCCCGGCCGTGAGAGATCGGCCGCCTGCGACTCGCGCCGACTCGGATCCTCGTCGCGCTCGAGCGACTTGCCCGCGTCGAGCAGACGACGGAACAGCCGCTCCTGGCGCTGCAGCGTCTGCTTGTCGATCTGGCCGGCGCTCAGCTGCGCGGCGATCTCATCGGCCTCCGTGGCGAGCAGCTCGGGGCGCGCGGCCAGCTCCTGCGCCTCGGGCCGGCCCGCCAGCTCCTCGAGCTGCCGGGCGATCTCCTCCTGTCGCCGGGCCAGTCGCTCCATCCGGGCGGCCATCGGCTGGCCGCTCTGCTGCATGAGCATGAGCCCGCCCGACTCCCGGTTCAGGCCTGCCTGGCTCTGGCTCATCTGCGCGAGTTGATCGAGCATCTCCTCCATGCCGGTGGCGGAGCCGGCGTTCTCGACCTGTTGCCGGCTCGCCATGAGCCGGCCCGCCAGGTCGTTGAGCGACTCCACCAGGGCGCGTCCGTCGGCGGCCGCCGTGCGCGGCGCCCCCTCGCGGGCGCTCAGCGACTCGCCCAGGGCCTGCATGCGTTGCCGGGCATTCGTCGCCGTCCGCCCCACCGTCTCGTCGATCAGCGCCGTCTTTCGGCCCGCCTCCGAGAGCGACTCGAGGAGCCGGTCGAGGCCCTGCACCAGCGCCGCCTGCCGCCCCGCCAGGTCCGAAGCGTCCACGTCGGGATCGGCCAGGGCGTCAGCCAGCTCCCGCTGCTCCGTCGCCAGGTCGAGCGCCTCGCCGGTAGCCTTCTCGACGGCTTCGACGGCCTCCTGCTTCCAGTCCTCATTGAGCATCTGCCCCGCTTGCTGCATCGAGCTCGAGGCCTCCTGCATCTGTCCGGCGGCTTGCGAGGCGGACTGCTGCCCACTGCTCTGTTGCTGCGGGCTGCCACTGCGCGCGCCCTCTGCCGCCTGTCGCATCTGGCCGGCGGCTTCGGAGGCCTGCTGCATGCCCCGTGCGACGGAATCGGCGGCGCCGTCGAGGCCCTGCTCAGCGAGACGGTCCTGCAGCTCCTGCATCCTCTCGGCGAGCTGCTCGGCCTGCTCGGCGGTATCGTCCTGCTGCCCCGCCCACTCCTCGCCCGGCTCGTAGCCCTCGGCCAGTGCCGACTGCTGGTCGGCCAGCTGCTGCGCGTCCTCGACGGTCTCCTTCATCGACTGTTCGGTCGCGACTCGTTCCATCAGCGACAGCGTGCGCTCGAGCCGGCTCTCGAGTTCCTTCAGCGTGTTGGACAGCTCCCCTAGCTCCTGCCGGGTGCGCGGCGTGTCGAGGTCGCGCAGCGCCTCCTCCAGCTGCCGGAGCTGCTCTCCGAGGCCGGTTTCCTCGATCTGCCGGAACAGTTCGTCGAGCTGCTCCATCTTCTCGCGCATGGCGGCGTCGGACATGCCCGACTCCTCGGCGCCCCGGCGCATCTCTTCGAGCTGTTGCCGCATCTCCTGCATCCGCTCGTCCAGGTCCTCGCCGCGCTCCAGGACCCGGCGGGCCTCCTCGGTCGCGCCGAATTCGGCCGACTGCTGTTCCTGGCTGCGGCCCCCCTGCTGGCCGCTCGCCCGCCGCTCGGCGTCACGGGCGGCCTTTGAGAGATCCGCGGCGTCGTCGCGGAGCTCCCGCCCGCCGCGCGCAAGATCGGTCGCCGTCTCGGCTGCCGAGCGACGCAGCTCGGACATGGTCGGCACGTAGACCTTGAACGTGTCCGAGCGGGCGGCCCCGTGACCCGGATTCCCGTCCCCGGCGCGGGCCGTGTAGAACAGGGTGTCGCCGGGCGCCAGCTCGAGCACGTCCAGGCGGAGTAGCGGCCGCAGCACCAGGCGGTCCAGCCGGTCGCGCGTCGATGCGGCACTCCACAGCGGCACGATGCGTGGCTCGCCTACGAGGCCCGAGGCCGTCACCCGCCAGGTCTCGAGGTCGACCATCGAGAGGCCGATGTCATCGCGGGCGTCCACGACCAGCGGCAGGCGGAGGTCGACGCTCGCCGCCGTGTCGCGGCCGGGATACGTGATCTGCACGTCGGGCATCCGGTCGGGCACGACCCGGATGCTGAACGGCGGCGGCGGGCTGAGCCCCGGCAACTCGACGGACGGGTCGAAGGTCCAGGCCCAGGTCGCGTCTCGCGTCGGCCGCCAGTCGGACGTGAACCGGTCGCCTTCGACCGCGAGCTCAACCGTGCGCCCGGAAGCGGTGTCGGTGAGCGCCGCCGCCGCGAGCGGGGCGTTCGTGCGGCCCCGAATGCGGACCAGCGTCCCGGCCGGAAGCTCCAGGTCCCCGCCGAGGGAGCCGAGCGTTTCCGACGGCCGGCCCAGATAGGCCGGGTAGCGGAGCTCGACGCTCAGGTCGGTGACGAGCAACGGATCGAGCGGGCGAACCTCATGCGTCTCCGATCGGGATCCGTCGTCCCCCTCCACCCAGTACCGAGTGGGCGCGTTGATCGGCCCGGTCTCGGCGGCCGCGGCGCCCGTGGCATCCACGGCGGCGGCGGCGCGCCGGATCGGTTCGCCCTCGGCCTGCCAGGCGACGCGCACCGAATCCCGCAGCGACGCCACGGCCCGCACGGGCAGCCGGTCCCCGCGCAGCACGGCCGTGTCGCCCGGAGCGACGCGGATACGGGGCGGCGGCGGCGGGAAGGCGGTGTGCCAGGGACGGCTCAGCGCCTCGGCGGCGCGGACCGTCCGCGCCGGGGCCCGGACCGCCAGCAGGGCGAGCCCGCCGAGCGTCACGGCGAACACGGCCACCGTGATCAGGATGCGGCGCCCGACCCCACGCAACGTCTCGGGAAACAACTCCCAGTCCTCGTGGGCGGCGATCGTGTCGGCGACGCGGTCCCGGCCGAGGCTCGCGAGGGTGGCGGAACCGCCGCGGACGGGCGTAGCCAGCTCGAGGGCGCCGGCCAGCTGGCCGCGACGCAGGCCCAGCGAGCGCTCGACCTCGGGGACGAGAGCCGTCTCACGGTTCGCGTCGAGCTGACGCCGGGCGAACAGGGCGACGACTACGCCACCGGCGATCGCGACCAGGCTCAGGGTCAGCGGGACCCAGGATCCCGGCCGGTACACGGCGGCCTCGGGCAACAGCGCGGCCACGGTGATCGCGACCGCGACCACCGAGACGACCAGCGCGGCCGCCGCCATGCCGAGCGCCATACGCACCCGGGCGGCCAGGCGCGCGATGCGGCCCAGCTCGGCGCTCTGCTGTGGGTTGCTCATCTACCCTTCCCCTCTTCCGGCCCCTCGTCGTCCCGTCTCTCGCCCGCGGCGAGCGCCGTCTCGTAGGCCGCGTTGCGCGCCAGCCCCAGGTCCCCGCGCAGGGCATCCGTGATCTCACGGGTGCTCGCTCCCTGCTCTGCCATGCGCCGGGCGAGCGCGCGCGCCGCCTCCTCCGCCCGCACCCACGCCCCCGGATCACCGGCGGCCGATGGCGGGCGGTCCACGTCGTCGGCGGCCTCGCCCCGTCCGCGGTCGAGCACCAGCGTCACCTCGCCGCGCACCTCCGCTCCCCGGTAGTAGTCGGCCAGCGCCGCGACCGTTCCACGGCGCACCTCTTCGTGCAGCTTCGTCAACTCCCGGCACACGGCGGCCGGAGTCCCCGCGAGTCCCGCCCCGGCGAGGTCGACGAGCAATCGACCGACCCGGTTCGGCGACTCGAAGGCGACCACCGTGACATCGGTTCGCCGGCAGCGCTCGAGCCACACCGTCCGCTCCGCGCCCGTGCGGGGGGGGAAGCCATAGAAGGCGAACTCGTCGGCCCCGAACCCAGAGGCGGCGAGCGCCGCCAGCACGGCCGACGGCCCGGGTACGGGTATGATGGAATGGCCCGCCCCGGCGGCTGCATGCACGAGCGTCGCGCCCGGATCCGACACTCCGGGCGTCCCCGCGTCGGTGACGAGCGCCACGTCGGTGCCCGCGGCGAGCGCCGCCAGAACCTCGTCGATGCGCTCGCGCTCGTTGTGCGCGTGCAGGGAGACGAGCTGCGTCTGCAGGTCGAAGTGTCGCACGAGCTTCAGGGTGCGGCGCGTGTCTTCGGCGTAGACGACCGGCACCCGGCCGAGCACCTCGAGGGCGCGGGGGGACAGGTCGGCGAGGTTGCCGATCGGTGTGCTGACCAGATACAGGGTTCCCGCGTCCTCGGACATCAGGCAGTCATCGGCTCGACCCAGGGTTCAAACGAGAAAGCGCCCTCCGCCGCTTCCGGCCGGAGGGCGCCGACGGCGCGCTGGTGGCGCGAGCCGGTCAGGCGTGCGCCTGGATCAGCTCTTCCAGCTGGCTCTTCGAGCGGACGCCGACCACCGTCTCGACCAGTTCTCCATCCTTGAAATAGAGAATGCTCGGGATCGACCGGACGTTGAATCGCTCGGTGACCCGGCGGTTCGCGTCGACGTCGACCTTCCCGACCTTGACCTTGCCGGCGTACTGCTCGGCCAGCGACTCGAGCACCGGCGTGACGGCGCGGCATGGACCGCACCATTCGGCCCAGAAATCGATGACGGCCAGGCCTTCGCTCTGCTCGATCTCCGAGGCGAAGCTGTCGTCCGTGATCTCCAGCAGATGTTCGTTGGACATATGTACTGCTCCTCGACGCTAGTGGATTATCGCGACACGTGGTTCTACGTTTCCATGGTGAACAAGATCGACCACATCGGAATCGCGGTCAATTCCCTCGAAAAGGCCATTCCGGCCTTCTCCGCCCTGCTCGGAAGTAACGTCTCCGGCGAGGAGGAGGTTCCCGGCGAAGCCGTGCGCGTGGCCTTCTTCGGCACCGGCCCCGGCCGTATCGAGCTGCTCGAGCCGACGGGTCCCGAGTCCCCCATCACGCGCTTTCTGGAGCGCCGGGGTCCGGGCGTCCACCACATCTGCCTGGCCGTGCCCGATCTCGACGCGGCACTGGAGCGCTGCGAAGCGCAGGGGATGATCGTCCTCGAGCCCCGGATCCGCGAGGGCGCCGGTGGCCACCGGGTGGCGTTTCTGCACCCGAAGACGACGTCGGGCACGCTGGTGGAGCTGGCGGAGCGCGCCTAGTTCAGCCCACCGGAGCCGCTCAGGCGATCCGCCGCCAGCTGCTCGACGAACCACCGCCCCCGCGCATCGTGTGTGGTGATGAACGGGACCATGACGCTTCCCTTCCGCGTTCCCGTCATCCGCACTTCGTAGCGGGCGCGGTTCGGGCCCAGTCCGGCCAGGTTGGACAGCTTCAGCTCGTAGTCTTCGTGCTTGAGGAGACGGGAGAGGACGACCATGCGCGGCTCGATCTCCTGCACGCCGAAGCGCTCGATGGCCGGCCCTTCGGCCGTGCCGAACACGGCCCACATGCCGGCATAGTTCTCCGCCTGGGCGGCGTCGAGGAACCGCATGATCGCGCCGTCCGAGGTGACGGCGCCGTACCCCTCGACGGGCGCGGACACCTGGCCCGCCGAACTCCCCGAGCCGCCGCACGCCGCGGCGGCCAGGCTCACCATTCCCAGGACGGCCGTCTGCACGACGGATCGAACTCGCATGTGACGGACTGGGGGCACGCCGACCTCCCGGTGAGATGACGAAATGTTCTCGTGAGCCGCTTCCACTCGGGGGCAGAATCTGCCCGCCGGGCCCTCCGGGTCAAGCGGTGGAGGGTTCCCCGGCCGGCTCGGCCTCGGTGCCGACCTCCTCCCCATCTGCCACGCGACGCTCCGCCGCGGCGGCGCCAGCGGGCCCGACCCGCTGGAACCGGATTTCGCCGTCCTCGAGGTCCGCCTGCACGCGGTCGCCATCCCCGAACTCACCGTCCAGGAACGACATCGCCAGCGGGTCCGCCACGAGATGCTGAATCGCCCGCTTGACAGGCCGGGCCCCGTAGGCGGGGTCGTAGCCCTCCTCGGCGATCTTCGCCCGCACGTCCCGCGTGAACTCCAGCTCGATCTCGCGCTCGCGCAGCCTTCGCGCCAGGCGCTCCAGCTGCAGGTCGACGATCCGCGTGAGGTCGGCCTCCTCGAGCGGCCGGTACACGAGGATCTCGTCGACCCGGTTCAGGAACTCGGGGCGGAAGTGGCTGCGCAGGGCCTCGAGCACGTGGGCTTCGACGAGCTCCCACGCCTCGTCCTTCATCTCGAGGATCGACGTGCTCCCCACGTTGCTCGTCATGATCACGACGGTGTTGCGGAAGTCGACCGTGCGGCCCTGGCCGTCGGTGAGCCTCCCGTCGTCGAGGATCTGCAGCAGCGCGTTGAACACGTCCGGGTGCGCCTTCTCGATCTCGTCGAGCAGTACCACGCTGTACGGACGCCGCCGCACCTGCTCGGTGAGCTGCCCCCCCTCCTCGTAGCCGACGTAGCCGGGGGGCGCCCCGATGAGCCGCGATACGGCGTGGCGCTCCATGTACTCCGACATGTCGAGGCGGATCATCGCGTCCTCGTCGTCGAACAGGAACTCGGCGAGGGCGCGGGCCGTCTCGGTCTTCCCGACTCCGGTCGGACCGAGGAAGATGAAGCTCCCGATCGGTCGGTCGGGATCCTGGAGCCCGGCGCGGCTTCTGCGGACGGCGTTGGCCACGGCCTCGATCGGCTCGTTCTGGCTCACCACGCGCTCGTGCAGGTGCTCCTCTAGATGCGTCAGTCGCTCGCGCTCGCTTTCGAGCATGCGGGCGACGGGGATGCCGGTCCACGCCGCGACGACTTCCGCCACGTCCTCAGGCCCGACCTCCTCCTTGAGCAGCGCCCCGTCGGACTGCAGCGCTCGGAGCTCGCGCTCCGCCTCGGTCAGTGCCTCCCGCGTCCTGGGGATGCGGCCGTAGCTGATTTCGGCGGCTTCCTGGAGGTTGCCGCTGCGGGTCGCCTGTTCGGCGGCCAGCGTGAGCTCCTCCACCTCGCGCTTAGCCTCGCGGACCCTCTCGATGGCGTTCTTCTCGTTCATCCACGACGACTTGAGCCCGGCGAGCTCCTCGCGCACCTCGGCCAGGTCGGCCTCGAGGTCCTTCCGGCGATCGGCCGACTTCGGGTCGTCCTCGCCCTTCAGCGCCTCGCGCTCGATCTCGAGTTGCATTCTCCGCCGCTCGAGCGTGTCGATCGCCTCGGGCATCGAATCGATCTCGATGCGCAGACGACTGGCCGCCTCGTCGATGAGGTCGATCGCCTTGTCGGGCAGGAAGCGGTCGCCGATGTAGCGGTCGCTCAACCGCGCCGCGGCGACGATCGCCGGGTCCGTAATCCGCACTCCGTGATGGACCTCGTACTTCTCCTTCAGGCCCCGCAAGATCGCGATCGTCTCCGTCAGGCCGGGCTCGCCGACCAGCACCGGCTGGAAGCGCCGCTCGAGGGCCGGGTCCTTTTCGATGTGCTTCCGGTACTCGTCGAGCGTCGTCGCCCCGACCATCCGGAGCTGCCCGCGCGCCAGCGGCGGCTTGAGCATGTTGCCCGCGTCGACCGCGCCTTCGGCGGCACCGGCCCCCACGAGCGTGTGGAGCTCGTCGAGGAACAGCACGTAGCGGCCGCCGCTCTCGGTGATCTCCTTCAGGGCGCCCTTGAGCCGCTCCTCGAACTCGCCGCGAAACTTCGCGCCGGCGAGCATCGACCCGATGTCGAGCTGGATGAGCCGCTTGTCCTTGAGGCTCTCGGGCACGTCGCCTTCGACGATGCGCTGCGCGAGGCCCTCGACGATCGCGGTCTTCCCGACGCCCGGCTCCCCGATGAGCACGGGATTGTTCTTCGTACGCCGCGACAGCACCTGCATGACCCGGCGGATCTCCTGGTCGCGTCCGATGACCGGATCGAGATCGCCGCGGCGGGCCTGCTCGGTGAGGTCGATGCCGTAGCGCTCGAGCGCCTGGTACTTCTCCTCGGCCTCGGGGTCCGTGACGCGGTGTGGCCCGCGCACCTCCGCGAGCGCGCTCTCGAGGGCGTCCGGCGTCGCGCCGGCCGCGCAGAGGATGCGGCTCATCGTGCTGGCCGACTTGCCGGCCAGCGCGAGCAGCAGGTGCTCCGTCGACACGTACTGGTCGCCGAGGCGCCGCGCCTGGGCGTCGGCGTCGTCGAGCACCTTGCTCAGCTCGCGGCTCGCCGCGGGCTGTGCGCCCGACTGCGTGGCAAGCCGCTGCAGGGCGGCGCTCGTCTCGGCGCGCACGGCGCCAGGATCGGCGCCCGCCTTGGCGAGGATCGGGCTGACGACTCCCTCGTCCTGGTCGAGCAGCGCCGAGAGCAGGTGGACGTCCTCGACCGCCGGGTTTCCGGTCCGGCGAGCGAGATCGACGGCGTCCTGCAGCGCCCGGGCTGCCCGGACCGTGAAGCGTTCGGCGGGGATCATCCTTCGATGTCGACCTTTCTACCGGTGGATTCCGTGTGGCGTGGCAACGTCACCGTGAGGATTCCGTCCTCGAGCCGCGCCCGGATGTCGTCGATGCGCACGTCGGCGGGCATGCGCATCGTGCGCCGAAAGCCACCGAAGGGCCGCTCGGAACGGCGGACAGTGGCCTCCTCGCCCCAGTCGGGGGCCGCACGCTGCCCCGTCAGGACCACTTCCTCACCCTCGGTCGTGACGGCGATGTCGTCGCGCGCGACACCAGGGAGGTCGAAGACGAGCAAATATGCCTCAATCGTCTCGACGAAGTCGAAGCGTGGATATCGCACGCTCGCGACGGGCGTGAAGTTGCGGACCCCTTCGAGGATGTCGTCCATGAGGCCGTGGATGTTCTCGGTGAAAGGCCTCTGAGCTCCTGGTTCCGTCTGCGTACCGGAGTCGGCGGTCTGTCCGTTTTCGTCCTTCGGTTCCGTCGTCATGTCGCATTCCTGAGCTGGAGAAGTCGATCGTTCGCTATACCAATAGGGCAAGGGACATGCCCGGAGTTTCTGCCGATTAGGCAGAGAGTACGGCCGAATTCCCGCCGCTGCGTCAGTGACGGCAATTTCAGTTAGAGCCGGGCACCCCCCTCCCACGCGGCGCGGGCACACGCGCTCCGTTGCCCGATTCCCGTCCGGGACGTAGGCTTTGCCGGATGATGCCCGTCTCGATTACCGGCGTCCGCGGGACGCTCGTCATCACGCTATCGACCGTCTTGCTCGCGGTCGCCGCGGCGGGATGCGAGACGACGCCCCCCGAGCCCAAAGGGCGGATCAGCGCCGACACATACGTAGCCGTGATGAGTGAGTTGGCCGACCTGAAGCGCTTCCCGCCGCCGGGCTCCGACTATGTGACACGTACGGCCCGAGCCGATTCTTCGCGGCAAGCCATCCTCGATCGGCACGGCGTCACTGTCGACGAGCTCCTGGCCTACGCGGAGCAACTCGGCTCCCATCCCAACCGGATGCTCGCAGTCACGGACCAGATCATCGTCGTCACCGACTCGCTGGCCCGACTGCGCCGTAATCCGGAGGCCGACTGGGCCGCCGTCGACTCCGCCACGGCCGGTCCCGGCGGCGACGCCCGGCGCGACACGTCCGTTCGGCCTGAGTCCACCGCGGTCGACACCGCGTTGCGCCGCCTCAAGCTCGAGCGCCTGCGCGAACGGCTCGACAGCAACAAGGGACAGCCGTGAGCGAGCTTCGACCGGGATCCGCGGTACGGGCCCTCGGGCGGATGGGCCTCGCGGCGACCAGCCACCTGGGACGGGCCGGTGTCCTGGCGGCCGCGACCGGGCAGGCGCTCCTGCGGCCGCAGGAGTGGCGGCGGCAGGCGGTCGTGCAGGCGAAGGCGATCGGCATTGACAGCCTCCCGCTCGTCCTGTTCGTCGCATGCCTCAGCGGGTCGATCCTCGCGCAGCAGAGCGGCTACCAGTTCACCGACCTGCCGATGTGGATTGTCGGACAGGCGGTGACGGCCGGCATGCTGACCGAGCTCGCTCCCCTGCTCTCGGCGATCATCCTCGCCGGACGGGTCGGAGCCGGCATCGGTGCGGAGCTCGGCACGATGAAGGTGACCGACCAGATTGACGCGCTCCGCACCCTGGGGCGCGATCCGGTGGTCGAACTCGTCGTCCCGCGTGTCGTGGCGGGCGCCGTAATGATGATCCCGATCGTCATCTTCGCGAACATCATCGGAATCTGGGCCGGCTGGCTGACCGCGATCGGGCTGCTGCCGATGACGACACAGGAGTACATCTACGGGGTGCAGGCCTACAACTATGCGCCCGCCGTGATCTTCACCCTCATCAAGGCCGTGTTCTTCGGAATGACGATCACGTTCACCGGCTGCTACGTCGGCTTCCAGGCGGAGGGCGGCGCCGCCGGCGTGGGTCGCACCGCGACGAATACGGTGGTCGCGATAATCGTCGCGCTCATGGTGCTCGACGTCGTACTCGCCCCGATCTACAAGGCCGTCTCGTGATCCAGATCATCGGCCTCAAGAAGAATCTCAACGGTAAGCAGGTGCTCGACGGGGTCGACCTCGAGATCGAAGAAGGCTCGACGCTCGTGATCATGGGCCCCTCGGGCACCGGGAAGAGCGTCCTGCTGAAGCACATCGTGGGGCTGTTCGATCCTGACGAGGGCGACATCCTGGTCGAGGGCATGTCCGTGCCCAACGCCGACGGGAAGCAGATCCAGGAGATCCGCTCGAAGATCAGCTACGTGTTCCAGAACGCAGCGCTGTTCGACTCGATGACCGCTGCCCAGAACATCCAGCTTGGGCTGTCCGCTGAGCACGGGCGCGAGGTCTACTCACTCAAGGATCCGGCCGTGATCGAAGCGATCCGGCTGGTGAACATGGACGAGAAGGTGCTTCCCCTGCTGCCCTCGGAGCTGTCGGGCGGAATGCAGAAGCGCGTCGCGATCGCGCGGGCGATCATCGGGCGCCAGAGCTACATCCTCTACGACGAGCCCACGACTGGCCTCGATCCCCTGAACGCCAACGTGATCAACAAGCTTATCGCGCGCGTGTCGAAGGAGACGAACTCCACCGCCGTGATCGTCACGCACGACGTCGAGTCGGCCTTCTTCCTCGGCGACCGCATCGTCCTGCTGGCCGACGGCCGCGTCCAGGCCGAGGGCACACCAGGCGAGATGCGCCACTCCACCGATCCCGTCGTCCAGAACTTCCTTCACCCCAAGCTCGAACCAGAGACCGTCGCATGAGAGACCCCGGACTCCGCTCGCACCACAAGACCGAGCTTCAAGTCGGTCTCCTGATGATCCTCGCCTTCCTCGGCCTCGTGGCGGGCATCTTCTGGATCAGCGGTGCCCGCTTCGGCGGCAACGACGTGACGCTCTTCGTCAAGGCTGAGAGCGCGGGATCGATCACGGAGGGGGCGACCGTGAGCCTCCGGGGCGTCCCGATCGGCGCCGTCGAGCAGATCCGGCTTGTGCAGGGCGGGGTCGTGCTGCGGCTCGAGGCGTCGCCGAAAGGCGAACTGCCGACCGACACCCGGGCGGCCATCGGTTCAGCCGGATTTCTGGGCCAGGCGGGCGTCGCGTTGAACCCCGGCACCGCCCCCACGAACCTCGTCTCCGGCGACACGATCCTCGCGGCATCGACCCCCGGTCTCACAGAGCTTGCCGACCAGCTGGGCGGCCAGGCCACGGACGTCCTCAACCGCACCCAGCGCATGCTGTCCGACAGCGTGATCGCCAGCGTCCAGACGGGCGCGAAGGGCTTCGCCGGTACGATGACGGAGCTCGACTCGATGCTGGCGCGTCAGTCGGCCACGCTCGAGCAGTTGATCCAGCACCTCGAATCCGCGACCGCCTCGCTCGACCAGGCGGCGGACGGCCCGGAGCTCGACCGCACTGTGCAGAACCTCGACAGCCTGACCATGCGGCTTGCGGCCGCCAGCGAGCAGTTCGACTCGACGTCGAAGTCCCTCGACTCCATCCTGCGGAAGATCGACGAGGGCCAGGGCTCGATGGGCAAGCTGGTCAACGACCCTGTCCTGCACGACAAGATGGTCGCCGCGATGGAGAACGTGCAGGCGGCTTCCGAGGAAGTCGCCCTGATGATGAAGAGCTTCCGCGAGGATCCCGAGAAGTACACGAAGGGCCTGAACATCTCGCTGTTCTGACAAGGGAGAGCATTATGCGGCTTCGCTCGGCGATCTTGGTTCTCGGCCTGACTCTCGGGCCGCTCGCCGGCTGCGGCGGCAACGAGCTCGTGGGCACCTGGGCCGACGACCAGGGCGTCGTCTCCTACGATTTCGACTCCGACGGAAAGGTGACGATCACGGGCCCGTTCGGGGGAGGAGTGGAACTGGACTACGAACGAGACGGCAATCGCGTGCTGGTCGGCCCCGAGGGCACGCGCCAGGTGCTGACGTTCACCGAGAACGGTGACCTGGACATCGGCATGACGGTGCTGCACAAGCAGGACTGAGGAGCCGGCCCTACATACCCGTCGGGTGGTCGATGAACGTCCACTCGATGCCGAACCGGTCGGTCAGCGCCTTGCCGATCGCCTTCACGCCGAAAGTCTCCGTGGCGTAGTGGCCCGCATAGATCACGTTCACGCCGAACTCCATGGCGTCGTGGTAGGTATGGTGGTTCCCTTCACCGGTCAGCAGCGTGTCGAAGCCGTCCTCGTGCACCTGCTCGATCATCGAGCCGGCGCCGCCCGTGACGACCGCGACGCGGCGCACGTGGGGCGGTCCGCCGCGCAGGACTTTCGCCTTCGCACCGCAGACCTTCTCGACGCGATCGACGAAGTCGTTAAGCGGCCGGTCGACGACCGCCCAGACGCCGACGCCGTCGAGATCCCCAAACCGGCCAAACCGGCCCTCGATGTGCAGGTCGAGCTGCCGCGCGAGAATCGCGTTGTTCCCATACATCGGATGGATGTCGAGCGGCAGGTGGGCGCTGTAGAGGGCCACGTCCTTGTCGATCAGCGTCCGGACGCGGCGATAGACCCGGCCGACCAATGGCAGCGGGTCGCTCCAGAACAGGCCGTGATGCACGAACAGCAGGTTGGCGCCCGCCTCGACGGTCTTTTCGATCGTCTCCATGCAGGCGTCGGTCGCAACGCACACGGCGTCGATCGGTGAGCGGCACTCGACCTGGAGGCCGTTCCACGCGCCAGGATAGTCATCCACCTCGTCGATGTGAAGCGCGGAGTCAAGGTACTCGACGACGTCTTTCAGCTCGGCCATGGGCTCTCTCCGGTCCTCACTCCCACTCGATCGTCGCGGGGGGCTTCGACGAGATATCGTACGCCACCCGGTTCACTCCGGCGACTTCGTTGATGATGCGGTTCGAAATCACCGCCAGCACGTCGTGCGGAAATGGATACCAGTCGGCGGTCATGCCGTCGCGGCTCGTCACGGCGCGCAGCGCGACGGCGTTCTCGTAGGTTCGGCCGTCCCCCATCACCCCTACGGACCGCACCGGCAGAAACACCGCGAATGCCTGCCATATATCGTCATACAGATCCGCACCTCGTATTTCGTCGAGGTAGATCGCGTCCACTTCGCGCAGGACTGCCAACCGCTCGGGCGTGACCTCGCCCAGGATGCGCACGGCGAGGCCGGGACCGGGGAACGGATGCCGGCCAACCAGCTCCTCGGGCAGGCCGAGCTCGCGGCCGACCGCCCGCACTTCGTCCTTGAACAGCTCCCGCAGCGGCTCGATGAGCGCAAACGGCAGGTCGGGCCTCAGCCCGCCCACGTTGTGGTGCGACTTGATCTTCGCGGAGGGCCCGGTCACCGAGGTTGACTCGATCACGTCGGGGTACAGGGTCCCCTGCACCAGATAGTTCGCGTCGCCGTAGCGACCCGCTGCATCTTCGAACACGTCGATGAACGTATGGCCGATGCGGATCCGCTTTTCTTCCGGGTCGGTCACGCCCTCCAGTCGCTCGAGGAACAGCTCGGAGGCGTCGACGACCTCGAGCCGGAAGCCGAGGTGGTCGACGAACACGGCCTCCACGGACTCCCGCTCACCTTTCCGCAACAGGCCGGTGTCGACGAAGATGCAGGTCAGCCGGTCGCCCACCGCCCGATGCACGAGCGCGGCCGCCACGGCGGAGTCCACGCCACCCGACAGTCCGCAGATCACGTCGCCCTCCGGGGCCGTCGTCCGGACGGACGCGATCTGCTCGGCGACGATGTTGCCCGGCGTCCAGTCACCGGCGCAGCCGCAGATGCGGAACAGGAAGTTCGAGATCATCCGGTCGCCCTCGACCGTATGAGCGACTTCGGGGTGGAATTGCACACCGAATAGCGGCTTGTCGGCGGACCGGAAAGCCGCGACCGGGGCGTTGTCGGTCCTGCCCAGGACCCGCCAGCCGGGCGGCGGCGCCTCGAGGTGATCGCCGTGGCTCATCCATACCGTCGTGACGGAGTCCTCCTCGAAGCCAGCGAACAGGTCGTCGACATCGAGGATTTCGAGCTCGGCTCGCCCGTACTCACGTCGCTCCGACGGGACGACCTCGACGCCGGCGAGCTGTCCGAGGAGCTGCATGCCGTAGCAAACTCCCAGCACCGGCACGCCGAGCGCCAGCAGGCCGGCATCGGCAAGCGGCACGCCCTCGTCGTACACGCTGGCCGGCCCGCCGGACAGAATAATCCCGGTCGGCTTCCAGGCGCGCACCCAGGCCAGGTCGCGCGTCGGCGGATGGATCTCGCAGAACACGCGTTCCTCCCGAATGCGCCGCGCGATCAGCCGGGTGAACTGCGACCCGAAATCGATGATCAAGATGCGGTCGGTGCTCTCGCTCATGGGCTGGTCCGCCCGCGCATCAGTAGGCCCGCGCTCGGACGACTTCGCCCACCGACGGCTCGCCGCACAGGCACCTTTCGGGCGGAACGTGCGAGGCGAGGTTTTCGCCCGCGATCACCCGGATCGTCGCCTTCGTCTCCTCCTTCACGCGCTGCTCGCAGGCCGCGTCGCCGCACCAGCCCGTGAACACGAAGCCCCCGCGCTCTTCGACGATGCGCTGGAACTCCGCATAGTCCTCCACCCCTTGAGTCGTGTTGTCGGCCTGTCGCTGCCGGGCGAGATCGAGCAGCTCGCCCTGCATTCGCTCCAGGAGGTCGGGAAGATCGACGCCCAGGTCAGCCGCCGGGATGGGGATCTTTCGGTCGCCACCCTCCGGGGTGAAGCGGCGCACGGTCATCACGGTTCCCTTTGCCACGTCGCGCGGACCGATCTCGAGCCGCAGGGGGACGCCCTTTCGCTCCCACTCGTAGTACTTGGCGCCGGGGTTCATGCCCTCGCGCCGGTCCACGTGGACGCGCACGCCGCAGGACTCGAGCTCCGCCGCGGCCCGGTCAGCGGCTTCGAACACCTCCGCCTGCTGCTCGTCGTCACGCCAGATGGGCACGATGACGGCCTGGATGGGAGCGAGTCGGGGAGGCAGCACGAGTCCCGTGTCATCGCCGTGCGTCATCACGAGCCCACCCACGAGGCGTGTCGAGACCCCCCACGAGGTGTTGTGCACGTATTGGTGCTCGCCGTCCTCCGTCTGATAGCGGACGTCGAACGCGCGGGCGAAGTTCTGCCCCAGATAGTGGCTGGTGCCGGCCTGCAGCGCCTTGTTGTCCGTCATCAGCGCCTCGCAGGAATAGGTGGCCACCGCACCGGCGAACCGCTCGGCATCGGTCTTCAGGCCCGTATAGACCGGCATGGCCATCCATTCCTCCATGAACGTCGCATAGATCTCGAGCATCATTCGAGTCCGCTCACGGGCATCCGCCTCGTCCGCATGCGCCGTGTGGCCCTCCTGCCAGAGAAACTCGGTGGTCCGCAGGAAAGGCCGCGTCCGCATCTCCCAGCGCACCGCGCTCGTCCACTGGTTCAGCAGCAAGGGCAGGTCGCGATAGGAGTGGATCCAGTCCGCCGCGATCGGCCAGATGATCGCCTCGGACGTGGGCCGCACGACGAGTGGTTCCTCGAGCTCCTGCCCCCCCGCGTGCGTGACGACCGCCGTCTCGGGGGCGAAGCCCTCGACGTGCTGCGCCTCCCGGTCCAGCGCCGACTTCGGGAGGAACAGCGGGAAGTAGGCGTTGGTAACGCCGGTGTCCTTAAACATCTGGTCCAGCGCACCCTGCATCAGTTCCCAGATGCGGTAGCCGTAGGGCCGGATGACCATGCAGCCGCGCACCGGAGAGTGCGCCGCCATCTCAGCCTGAAACACGATCTCGTTGTACCAGGCGGAAAAATCTTCCGCCTGCGACGTGAGTCCCCTGTCGTCCGCCATATGTACCGCCTTCGTAGCTATGTCTCGTGTGGTTCAGCCTGGCTCGTGCTCCGCCAGCTCGTCGAGCCCGACCTTCGTCTCGTGTCCCGTCTTCAGATCGCGCACCAGCGCCGCCGCGTCGGCCGCCTCCTCGGGACCGATCACGATGGCGCGTTCCGCGCCCAGTTGATTCGCCGCCTTGAACTGCCGGCCCACGCTACGCTCGGAGAGGTCGTAGGCGACCCTTCGCCCCGCGTCGCGCAACGTGTGCGCGGCGCGGAGTCCGAGCGGTCGTTGATCCGGCGTCACGCAGACGATGAAATCCTGGATCGCGGACGCGAATTCGGGCAGAAGGCCGCGCGCATCGAGGAGCTCGCCCAGGACGACATCGCCCATCCCAAAACCGAGCGCCGGCAGATCGGGCCCGCCGAGGGCCGCCAGCAGGTCGTCGTACCGGCCTCCCCCGCAGATCGCCCGGAACTCGCCCGACCGGTCCCAGATCTCGAAGACGGTGCCCGTGTAGTAGGCGAGGCCGCGCACCAGGAGCGGGTCGAACTGGATGAAGTCGCCGAGGCCGATCGCCTCGAGCCGGTCGATCACCCGGCGCAGCCGTCCGGCGGCCTCGTCGGCCTCAGCCACGGTGAAGGCGTCGAGCTGCGGGCTCTCGGTGGTCAGATCGAGCACGCGCCGCGCGGCCTCCTCCGAGAGCCCCGCCTCGCGCAGCCGCTTCAGCGTCTCGACCTCGGCCTGCTTATCGATGCGATCGATGGCCGCCAGGATCGCCGGGATCTCGTCGTCGGCCGCGCCGAGCTCGCGCAGGCGGGCGGCGATGACCCGGCGGTCGGAGATGCGCACGACGACGTCGTCGGCCGTGAGCCCGAAGACACGCAGGACGTCCACGGCCGCGGCGATGATCTCGGCGTCGGCCGCTTCGTCGGTCTCGCCGACGATGTCCATATTGAGCTGGAAGTGCTCGCGCAGGCGGCCCTTTTGCGGGCGCTCGTACCGAAACAGCTGTGGCACGGAGAACCAGCGGATCGGTTTGGGGAGCCCTCCGGCGCGTGCACCCACCATGCGGGCGAAGGTGGGTGTCATTTCGGGCCGAAGCGCCACTTCGCGGCCGCCCTGGTCCTCGAACCGATAGAGTTGCGCGACGATCTCTTCTCCGGACTTTCGGGTGTAGAGCTCGAGCGGCTCGAGCGGTGGCCCGTCGTATTCCTCGAACCCGTAGCGCGATGCCACATCGCGCCACACCCCGAGGATGTGCGCACGCCGGCGCATCTCCTCGGGAAAGAAGTCGCGGAATCCGGGAAGGCTGTTCAATTCCATGGGCCAGTTCGGCTCAGCGTTGGCGAAGCTGTCTCGAAAGGTCCGAATGTACGGGCCGCTTCGCGGAGGCGGCAATGCGACGACGGCGGCGCGCCGACCGCCGCAAAAGCGAAAGCGCGCCGACCGGATCGGCCGACGCGCTCGCGAGGTTCGGGCTCCGGGGCCGCGTCAGACGGCGGCGCCGCAGAACCTGTCGTACGCGTCGCGGAGGTCGGCGGCGATCGCCGGAGCCGCGCGACCCTCGATCTGGTGACGCTCGAGCATGAACACGTGCTCGCCGTCCCGGAAGAGGGCAATCGACGGGCTCGACGGTCGGTAGCCCACCATGTAGGAGCGGGCCCGTTCGGTGGCCTCGGTATCCTGGCCCGCGAACACGGTCACGATGCGGTCGGGCTGGACGCTGTGGCCGCGCGCGATGGCAACGGCCGGGCGCGCGTTGGCGGCCGCGCAACCGCACACCGAGTTCACGACGACCAGCGTCGTGCCGCCCGGTCCGTCCTCCCCGAGCACCTCGTCGACGTCTTCCGGCGTGAGGAGTTCGGTGGCCCCGATCCGGACCAGCTCTTCGCGCATCGGCTTCACGACTTGAGGATCATACATCATGTATTTCGTGCTCCTTTCGGCGGCGCGGCGCCCCGGTGTTCGCGGCGGCGCACTCGACGATGGTTCTGTGCGTGGTTCTCTAAGTGTACATGTGTACACACAGAGGGCAACCACCGATCCTATCCGAATGCGGCCTGGCTCAACCGCAGCGCGTCTCCCACCGTGTAGCAGGAGCCGGTGACGACGACGGTCCCCTCCCCCGCCAGCTCGCGGGCCCGCTCGAGGGCCACGGCGAAGTGCGGCTCTACCATGAGCGGCGTCCGGCGGCTCAGCTCCGCAGCCGCCGCCTGGAGATTCCAGCGGCGCTCGGCGGGCGCCGACGGCGCGTCCGTCAACACCGCATCATCCGTGACCGTGAGCAGCGGGCCGAGCACGGCACGCCACTCCTTGTCCCCGAGCACGGCCCCGAGCAGCACGGCGGGCCGCGGCAGCTCGCCCCGATCCAGCGCACGCTCCAGCAGGCCGGCCAGCATCCCCGCGGCCGCCGGGTTATGGGCGATGTCGTACACGTGCGTCGGACCGCCACCCGTCCCCGGGCGCTCCACCTGGAAGCGGCCCGGCCAGCTCACGCCCGCCACCGCGGCCTTCACCGTGTCCCCCGGGACGAGCTCACCGCCAGGGGGCCGGCGTGTGAACGCGTCGACGGCGGTTACGGCGGTCGCGACGTTCACTGCCTGGTGCGCCCCACGGAGAGGCGATGCCACGGCAAGACCGGCGGAGCGATCCGCCGACCGGTATGTGAACTCGATGCCGCGCGGCGTCTCGCGGACGTCGTCGGCCGCGAAGGCCTCACCGAAGGCCAGCACGGTCGCCGCCCGGCGCTCGGCGGCGGCGAACAGCTCCCGGCGGGGTGCGCCGCGCACGTCGCCAATCACCACCGCCGCGCCCTCAGCGACGATCCCGGCCTTCTCCCGGGCGATGCCCGCCGGGGCGGAGCCCAGGTAGTCGGCATGGTCCAGGTCGATGGAAGTGATGACCGCGACCTCCGCGTCGAGAACATTCGTCGCGTCGAGACGACCTCCGAGGCCCACCTCGACCACGGCTGATCCGACGCCGGCCCGGGCGAAGGCCGTGAATCCAAGGGCGGTGAGGGCCTCGAAATAGGTCGCGTCGACGGCCTCGGCCTGCGGGAAGACCTCGGCGGCTGACGCTTCGAGCAATTCGGCGCCGGCCGGCGTTCCGTCGATCGCGATTCGCTCGGCCACGTCCAGCAGATGCGGCGAGGTGTAGAGCCCGGTACGGCGGCCATCGGCGCGGAGGATCGCCTCGGCGGTCGCCGCGACGGATCCCTTGCCGTTCGTGCCGGCCACGTGCAGAGCTTGGAAGCGGCGCTGGGGATCGCCGAGCGCCTCGAGCAGGGCGCGGATTCGATCGAGGCGGAAGTCGACGGCCGTAGGAGTCGGTCGATCGAGCAGCCGCCGCAGGGCCGGGCCTGCGGCCTCGGCGGTATCCGCGATCTTCAGCACATGTGACCCAGCAGCACGGACACCATCGATTTGAGCTCGTGGCGCGGGACGAGCCGGTCGACCATCCCGTTCTCGTCCAGGAACTCAGCGGTCTGGAAACCGTCGGGTAGATCCTGCCGGATCGTCTCCTTGATCACCCGGGGGCCCGCGAAGCCGATCAGCGCCCCGGGCTCGGCGAGGTTAACGTCACCGAGCATCGCGAAGCTCGCCGTGACGCCGCCGGTGGTCGGGTGAGTAAGGATGCTGATGTACGGCAGGCCGGCATCGGAAAGCTTGTGCAGCGCCGCGGACGTCTTGGCGAGCTGCATCAGCGAGAAGATCCCCTCCTGCATGCGCGCTCCCCCCGAGGCGGAGACGATGATCACGGGGGCCTCCCGCTCTACGGCGCCCTCGATCATCCGGGTGATCTTCTCCCCTACTACCGACCCCATCGAGCCGCCGATGAACCCGAAGTCCATGATCCCGGCGCAGACGAGCCGCTCCTTGATGCGACCCGCGCCGGTCAGCACCGCGTCGTGCTTGCCCACCTTCTTCTCGGCGACCTCGATGCGCAGCGGATAGGGCTTGGAGTCCACGAAGCCGAGGGGATCGGAGGAGCGAAGCTCCGCGCCGAACTCCTCCTCGAAGCCGTCGTCGAACAGGATTCGCAGGTAGTCGACGGCGCCGATCCGGAAGTGGTGGCCGCATTCGGGGCAGACGCGATCGTTCTCTTCGAGTCGACGCACGTAGAGTGCGGCGCCGCAGCCCTCGCACTTCTCCCACACGTCGGCCGCGAGCTCGCGCTTCTGCGCCTGGAGCGGCTGCTTTTCCTTGCGAAACCACGCCATAGGGACTCCGGGTATGCGGGTGAAAACCGCCGCAATATAGACAACTTCAGTTCTCGATCGCGACCCGAGAGGCCAGCGCGACCCCGACGAACGTCATCAGCAGGAAGCTCCCTCCGTAGCTGATGAACGGGAGCGGGAGACCGGTAATCGGCATGAGGCCGACGGTCATTCCAATGTTGATGAGCAGGTGGGAGAACCAGACGGCGAACAGGCAGAAGACGACGATGTTGCCGAACTCGTCGGAAGCGAGGGTCGCCGTGAAGATCATCCGCCGCAGTAGCCACGCGAACACGGCCAGGAGCACGACGACACCGATGAAGCCCAACTCCTCGCCGACCACCGAGAAGATGAAGTCGGTGTGCTGCTCGGGCAGGAACGAGAGCCGCTTCTGGGGGCCCTGACCGAAACCCTGGCCGAACAGTCCGCCCGAGCCGATCGCCACCTGCGACTGGATGAGCTGCCATCCGGCGCCCCTCGGATCCCGGCCCGGATCGAGGAACACGAGAAGCCGGTTCTGCTGATACTCGGCCAACTGGTTCCACAGCGGGGCGGCGATCGCCCCCGCCGCCAGGTTGGCGGCCACGATTCCCACGCCCTCGATGAGGTACGGGCGGCGCAGGTAGATGAGCGCGACCACGAGGATGAACCAGCCCCCCCACACGGCGGCCGAGAACCCCAGCAACAGGCTGACGCCGGGACTGACGAGCATGAAAATCGTGAACAGCGGCACGCCGGCCCAGAACAGCGCCCCGATGAGGATGACGCCGAAGGTGATCGCGCTGCCGAGGTCGGGCTGCAGGAGCACGAGCCCGAACGGCACCAGGGTGATGACCAGGGGCCTCCACAGGCTGAGCAGGCGGGTGTCTTCGACCCGCCGATTGCCGAGCACTCGAGCCAGCAAGAGGATCGTGCCCAGCTTGGCCAACTCGGCGGGCTGGAAGGACGCGCCGCCGAACCGGAACCAGCTCGCCACACCCGGACCGGATCCAGTCACGAGCACCGCAGCCAACAGGGCGATCGAGAATCCGTAGACGGCCGGGCTCGCCACCTCGACCCAGCGCAGGGGCACGCGCGACACGAAGGCGAACGCGCCCAGCGCCAGGGCGAGCCACAGGACCTGGCGGCGCCAGATGCCCGTCGCGTCGGACGGGACGTCGAGCTGGCCGGCCGACCAGATCATCCCGATCCCGATCAGGGCAAGCAGCAAAGCGCCACCGAGCAGCGCCGGATCGCCGAGCCAGCGTTCGAGCCGGTCGCTCATCGGCCCCTCATCGGCCGGTCTGCATGGCGGGGGGCGTGACGGTCCGTGGAGGGGCGCTCCGGACCGGGGTGCCCCGCGGCACGGGGATACCGGTCACCGGCACGCCCTCGTGGTGCAGGTACGCCTGCATGAGCTGCGTGGCGAGCGGCACGGCCAGCGATACCGTGTTGTCTGGATGGCCGTTCTCAACGATCGCCGCGATCACGATCCGCGGGTCGTCCACGGGTCCGAACCCGACGAACCACGAGTGAGGCTCCCCGTGCGGGTTCTGGGCCGTCCCGGTCTTCCCGGCGATCACGTAGTCCGACGGACGGTACGCGAATGCCGTCCCGCCCGGCTCGTTCACGACGCGCGTCAGGGCTCCCACGAGCTGCTGACGCTGCTCCTCGTCGAGCGGCAGCGACCAGTCGACGCGCCGCGCGTCGAGCACCTCACTGCGGCGCAGGTGCGGGATGGGCGGGCTGCCGCCGAGCGCCAGCGCCGAGTAGAACTGCGCCATGTGCAGCAGGGACTGCGCCGCCTCGCCCTGGCCGATCGACAGGTTCAGTGTCACCGACTCGGTCCAGCCGCGCGGACCGAAGCGTTCGTCGTACCAGTCTCTCGACGGCGGGAAGTGCCCGCGGGCCTCCACGGGCAGGTCGAGGCCCGTGCGCACGTTGAACCCGAGGGCATCGGCGCCCGCGAGCAAACGGTCCAGGCCGAGACGGAGGCCGAGCTGGTAGAAGAACACGTTACAGCTCTCCTTGATCGCCCCGGCCAGGCTGAGGTTGCCGTGGCCCACCGTCTTCCAGCAGCGGAAGGCCCGCCTGCCATACTGATATGCCCCGGTGCAGCTCTGAGGCATGTGGGTATCGATCGTCGCGATCCCCGCTTGCATCGCCAGGGTCGAAACGATGAGCTTCCAAGTCGAGCCGGGCGGATACAGGCTTCCGCTCGCGCGATTGAGCAGCGGCTGTTGGGGGTCGTCACGCAGGCGCGCCCAGTCCGTGCGCGAGATGCCGCCAATGAACAGGTTTGGATCGTAGGTCGGATGGCTGTAGAGCAGGACGACCTCGCCGTTGCGGGGGTCGAACGCCACCACGCCGCCCTTCATCGTGTCGGGGAAAATCGAGTCGGCCATCTCCTGCAGTTGCAGGTCGAGGGCGAGCTGCAAGTCGCCCCCCGGCGCGGCCGGGATCGTCGGGCGCGGCGCGAACTCGCTGACGATCGAGCCACGCGCGTTCACCTCCACGAAGTGGACGCCCGGCGTACCTCCAAGCTCCCGTTCGTACTGCCGCTCGATGCCGCCCTTCCCGATCGTCCGGCCCGGCTGGTACCCCTCGAACTCCGGCCGGTCGAGCTCGGCCTCGTTGATCTCGCTCACGTAGCCGATGACGTGGGCGATCGCTTGGCCGGCGGGATAGTGGCGGCGCGGATGCATCTCGATGACGGCCGTGCGGAACTCCGGCCGCCGCTGCTCGATGGCGGCCACCTGGTCGGGTTCGAGGTTGTCGCGCACCAGCAGCGAGGAGCTCGGGCGGTGGCGATACTCCTCGACCAGGTCGGCGATTTCCTCCTCGTCGAGGCCTACGTGCGGGGCGAGGCGCTGGAGCGTGGCGCGTACCGTGTCGACCCGGCCGGGGAGCACGGAGAGCGAGTACCCGGGCACGTTCTCGGCCACCAGGTACCCGTTGCGATCCGTGATCGTGCCACGGGCGGGGGGGATGATCAGCGCGCGCAACCGATTCTCTTCCGAGCGCAGCTGGTACTCGTCGCGACCGAGGATCTGAAGGCGGAAGAAGTTAAGCATCAGGATGCCGAGCGCCGCCCACAGCAGAATCGTGGCGCCCCGTGCGCGGCCCTCGCGCACCTTGAGGGCGGCTTCGCGGGCGCCGACGGTCTCGTGCCGGCCCTTTCCCGTCATGCCGTAGGGGTTGTTCCGCTTCATGCGCCTCCGCTCAGCCTCTCCGCACCAGCGACGCGGCAAACGTGTCGATAAATCCGCAGACGATGGCTGTTGCCAGAGCGTCCAGCACCGCCCATCCGATGGCCGCCGCCGTGCCGGTGGGACCGCCCGCGATCAGCACCAGCATAACCCGCGCGATCCAGGTGCCGAGAAACAGGTACACCGCGATGAACACCGGAGCATCGACGAACAGCACGTCGCGCGAGCGCGCCGCGAGATACCCGGTGAGCGTGAGCACGAGCGCATACATGCCCGGGTCTCCGAGCGCCATCGCCGCCTCCAGCGGACCGAGGACGAATCCGAGCACGGCCGCGGTCCCCGCGCGCACCCGGAGAGCGGCCAGCAGCAAGCCCCCCAGCAACAGGTCGGGCCCCACCGGGAGACCCGTCAGCCAGGGCCACAACAGAAAATGAAGCAGCAGCAGGAGCACGACCACGCCCAGCGACACCACCGTGTCGCGGCGCTGCAGATCGGTCGGAGGCGTCGCGCCGTTCATGGCAGGGGTGCCGGCGGGCCGATCGAGTCGGCCGGAACGCGGGGTGAATCGACGAGCGAGCCGGGCCGCCACGCGATGACCAGGTCGCCCTGCCCCGGCCGCACGGCCGGCTCGACCAGGAAGGAGTGGGTCCATCCAAGCTGCTGCTCGTGCTCGGCCAGTACGCGCCCGACGGGCAGCCCACGCGGATAGATGCCTCCCACGCCCGACGTGACGAGCCGCGTACCGGCCGGCACGTCGGTCTGAAACGGTACCCCTTGCAGCAGCATGATCTGGTCGCCCTTCTCGTCGACGAAGGCCCTCACGATGCCGCTGGTCGCCCCGTCTGCCGTCACCACCGCCACCCGGAAATCGGGATGCGTCCAGTACTCGCCCATTCCGATTCGCCCGCGCGCCGTGCGGACGACCCCCAGGAGGCCGTCCGGACTCGCCACGGCCAGGGGCGGATCGAATACCAGGCCCGAGCGCGTTCGGACCTGGAAGCCGCTGGGCTCACCCGCGGGCGTGTGCCCCGGGACGAGCTCGACGACGAAGAAGCGGCCGGCGTCGCGGCCCGGCAGGTCGAGAAGCGCTCTCAGCTGTCGGTTTTCGGCGGCCAGGTCTGCCGACTCGAGCAACCGTTCGGCCAGGGTGTCGGCCCGCTCCTCGAGATCCACGACCCGCACGGCGAGACCGGCCCGCGACTCGAACACCTCGTGGGTGGCGATGAACGGCCGCAGGACCGAAGACCGGAGGCTCCGAATCACGACCATCTGGCCGCGCGCGTCGAGTCCGGCGGAGAACACGAGAGCCACGGCCGCCAGTACCGCGGCGACCAGGAGGTCTCGCCTCCGGTTGCGGGGCTGGCCGACGGTCGGGTAGCGCACGGCTCCTCAGGTCGCGAGCACGCTCCGGAAGCGCGGCAGGTCGTCGAGAATCCGTCCGCAGCCCCGGACCACGCAGGTCAGCGGCTCTTCGTCGACGTGAATGGAGAGGCCCGTTTCTTCCCGGAGAAGGCGGTCGAGCCCGCGGATCAACGAACCGCCACCCGTCATCACGATGCCGCGGTCGACGATGTCGGCCGCGAGCTCGGGGGGCGTGATCTCGAGGGCCCGGCGGACGGCGCCCACGATCTGGTGAATCGGCTCCAGCATGCACTCGCGGATCTCCGCGGAGTTCACACGCACCGTTTTGGGAATCCCCGACACGAGGTCGCGGCCCTTCACGCTCATGTCGCGCTCGTCGTCGGAGGGGAACGCGGAGCCGATCTGAATCTTGATCGCCTCGGCCGTGGGCTCGCCGATCAGCAGGTTGTAGTTCTTGCGGAGGAAGGAGACGATCGCGCTGTCGAGCTCGTCGCCGCCCACCCGGATCGATGTCTCGGCCACGAGACCCGAAAGCGCGATTACTGCGATCTCTGTCGTCCCGCCGCCGACGTCGATCACCATGTTGCCGGTCGGGGTCTCTACCGGCAGCCCGACGCCGATTGCCGCGGCCATCGGTTCGGAGACCATGTAGACCTCCTTGGCCCCGGCCGCGTGAGCGCTCGAGCGAACCGCACGGCGCTCCAGCTCCGTGATGCCCGAAGGCACGCCGACCACGACGCGCGGGCGAACCTTGAAGAACCGGTTCGCAGTGACTGACTTCAAGAAGTAGCGGAGCATGATCTCGGTGATGTCCACGTCCGCGATCACACCGTCCTTCAGGGGCCGGACCGCCTCGATCCCATGCGGAGTGCGACCGAGCATGCGTTTCGCTTCCAGCCCGATGCCCTTGACCTGGCCCGTGGCCTTTTCCACCGCCACGACGGAGGGCTCGTTGAGCACGATGCCCTCTCCGCTGACGTAGACGAGGGTATTCGCCGTGCCCAGGTCGACGCCGACGTCGTTGATGGGCAGAAAGCTAGCCTCGAACAGACGTTTCCACATTCGGCGATTCCGTTTGTCACTCGGGGAACACTCGGGCCGTCGGCAGGCGCTCGAACCGTGCCGGCGGACTCCGCGGAGCCGTACGATCCTCGTTTATTTGCAAGCTCCGGGCCGCCAGCCTGCGGAATCTAGGCGGCACACCGGAGCGGCGAAAGCGAACGCCGCCCCGGCTGTTGCGATTCCGCTACAAGACCTCGGAGACCGGGATGCTCTCGAGCCCGAAGGCCTCACCGACCGCGGCGTACGTGAGCTGGCCCTCCACGGCGTTCAGCCCCAGCGCGAGCGGGCCGTTCGCCCGGCAGGCGTCCCGCCAACCCCGGTCGGCCAGCAGCAGGCCGTAGGGCAGCGTCGCGTTGGTCAGGGCGAGCGTCGACGTGCGCGGCACGGCACCCGGCATGTTGGCGACGCAGTAGTGCACGACGCCGTCCACCACGTAGGTCGGATCGGCGTGGGTCGTCGGCTTCACGGTCTCGATGCAGCCGCCCTGGTCGACAGCCACGTCGACGATCACCGAGCCGTCCTTCATCACCTTCAGGTCCTCACGGCGCAGCAGGCTCGGCGCCCGGGCGCCGGGCAGGAGGACGGCGCCAATCAACAGGTCGGCGCGGGCCGCTTGCTCGAGGATGGTATGCCGGTTGGAGTGCACGGTGTCGACGTTGGCCGGCATGACGTCCGCCAGGTAGCGGAGCCGGTCGAGATTGATGTCGAGAATCGTGACGTGCGCTCCGAGGCCCGCGGCCATCTTCGCCGCGTTCGTGCCGACGACTCCGCCACCGAGGATCACGACCTCGGCCGGCAGCACGCCCGGCACCCCGCCGAGCAGAGAGCCGAACCCGCCATTTTCTTTCTCGAGGTGGTGGGCGCCTTCCTGCACGGCCAGGCGGCCCGCCACTTCCGACATTGGTGTGAGCAGCGGCAGCTCACCCGTCGGCAACTGCACGGTCTCATAGGCCACGGCCACGCACTTGCTGTCCAGCACGGCATGGGTAAGTCCTTCGTCGGCCGCGAAGTGGAAGAACGTATAGACGATCTGCCCCTCGCGCATGCGGCCGTGCTCGGGCCCCACCGGCTCCTTCACCTTCATGATCATCTCGGCGTCGGCCCAGATCTTCTCGACGTCGACGACGCTCTGCGCGCCGGCCGTCTCGTACATCTCGTCGGTGAATCCGCTGCCCAGCCCGGCGCCCGCCTGCACGAGCACGGTATGCCCGCGGCCCGTGAGGGCCTCCGCCCCCGCCGGGACGAGTGCGACCCGGTATTCGTTCGATTTTATCTCGGTCGGCACGCCAACGATCATCGGAAGCTCCTTGAGATCTCTCTGATGCCCATCCAGCCCCGATTATGCGGGGAACAGTTCCAACACCGCCAGTCCATCGGGATCGTAGAGCGCCGCGGCGGCCGCCGCCTCGGCAGGGCCGATCGCGTCGACGTCGGCCATCACCCGGTCGAGGGACCGATACGGCTCGCCGGTCAGTCCGAGCGACGCAAGCCGGTACATGCGCGATCCGGGCGATTCCAGCGCCAGCACGACCTGCCCCTTGAGTTGCGTGCGCGTGGTCGACAGCTCCTCGGACGTCAGGCCGTCCGTGGCGAGACGGCCGAACTCCTCGAGTAGCGCGTCGCGAGCCGTTTCGGCCGTTTCGGGTCGCGTGCCCAGGTAGGCCCCAACGTGGCCACCCTCGAGGTAGAACCCACGGAACGCGTAGACGGCGTAGGCGAGGCCCATTTCTTCACGGATCCGCTGAAACAGCCGCGACCCCATCCCACCCCCCAGCGCCGTGCCCACGAGGGTGACGGCGTGGCGCAGCGGGTCGGTGGCCGAGACGCCGGGAGCTCCCGCGACGATGTGGGCCTGTCGGCCGCCGGCCCGAACGGTGCGCCGCGTCCCCGTGTCGAACCGGTGGGGTCGCTCGATCCGGGCGGCCGGCCTCCCCGGCTCCGACGGCAACCGCTCGGCGACGAGAGCCACCAGCTCGTCGTGGTCGAGCCGCCCGGCGGCCGCCACCACGAGGTTGCGGGGCGCGTACGCCTCGGAGTGGAGCGCCTGCAGGGTGGGCGCGTCGATCGCCGCCACCGTCTCCGGGCGTCCGAGGATGGGCCGTCCGTACGGGTGCCCCGCGAACAGGAACTCGGCGTGCAGGTCGAACACCAGGTCGTCCGGCGTGTCCTCGACTCGCGCCAGCTCCTCCAGCACCACCTCGCGCTCGAGTTCCAGGTCCAAAGGATCGAGCCGGGGATGGAAGGAGAGGTCGGTGATCACGTCGAGCGCCGTGCGCAGCGCATCGTCCGGGATGCGCGCCTGGAAGGACGTGTGCTCGTGCGTCGTGTAGGCATCGAGGCTGCCACCGAGGTCCTCGATCTCCGCGGCGAGCTGCCGGGCGCTGCGGGTCGGAGTCCCCTTGAACACCATGTGCTCGAGAAGGTGGGCGATGCCGGCCCGTTCGTCGCTCTCGTGGGCCGCGCCGGTGCGGAACCAGAAGCCGACTGCCACGGAGCGCATCGAGTCCATCCGCTCGCTCCACACTTCGGTGCCGTCCGGCAGCCGGGTTCGGTATACGCCCTCGTCGAGCCTGCGGGCTTTCCCCGTACGCTCTTCTCCGTCCGTCCGTGTCGTCTGTGTGGCGTCAATCATCGCGTCTGCGGCTTCGGCATCCAGGCGGGTTTAAAACGACAAACGGGCGACGGCGTCTCCGCCGTCGCCCGTCGGCTCGTCACGCTCTTCGGAGAGGGTCAGCTCTCGCTGAGCGCTCCTTCTTCCTGCTCCTTCGCGGCACGCATCGAAAGCTTCATGCGGCCCCGGTCGTCGACCGAAAGGAGCTTGACGCGAACCACGTCGCCGGTGTTGACGACGTCCTCGGTCTTCTCCGTGCGATCGTCCTCGAGCTCGGAGATGTGGCACAGGCCCTCGACCCCGGGCAGGATCTCGACGAACGCTCCGAAGGTGGTGGTGTTCTTCACCGCGCCCTCGTAGATGCGTCCGATCTCGGGCTCCGCCGTGATCGCCTCGACCATCTCGATCGCCCGGCGCCCGGCCTCTCCGCCCACGGCGGAGATCGTCACGGTGCCGTCGTCCTCGACGTTGATGTCGGCGCCCGTATCCTCCTGGATCGCCCGGATGGTCTTACCCTTCGGGCCGATCAGGTCGCCGATCTTCTCGGTGTTGATCTTGATGGACACGATCCGCGGCGCGTATTCCGACATGTCTCCGGCCGTGTTCAGCGTCTCCGACATCACGTTCAGGATGTGCAGCCGCCCCTTGCGGGCCCGCTCCATCGCGTCGCGCATCGTGGAAATCTGGAGGCCGCCGATCTTGATGTCCATCTGGATGGCGGTGATCCCCTGCTCGGTACCTGCGACCTTGAAGTCCATGTCACCGAGGAAGTCCTCGACGCCGAGGATGTCGGTCAGGACGGCGACGTCGTCGCCCTCTTTAATCAGGCCCATCGCGACCCCGGCGCAGGGCGCGCGCATCGGTACGCCCGCATGCATCAGAGCGAGCGAGCCGCCGCACACCGAGGCCATCGAGCTCGAGCCGTTCGACTCGAGGATGTCCGAGACGACCCGGATCGTGTACGGGAAGTCGTCATAGACCGGCAGCAGCGGCTGCAGCGCCCGCTCGGCCAGCATCCCGTGACCGATCTCGCGCCGGCCGGCTCCGCGGAACGGACGCGCCTCACCGACCGAAAACGGCGGGAAGTTGTAGTGCAGCATGAAGGACTTGCTGGTCTCTTCGACCGTGTCGACGGTGTCGATGCGCTGCTCGTCGCGAACGCTGCCGAGCGTCACCGCCACCAGCGCCTGCGTCTGACCCCGGGTGAACAGGGCGGAACCGTGCGCCCGCGGCAGCAGGTCCACGTCGCAGGTGATCTCGCGGATGTCGTCGAGGCCCCGTCCGTCAGCCCGGACGCCGTCTTCAATGATCCGCCGGCGCATCGTCTTCTTCTCGATGCCCTTGAACACGTCCGACAGGTCGTCGATCGCGTCGGGGTACTCTTCCGACAGCGACTCCTTTAGATCCGCCTTGATGTCGGCCAGCGCCGCTTCGCGCTCGCCCTTGTCGGCGATCCGGTAGGCGTCGCCGATCTTGGAGGCCGCCGCGCTCTCGACGGCCGAGGCGAAGTCCTCGTCTGCCGCGTCGGACTCGTACTCGAACACGTCCGGCTTGCCGCCGGCCATGTTCACGAGCTCCATCTGAATGTCGATGAGCTGCTTGATCGCCTCGTGGGCGGTCTCGAGCCCCTCGAGCATGTCCTCCTCGGACACTTCGACGGACGCGCCCTCGACCATCACGATCGATTCCGGCGTGCCGGCGACGACCATGTCCATGTCGGAGTAGTCGAGCTGCTGGAACGTCGGGTTGATCACGAACTCACCGTCGACCCGGCCGATCCGGACGCCAGCGATGGGACCGCCCCACGGGATCGGCGACAGCATCAGCGCCGTCGAGGCACCGAGCATGCCAAGCACGTCGGCATCGTTCTCCTGGTCGGCTGACACGATGAAGCAGGCGACCTGCGTCTCGTTCTTGTAGTCGTCGGGGAACAGCGGCCGAAGGGGCCGATCGATCTGGCGGGCGGAGGTCACTTCCTTGTCGCCGGGGCGGCCTTCACGCTTGATGAATCCACCCGGGAACTTCCCGGCCGCATAACTCTTCTCGCGGTACTCGACCGTCAGCGGAAAGAACGGGAGGTGCGTGCGCTTGCGCTGGGCGACCGCCGTCACGAGCACGGCGGTGTCGCCGTATGTGCAGAACACGGCCCCGTCGGCCAGGCGCGCCATGCGTCCCGTTTCCATCGTCAGCTTCTTGCCGGCGAATTCTTTTTCTATCCTGTGTGCCATCTTCTCTTCTTCCTCTTCTTCTGTCTCTTCTCGCGTCCACTCCGGGCGGGAGGTCCGAATGACGTCCCGCATGCCGGATACAAGACGCGGCCGCCGTCGAGCGCTTCTCGCACTCCTACGGCCGCCGCGGGTCTTTCATCGTCGCATCGACACTAACGGCGGAGCCCCAACTCCTTGATGAGGCTGCGGTACGCGTCGAAGTCGCTGCGCCGCAGATACTCCAGGAGCCGGCGACGCCGACCGACCATCTTCAGCAGGCCGCGCCGGCCGTGGTGATCCTGGGAATGCGTGCGGAAATGCTCGGTGAGGTTCTCGATCCGCGCGGTCAACTGCGCAATCTGAACGGCCGTTGATCCACAATCGCTCTCGTGCTCGCCGAACTTCTCGACGATTTCCTGTCTCTGTTCTGATGCCAGCGTCATGTACCGTCCGTCTCCTCGGATCCGGACGGCGTCGCGTCCGGCGTATCGTTCTCTACTCTACGGTTCTTCGCTCCGTTCAACGTCAAGCGCGATAAAATACGCGGGATCAATCGCCGTGTAAACCCCGTTCCCGGAAGAACTCGCGAGCCCGCTGCTCATCCCGCCGCATCTGTTCGACCAGCTCGGCCGCCGAGGCGAAGGGCTTTACGCCCCGCAGCCGCTCGAGAAAATCGACCTGCACACGCTCTCCATAGATGTCGCGGTCGAAGTCCAGCAGATAAAGCTCGATCGACGGCGGCGAACCGGCGAACGTGGGCCGCGGCCCCAGGTGCAGCAGGCCATTGCAGATCTCGTCCCGCAGCGAGGCGCGGACCGCATAGATGCCCTCGAGCGGCAACAGCTTCCGGCCGCCGGGAGCCTCGATGTTTGCCGTCGGAAAGCTCAGCTCCCGGCCCCGTCCCATACCGTGCACGACCGGCCCCCGGAACGAGTAGGGGCGGCCGAGGCCGCGGGCCGCCCGCCCGACGTCCCCCGCGGCGACGGCCTTGCGGATCTTCGTGGACGAGATTGTCTCGTCGCCCGCCGTGACGGCTTCGACCACGTCGACGTCGAAGCCGAGTTCCGTGCCGAGCCGACGCGCCGTGTCGATCGAGCCCGAGCGCGACCGGCCGAATCCGTGGTCGTGGCCGATCACCAGCTCGGCCACCCGGAAGCGGTCGAGCAGCACCAGCCGGATGAACTCCTCGGGCGTGTACCGGGACAGCGTCCAGGTGAAGGGTAGAAACGCCACGTAGTCGAGACCGCTCTGGGCGAGAATCGCCATCTTCTCGTCAGGCGTGGTCAGCAGCGCCGGCGCCGCCTCCGGGCGCACGACGGTCAACGGGTGCCGGTCGAACGTGACGAGCACACTGCGGCTGCCACGGCGCCGGGCCCGCTCGCCGATCTCTTCCAGCACGGCATGATGCCCCCGGTGAACACCATCGAAGGTGCCCACGGTGACGACCGTCTCGCGCACCTCGGGTGGCAGGCTCGACTCAGGCCGCATCGAACACTTTCTCGGGACGGATCGCCCCCTCGACGCGCCGGCCGACCGCCACGAGTTCGTCTCCCGCGTGCAGAACGATGGGCAGGTCCGGATCCGCCGCGTCGAACCCTTCGACCGGAACGGTGGCCGCGTCCGCCTCCAGCCCCTCGATCGCCTGCCCATAGCCGATCGCCGTTCGCTCCGGTCCGGTCAGCCGGCGCATCGGCAGCCATCGCAACGCGCCGAGGGGCGACAGGGTGGCCGGGCCGTCCCAGGCCACATCGACGTCCGAGGTGGCCCACTCGGCCTCGAAGGGACCGATGCGCGTGCGGCGCAGGGCGCCGAGGTGAGCCGGGCAGCCCAGCCGCGCGCCGAGATCACGGGCGAGGGCCCGGATGTAGGTTCCGGTCGACACCGTGTAGACGACGTGAGCGACCGGCGGGCGCCAGGCTTCGAGCCGCGCCTCGTGGACGTCGATCGGTCGCGGCTCAAGCCGAAGTGGCTCTCCGCGGCGAGCCGCCTCGTAGGCGCGCTCCCCGCCCTTGCGGATGGCGGAGTAGTCGGGCGGCCGCTGCTCGGAACGCCCCCGGCTCGCGGCGAGTACCGCGCCGATCCGCGCAGCGTCGAGCTCGAGGCCGACCTCCGCACGCTCCGTCACGACGCCGGTGCGGTCGTCGGTGTCCCGGGCCTCGCCGAACACGATCTCCGCCTCGTAGGTCTTGGGCAGCAGGTGGAAGTACTCGACCAGACGCGTGGCCGGCCCGACGCAGAGGATCAGCAGCCCCGTGGCGAAGGGGTCGAGGGTGCCGGTGTGGCCGACCCGGCGCGTCCGGAGCGCGCGACGTACGCACCCGACCACGTCGTGCGACGTCGGACCGGCCGGCTTGTCGACCAGGACGACGGCGGAGCGATCGCTCAATCCGCCGGCTCCGCCCGTTCGTCCCGGGGTGCGCCCCGCTCGTCGCCGAGCGCCTCGTCGAGCAGTTCCTCGATCCGCTGAACGTGTTCCAGCGTGTGGTCGGCCTCGAAGTGGAACTCGGGAATCCGCCGGAAGTGGAGCTCACGGCCCAGTCGATGGCGCATGAACCCCGCCGCACTGCGAAGGCCGTCGATCGCCTCTTCGACCGGCGTCTCGTCGGTCAACGTACGCACTGAGATGGTCGCGTGGGAGAGGTCGGCGCTCGCGTCCACCTGCGTGATCGTCACGCCTGCCACCCGCGGATCCTTGATCTCCTCGCGAATGAGCCTCGATAGCTCTTCGCGAAACAGCTGGTTCACGCGTGGTAGTCGTCTGCCTGCCATGATTGCCCCCATCCGCCGCGCGGGTTTCCGCTTCCAGGCTGCAGAATCCGCACGTCGCGTTCGATGATGTATATGCGAGGATCGGAACAGATGAAGTCGTCGAGCTTGCCGAGTGTCGACTCGGCCACGGTGTGGTCCGAGGCGGCGAAGGCCGCTGTCAGCTCGGCCCGTTGGACGTCGTCTTGAAACCCGGTTTCTGACACCGAGACCGAAAACCGGGCGCGCATGCGTTCGCGCAGGCTCCGGACGACACTCCGTTTCTGCTTCAGCGAACGGCATCCGGGAACCCGGAACAGCCACCGTCCGACCCCTACGTGCGCCGCCATTGTTCAGCCCCGTCCGGCGGGATGAACGCCGTCTGTCAGGACGCTGCTTCGGCGTCGGCCGCGGCGCTCTGGGCGAGCGAGCGCGCTACTTCCTCGACCCGGTACGACTCGATGACGTCGCCGACCTTAATGTCGTTGAAGTTTTCGATCGAGATGCCGCACTCGTAGCCCTCGCGGACTTCGCGCACGTCGTCCTTGAATCGCTTCAGGCTGCCGACCTTTCCATCGTAGATCTCGACGTAGTCGCGCAACAGGCGCACCGGCAGGTTCCGTTGGATCGTGCCGTCGGACACGTAGCAGCCCGCCACAGTCCCCGCCTTCGGCACCTTGAACAGTTCGCGGACTTCGGCCGTACCGACCACGACCTCGCGTTCCTCCGGCGTGAGCAGCCCCTCAAGGGCCATCCGCACGTCCTCTACGGCCTCGTAGATGACGCTGTAGATCCGGATCTCGACGTCCTCGTGCTCGGCTACCTCGCGCGCCTTCGTATCGGGACGCACGTGGAAGCCGATGATGAACGCGTTGGTGGTCATCGCGAGCAAGACGTCGGACTCCGTGACGGCACCCACGCCGCGGTGGACGATCTCCACCGCCACCTCGGACGTGCTGAGCCGTTCCAGTGAGTCGGCCAGCGCCTGCACCGAGCCGTCGGTGTCGCCCTTGATGACGATATTGAGGTTCGCCACGCCCTCCGCCTGGATCGCCTCGAAGATGTCTTCGAGCTTCGTTCCCTTGGAGCGGCGCCGGATGTCCTTCTCGCGCTCCAGCTGCTGGCGGCGGCTCCCCATCTCGCGGACCCGGGACGGCTCCATTACTGCGAGGCGATCGCCGGCCTGCGGCACGCCCTCGAGGCCCAGCACCCGAACCGGCGTAGAGGGCCCGGCCGTCTCGACATTGTTCTCGCGCTCGTCCAGCATGGCCCGCACGCGGCCGCCGTATAGTCCGCAGATGAAGCTGTCTCCCACCTCGAGCTTCCCGCTCTGCACGAGCACCGTGGCCACCGGCCCCATGCCCCTGTCGAGCTCCGCCTCGACGACGGTGCCGCGGGCGTCGCCCGTGGCGCGCGCCTTCAGGTCGAGCAGCTCGGATTGCAGAAGCACCTTCTCGAGCAGCTCGTCGATCCCCTGTCCCGTCTTCGCGGAGACTTCCTGCGACAGCACGTCGCCGCCGAATTCTTCGAGCACGACCTCGTGGGACAGCAGATCCTGCTTGACCTTCTGGGGATCGGCGCTCGGCAAGTCGATTTTGTTGATCGCGACCACGAGCGGGACGCCTGCGTTCTTCGCATGGCTGATCGCCTCGATGGTCTGCGGCATGACGGCGTCATCGGCCGCCACCACCAGGATGACCATGTCGGTCAGCTCGGCGCCGCGGGCGCGCATCGCCGTGAACGCCTCGTGCCCCGGCGTGTCCAGAAAAGCGACCGCGCGGCCGCCGCCCACGTCGACATTGTATGCGCCGATGTGCTGGGTGATGCCGCCCGCCTCGCCCGCGATGACGTTCGTCCGGCGGATGTGGTCGAGCAGCGAGGTCTTTCCGTGGTCGACGTGGCCCATGACCGTGACGACCGGCGCCCGCGGCTCGAGGTCCTCGTCATCGACCTCGATCTCCTCGACGGCCGTGAGCTCCGCCTCGTAGGCCTCTTCCCGCTCGACCGTGTAGTTGAACTCGTCGCAGATGAGCTCGATCTGGTCGAAGTCGAGCCGCTGATTGATCGTCACCATCAGACCGAGGTTCTTGAACGCCGACGTGATGATCGCCTGCGGCGATTCGTCGATCAGATCGGAGAGCTCGGCCACCGTGAGGAACTCGTTCACCTTCACCGTGGTCCGCTCGCGCTCTTGCTCCGCCTCGCGCTCCTCCCGCTCGGCCTCCTGCTGCGAGGGGCGCGTGTCGCGGCGACGCCGGCGCCCTCCGCCGGACGAGCTCCCGTCCATCGCGGCGAGCGTCTTCTTGACGTTCTTCTGAACGGCTTCCTTGTCGACGCGACGCTTCTTGCGCTCGCGCTTCCGGCCCCGGCCACCGCCAGGCACGGCCTGCTCGGCCATCTTGAACTGGCCGCCCGGACCGGCGGATGCGGCGGGCGCCGAACTGAGGCCGCGACGCACCGGCTTCGGCTTCACCTTGCGTCGCCGCTTCTTCTTGGCCGGACCACCCTCTTCGTCCTCTTCCTCGTCCTCGGCGGACGCGGCGACATCTTCGGTCTCCTCGGCCTCTTCCTCTTCGGCTTCGTCCTCCACCTCGACCGCCGTCTTCTCCTCGGCGCTCTCGGCCTCGGCGGCGATGGGCTCCTCGGCCTCTTCGGCAACCTCTTCTTCTTCGGCCTCTTCGCCCTCTTCGGTCTCCTCGGCTTCAGCCGCGACCTCGACGGCCTCCTCGGCGACCTCTTCCTCCTCGGCCTCGGGAGCCTCCTCGGCCTCGGGAGCCTCCTCGGCCTCTTCGAGCTCCTCGTCGTCCGACGTCTCTTCGGAAGCGGTGGCGGACGGACGCGTGCGCCGGCGACGCCGACGGCGCACCTGCGGCTTCTCCTCCTCGTCATCGCCGCCGCTACGGCGCTCCCGCTCGAGCTGGATTTGCAGGCGCGCGATCTGCGCCTCGGTGACCGACGACATGTGGCTGCGCACGCGTACGCCCATCTGATGCAGAAGCTGGATCAGATGTTCGCTTTCGACGCCGAGGTCCTTCGCGACCTCATAGACCCGGAGATTGCCCAACGTCCGTCCTCCTCGACAAAACTCAGTTCCCTGTTCTTTTCGCCCCAGGCGCGGGAGGCAACGCCCCCACGACTCGCCCGGCAAAGCCAGCGTCCCGCAGACCCACCACGACCAGGCGGGACCGGCCTGCCGCCCGACCGAGCTCCGCGGCCGATTCGCACGTCACGACCGGCACGCCACTCGCCCTCAGCAACGGGAGCACCCGATTGCGGGCATTCTCCGTCGCGTCGCGCGCCAGCACGGCGGCATGAAGCTCACCCCGTCGTGCCGCGTCCTTCACCGCGTGCGTGCCGACCTCGAGCCGGCCCGCGCGCAGGGCCAGTCCGACCAGGTTCAGCGCGGCCTGTTCGCCCCGCTTGTTCGCCACGCCGGCTCCCATCAGGTCGCGGTCGTTTCGTCCTCGTCGGCCTCGCCGCTCACGGCGACGACCTCCGATTCCGCTTCGTCCGTCCCATCCGTCTCGTCCGCGTCGGCCTCTACGACCTGTTCCGCCTCGACCGCTTCGTCCGCTTCGGCAGCCGGCGTCTCCTCGGCCTCCGTAGCGGCCTCGGCCTCGGCCGGCGCTTCCGCCTCCTCGACGACCGTCAACTCGTCGATCAGCTCCATGAGGCGATCGGCATCCGCCTCGTCGATGCCCGGGATGGCCACGAACTCTTCGCGCTCCATCTCGATGGCCTCGAAGAACGTGTTGATGTCGGCGGCTTCGAGTGCCGCAAGCGTCTGGGGCGAGATGCCCTCGAGCTCGGACAACGGGAAGTCCGACACCTCGTACTCGTCCCCTCCCCCGAACAGCGACGACTCGGCGCCGCGCGCCAACCAGTCTTTGCTCGAGTAGAGATCGATCTGCCATCCAATGAGCTGCGACGCGAGCCGTACATTCTGCCCGTTGCGCCCAATCGCCAGCGACAGCTGATCCTCGTCGACGATCGCCGTGATCACGTGCCGCTCGGCATCCGACAGCACTTTGGCCACCCTCGCCGGAGCGAGCGCCCGGCGGGCGAACACCTCGGGATCTGGGTGCCACGGCACGATGTCGATGCGCTCACCGCTGAGCTCGGACACGACGGCCTGCACGCGTGAGCCCTTGAGGCCGACGCAGGCACCGACCGGATCGACCGACTCGTCGCGTGACGACACGGCGATCTTCGTGCGGCCACCCGCCTCGCGAACGATCTCGCGGATCTCGACGATGCCCTGGTAGATCTCCGGCACCTCGAGCGCGAACAGCGACGCGACGAACGCCGGGTCGCCGCGCGACAGGATGAGCCGGGGACCGCGCGGCGTCTCCTCGACCTTTTTCAGCACGGCACGGATCGCTTCGCCCTGCCGGAAGCGCTCCCGCGGATTCTGCTCGCGCCACGGAATCACGGCCTCGGCCTCCCGCGCCCGATTCAGCATGACGACGATCTTGCCGCGCTCGATCTGCTGAACCTCGCCAGAGATCAACTCGCCGAGCGAGTCGGCGAACTCCTCGCGGATTCGCTCGCGCTCGCCTTCGCGGAGCCGCTGCACGATGCGCTGCTTCGCGACGATCACGGCGTTGCGGCCGAAGTCGGAGAACTGCACCGGGATCTCCAGCAGGTCGCCGACCTGAAAGTCCGGATCGTCCCATCTGGCTTCCTGCAGCAAGATCTGACGCGACGGTTCCTCGACCTCTTCGACGACTTCTTTCAGTGCCACGATCTTGATGTCGCCATCGGGCAGAATGTCGATCTCAGCTTCGACCGGCCCGTTGAAGTGGCGCGTGAGGGCCGCCATGATCCCATCACGAATCAAGTCGTGCAGTTCCTCGTCGGTCAGCGAACGGTTCGCCGTCATGACGCGGAACGCCTCGACGATGGACGCATTATCGCTCATGTATGCCCTCTCTAACCTCGTGTCTCCCGGGCCTGCTCCGGCCCTCGCTCACCGACTGGTCTCACTTATCCTTGCCAAACCGATACCGCAGGTTCGCCTTCGCCACCGCCGACAGCGGCACGGCGACCCGCTCCCCGTCGACATCCAGCAGCACTTTGCCCTGGGCGTCGTCGAACCCCGCAAGCACGCCGTCGATCTCTTTCCGCCCTTCGATCAGCGGCTCGTAGCCCCGCAGGCGCACCTCATGGCCCGCGAAGCGCTCGAAATCACGCTCCCGCACCAGTGGCCGTTCGACGCCCGGCGACGACACCTCGAGGATGAAGTCGGACCATGCGTCCGGCCGTTCCTCGAGCATGTTCATGATCGCGCGGCTCGCCTGCGCACAGTCATCCGCCGTCAACGACGAACGCCCCGGCTCTCCGTCGGGGCGGTCGATGCGCAGCCGGAAGAGGGGTCGCTTCCGCCCTCCTCCCTTCTCCAACGCGACCAGCTCGTAGCCGAGTTCGTCGAGCACCTGCTCGATCGCACTCTCGAGACTGTCCGGCATATCTATTTCCTACAACAAAAAAGTGGGGCCGAGTCCGTCTCCCCACTTCGTTCCAGCACACGGGCACCCGGGCGGCCATCACCGGACGCTTCTAGTAGCCGCTGAACATACTTGGCGGATGAGCGTATGGCAAACGCGGCCCGGCGCCCCCGACGGGACTCCTGATCAACCTTTCCAGCCGATGTACGCGGCCATGCGGCCCGCCTCCTTGCCGCCGCCGCGATGGGAGAACAGCAGCTCTCCGTCGCATCTCGTACAGAGCGCGGAACGCGACACCTGCTCGCGCGGCACGCCGCACGCCTCCGCCTCCACGATCAGCTCCGCGCCCACGTCGAGGTGCGACTTGCCCCTAACCCGGCGGCCGAACGCCGCGGGCACTTCGGCTCCTACTTCGTAGCACTCGCCGCAGATCGACGGACCGAGGTGGATCCGGTAGGCGTCGGCCGGCCGGCCGTACCGCTCCTCGAGGAGCTCGAGGGCCCGGCCCAGGATGCCCGCGGCCGCACCGCGCCAGCCGGCGTGGAGCAGGCCAAAGGTGGCAGAACGCGCGTCGACCAGATACACGGGAACACAGTCGGCCACCGTGACTGCAAACAGCCGGCCCATGGCGTGGCCGATGAACCCGTCGGCCTCCCCCGGGATCCACAGACCGACCGACGGCGTGTGCTCGGCCACGGCCAGCGACGCCCCGTGGACCTGGCGGCAGACCGAGGCCGCGGGAAACCCGAGGCCGCGGGCAAGCGTCTCGTAGCGACCCGCGACGTCCCAGGCCGAGCCGCCCGTCAAGAGGCCGAAGTCGTCGGACCCGCCGCGGCCGCCGGCGCCGGAATCCACCTCGCGGACCGTGATGCCGGCCAGCAGGCCCGGGATGCTCGTAAATGCTGACACGGGCAATACCCGCACGCCGCCGACCTGCGCCGTCCCCGTCTCGCTCATGTGCTCTCTTCCACCCGCTCGACCACTGCGCCGAGGGCCCGGAGCCGCTCGTCGATGCGCTCGTAGCCTCGTTCGATCTGCCCGATGTTGTAGATGCGGCTCTCTCCGCGGGCCGCGAGCGCGGCGATCAGCAGGGCCATCCCGGCTCGAATGTCCGGGCTCTCGACCGTGCCGCCCCGGAGTTGCGACGGGCCGACGACCACGGCCCGGTGCGGATCGCACACCACGATGTTCGCGCCCATCGAGATCACCTTGTCGGCGAAGTACATTCGCGACTCGAACATCTTCTCGTGGATCAGCACGGTGCCTCTGCATTGCGTCGCCACGACGAGGGCGATGGAGGTCAGGTCGGCCGGGAACGCCGGCCATGGTCCATCACCGATGCTCGGTATCTGGTCGCCGAAGTCGGGGCGAATCTCCAGCGATTGCTCGGGCGGCACGTGGAGTCCGCCGTCCCGGGGCACGCACTCGATGCCCAGGCGCTCGAACCCGATGCGCAGCGGGTCGAAGTGCTGCGGGTTCACGTCCTCGATGAATACGTCGGAACCGGTGATGGCCGCGAGGCCGATCATGCTGCCGATCTCGATGTGGTCGGCGCCGATGCGGAATTCTCCGCCTCCGAGGGCGTCGACGCCGCGGATGTGCAGGCGACTCGTTCCCGTCCCCTCGATGTCGGCGCCCAGCACCTCGAGGAACGCACAGAGGTCCTGCACGTGGGGCTCGCACGCCGCGTTGCGGATCCACGTCTCCCCCTCCGCCGTGACAGCCGCGAGAATCGCGTTCTCAGTGCCGGTCACCGAGGGCTCGTCGAGGAACACGTCGGCGCCGCGCAACCGGGGCGCCCGCAGCTCGTAGCGATCGCTCGCCTCGACGCCAGCGCCCAGCCGCCCGAGCGCGAGAAAGTGCGTGTCGAGGCGGCGACGGCCGATCACGTCGCCGCCTGGCGGCGGCAGCACCACCTCACCAAACCGCGCGAGCATCGGGCCGGCCAACAAGATGGAGGCGCGGATCCTCCCCGCGAGCGCCGGATCGAGACTGCGTCCGTCCAGGCCGGCCGGGTCGACACGCACCACGCCGTGCTCCGGCCGCTCGACCGAGGCGCCCAGCGACTCGATCAGCGCGATCATCGTATGCGCGTCGCGAATCTCCGGGACGTTGCGGAGCGTCACCGGCGCGTCGGCGAGCAGCGTGCCCGCCAGGATCGGGAGCGCGGCGTTCTTGTTGCCGGCTGGCGTAAACCGCCCGTTCAGGCGGGCCGGACCCTCGATTCGGAAGTACACCCTGCGGTCCCTCGCTCTGTGGACGTTGCACGTGCGGCTCGTCCGGCAAGGTAGAGCCGGTCCGGCAGGCCGGCCAAGGGTCCGTGGGGCGCGCCGGTCCGGGGCCGCGGTGCGCTTGACACTCCCCGCCGTCCCGCCGACGTTGCCGCCACCATGAAGCTGCTCATTGCGGTGATCAACGACACTGATCGGATCGAGGAGGTCCTGACTCGGTTCCTCGAGATCGGCGTCAGTGGCGCGACGATCGTCGACTCCGAGGGCATGGGCCACGTGTTGAGCCAGGAACCGCCCGCGTTCGCGGGCCTCCAGAGCCTCCTGGCCCGCTCACGCCCCCGAAACACGACCCTCTTCTCCGCCATCCGCGACGACGAGACAGTCGAGAAGGCGCTGGCGGCGTTGGAGGAGGTGTGCGGCTCGTTCGACGACCCCGCTACCGGCGTCGCCTTCACGGTCCCGCTCGACCGTGCCGTCGGTATCTCCGGCGGCCCCGACTAGCCGCACAGATTCCCAGGACGGACGATACCCCGCCCCACCTATTTCCTGTTGAGACCGCCGCGTCGGGCCGGTATCTTGCAGTGATTCGGATGCACCCTGCTTCGTGTATGGAGGATCCGTGACGTTCTACGACATACTGGTCCATGTGGCGCTCATCGTCTGGACGCTGATCGGCCTCGGCTCGCTGATCAGCGCTGCGATCGTCGGCCCGCAGCTGCTGCGCACGATGCGCGAGGTCGACGACATGGCCGACATCGTGAAGCACCGCGCGCTGCCGGCCCTCGAACAGTCGCACGACATCCTCGATCAGCTCAGCCGCGTATCGACGGCGCTCGCCGACGACTTCGAGATCGTCGACCACACGATCATCCGGGCGGCCGAGTCGGTGGAGCGAATGGTGGAGCTGACCGAGGATCGGGTCGCCGAGGTGAACGCGCTGCTCTCGGTCGCCATCGAGGAAGCCGAGGACACGCTCGTCACGACGGGCGGGCTCATCCGGGGCGTCAAGGCAATCCTCCCTGGGGGCCGCAAGCGGAAGAAGAGCTGGCTTCCGGGCGGCAAGCGCCGACGCTTCGGTTGAACCCCCGGCTTCGCCCGCTGGCCGCCGTTCTCCTGGCGGCCGGCTTCCTGCTGCTGTCACCTGACGCAGCGTTCGCGTGGGGTCCGGCGACGCACGTCCACACGGGCGTCGAGATCCTGCGATCTCTGAACCTCCTGCCCTCGTATCTCGCGGCGATCCTGGCCGAGTACCCGATCGACTTTCTGTACGGCAACCTGGCCGCGGACATCTCGATGGCGAAGAAGTACGCCCCGGTGGGCCGTCACTGCCATCACTGGCACGTGTCTCGAGAGATGTACGACGCGGCGGGAGACGATCCGCGTCTGCAGGCGGCCATGCTCGGCTACCAGTGCCACCTCGCGGCCGATGTGCTGGCGCACAACTCCTTCGTGCCGCGGATGCTGTTGTTGACGTCAAGCACGCGCGGACTCGGGCACAGCTACTGGGAGCATCGGATGG
>Ga0210123_1000124_pt1 | contig 50862 bp, 45 predicted proteins | sample Muzzi_PWB_D2_FD_185535 | JGI IMG/M metagenome (GOLD analysis project Ga0210123, IMG submission 185535) | Wetland microbial communities from San Francisco Bay, California, USA, that impact long-term carbon sequestration - Muzzi_PWB_D2 (SPAdes) | ecosystem: Environmental > Aquatic > Marine >... | reverse complement strand
ACAATCGCAGCGAGATAATGACCTTTATGAACCCGGGGGAGCGTGACCGGGCCTGTCTGAATTCCTGTATGCACACGCATACCTTCAGTATCCTCGGGGGCAAGCTGTATCTGACCTCCTACCAGCGTTCCGATGACCTGCCGCTGGGGCATGGCTTCAATCAGGTCCAGGTCGGCTGGCTGCTGATGATCATGGCCCGGATAACCGGCCTGAAACCGGCCAGGGCCTTTCATAAAATCGTCAATGTCCACATCTACGAGGATCAATTGGAACTGCTGCGCGATGTGCAGCTGAAACGAGAGCCATTCCCCTCGCCGCGGCTGGAGATGAACCCGAAGATCAAGACCTTGAGAGATCTGGAGACCTGGGTCACCCCCGATGACTTTCAGCTGGTGGGGTATAAACATCATCCGGCCATCAAGTATGAGTTCGCTGTCTAGGAAGAGAGTGTCTGGTGCAGTCCTTTATCCGAATCTGCTGCGGAACATGAAGTAGACTGCGCCGACCATGCAAAGTCCCGCCCATAGATAATCGAGTTTTAACGGTTCCTTGAGATACATTACCGAAAAAGGCACGAAGATCGACAGGGTAATGACTTCCTGGAGGATTTTGAGTTGACCCGCGTTGAGGACAGTATAGCCGATTCTATCAGCCGGGACTTGAAAACAATACTCCAGCAGGGCGATTGCCCAACTTGCCAGGGCGGCAATCAACCAGGGCTTGTTGTTCAATTCCTTAAGGTGTGCATACCAGGCGAAGGTCATAAAAACATTGCTGCAAAGAAGTAAACCGATCGAAATGACTATTGGCCGCATACTCTTATGCCACTCCGTAAATTTTAATCCAACCCTTGTCTGCATCCGGTTGCCGGTACCGGTCTGCACGATTTTTGATTATTTTGCACTCTAAAAATTTAATCCTCCGCCCGCGAGGAACGAGTGCGATATATCAATTATATGCCTGCGGTTAAATTTATCGAGCGCCTCGATTTAGAACAAAATTGCTCATTCCTGGACTGACACTAGCTGAAATGTATGGCGCGCAGAGCAGGCAGGGCAAGCGGCTTGGATGCACCCTCAGGGAAGGTGCATCTGGAGAAAGGCCAGCAACTGTGAAGGGAAAAGACCCAGCAGGATGAGGAGCACGGCAGAAAGTCCCAGTACCAGCGTCTCGAGGATACTGATATTTTCCTGTCCCTTTTCTTCAGGTTCGTGCAGATAGAGGGCGGCTACCACCCGCAGGTAGTAGTAGACCGAGACTGCTGCGGTGAGGATGCCGATGGTGGCCAGGGTGATTTCTCCGGCGCGGATGGCCGAGGCAAATATCAGGAACTTGCCGGTAAAGCCGACCGTCGGCGGGATTCCCGCCAACGCAAATAAGGCAACGGCCAACACAGCTGCGGCAACCGGATGGCTGAAGCCACGCCCCCGGTACTCATCAAGAGTCGTTCCGCAACCGTTTCTTTCAAGGACTGTGATCGCCCCAAAGGCGGCAAGGCTCATTATCCCGTAGGCGATGGCATAGAACGCGGCAGCCGGAAAGCCACCGCCCCGGTAACTGATCAGTGCCAGCACCAGATAGCCCATCTGGGCGATGGAGGAGTAGGCGAGCATCCTGCGGACCCGGCTCTGCCGCAGGGCGGCCAGGTTACCAACCAGCATGGACAGGAGAGCCATGCCAAAGAGCGGGAGCCGCAGGCTGGCGAGGTCTTGCGCCTGGGGGAGAAGCAGGAGCAGGAGCAGGGCCGCCGCACCTTTAGAGCCCCCTGATAGAAAGGCGACCACCGGCGGCGGTGCCGCTTCATAGATATCCGGGGTCCAGAGATGGGCGGGCACCAGGGAGAGTTTGAAGGCCATGCCGATCAGCACGAAGGCCCATCCGGCGAGAGCCACAGGGCCGGGCAGGGTGCCGGTCAGGGTGGCCTGCATTACATCGTTGATGGCAAGGGTTCCGGTTATGCAGTAAAGAAGGGCGATGCCGAAGGCCAGAAAAGCGGCGCTCAGTGCTCCCATCAGGAGGTATTTGAGTCCCGCTTCATTGGAGACTTCCTGTTCTCGATCGATGGCCGCCAGCAGGTAGAAACCGAAGGTCATCGCCTCAAGGCCGAGGAAGAGGATCAGCAGGTTGGTGGCCGAAGCCAGGGCGACCATGCCGAAGGCGGTAAACAGGATGGTCGCCGGATATTCTTCGCCGGAGATGCCACGATACGTATTGTCGCCACGGGAGAGTATCAGCACTGCAGCGGACATAAAGGTAAAAAAGCCAGTGAAGAGACGGGCAAGGCCTCCGGCGGAAAGACCCAGGTTGGGGGCGACGAGCACGGCCGGGGTCTGCAGGGACCACAACCCCGCCCCAAGCGCCGCAACAATGGCAATACCGGTTCCCATCGCCTGGTTCCGTGTAAGCGCCCCGTGGACCAGGGTCACTATTGCCCCTATGGCCAGAATCAGCAGAGGCAGGGCTATCGAAATATCAGCCGGGGTCACGGTGCACCTCCCATCAGGATATTTACCGGTTGGCTCAGCAAATCGAGCAGCGGGCCGGGATGCAGGCCGATGTAAAAAACACCAAGAGCAAGAATGGTGAGCGTACAGATCTCCCGAAACCCCAGATCATCCAGGGCCAGAGGCTGTCGCTCCTCTTGAAACAACACCTCCTGGAGCAGGCGTACGGTATAGACCAGGGAGAGGATCAGGCCGAGAAAGGCCAGGATAGTTGCCGTCTGGGCAACCTTGTAGGAGCCGGTCAGGATGAGGAATTCTCCGACGAAATTGTTCAGGCCGGGCAGGCCGGCAGAGGCCATGGCAAAGAGCATGAAAAAGCAGGAGAGAATCGGCACCTTGCCCCACAGGCCGCCGTAAGCGCTGATTTCCCTGGTGTTGGTCCGTGACTGGAGCATGCCGACCATGGCAAAGAGAGCCGAGGTGGTGATCCCGTGGCTGACCATCTGCAGGATCGAGCCGGAAAGGGCCACCGGGGTCCAGGCGGCGATGCCCAGGGCGACAAAACCCATATGGCCGACGCTGGAGTAGGCGACAAGGCGCTTCATGTCTTTCTGGGCAAAGGCGATCCAGGCGGTATAGAGGATGCCGGCAACTGCCATGATAAAGAGCAGCGGCGTCAGCGTTTTTGCCGCATCGGGGAAGAGTGGATAGCCGAAGCGGATCAGGCCATAAGCACCTGTTTTCAAGAGAAGTCCGGCCAGATCGATACTCCCTGCCGTGGGTGCATCGGTATGGGCGTCGGGCAGCCATGTATGGAACGGTACCAGCGGAAATTTAATGGCAAAGCTGAGAAGAAAAGCCGCGTACAGCCATATCCCGACCGTCGGATCAAGGTGGGTCCCGATCAGGGCGCTGAAGTTGAAGGTGTAAACGCCGCTCTCCCGGCCGTGAATCAGGTAGAGACCGATAATGGCCAGCAGCATCAGCAGGGAACCGGCCAAGGTGAAAACGAAGAACTTGATCGCCGAGTAGATCTTCCGGCCATGTCCCCAGATGCCGATGAGGAAAAACATCGGGATCAGCATCACCTCCCAGAAGAGATAGAAGAGAAAAAGATCAAGGGAGAGAAAAACCCCGAGGATACTGCTCTCCATCACCAGCAGCAGGATGTAATGCAGCACGGTGCGCTCGGTGACCGTCTGCCAGGAGGCCAGCATGGCGATAATGGTCAGAAGAGCGGTCATGATCACCAGCAGCAGGCTGATGCCGTCCATCCCCAGGGTAAAACGGATCCCTAGGCCATCGATCCAGGAAAAATCTTCAAAAAGAAAGAAACCCTGCGGTGCACCGGGAGGAGGCGGGCTCCCGGCAAGGGTCCAGGTCCAGCAGGCGATGGCCAGTTCGACTACGGTGAGGGCCAGGGCCAGGTTCTTGGCCGATGTCTGCCGTTTTCGCAGCGGGATGAGGCAAATACCGCTCACCAGCGGCAGGACGATCAGGATGGTCAGCACCGGAAATGTCGTCATAAGACCTCCCAGGCGAACCAGCCGATCATAAGCGTTGCACCGGCTACTAGGCTCAGCATATAGAGGGATACCCGACCGCCGCCCCACCTGCCAAGGGATTGCCCGGTACGGCCAAGCCCGACAGCCATCCGGTCTAACGAGTCGTCGAGTACCCCTTCATCCACCCGTTCCCAGAGAATAGCCGCCAGGTATTTGTAGGGTCGGATGAAAATGAGGTTGTAAAGGGCATCAACATACCAGCCAGCTTGGAGAAAGGCCACTGCGCCGGTTGGTGGCTGTTCAGCCAGGCTCAGGCGAGCCTTGCGCCTTTTGCCGCCATAATACCACCAGGCGAAGCCGAGACCGGATAGCGATACCAGAGAGGCCACTCCCTGCAAGGCCAGTTCAACGCCATGGGAGAGATGTTCGCCGGCACCGTTTAAGGGCGCCATGAAGCCATCGAGCAAACCGTGGCCCAGGTAGGCGGGAATATTCAGCAGTCCTCCGGCCAGACCGAGCAGGGCGAGCGGGAGCAGGATAAGTGTCATGACCCCCGGCAGTGGCTGCACCGGTGCGGGCGGGGTCTTGGTCCCACGATCTCCAAAGACGATAAACATCATCCGAAAGGTGTAGAAAGCGGTAAGCAGGACCGTGAACATCCCCACCAGGTAGAGGGTGCTATACAATATGCCGCCGTGGGCCCAGGCTGCTGCCAGGATACTGTCCTTGCTGAAAAAGCCCCCGGTCAGCGGCAGGCCGGCAAGGCACAAAGCCCCGAGCAGGAAGGGCCAGAAAACAGCAGGCAGGCTACGGCGCAGGCCGCCCATACGGAAGATGTCCTGCTCATGATGCATGGCGGTGATGATGCACCCGGCCCCAAGAAAAAGCAAAGCCTTGAAGAAGGCATGGATGAGCAGGTGGAAGGTTGCGGCGGTAATCGCTCCGCTGCCGACGCCGAGCATCATGTAGCCGATCTGGCTGATGGTCGAGTAGGCCAGGATCCTTTTCAGATCGCGCTCGGCCATGGCACAGGTCGCGCCATACAAGGCGGTAAGGGTTCCGGTCACGGCGATGGCTGCAACCACCACGGTCGACAGGCCGATCAGCGGAAACATGCGCATCAGCAGGTAGACCCCGGCAGTGACCATGGTCGCTGCGTGGATCTGGGCCGACACCGGAGTCGGGCCGGCCATGGCGTCCGGCAGCCAGACCATCAGTGGTGCCTGGGCTGATTTGCCCATAGCCCCCACGAGCATTAAGAGCCCCAGAGCGGTGATTACCCCCATGGGAAGAGAATGGCCCATCTGGTTGACCTGGGTGATAGACAGGGTGTCAAAGAGTTTGAACAGCCAGACAATGGCTATTCCGAATCCGATATCGCCGATGCGGGTAACGATAAAGGCCTTGCGGCCGGCGGTGGCATTTTTCGTCTTGTTAAACCAGAAGCCGATCAGGGCATAGGAACAGAAACCAACGCCTTCCCAGCCAAGGTAGAGCAGCGGCAGGTTTTCGGCCAGCACCAGTATCAGCATGGCGCCGACAAACAGATTGATCAGGGCAAAGTAACGGACATAGCAGGGATCGTCCTCCATATAACCGATGGAGTAAAGATGAATCAGCCCGCAGACAAAGGTAATCATCAGGCAGAGTGAAAGGGACAGCGGGTCGAGATAGACGGTTATTCCCGCCTGCAGGGTAAAAGAAGAAAGCCACGACCCGATCTCGACCACGGTTGGCCCGTTGTAGTTTGCTGCGGCAGCGAGCGCGGCGGCAAAACTGCCCCAGACCACGGCGCAGGCGGTCAGTTCCACCGCCCGGCGGGGAAATAATCTCCCCAGCAGGACGTTAAAGATCGCGCCCAGCAAGGGAAAGAGGATTATCAAGGTAAGGGCCGTTTTCAATCTTTCAACTCCCTGAGGTCATCGACATTAACGGTTTTCTTCCGGCGATGGAGGTAGACGACCATGGCCAGGGCCAGAGAGACTTCGGCCGAGGTCATGGCGATGATCATCAGGGCGAAGACCTGGCCATCGGCCAACCCCCAATGATTGGAGCCGGCGACAAAGAGCAGCATGGCGGCATTGAGCATGATCTCGATGCCGATCAGCATCATGATGATATTCGAGCGCCAGATCAGGACACAGATCAGCCCCAGTGAGAACAGAATCCCGGCCAGGATGATCAGGTGGGTGAGCGGCACGATCATGGTTTGCGCCTCCTGCCCAGATACAGCACGCCAACCACGGCAAAAAGCAGTTGCATGGAGATAAGCTCGATGGCCACACCGTATCTGCCGAAGAGGCTGAGGGCAAAATCCTTGACGCTCAATTGCTGCATGGCGACCGGCTGGGTAGTGGTTCGGTCTATGACCAGCATGATCAGTGCGGCAAGGATGATGCCGGTCAGCAGCAGAGCCGGGAAACAGTGGCTGAGGGTTGGGCGGGTGCCATCCTTCTGCCGCCCCAGATCGAGCATCATAATGACAAACATGAACAGGACCATGACCGCACCGGCATAGATGATCACCTCGAACATGGCAATGAGTGGTGCTGCCAGGAGATAGAAAACAACCGCCAGGGCGAAGAACGAGGTCACCAGGTAGATGATGGCGTGCACCGGATGTTTCTCGGTAATGGCCAGGATTGTGGCGACTACCGTCACAGCTGCGAGGAGATAAAAAAGGATTTGTTCCATGATCAAAATGTCTTACATCGTATGTTTGTTTAACATTATGGCATCAGGCTACGCACATCCACCGACGGTTTTTCTTCAAGTCCGTCGCCGCGCCCCTGAGTCACCCCGATCCCAGCATGATGATAAAAATTATAGTCGTCCGATTTCCCGCAGCCATCGATGAGCAGATCCTCTTTCTCATAAATCAGGTTCATGATATCCCTGTTGCAGATCTCATAATCCGGGGTCATCTGGATGGCCATGGTCGGGCAGGCCTCGGCGCAGAGGCCGCAAAAAATACAACGGGAGAAATTGATGCGGAACCAGGCTGCATAGCGTCTGCCATCCTCTCTTTCAGCCGACTGCATGGAGATACAGTCCACCGGACAGGCTGCCGAACAGAGGTAACAGGCGACACATCGCTCCCCGCCGTCCGGATCCCGGGTCAGGACGATCCTTGCCCGAAATCGGGGTGAAGGGGTGCGCTTTGTTTCCGGATACTGGATCGTGACCGGGCGGCGGAAAACATGTTTCCAGGTCGTCCACATGCCTGTCAGCAGCGCTTTTATATCATCGGTTACCGACATGATGTTCAACCATTGTTTATTAAAGAGCCCATTGCTACCCCTTCAGGACGATAAACCAGCCGGTGGCAAGGATATTGAGCAGGGCCAGCGGGGTCAATAACTTCCAGCCAAAATGCATCAACTGGTCATAGCGCAGTCTCGGTACGGTCCCCCGGACCCAGATAAAGAGCAGGGCCAGCGCCAGCACCTTGATAAAAAACCAGACCACCGGCGGCAGCCAGGGGCCATGCCAGCCGCCGAGGAAGAAAGTTGCTGCGAGGCCGCCAAGAACGATAAGGTTAACGTATTCCCCAACGAAAAACAGGCCGAACCGCAGGCCGGAATATTCGGTATGAAAACCGGCAACCAGCTCGCCCTCCGCCTCGGGGATGTCGAAGGGGGTCCGTTTACACTCGGCAAAGATACTGATCAGAAAGATGATAAAGGCCAGCGGCTGGTAGACAATAAACCAGCAGCCCTCCTGCGCCTGGACAATTTCCGAGAGTTGAAAGGAGCGGGCCAGCATGACCACCGGCACCAGCGACAAGCCCATGGGGATTTCGTAGGAAATCAACTGGGCCAGGCCTCGAATTCCGCCTAAAAGGGCATATTTGGAGTTGGACGCCCAGCCGCCAAGCGCCACCCCGTACACGGCAATCGAAGAAAAGGCGACAAAGAGCAGAAGACCTACATTCAGATCGCTAATCTGCATCTCTACCCGGTGGCCAAAGAGGGTAATCGGCGCACCGAAGGGGATGACGGAAAAGATCATGATTGCCGGAATAGCCGCCATCGCCGGGGCCAGATAGAACAGCCATTTGTCGGCACCGGCCGGCTTGAAGTCCTCCTTGGTGATCAGCTTGATCCCGTCAGCAAGGGGCTGTAGTAACCCGAAGGGACCGACCCGGTTGGGGCCGTAGCGCTCCTGAATCCTGCCCAGCAGCTTGCGCTCAATGAGCACCAGATAGGCGGCCATGGTGAGAATCACCACAAAGACCAGGGCAATCTTGCCTAAGGAAAGGGCTATGTCGATCGGATCGTAGGTCATGTCAGCCTTTGTTATCTTTTCGAGAAATTAACATCCCCTCACTCTCCGCCTCAAGACTTCTTAAGTGCTGCCATGGTCCGGTAAACGGCTCAAGGTCGTGTATTTTACCTAAACGTTTGATGACATTGGCCACCACCTGCCAGGCTGGACGAGGCGCACTGCCCGGAGCTGCATCGCTATGCTGCCGGGGCGGATGCACAGCCGGATCGAGGCCTTTTATCGGCAGTCCCGGAGGCATCACCTTTTGAAAGCGCTGGGCCCGGCCCTCATAGTTAATATAGGTGCCGTCCATCTCGACCCAGGCGGTAGTCGGCAGCACGATCTGTGCTTTTTTGACCGGTTCAGTATTTTGCCAGTCCAGTGCCGCCACCAGAGCCATCCCTTCGAGCAGTTCGGGCATGATATCGGCTTCGACGGTCAGGATGCCCTTCACCTTGTTCTCCGCCACGGCTTTGGCGAGCGGCGTACCGTTATGTTCTCTTTGCAGCAGGGCCGCACCGAAACTATTGGGTCCGGGGAGAAGGCAGGCCAGTCTGGCCCCGCGCTGCAATACCTGGCTGATATCTTCTCTCCTCCGGTCGTTGCAGGCACTGACGACGATCGCGGTTTTTACCTCGGCAAAAGGGACATCGCAAAGCGCAGACACCTGGGTGAATTCAAAGGGGACTTTCTCCTGCCCGTTTACCTGTACAGCATCCGCCACCAGGTAGATCCTCGACCCATTACGCCAGGCCTGTCGTATCAAAAGTGCCATCATCGGTCCGTCCTGCAGCAGGTTGCAGTCAAGGATGGCAATCAACTCCGCCTTCTGAACGTCGGCCATGGAGGCCGACGAGCCGTCGTCCAGATAGCTGATGGCCGTCTCAGACTGCTGCGCTTCCTCGTCACCCGTAAAGTAACAGAGCGATCCGGCGTCCAAACTGTTTGCTAATACATGGAGCAGGGAAGCCGCTTCCAGCGACAGGCGGGAAGAACCGACAATCGCCAGGTTTTCAGGCCCGTACATTTTACAGAATTGCTTGATGTGCGACAGCAGCGTCTCGATGGCCTCGTCCCATTCTGTCCGCCGGCCGTCCACCAAAGGGTATCTCGGCCGAGCGGGATCATTGACGGCGCTGTTGGTAAACCTGCCCCTGTCACAGAGAAACCAGCCGTTGACCGCATCGTTTCTCCGGGCCACGACCTTCAATAGCTCCCGGTATCGGGCGCAAGGGACGGTGTTGCAGCCGAGCGAGCAATGGGGACAGACGGAAGGCGCCATGTCATAATCCCAGTAGCGAGCCCGGAAACGGGCGGTCTTGTCGGTGAACACTCCTGTGGGGCAGATATCCACCAGATTACCGGAGAATGGTGATTCGAGCTGTCCCTCTCCGGCTCTCCCGTAATAGACTCGCCCGGCGCTGCCCATGACCCCGAAATCGGTGCCTCCGGCGTACTCCTGATAGAAACGGACACAGCGGTAGCATTGGATGCAGCGATTCATCTCGTGCTCGATCTGTGTCCCGAGATATTGATTTTGGTGGGTCCTTTTTTTACCGGAATAGTGCCTGAGACCATGGCCGCCGGCTATGGTGAAATCCTGCAGCTGGCATTCACCGCCTTCGTCGCAGACCGGGCAGTCGTGCGGGTGATTGATCATCAGCCATTCGATGACCTGGCGCCGCATGGCCATGGCTTCTTCATCAGTGGTGGAAACAACCATGCCATCCTGGGCCTCGACCATGCAGGACATCTGAATACCCTTGACCGGACCGTCGAGCATCTTCACCGCGCAGACCCGGCAGGCCCCGGCTTTTCCCAGCGCCGGATGCCAGCAGAAATGCGGGATGGGGATCCCGACACTCTGGGCTGCCTCTAGTATGGAAACCCCTGCGGCCACTTCAACCCTTATGTCGTCAATAATCAGTTTCGGCATAAAATTTATCTAGCACCCACCAAGGGGTATAAGAACATTGGCGTTACCATTAAATAAGTAATGTTAAACGATTCTCCGAGGTTCTTGAAAGTTTTCATTTATTTTACAGTAAGGTCCTAAAGGGACATCTCCGTGTAACAATATGCTCCTGCACCTCATCCATGAAATGGGTCAGCAGCCCCTGCACCGGGCCCATGGCGCCAGGGGCAAGGGCGCAGAAGGCATAATTCAGCAATTTGATATGCTCCTGCAGGATGGTAATATGTTCCATGCTTCCGACCCCTGCCTCGATGCTCTCCAGGATATGGTTGACGTAGGGGAGCCCTTCCCGGCAGGGGGTGCACCAGCCGCAGGACTCGCGGGCATAGAAGCGGGTCAGGTTCAGCGTCGCCGCCACCATACAGGTGTTCTGGTCGAAGACCACTATCCCACCGGTGCCAAGACGCGAGCCTGCCTTGGCCACCGCATCGAAATCCATCGGCACCTCCAGGTGCGCAGCAGTGAAAAAGGGCGTCGATGCGCCACCGGGAAGGCAGGCCTTGAAGCTGCTGCCCGATCGCATGCCGCCACAGGGCCCCTCGATTATCTCGTCGAGCGGTATACCAAGGGGCAGTTCAAAGCAGCCGGTCTTCTCGACATGGCCGCTGATGCAGAACAGTTTCATTCCGGCGGCTTCAGGAATGCGGGCCAAACCCTTGAACCACTCGGGGCCGTTACTGATAATGGACGGGATGTTGGCCAGACTCTCCGCATTGTTGACAACCGTCGGACCGCCCCAAAGACCCTTTATCGCCGGAAACGGCGGCTTGGCGCGGGGGTTGGCCCGTTTGCCCTCGAGGGCATTCATCAAAGCCGTCTCCTCGCCGCAGATATAGCGGCCTGCCGAACTGTGCACCTCTATTGTGCAGGAAAAACCGCTGCCAAGGATATTGTCGCCGATGAGGCCCGCCTTTCTGCACTCGGCGATGCCCCGTTGCAGATTGGCCGTTGCCTCTTCGTAGCCGCGACGGATGAAAATAAAGGCATGGGCGACCCCGATGGCAAAAGAAGCCAGGACCATCCCCTCCAGCAGGGAATAGGGATTGGCCTCGAGCAGCGCTCGATCCTTGAAAGTGCCCGGCTCCATCTCGTCGCAGTTGCAGATCAGCCAGCGCTGACCGGGCAGATCCCGGGGAACGAAAGACCATTTTTTTCCGGTGGGAAAACCGGCACCGCCCCGGCCCCGCATACCGGAATCGATTACCGTCTGTTGCACCTCGTCCGGCGACATCTCCTTTAAGGCCTTCTCGAGGGCGAGAAAGCCGCCTTCGGCGCGGTATTCGTCGAAGGTGACACAGCGCCCGGGCCTGTTATGTCGAAAGAGAGGTTGTTCCATGGCCTGTATCTATTCTCCCAATCCTTGCGGCTCTTTTGCAAGCTGCTTTTCCCGCTGCAGAATTTCCCGGGCCTTCTCCGGGGTCAGCCGGCCGTAGATAGTATTTCCTACCATCATGGTCGGCGATTCGCCGCAATTACCCAGGCAACAGCAGGGCAGCAGGGTGAATATCCCGTCACCGGTAGTCTCTCCGGCTGCAATACCCAGGTCGTTTGCGAGCAGCTGCAGCAGGCTTTCACCACCCATGGCCCAGCAGGAGATGGAGTCGCAGACGTGAACGACCCGTTTGCCTACCGGCCGGCGGTAGATCATCTCGTAAAAAGTGGCCAGTTCTTCGACCTGTACCGGCGTAAGTCCGAGCAGTTGTGCCGCCTCCGTCACCCCCTCGTCGGTCAGCCAGCCGTAATGGTGCTGGATCTCCTTCATCACCGTCACCGCCGCCTCGCGCGGGGTGACGGCATTCGTGACATGCTGTGCCAGCTCTGTTTTCAGTTGCTCAGGGATCATTTTCTCTTCTCACCTGTCGATGTCGGCAAGCACATAGTCTATGGAACCGATGATCGCCAGGAAATCTGCTACCAGCCATCCTCTGCACATCACCGGCAGGGCCTGGATATGGGGGAAGCTGGGGGTCTTGATACGCATCCGGTAGGGGATATTCAGGCCGTCTGAGACGACGAAATAACCGTTTTCTCCCTTTGGTGCCTCGATGGCACTGTAGTTTTCTCCCCGCGGTGGGGCCATACCACGGGTGGAGTTGACAAAATGATGGATAAGCGATTCGATGTCCTTTAGGGTATCCGGTTTCTGCGGCAGCACATAGCGATAGTCGTCGGTGATCCAGCGGCCGCCCGGCATGGTCTTCATGCACTGTTCGATGATCTTAAGCGACTGCCTGAGCTCCTCCACCCGGACAAGGTAGCGGGCCCAGCAGTCGCCCCCATCGGCAGTGGCCACCTCGAAGTCGAAACGGTCATAGCCGCCGTAGACCATTTTTTTACGCAGGTCCCAGGCAAAGTTGCAGGCGCGCAGGTTGGGCCCGGTCACTCCCCATTCCATTGCTTCATCGAGACTGATCGCCCCCACCCCTTTAAGGCGGGCGATGAAAATCGGGTTGGCTCTGAGCAGATCATCATACTCTTTCAGCCGGGCCGGCATCCAGTTCAGTAAATCCCTGACCGGCGCTTCCCAACCTTCGGGCAGATCTTCAGTTACTCCGCCGATACGGAACCAGGCCGGATGCATCCGGCCACCGGTGATCATCTCAACGATGTCGAAAACCTTTTCCCGATCGGTAAACATATAGAAAACCGGGGTCATGGCACCGACGTCGGCGGCAAAAGAGCCGAACCAGACCAGGTGGCTTGAAATCCTGAACAGTTCGGCCAGCATAATCCGGATAACCTCAGCCCGTTCCGGGACGGTGATGTTGCAGAGTTTCTCGACACTGGTCACATAGGCCAGGTTGTTCTGCACCCCTGATAGATAGTCTATTCGGTCGGTGTAGGGGATGAACTGGTTCCAGTGCTGCCGTTCGCCGATCTTTTCCGCCCCCCGGTGGTGGTAGCCTATCTCGGTATCCATATCGACGATCTCTTCGCCGTTCAGCTTGAGCATGAACCGGATAATGCCGTGGGTGCCGGGGTGCTGGGGACCGAGGTTGATGATCATGGTCTCCTCGTCCACCCGTTCAAAATAGTCGCCGGCGGGCAGCGCCTGGTGGCGCCTTGCGTCTTCCGTGGTGTAGGGGGCCATCTCGGTTGCCCGGAAGGGGTGCTCCTTGCGCAGGGGATGCCCCTGCCAGTCCGGCGGTGTGAGGATGCGCTGCAGCTTCGGATGACCCGTAAAGCGAAGGCCAAACATATCGAAGACTTCACGCTCGTACCAGTTGGCCGAGGGGTACACCTTCGTCACGCTCGGCACTTCCGGGTAGCTGCCGTCAAGCTCGGTCTTGACGCGGAGATAGCCCGGGCTGTCAAAACAGAGCAGATGATAGTTCAGGGTGAAATCCGGATATTTGGCCCTCTCGCGGCGGCACGATTCGTCGACTGCGGTGATATCTTCCAGCCGTTTGAATGGTTTGGTTCGGCGATTTTTCAAAAAAGCCAGCACCTCCGGGACGAGTTCTCCCGGGGCGCGGTAGGTGAGCATGTCAGTTGCTGTGGAATCAACGCTTACCCGCCCGCCAAAGGCAGCTTCAAGTTCACCGGTCAAGTCAAAGTCCGGATAGGCGTGCTTTATCGCCGGTGGCCGCCACATCTCATCGGTGCGGGGCTTCCAGTAATGGGGGTGATGGACGGAGGTGCCGCGTTTTGCTATCCCAACCATTCCCGGTCCCCGGGTATCGCGGGATTTGGTCAGGCCATCGACCAGTACCGGTGCGGTGGTCCCCTGGGAGCCGCCCGGCAGGTGCAGGACCGGGCGGGCAGGTCGTTCTTCCTTGCGGATCTTTTCCTGCAGCAGCATCAGACCCTGCAGGAAGGCCTCCGGCCGGGGTGGGCAGCCGGGCACATAAACATCCACCGGCAGGATCTGGTTGATACCTTGCACCACGCTGTACACGTCATACATACCACCCGAGTTGGAGCAGCTGCCCATGGAGATTACCCAGCGCGGCTCGGGCATCTGCTCGTAGAGGCGGAGGATCGACGGGGCCATTTTCTTGAAAATCGTACCGGAGGTCACCATCAGGTCTGATTCGCGGGGGGAGCCTCGTAGCACCTCGGCCCCGAAGCGGGCGATATCGTGGCGGGGGGTAAAGGAGGTCATCATCTCGACGAAGCAGCAGGAAAGTCCCCAGAACATTGGCCAGAGCGAATTGGCCCGGCCCCAGTTGATCATGTCGTCAAGGTTTGCCAGCAGGACGTTATCGGGAATATCATGCTTCATCGGAACCTCTTCGCATCCTGCTTGGTCCCCATTCCAATCCACCCCGCAGCCAGATCCATACCAGCCCCAGGAGTAGCGCGACGATAAAAAAGCTGATGTGAATCAAACCACCTAGCCCCAACTGATCCCAGACCGCGGCCCAGGTGAAGATGAAGGCAGTTTCCACATCGAAGACGATGAAAAATATGGCCAGCAGATAAAAGGGGATATAAAGGGGTACCCGGGCCGATCCCGTCGGGATAACACCTGATTCGTAAGGAAGTTCCTTATTGGCATTGGTTTTTTTAGCCCCGAACCACCAGGCGACGAGGAGCATGCCGCCGACCAGCAGGACGGTCACCACGGTGTAGATGAGCAGGGAAAAGTATTCCGGCAAAGGTAGCATATAAGCTTTCCAAAAGTAACTCTAACTCATTTAAATAGATGACATTCCGACCACCAAAAAGCTCTTTCGATCCGGGGGTTCAAACCAATGGAGTGAGAGTAACCGGTCATGGAGAATTTTACAAATTCTTTCTAATATATCCCTGACCATCAGTTCTCCTTCTCAGGGTACATGGCTTCCGGATTTTTAGGGCATTGACTCCTCACCGTCTGCGGTCCAGAATTTTTTTGCCAGTGTGGCAGTTTCTTCCGGTCGGACGAACGTCGCCATATCGCCGAGCATAACCTCAAAACCTGTGTGATCGTTTCGTACCCAGGGGGCGTGGTTGGATCTGGCCAGGATAACGGCCTTCATCTCCAGACAATTATTGTCATCTTCAATAAGTAACAAACCGAAATTATAGCCGTTTCTGCAGATGCTCCGATAAAATTTCTGGGTCTTGATCACCCCCAGGGCCAGATCTTGCCAATCGTCCTCAGTCAATTGCAAGAACGAGGTGCGATCGGGCAGGATACCCCAGATCTCGTAGAATCCTTCCGGGGCAAAGGCGACCATCCAGTGCCAGTCGCCGGTGTTGCCCAGATAGCGCCGTCCATCCTCCTGCTCATGCTTCAGATAATCGGAAAAGAGCAGGGAGTCCCTGGCGTTGGCGTATTCTGTGGCCCTTCGGCGCAGAAAGCGGTGATGATTGGTGGCGATCGGATCGGCATTGATCTGCAGATGGGGATGCAGCAGCGAGCCGCCCGCCGCGGGCAGATGGTTCTGGGTAATGGCCATAAACAGGGCCTGCGGGTCGGTGTCGCGGATCCTCTTCAGATATTCGGCGCAGTTCAGGAAACTGTCTCCATAGGAGCGAACGGAGGCCGTGCCAATCTCAACGAAATGGTTGTCATCGAAAAGACTTACTCCGGAATAGGCCCCATAGGGAAAAAGGTTGGGAAAGAGCAGCGAGTCGCCGCGGGCGAGCCGGCCGGCAGGGGTAATTGTATCGATGAATTGCGGGGTCCTTATGCTCACCTGCGGTCTGCAGAACGGGCATTCGGATTTTCGGTCGGCATCCGGTGGTGGGGCCGGCAAAGTCTCTGTGCCTTTCTCCCGCTCGCCGATCCGGCTCAGGGTGACCCGGCTGGTACGAAAGGTGACGGGATTGGTCCTGATCTCGATAATCTTCTCCACTTCACGGCCATCGGGGTCAATAGATCGTGCAACGATAGGTTCAACGGCAAAAAGAAGACGCCGGTCCATGGTTTTCTCCCCTCCCTTTCTTGCAGAATCGCCGGGCAACATTTCCTACCCGCCATAGACCTGATATGCTCCTGGTACCATGGGAAGATCCAGGTCAGGTTGTCGCCGATCCTAATTTATTTTAAAACCGTAAAGTTGCCTTCATTCGTATGGGATACAGTAGCAGATCGAGCCCGATATTGGCATCTCTTACATGGATATCGGCGGCGATAAGGGCCTCGACGGCGCAACCTTCCCCCTGGGATACCGCCATCCCCACCCGGGCAGTCTTCAACATCCGACGGTCGTTGGTGCCATTGCCGAAGGCAAGCACTGACTTGGCACCCAGTTCCATGATATACTCTTCCTTCAGTACGTCATGATTGTCACCCGTCAGGATGCGGATGTCGCAGGGAGTATCCTGCAGTTCCTCCCTGACCATGCCGAAGGTGTCGGCGGTGAGGATATGGATCTCCATGAACTCCGAGATGGCGAGTAGTCGATCCCGTACCCCGGGGAGGAGTTTCCCGTCCAGCGACAGTGTTCCGGTATAATCCGAGACCAGATGGGCAAGCCGTACCGGGCCAAAGCCGGGAATATCAAGTTGAAACATATAACCCTCCTGCTATTTTCCCTGATTCTTGTTTTGTTGCTGCATGGAGCCGAAGCCTACCCGCAAAAGGGAATCACGATTTACCATTCCCTTGAAACGACCTTCGCCGTCAAGCACCGGCAGCCGTTTGATGCCCCGTTCGAGCATGAGTTGGATAGCCTCCTCCAATGGGGCATCTTCCCTAATCGTGATCACCTCTTTTTTCATCACCTCGGCGGCGGTTCTCGCCTGCAGATGCTCGCTCAGTTCCTTATGACGTCGCCCCCGTTCGGTGAAAGGAATCTTGCTCATCAGGTAATCGACAATCCCGGGATGGCGATCGACAAAGGCGATCAGCAGGTCCCGATCAGAGATCAGACCAAGAAAAATCCCTTGCCGATCAACTACACAGACCCGCTCGATGTCGTTGCAGTCGATGAGTTGGATAACCTCGTCCACCGAGGTGCCCGGAAGCACTGTATAGGTATCGCTCCTGGCAACATCGGAGACATATTTGAGATTGCCCACCTGAATGCTTTTTCCCTGGAAGCCCCGCCAATTCGGACATTCCCGGATACTGGTCTGAAACACATCCTGGCGGGAGATGATTCCTGCCAGTTTTCCCGCAGTATCGACTACAGGCAACCGTTTGACGTTTTTCTCGATCATCAGGTCAACCGCCGCCGTTGCCGGCTGGTTTTCCTCTATAACGACGGCCGGTTGTGACATGATTTCTGCTGCCGTCCTGGTACCGAGGGCGAGGAGGACCTCTTCTTTTTTTGGGTGGTCGGGGCCGGTCAATAAGCCCAGCCGCAGGGGCAGATCTGCCTTATAGATTAGGTCTCCCAGGGCGATCACTCCGACGGGACGGTTGGCCTTGTCGACCACCGGAACGCCGGTGAAGGTTGAGGAAAGCAGTAATTGCGCGACGTCGCTTAAGGGGGTGTCGGCGGTAACTTTGTCGGGAGAAGCGGTCATTATTTCTCGCACCCGCGTGTTTCTCGGCATGAGAACACCGCTGGTCTTGTGTACAACGACATCGATGTCCCGAACGGCGACGATGCCGTCCGCCACTCTTTCTTCTATGCCGGGCAGGACAAGATCAAGTTCGGCAGACGGCAGGATGATGGTGATGCGCATGGGCATATTGAAAGAGAGGACCTCGATCCATTCGGTGGCAATGTCCCCACTCTCATAGGAGCCTTCCACCCCTTTGGTGACCATAGTGCGGGCGGCGATTTTCAGTTCGTTGACATGCTTGACAACGGCGCGGTACACCGGTTGCCCCTGCCAGTGGGCTATTTCGCTGGTAAAAATTTCAATGACTTTATAGCGTATCATATCTCCTTTTCTCCCCTCCTTGCGGGATGGTCTGACGCATCATAATTTTATCGGCCTGTACCGAGGTATAGTGCTGCAGAGAGCCCATAAAATTCTTGAAGATATTATATTCAAGACTATTCATCACCATAAAAAGTCACGGGAAGTTGTCCATGCACCGCTGTTCGTACAGTCAGTGACTTGGCAATGGTCATCATAGCGGGTGGTGCCTGGACCGTCAGGCACACTCGGTTTTCCAGTAATTTCCAAGCCATGGAGGGATAACTCCTTTGCCAAACAGAGGGGAGAAATGAACTGGTTGGTCATAAATCAATCCCGGTCTCCTCGATAAGAGCCATGGTGATCATGCCCATAGCCATGATTTCGGTCATGATGGGAGTGAAAATGATGGCCACGGTGAAAAAGGATCGGCAGATCATCATCTTCGTCGTATGGAGAGTAATAGTCATGTCTTGCCGGAACCACAACACAAGATGCCATGAGCTGCGAGAGGAGAATAACCAGCAACAGTATTATGTTCTTCATGTTGCCTCCTTTGGTTGTTTGAACGCTGCACTTTTCGGTGTCCCCCGGAGGGTTTTTCACACTGTTTCCGCATCAGCCAGTTTGCCGGAACGCCATTAAGCCATAACCATCAATACTGAAACACTAATCACTCAGGCAAATAATTTAAATGGGACGAGTCCACCCTCAAGTGACCCTTCGGCACTATGGAATGATTCATTCATCAGCCATTGCCGGGCGTTTTAGAGAGAGGGCGAGAGTCGGAGTAGAGGAAGAGGGAAAAGTCGATCGGATGCAGTACCTGTAGTTGGTCCAAGTGCCGGTACGTTTTCCGTCGAAAAAAGGTGGGGTATGGATATATTCAACCGGGATCTATATCATGGCTTTGGTATTTTGGCTGGCAGAAACTCGCCGACCAGCTGTTGGCCGCCGTTTGTCACCTTGATTATACTCACCGATTTCAATGGGATCTGGCTGTCCGACAGGTAGCTTATATCACCGGTTACTCCGGCAAAGCCCTTGATGTTTGCCAGGGCATGGCGAACACCATCGGGGGCGGTCGTCCCGGCCCGACGAATTGCCTCGGCCAGTAATCGAACGCTGTCAAAACCAAGAGCGGTAAAGGCATCGGGCTCAACATCCGGATATACTTCGGCAAATAATTTTCTGAAGGTTTTCACCCGCGGATTGGTGGTATCATCTCCTAAATAGGCATGGGTGGTAAAAAAGACATCTTGTAGTTGCCTGCCGTTCTGCCAGGCTTTGCCGATATCCAGCCCGTCACCGCCGAGGACAGGGACCAAGAGGCCGGCCTTTCTGAGATGGGCGATGGCCGGCAGGACACTTTCAGGCGTTGCAGCAAGATAGATCAGATCAAACTGTCCGGAGTCCAGGGAGAGCGAGTTCAGCGCATCCGTTGCATAGGCTGTGGTTTCCACGACATGGCCGCCAAGTTCCTCGAAACGTGTCTGGAAATAACCTTTCAGTAGACGGGTGTAGGTCGAATTTTGCTCATAGAGGATCATCACCCGACGGGCGGCCAGGTTGGCGTATGCCCATTCCGCACCAACTGCAGCTTGCACATTATCGCCGAAACAGGCAAGAAAAAGATAATCCCCAACCTGTTGGGGCAGGCGAGGGGAGGTCGCTCCCGAGGTGAGAAAGATACGCTGGTGTCCGGCGGCAACAGGAGCTGCAGCCAGGACCATATCGGTATCGGAGAGGCCGATGATCGCAGGGATGGCCTGATTGTCAGTAAATAACTTTTCTGTTTTTCTCGCAACAACCTGAGGTTCGGATTGCCCGTCTTCCACCGCAAGAACAACGTGTCTCCCCAGGAGGCCGCCGTTTCTGTTGATCTCTTCCACCGCCGTCCTTGCCCCCTGCCGGGAAGGACCGTCCAGTTCACTTTGTGACCCGGTAAGATTATAGACCGCGCCGATGGTGATTGCCGAATGATCGCTCTTCTGACGGAAGCAACCCGCGAGCACCAGGCTGAGAGCAAGAAGTGTGCATAACTGAATGATGTTTTTCATGGTATTCCCCCCGTGTCCTCATGCCGTATCCGGCAGCAGTTTTAGCGCCAAACGATGTTTTTGAGGATTATAACCATTCCTGTGGCAGGCGTCAGGCCTCTTTTGCGAGTGGCTACCGGGGAATACTGTGGCCTGTTGGCACACCTCTCCGGCTGACTGCCGGGTATGCGGCGATCCCGGGGCAGGTAACCCATATGTTGACAGTGGTGGACCGGCCTTATTCGGTGAGTACTTCCGGCTTCAGGCCGATGATGAGACCGCCCCAGTGCCGTCCGTTTACCATAATCGGCATCGAGAGGTCGTTGAGGACCTCTCCCGTGTCCCGCATATAGGTCTGGAACAGCATGGGTGTTTTGTTCGTTGCGCGGCGGATATCGCATTGGCTGTCAAAAAAGAAGCGCATGTTGCGGCTCTGGAGAAGGTCAACTTCATACTTGCCGGTCAAGGGCTTTGAAACATGGGAATGATGCACCGCCAGGTAGCCTTTTCTGTCCACCGGGATGGAGTAAATACAACCGGGGATCTCTTTCAGGATCTTGTCGACAAAGGCCTGGAGTTCCTTGATGATGGTTTCGGTATAGGCACAGGTAAACTTCTCGGGCTTGGTATTTGGGATGGGTTTGTAATTCTCATCGAAGACATTGATGCCTTTTTTACTGATCGTATGCAGGACGTCCTGAATATGGTCCCGGTGGCGTTGGACCATCGGGATAATTTTATCCAGTATGCCCTGGCCGGTTCGATACCCGGCGACCATCTCCTGCATCTTTTCGGTGATCTCTGTCAGTCCTCTTACGGTCTTGCCGGAGGTTTCCATATCGGTGAAGACTTCGTGGGACAGCACATTGATACCGCTCACCTTCTCGTTGACCTCGTTGTTGGTCAGTGACAATTCTTCGATAGCCGCGGAGATTTTCAGCAGTTGGTCATTGGTTTCCTCAAAATCGCCGATCATTGACTTGAAGTTGGCGGCCGTGTCGGAAATGGTGCTGTTCACCTCCATGCTGGCATCGATTATGGTATTGCTCTCCGATCTCGTCTTATCGACTGTTGCAATCATATTATTGATCTTATTTGATATATCTTCTGTCGCGGGTTTTATCTGCTTGGCCAGGTTACGGACTTCTTCGGCCACTACGGCAAAACCTTTGCCATGTTCCCCGGCACGGGCCGCCTCTATCGTGGCATTGAGCGAGAGCAGGTTGGTCTGATCGGACATCTCATTGATCACCGCGATAATGTCCATAATGCTTGCAGAATTTCGGTTGAGTTCATCGATTGTTTCACCAAAACTGGTGACGGTTCGATTAATAGATGCCACCTTTTGGGCAACTGTTTCCAACTCGTCGAAGGAGGTTCGTACCTTGTTCAGGTTGGCGCTGGTATTTTCCGAGACATAGTTGGTATTCTCCGAGATCTCTTTGATGGCCAGGTTGCCGTCGGTGCTGGAAACGGCGACCTGTTCGGAAAGTTCACGCTGTTGACTGGTCTTGGTTCCGGCCAAATCAACCGCTTTTTGAACATGGGCGCTGCCTATGGCGATGCGAATACCTGATTTTCTTATGTCTTCAATGATCTGTCGAATATTGGTCATCAGGGCGTTGTATCCAAGAGAGACATTTCTCAGTTCCGGGTAGGGCAGGCTCGGGATATCCTCCGACCAGTCGACATGCCCGTCAGCCAGACGCTTGAAAATCTCATCCACCCTGTGCATAGGCTTGACCGCTAGGTAGCGAAGCATCATCCAGATGAGCAGACTGATAATCGTGATGATGAGAAATCCGATCCCTGTAACTGTCAGGCACCACCGGGTCGCGGAGACAAGAGATGCTGTCTGCCCGGAATTTGCTGCCAGGTCAAGGATCTCGACAAGGAAATAGATGGTTATGGATGTAAAGAGAAACTGCGCGATGATAATGAGGAAAATAGAGGCTACGGCCCGTTTGATCCGGGATTGAAAGGGGGAGGATTCAAGAAAGGTCCATAGTGTCTCGAGGGTATTCATAGCTGCTCCTTGATAACCAAGTGGGGCGCGAAATCTTCATCATCGCGGTTTTCTTTTTAATCTTGGTACATAGCATCTCAAAAAAATGAAAAAAGGAAAAGAAAATTGTTTCTTTTTCATAATAACAAAATCGTCAGTATTTTAACAAGTAGCTGGGAATTAATACTACGTTGTCGCATGCTGGATATCCCGGAAAGTTTTCAGGGACAGTTCCCGCTGCCAAGCTCGAACCCACATGCAACAGAAGGCAAGAGACTTTTATTGTACCGCCAGAAACCTTTCGGGCTGATTCCTGTGGGATGGGATCAATGAATCTGCTTCGCTAATTTCTGCTGAAATGGTATCGTCCTAAAAACAACAGGTATTTCTCAGTGGATAACTGATCCACGAAAGTATCTCAAACCAAATATCTAAGGAGCGCAGGCATGACCCAGGCAAAAAACGGAGATGAAGTAACCGTTCACTATACCGGCAAGCTTGCCGATGGCAGCGTATTTGATTCATCTGCCGGGGAAGAGCCGCTGGTCTTTACTCTCGGCGAGGGTGAGCTGATTGACGGTTTTGAAGAAGGGGTCTTGGGGATGGCTGTAGGAGAGAAGAAGACTGTGGTAATTCCACCGGAAAAGGCGTACGGCGAATTTTATGACGACATGATGCTTGAAGTGCCCCTGTCGGACATGCCGGCTGATCTTGAGCTTCATGTCGGCGATGAGTTGGAGTTGACCAACGAAGACGATGAACCAATCCTCGTTACCGTCAGCAAGCTGGACGACAAATCCGTCACTCTCGATGGCAATCCTCCCCTGGCAGGCGAGACCCTGATCTTTGAACTGGAGCTGGTAGCTATCGGCTGAGATCTGTGCGGGCAGACTCGAGTCAGATGTTCTGCAAGGGGCAGGCAGATGGAGTTTGCCCCAGCTTTTTTTCTTTCTTCTTTCAATCCCATAATTCCAGGACCAGCTTTCGACTTGTATCGAGGTATTTATCCTGCATTTCCGTACTATTGCAGAATATTTCCAGGGTGATGGTGCCGTCGTAACCGGTAGCCTTTAATCCCCTGACTGCTTTTTGCCAATCAATTGATCCAACACCAAGAGGCATATGATCATCATTTCTCGCGCGGTTATCCGAAAAATGAACATGCCCGATTGCATCCCCCAACTCCCCGCAGAATACTTCGTGACTGTCAAAACCGAAGTTCGTGTGGCCGAAATCAAGATGGAGTCTTAGACCCGGAACTGCAGCCAGCAGGGTTTTAAAAGTGGAAACCCGATCAAAGGGGGCTTTATAGTTCTCGAATACCACCGTCAGGCCATAGGAGGCGGCCATGTCGACAATTGGTCCGAGGGCCTCAATATTGAAAGCGATCAGATCCCTTCTCAGAGCTGGAGGACAGGCATAGCAGGGATGAACATTCATAACCTTTGCGCCCAGGGCGGAAAATATCCCGGCGCATCGCTCCAACTCCTGCAGACAGGCTGTGCGTACTGCCGGGATCGGATACGCATGGGGCAGACAAGGGTCGGTATGACCGGTGATGGACAGGTCAAAGGATTGAAGGATTGGCTGTAATCGGCGAACATCGACACGTATGGCCATTGGTCCTTCAATCGTTAAATCCAGAAATTCCAAACCCGCTTTGCCACAGTTTTCAGTCTCATCATAAATTGATTTTGCCGGATTGTTCATTCTGCCGATTTGCATGATACGTTCGTTCCTTTCTTTCTTGGTTCCGTCGGGGGTTGGAGTTTATTGTGCGTCCAGCAGGGTAAAAAACATCTTGAGAAAAACGTCCATCTGCTCCTCGGTCCCCACAGAGACCCGCAGGTGGTTTTGCAGCTGCGGGGTGTTGAAATAGCGGAGCAGAACGCCTTTTTGTTCCAGGGCATCTTTCAATGCTTTGGCGCTTGCCCGTTGTAACCGGAATAAAATAAAATTTGATCGTGACGGATAGACCTCCAGTCCTTCATGGCCGCTAAGAGCGGTAATGACTCGGTCGCGGGTGGCGATCATCTGCTTCACCTGGGATGCAAAAAAATCCTTTTGCTGCAAACAGACCCGCAGGGCTACCTCGGCGGCCATGTTGACGCTGTATGGCGGTTTGATCTTCATGATCGCCTCCTGCAGCAAAGGCGGCATGATGCCATACCCGACCCGTAGGCCGGCCAGGCCGAAACATTTTGAGAAGGTCCTGAGGACAAGCAGATTGTTGTGACTACCGATCAGCCCGGCAAAAGTGCTGCGGGAGAACTCGAAATACGCCTCGTCAACTACCACCAGCATCTCTTTGCCGAGAAAGAAATCAAGCACCTCCCGTTCCAGCATAGTACCGGAAGGGTTATTCGGAGAACAGAGCAGAACAATTTTTATCCCACTTAGATCAATTGCCGACAGTTGTGTCGAGTTTATTGAATAATCCTCATTTCTTGGGACATCAACCAGGCTGCCGCCATTGAGTTCCACCACGTGTTTATAGTAGGAAAAAGTCGGAGAGAAGGTGAGCACCTTGTCACCGGGATTAAGTACCAGCCGGCAGATCAGATCAATCAATTCATCCGCTCCGGCTCCGGCAACAATATTGTTGGCAGCGCAGCCCGCATAACCGGCAATTTCCTCCCGGACGGCTTTCTGGGCCGGATCCGGATAAATACTCAGGTATCTGGCACGGCCGAGCTCCTTGAGAACCTCTGCTGCCACTCCATATGGGTTTTCATTGGCGTCGAGTTTGATAATGGCCGACTCCGGCAATCCCAGACGACGGGCAATTTGGTCCGGAGGTTCGATGGGACTGTAGGTAGCCATTTCCATGACTCCGGTTTTAAAAAGAGATTCTAAGTAATCCATGGTATTCCTTTTCGATGGCAAGCCACTTTTCTGGTAAAATTTATTGCAGAACATCCACCCCCATGTACTGGGATGCTAACCGGGAAAAATCGGCAATCGGTTTGTATTACCATTAAAAACCAGGCAGGTCCAGGGTTGGCAGGGGGTGAGTTAGTGAAAAGTAACGAGGTCGAGGGGCGATAAAACAGGGAGCAGGCGGCTCTGAATTGGTTCTTTGTTTGTCGTTGTTCTTAGCAGTTTTTCCTCGGTATATCAACGAGATGTCTGTGGTGAAGTTTACCGGCTGCCTCGATTGAAAACAAAATTTCTTGTTTCTGAGCAGGCATGAACTGTCAATTAGTCCTGTCATTTTTTTTTTATTGATGGCTAAATTATAGAATGAAGATGAAGAGTTACTCTTGGCTGACTGTAAGAATATCGGGGAATCAGATCTCCATTGATAGTGTCGTAATAACTACCCAAAGGGCATAGAAATCTTCACCTTCTGAAGTTTTTTACTTAGCCATCCCTATGTTAAAGGTTTTTACGAGCTTGTCGTCATTAGTTGATTTCGAATAAAAAAGTAAAGCTGGTTCTGGGCAATATCAATCAAAGAGAAGACCTGGATGGAAAACTTGATCATTTTGATCATCAGCAGTGATTCGCAGGTACGGGAACGTTTGGCCGAAAGCCTGATCGGTGGCGGTTTTGAGGTTCTGTCGGCTGCAACAGGGACGGAAGGGTTTGCGTATCTGCAAAAATGTCCAGTTGCAGTGGCCTTAATTGATCTCTGTCTTTCGGATGGGTCCGGACTTGCCGTACTAACAAAGATAACGGAGGAATATTCTATTGTACCGGTTATTGCCCTGACCGGTACTGCAACACCGCAATCGGCCCTGGAGGCAATGAGGTGCGGTGCCTTCTCCTGGGTGATGCATTCCTGTGACGATGATCAGCTAATGTATAACGTCCAGTGGGCGATTGAACAAAGGGCCACGGTCAGTAGGGCAGAAGAGCAGGTGGGTGATTTCGGCGAATTACTGGAGGTTGCCCCCGACGCGATCCTCCTTCTTGATCACCGGCAGCAGATAGTACGGGTTAATCACCGGTTTGAGGAGATGTTCGGTTATGAGCGCTCCGAGGTTATCGGCAAGAATCTGGATATGCTGGTTCCTTCACGTTTCTCACACCATCACCGGCTTGTCGATGACTTTATTCACCATGCCCGGAAAAGAGTTATGAGTCAGGGGAAGGAATCATTCGCCCGTCGCAAGGATGGCAGTGAGTTCTCCGTTGAAATTGGTCTCAGTTCGCTCAAGACTCTTGATGGGTCGATGATAATAGCCATACTTCGTGACGTCACCGATCGGTTGAGCTGTGACCTCCAGCTTGAACACCAGGCTAATCAGGATGTTCTGACACAGCTGCCCAACAGGAATCTTCTCGTCGACCGTCTTGATCAGGCGCTTCTCCATGCGAAGAGATACCAGCAAACTGTAGCGGTCCTGTTCGTCGATCTCGACAACTTTAAAATCATCAACGACAGCCTCGGCCACGATGTGGGGGATCAACTCCTGCAAAGGGTCGCCGCTCGATTTTCCGGCTGTCTCAGGGCAAGTGATACCGTGGCCCGGCAAGGTGGTGATGATTTTGTCTTCGTCATTACCGACGTGTCATGCGACGCCGATATTGTCACAGTGGCGCAAAAGATTCTCACCACTATCGACCGGCCGCTTGAATTTGACGCGCATGAGTTGCATGTTACCTGCAGTATCGGCATTTCTGTTTATCCAAAGGACGGAAATGACACACAAACGCTCCTGAAAAATGCCGACGCGGCCATGTATCGTGCCAAGGAACACGGGCGGAACACCTATCGGTTCTTCACCCACCACCTGAGCGATAAGATGGCGACGCGGATGACCATGGAAAAACATCTGCGTACTGCACTTGGTAACGACGAGTTGTCCCTTGTCTATCAACCGCAGTTGGATTTGCGCAGTGGCAGGGTGATAGGTGCCGAAGCACTGTTGCGGTGGCAGAATCCGCATCTGGGTGCGGTTTCTCCGGGTGCTTTTATTCCCCTTGCCGAAGAGACCGGTCTCATTATTCCCATCGGTGAATGGGTCCTGCGAACAGCCTGCAGGCAGAACAGCCAATGGCAAAAGGCCGGCCTGCCGATTCTGACCATGGCTGTCAATTTATCCCCCCGGCAGTTCTGGAACCCGGGTCTGCTCAGTACGATCAAACAAATTTTGCGGGAAAGCGGCCTTGACCCCTCCTGTCTGGAGCTGGAAATTATCGAAAGTATGGTGGTTCGTGATAAAGACAGCGCGGTCTCCATGCTCAAAGAGTTGAAGGGACTGGGGGTAAAGCTCTCCATCGATGATTTCGGCACCGGGTACTCCAGCCTGAATCAGTTGCGGAGCTACCCTTTCGATAAATTGAAAATGGATATCTCTTTTGTCCGTGAGATTACCTATGATCCCGGCTGTGCGGCAATCGCCAAGACTATCATCTCCCTGGGCCACAACCTTAACCTGCAGGTGATTGCCGAAGGGGTTGAAACAGAAGCACAGCTGAGTTATCTCTGTAATCAGGACTGTGATGCGATGCAGGGATATTTTTTCAGCAAGCCGATCCTGGCGGAAGAGTTCACCCAGCTCCTGGTGGACGACCGGCATCTCTTTGTACCGAAGGCTCCCGGCCCACACCGGAAAACCATCCTGGTGGTGGATGACGAACAGCCTGTTATCGACGTAATGAAAAGATTATTGCGCTCGGAAAATTATCAAATCCTCTCGGCCGGCAGGGCGAGTGAAGGCTTCGATCAGCTTGCTCTCAATCGGGTAGACGTTGTCCTCAGTGACCAGAGAATGCCGGGAATGACCGGAATTGAATTTCTCACCCGGGTAAAAGATCTTTATCCCGATACTATTCGAATTGCCATGTCCGGCTATGCCGACGCAGCTATGGTCGCCGAGGCAATAAATACCAGCGGTATTTACAAATTTCTCATTAAGCCGATTGACCCTGAGCTGATACGCCGTACGCTCAAAGAGGCCTTTGCCCTGAAGAGCTGAATAGTTGCACAATCAAGAGAGATGATCATGTCGCTGCCCAATAGAAACAATCCATACAGCTTCGATGATTTTTTACACAGGCGTAACCAAACTGATTACTACGCCGATGACCCTTTTTTGCAAAAAGTTGTCAAACACTTCGCCCGGGACGACTGGCAGGCAATTGACGAAGAGGCCAGAGAACTCTCCCTGAAGGCATCCTTTCGCTGGCGCGATCTTGCCGATGCTGCTGCCGTACCGGAGAAGAGACCATACATCCTTCACTTTGACGGTCATCACCACCGGATCGATCGGCTTGTCCGACCGACCGAGACCCTGGTCATGGAGAAAGAGGTCTTTGCCGAGGCCCTGTTTTCCGAGGCGACCAGGCCCTGGGCACGACTGGTTAAGATGTTTTTGATCTATCAAAACGGTGAAGCCTGTATCGCCTGTCCCGTGACCTGTACGGAGGGTCTGGTGGCTGTTCTCGAGGCCTTTGCCGACACCCCGGAGACGAGGCAGGTCCTTGCCCACTGCAAGGAGGGAAGGGACGGAGATTTCGGCATCGGCGCCCAGTATCTCTCGGAGATCCAGGGTGGTTCCGATGTCCCGGCCAATCTGCTCGAGGCCGTCTGGGAAGGGGACACCTGGAGATTGTATGGTACCAAGTTCTTCTGTTCGGCAACCCATGCCGACTATGCCGTGGTTACCGCCAAGCCTTACGGCTCGGAAAAGATCGGCATCTTTATCGTGCCATCCTGGCTGCCCGGTGAAAAGGAAAAAGAGCGGCGCAATGGGTATACCATCGACCGTATCAAGTGGAAGATGGGGACCTCCGAATTGACCACGGGGGAAATTACCTTTAATGGCGCCGTCGCCTATCCGGTTGGTCCCTTTGAGCGTGGGCTGGCCAATGTTGTCGGGATTGTCTTGACCTATTCCCGACTGACGGTTGGTCTCTCGGCTGCGGCGAGTATGACAAGAGCTGCGCGCGAGGCGAAAATATACAGTGAATTCAGGACCGCCTTCGGCCGGGGGTTGCAGGAGTTCCCTATGGTGGCGGAGCAACTGGCAGAGATGCACAGGAACGCCAGAAGAACCATCGCCGGGGCTTTTAAGCTTTACCGGAGTTTTCTGCAGTTGGACGGTAAGGTGAAAACCGCCATCAATCCAGCCGAACCTCTTGACCTGCAGCAGAAACGTTTTGATGTCCGCCAACTGGTCATGCTGCAGAAAATCACTGCTGCATGGGATGCCGTCGATCAGGTACGTTTGGCCATGTCGATATTCGGCGGTCACGGCGTGATGGAGGATTTCTCCGCACTTCCCCGATTACTTCGGGATGCCGCAGTAAATGAGCTCTGGGAAGGACCGCGAAACGTACTGCTTGATCAGATCCACCGTGATCTGCAACAGATACAGGATGTTTACCGGCCGGCGGAATTTGTCGGCAATCTCCTTGCCGGCGCGGACAGTGCACTGCTTGCCTCCTTTCAAGAGGAGATTGAAAGCCTTGTCGCCCACCCCAGCCTCAATGAGAATACCACGGCAACGCAAGAGATCTGCCGCCGCTGGGATGACTTCTGTCACCGTTTTTTCCACACATATCAGGATCTGGCGCTTTCAGAGGTAAACGGATAAACTCTCTTTTTGCGTGGCAGGTATCTGAGATACAATCGTTGAAATCTCTTCGGTAGTCATTATATTTCTTCCTCAGGCTTGTGGTCTTTTCAGCCCCTTATCTTTAAATAAAGGGCTGTAGGAGTACATGCAAAGCGAGGGAGAGAGATATCTAGCGTTTGGACGTCGTCATTTGGTTTTCTCCCCCCGATAATCTGTCTCAAGGAACGAAAGGCCTCCACTGTTGATGTAAGTCCAGGCATGACAATAATTTTGCAGGATTTATTGAAATGATATTTTTAAGCCATGTTGAAGGTGAAAATACGCCATCAAGAAACCTTTTGCCGAGCTGCATTTTCTTTGCCGCCTTGACCGCTATCGGCTTCTCTTTTGCCATCCATGCCATGTTTGTCGGCCATGACCATGTCTTCGGCACCTCGCGGGAGGTCCCCTGGGGAATCCTCATCACCCCATATGTTTTTTTTGCCTGTCTCTCTACGGGAATCTGTATTCTTTCATCGCTCGGTCAGGTCTTTCGCATCAAGACCTTTGCGCCTATCGTCAACCGTGCCGTCTTTCTCGCCATTATTACCATGGCGACCGGTCTCTGTTCTATCGGTCTGGAGATCGAAAACCCATGGAGAATGGCTATTTACGGTTTTCTCACCCCCAATCCGCTGTCAAATATCTGGTGGAAAAGCTCCCTGTACACCCTCTACCTGCTGTTCATGATTTTTAATTTTCTGTTTCTGCTGATGAAAAGGCCCGGTCTTGCCCGCGGCTTTGCGATCGGCGGTCTCGTTGCCGTTACCTGCGGCAACCTGAACATGAATTCGGATATGGCCCTGCTCGGTGCCCGCGGCTTCTGGGCGGAAAATTATATGCCTCTGTACTTTCTAACTATTTCTACTCTCATTGCCTGTTGTGCCATTGTCGTTGTTACCTGGTTCAGTCACCGGTTGCACAGGAGGGAGATCGACAGCGGCACGAAAACCGCAATCGTGGCTCTGTGCAGGCTGAGCATCGTCCTGCTTCTCGTCACCATGTCATTTAGTTTCATGAAAATTCTCGGTGGTTTCTCAGCAAGGTTCACTGAGAATCCCGAGGCGATGCAGTTGCTGGTCCGGGGGGAATATGCTCTTAATTTCTGGGGAGGAGAAATTCTTCTCGGCGGTTTACTGCCCTTTCTGCTGTTTGTCCTGAACAGCAAGGGCAAAAAGGTGACCCTTTGTGCGTTCGCCGGTTTGAGCCTGATGATCGGTACCTTTACTGCGTTTTACGATCTGATCATTGTCGGCCAGCTCATTCCCCATTTTCATCAATACAATCTGTTCGATATGCCGCAGTTTTACTCATACAGCCCAAGCCTTCATGAATATATGATGAGTCTGGGGGCTCTCTGTTTTTTCTTTACCGCCTTGATCCTGGGAGAGATCGCCTTCAACTCGGCCGCCCTGGCGAAACGATGAAAATCAATTGAACAAGTGCGCTGCTTTCTCCCGGTCCAGCACCTCGCGAACTTTTTCGGCCATGAGCTGGTGGGTGATCGGTTTTAGAAGAACATCCTGGATGCCAAGATCGGACAGGTCGTCCTTGACCTGGTGTTCTTCATATCCCGTATAAATAATTATTGGCACCTGGATGTTTTTGCCGCGCAGGCTGCGGGCCATCTCAATTCCGGTGAGGCCGGGCATGGTCAGGTCGCTGATGATCAGATCAATGTCCTCGTGATGTTCGCTCAGAAAGGCCAAAGCCTGTATTCCATCGTTAAAGTCAGTTACCCGGTAGCCTAAAGAGAGAAGGATTTCCCGACCTATCTCAACCACAAATGGTTCGTCGTCAACATAGACGATATGCTCCTTCCCTGGTGAAAATTTTGGTATTTCTGCGGGAGGAAGATCCACCGCATCTTCAGTCAGGGGGAGATAAATATCAAAATCGGTTCCAACGCCTACCTTTGAGTCAACGGCGATATGGCCTTTCAGGCTGGTGATGATGCCGTGGACCATGGAAAGTCCTAGACCGGTTCCCTCATCCTTGTTTTTGGTGGTGAAAAAAGGATCAAAGATTCGGCTACGAATCTCTTCCGGGATGCCGTGACCGGTATCGCCAATCCGGATATGTACATACTCTTTGCCTGCTTCCAGCGGATGCAAGCCGGGTAACTCTTTAATCTGAGTGGCTTTACTTAGGCTAACGGACAAGGTGCCGCCGTTCTCCCGCATGGCATGGCCGGCATTGGTGCTGAGATTGAGGATGATCTGATGGATCTGTATTGGATCCGCCAGGATCGTGGCCGGAAAATCAAGATCTTCTTTTATGGCAATAGTCGTCGGCAGGCTTGCTCGGAGAAGTTGCATCACCTCCTGAATCAAGGGCTTCAGGCGGACCGGCTGAACCACTGTTTTCGCTTTTCGGCTGAAAGCGAGGATCTGCAGGATGAGTGCTCGAGCCTTTCCACCGGCAGCGAGGATCTTGTGCAGATACTCCTTCACCTCCCCGTCGGTGAATTCCTTGAGCATGATCAGCTCGGTATAGCCTATAATCCCGGTGAGAATATTGTTGAAATCATGGGCGATGCCGCCTGCCAGGGTGCCGATGGCTTCCAGTTTCTGATTCTGGCGGATATCTCTTTCCAGTTTTACCCGCTTGGTGTCATCGAAAAGATAGCCCCAGATATGGGTCAGTTGGCCATTCTCGTCGAATTTGCCGATTTCGTTCCCAATACAGAACAGTGGACTGCCGTCTTTGCGGCGGAGTTCCGATTCATAACGCACCAGTTTGCCGCTATGACGGATTTTATCAAGGAAGATGCTGCGATCCGCAGCAACAGGATACTGAATGGAAACGTTGGTTTGTTTGATTTCTTCGACCGTGTCATAACCAAACATTCGTGCATAGGCGAGGTTGCAGTCAATGATCTTGCCATCAACCGAGACAATGAAATCTCCGGTGAGGTCCTGATCAAAGAACTGGCGATACCGCTTTTCACTGGCCCGCAATCCGGATTCCACTTTCTTCAGTTGACTGATATCGGTAAAGCTTTCTATCAGATACTCCTTGTCGCCGTGCTTTATACGGGCAATACTTTTCAGTACTGGAAGTTTCTTGGAGTTTTCCAGGACAATTGTCATCTCTTTTGTCACAGTCTGTTCAGTTTGATCAAGATCAGGGCAATTATCGGGATTAGCGTTGCAGAGAACCTGATAGCAGGGTCTGCCGATAAGCTCGTCGGCAGACCGACCAAGCATAGAGGCTCCGGTCCGATTGACCGCGACAATCCTTCGCTCCTCGGTCGCGGCAACGACCACAATTCCGCAATTGACGGTATCGAGGATATTCTGGAGGTATTGTTCGTTTTTAAGCTGGGCGTTCTGGAGTTCCTGCACCGTATCAAGCATGGAGTTGATCCGGTCGCCCAGATTGGCGATTTCGTCATTGCCCCGAACAGGTATTCGCAAGCTCGCGTCCCCGGTAGCGGCAATTTGATCGACCTCGTCCGAGAGCACGACCAGCTTACGCAGTACCAGCCGGTTCAGGAGAAAAATGAGAAAGACCATAACACTCAGTCCCACCAGAATAAGCGAAATGACCTGCTGTTTCCACATCGCATACCCTTGTTGGTACACGTTCCTGCCCAGGCTTAGGAGAATGGTGATAGCCGGTTGTCCAGAGATATCCTCCAGCACCGTCGAAGCCACCAGTGTTTTGTCGTCTACTACCCGGGTTGAAAAATTGGCTGTGGTGTTTGGCTCTTTGACGGCTACTGCGGATGGCAAAACCGTCGTCTTGTACGGGGAGGCCTGGAATGCTACCGAGAGATGGGTCAACGCACTTATCCGCTTGATTTCATGTTCATTGAGATAGAGTCCCACCAGAAGAGTGCCGTGAACCGGTCCGTGTCTGAGGCTCGACAAGATGGGAGCGGAAGCGATAAGCAGCGGTGCGGATGGCGTCAAGACAATTCCCGCTCTGGCATCAGGTGCACCCTGATGGGTAAAGAGTTGGTGCAACGACCCAATAACGCGTACCGTTGCCGGGTCGGGTTCCTCTGCCTCCTCCTGGGCAAAATCGTAGAAACGCTGGAAGACCAACTTGTTCTGTTCATTGTAGAACATCATGAAATTCAAGCTTTGATCGGCAAAGGTCTCGGCCATGAGATTGCTGGCGATGTATTCGCTGTTGCCATCACTGGCAAACTGATAGGTGTCATCCCAGAATGCCCAATCCGTACAGAAAGCTGTCAGCTTATCAAGGCTATTGGCGATTTCGTTGGTCACCCGTTGGAGTTGTATTTTTGCGTCTTCCCGCTCGAGGGAGGTAAAGCGGTTCAGAACCAAATCTCTTGAGGTGATTGTTAGAGAGGCAATGAGACAACAGACCATCACAGAGACCAGACAGGCTGTTTTCGTGACGATACTATGATTTTTAGTACTAAAAAAGGTCATGCAGAACAAAATTGGTATAGCCCACCGAATGGCCGTTTGAATGTATTTCCCTGGCCGCCGTCGATGGCAGTTCAAAAAAGAAGTATATCCCGGTCATCGGGAAAGAAAAAGAGTTATTTACTGACCAGTTTCAGTCCGGCAAAACAGAAAAACAAGGTCCTGATGTCTACTCTGTGGTAGCTGCTTGTGATGGTTCGATTTTTATTCGGCACCTGTCCGCATCGCCTTTGCCGCGATCGCCCGTTAGCCCCGCTTACAGATTATGACGCCATCGATAATATGCAAAAAAAATGTAAACGAGCACCTTGTGAATCCATCAACCAATGCATAACATATCTGCTTTCAACCTCTCATCAGTAATTTTACATTGCATTTCCGGTTCGAAAATTCGAAATTCAGTAAATAATTTCCTGATACAAGGAATTTATTTCTATGAGATCTCAGAGATTGCCCATATTTCGTTATCTCCTGCAAGCAATATTGATCGTTATTACTCTATCTGCATTTATCCAACGAGGAGAAGCTATGGATGGAATACGACTTCGATATTACTGGAACACAGGTTCGATACCACCGCCTGATTACTACGAGTACACCATCGAAATATCAACCCAAGGAGGCCTTATCAGTTTTCGTCCGGACTATCCGGACAACAACCCTGCCGAATGGCAAGAGTCATTCTCTTTGACGGAAGAGCAGCAGGATATGCTCATCAAGCAAGCCAAAGATCTACCGGCAATTGATTCAGTAGGACAGATCAGTGTCGGTGGCACTCTGGAATCCCTGACGCTCGTCAGCCAATCAGGAATATCCAGACAGGTGTCAACCGGTACTGCGCTGGGCGGATTGCTGGTTGATCGGATCAAAAAAACAGTCCCGGAAAGAATTTGGCAGAAATTGCTCAAAAACTTTGAGGCTTATCGGGATAGCCGCATTAAATAAGTCTTAAAAAGTCATGTACCACTACGCACGGCCCTGGGGCTTTGATGGAGTCTGAAGTCCCGGGGATTTATGGAACAGGTGTTTCCCACACCCGCTGGTTTACATATTTCGATCAGAAAGGTAACTGGACATCCATAATTCGCAAAGGAGGTACTACCATGAGTGAGCACGAATATGCAGATGGACCCATCCCCGAAAATATTGGCGTAGCCAACCCTTATGCCCTGGCAGATCTTGTTGCGGGACAGGCTATCCCCTGGAACAAAATCGAAGATAAACAGGCGGTATTGTCCGAGATACTCGAGACGCCCTATGATGAACTTTTCGATCCGGTACACAGGTCACCCCTGTATGCCGGGCTGGAACTCACCGGGGATATGAATCTTAAACGGGTTGCCCTAAGGCCTCAGGAAGTTGGTCTGCCGACAGGGCATGCAGACGATGAGATTCTGGACGCATTTCAGGTGGACCCGGATATTTCCAGTCTCAAAACCTTTAAGGACCTCAATCAATATCTTAAGACCAGAAAGCTCGAAGAACTCAAGATACAAAAGCCCGAAATCATCCGGCCGGGGACGCTGCGGATGGAGATCCAGCTGACCAATATCCCCGATCATCAGATCGCCTTTCCGGCAAAAGGTGCCAAGATGCAGCAACTTGTTGCTGCTACGTCCAAAGTAGGGGACGGTAACTGGCAGCCATACGGGGTAGCCTGGATCGACCCGGGTGATTTTTTCAAGGAAGCGAGCGAATTTTTTGATCCGGTACAGGGAGCGGTAGGTGACTGCTATCTGATTGCCGCGCTTTCCTCGATTGCCTGGGCAACCCCGTACGTCATTTCACAGCGGACTCGGGCAATTCAACAGTCAAACCAGTCTTTTGTCGATATGATCGAGTTCTTCCCGTCGCCGAATTCGGCCGCTAAACAAATTGAGGTATCTGAAGCGATGCCTCTCAGCTCCGGTTCACATGGATTCCTCTATTGCAGATCAAGTGAGGCCGGTGAGATATGGCCCGCCGTTTATGAAAAAGCCTATGCCAAGTGGAAAACCGGTACAGCAACGGATTACCCGAACATTACGGCGATAGCCGGCGGCGATCCGGTTCGGGCGACATCCGAACTGAACAATTGGAAGCGCTACTATTATGGTACGAGCAGTCAAAGCGCCGATAATCTCTGGTCGCTGGTAAGAGGCAACAGCAGATCATACAGGACCTTTAACCCCATGGTTGCCTGGACCTACTCAAGTGGCGAAAATTCACCCGACAAAGTGAGATACGCCGATGCCAACCTGGTTGCCAACCATGCGTATTCGATTCTCGGGTGGGCTTATCGGAATAACACCAAATATATCGTCCTGAGAAATCCCTGGGGGCAAAAAGAGGCGAACATCGATACCATGCCCGGTACCTGGTGGGCCTATGATGTGAGCTGGTGGAGGCCAATCCAGATGGCCAATCCAGATGGTGTTTTTGCTCTGAAGGCCTCAACATTCAAGAGTTATTTTGCCGGAATGGGCGTCACCAAACCGTAAGAAGGAATACCTGATCCCCGGGTCAGGCCATGTAGCCAGCGGCTGTCGGGAAAACACCAGCAATTGAAATGATAAGGGGCCGACTCGTAAATGAGCCGGCCCCTTATCTTTGGGCCACCGGAAATAAATTATCCGCCTCATGCTTTTAACGTCATCGCTCTCTGTCCTTGTCCGCCTGGCAACTCGAATACGACACAATGTCAGCACCAGACTACAGTGCTGCGGCAAGAGCCCTGGCCATGTCCAGTAATTCTTCGCCACTTTCCAGACCATCGAGAAATCGATCAGGTATTTTGCTGAGACCCACCTGCGCCCCGGTCAGAGTCCCGGCCAGGATGGCTCGAACCTGGTTCTGTCCTCCACCGTTCACCGCGTGCAGTACCGCTGCCTCGAAATCACCGGAAAATCTCGCTGCAAGATAGTAGGCTGCTGGAAGCTGATGGTAAATGGCACAAGGCATTCCATAGACAAGGGATACTTTCCATGCCGGTTCAATGCGGATATCCGGGTCGATTGCTGCGGCAGCCATATACGATGGGGTAAGCAGGGCATCCGGCGAGGCAAATCGGCCTGTACTCGGAGGATCAGGGGCGCCGGGACGAGGAGGCTGCAGATTCTCACGCGTTATCGCATGAAACGGCAATTCCCCACTTTTCACCAGTCCCATAAGTTTGCCGGAAAGTGCGGTATCGAGTTTATGGCCTTGAACCAACAGGCCGAGGACTGCACCGAAGGCCACGGTCATGGCGACTACAGTATCGTCTATCTGCGTTAAAACAGTGTTTTCGGCAATAGCGGAGGCCAGGCGAGAGGTCTGCCCGGCATAGCGGACAGCAATTGCCAGAGTACGTTCAATCGCTTCAGTGGTATCGGCATGGCCACCCGTCTGTCCCCAGGGCAGATGATGCTCGACTCGCCGCCGCCACGTTTCACGAATTGACTGGCTGGTGTACAATCCCGGCCCGCATACCGGTGTGCCGTCAAGTTGGGGGAAGAGTTCCGTATCCAGCCTGCGGCAGAAGTCGGTCTCATCGTACTCGCCGCAATCAATAAGGGAGCGGACCATGAGGGTCAGGATATACCCCGCTTGAGATAGCTGTCCCGCTTTCAATCCGTCATGGTAACGCCCGGGTTTCGGATCGGTGTAGCCATCGATCCAGTCGCCGTAATCCCGGCGCAATTCCTTGAGATCGTAATACCAGTGCGGACCTACCCCTAATGCATCTCCTATGAACGCGCCCATAATAGCGCCGGCCGCACGATCCTGCATTGTTTGATTTGGCATGTTCAGCCCTCATTTAACAGGTTGTCCCCGGTAGGATACCTGTGGACAGATGAGTAATTTACCAACTGCGTTCAAGCCCCTGTTTCTTTCCCTGGATTGCGGGCAACATCAGCATCCAGAAAGTACTTCCACTCACCGACGAATCAATATATTCATAGGCCCCTATTGTTGGGTGTAAGGTATCTCGTGGATTGCCAAGAATATCTTTCGTGACGAGCGCAAGAGGTGTAGCAGCACCAATTGCCGGACTGCCAGGCTGCAGGCGAAAATTTGCCTTGGCTGGTTCTATAAACCTCGGATCGGCTGGGGTAGGACTATTCTGTTCCCAGCCAAAGGCGGATCTCCAGCTATTCCAGTCGGACATAAAATAATCCCAACTCTCAGGACCAAAATTGGGATTGGCACCCGTGAAAGGTTGCGCGGGATCCTCTTGAAAATAGAGATTATAATTCCGTTCCGAGAAGGTGGAGTTGCCCTCCCGATAAACACATCGGGCATCAAACGAGCTGTCCGGCAGGGTGCCATGGATGATATTGTTTCTCATATCGATATGCAGCGTAAGCGGAGGAGATTTTGAACCAAAGGCAACAAGATGATAGGGATGGGCATCCGGATGAGAACCGTAAACGGTATTATGATACACATATAAATGATCAATCCCCACGAGCAGAAGAGCTCTGGCTGTAGATCCGATAACTACGTTATTATACACAAAAAAATTCTCATACATTCTTGTCTTTGATTCCACGTAAATAGAGTTACTCGATAAATTGTCGCCTATCTCCTCAATCCCCGTGTCGTTGATAATGTTGTTGCTGATAGTGAAATTTACAAATTTATGATTGTTTATTTCTGAGGAGATATCCGGCCCGGTGGTATGAAAACCATTGTAAAAATAATTGTGGTCGATAGTGACATTACTGATAGTCAGATCTTGATCTACGGCATCCCGATAGGTGTTGATAGATATGCCTCGTCGACCGCAATCGTGAATAATATTGTTCTGATAGATGGCATCAGAATGCTAATCGGCAATACCGTAGGCAGAAGCGCCTCCCTTTACTCCAATATAGCCGATATGACAGTTGGAAACTTTCACTCCGTGCGCCTCTATCTCCTGGTAGCCGGCATAGATACCACGCTGATAGGCATAGAGAAGTTCCAGATTGTCAATGGCAACGTAGTTGACATAATCACTGCGGCCAATTTCATGCCCCAAAAAAGAACTCCAGCCGCCAATCGGCGGAAAGGTAATACATGAAGCTCGTTGAGGTACTTCGACTGAATAATACCTGTCGGCGGGATTTGACAAAGAAAAAATATAGATATGATCAGCATTCCAATACCAGTCATACTCCTCTGTCAAAGATGCCTGATCATCTCTTTGACGCCCCCATCGGGCAACGCCTGCCGACTCTTCAAAAAAAACCTCGGCATACGAATAGCCTCCATTATATGGATTATCAAGCGTTGTGCCGGACCGCCAGATGTTCGTTGCCACTTCGGTCCAGTCGGTCGCTTTTTCTGAACCCAGGAATCTTGGTTTCTCTCCGGTACCATAGGCTCCATAAGTAATCCATGAATCAGATGTGCCTGAAAACCAGAGGCTCAATATCTCACGCCAGGTATCGCCCCGATGAAATAACACGGCGTCTCCCGGCAACAATGGTTGTGTTGCCACATGATCCAATGTCTTCCATGGTGTCTCCGGGGAGAGCCCGTCATTGCTGTTACTGCCGCTGTTTGCAACATAATAGACTTTTCCTGTGAAGCCGGGAGCAGCGGGTTCGCTAACGTCAGTCTGGCCGGTTCCTGCCGCGATGGCATTGTTCAGCAAAAAAGAACAGATCAAAAAGAGTAAGCAGGTAATTTTTTTCATTATTCTCATCTTGTTGTCGACTCGTGTTAGAGTACATAGGAACGGTGGTAAGAGAACACAGTCTTTCAATTTCATATGACTGACAACTCTTTGCCAAAATAATTCTGTTTGCCTGGGTTGAGGTAGGGGCTCAACCGCAGCTACTGTTTATTTTCATCTTTCTGCTCAAGAACCAGGGTCTTGCGCCGTCTTAATTTGATGGGCGCGGTTTCCCGTCTTCGTTCTAGCCAGTTCTGATAGAGGTCAACGGTGAACATCAGCATAAGGATGAAAATCACGATCCACTGGGGAATATACGGGAATGGCGAACTGTTGATCATCAGATGTCCTACATGTCCGCCCTCCAGAAGAAGAACGAAACCGACCAGCAGCAGCACAAAAAGCCCCAGAATTTCAAAATCCGGATTTTCTTTCATATAGTCTGAGATGGTGCCGGCAAAGACAAGCATGATAAGCACCGAGATCACCACCGAGCCGGCCATAACCAGAAAGATGTCGGTCATGCCGACTACGGTGAGGATGGAATCCACCGAGAAGAGAAGGTTCATGGTGACAATGATAAAAATTACCTGCCAGAAATTTGATGCCTGATTTACTTCTTCCTCCATGCCCTTTGACTTATGACGCAGTTCTTTGATACCTTTCCAGATCAGAAACAGGCCGCCGATGGCCAGGAGTATTGCTTTACCGTTAACCTCGCCCTGGATGGAAAAACGGTTTAAATAGATTTCGTCAAGGTGGAACAGAGGTGCCGTAGCGTAGCGAAGAACATAGCTGATCATGAAGAGCAGGATGATCCTGAACACCATAGCCAGCAACAGGCCGAGTTGAACGGCTCTTTTTCTCTGTTTCTCAGGGAGTTTGTTGGCCAGGATGGTGATAATTATCAGGTTGTCGGCCCCCAGGGCAATCTGGATAAGGGTGACTGAGAACAGGTTGAACCAGAAAACGCTGGAAAAAAGTAGATCGATCATGATGTTATCTGATATAGGTGGAGGAGTCGCCGGGGTGTTTGCGGCCCGTCAGTGATGGCCTGTAGTTGAAGCTCTCTGCATGTTCTTGAGAAAACCTTATGATATCATTGGCAAAAGGAAAGTTCATTTTTTTCAGGGTCTATTATAACCTACGAGGAAGAGGTTTGCCATCTGCCGGATGATTTCTCTGCAGGGGCCTATGGCCGATATCTTTTCAACGACATCTCCTTCGAAGTTATGAGCTTTACCTTGAAAGGTTGCCATGGACGCCGGGCGGCCTGTTGATATGATAGTGAAATCGATAAACCGAAAACGTCAGCCGGAAGAGGAAAAAAAGTTGGAAAAGAAAGGTCTTAGAAAAGGAGTATATTATTCGTCCAATAGCTACGCTGGCTTTTGGGCGAGGCTGTTTGCCTGGCTGATCGACATCTTTGTTTTGGCATCTGTACTGAGCCTCTATCTCTTCAGCTACACGTATCTTGCCGAAGGGACTGAGTTCCAATGTAACCTTTTGTTCATAATGTCCTTTTTTAGCTGTTTTGCATATTTGACGATTGTAAAAACGTCAGAGATGTCCACCCTCGGTTTTTGGGTCAATAAGATAAAAGTTGTCGATTTATCGGGTAGGAAACCACATTTCTTCAAAATGGCACTTCGTTTCATCCTGCTGACGATTGGACCTTTTGAATTGATTCTTGATCTACTGTGGTTAACAGGTGAAACAACGAAGCAAACGCTACGGGATAAGTATGTCGGAACCTATGTGGTAAAAAAAGACGCAGAGCCAATCGGACAGGCTTCTATTGTTCAAACCAGACTGCATGTCTTAGGCTGGAATCTGGTTTACTATGAGGTTGAAGTTCCTGAAAACCAGTGAAAGGATCGTATCTCAAGCGTTTTCTCATGGACGGTAAGATTTTGTCTCTAACACTCCCAAGGGGGGTACTCTGTTGAGTCCCCCCTTGGCCGAGATGCATCCACCAGCCTTTCCTGGCAAAAGATGCTCGCAACAATATTGACTTAAGTTGTCGGTGCGATCTTTTAGAAACCCGGCAAATGTGCTGTCGCGGCCCAGATATCTTCATCTGCCGGCTCGCAATTCATGACAAACACAGTCCAATCCAGGGGAGCGTCGATGATTGCTAATCCCATCTTTTTCCCGGAATTGTTCCCGCTCATCCATTTGGGTTCGACCAGCAGTTTGAAATCTTTTCCCTTTGCGGAAACGATGACTGACAATTTTTCCACCTGATTGTTCAGTTTTTTGGGAATATCAGTAAGCAGCAGACCTACACGCGAAACGTTGCTGACGGTTCCATACAAGGAATCAACTTCTTCTGAGAGATTGGCAACTACATTTTGCACTTCAATTCTTTGGTGGCGCCGATTGTTCATATTCACCTCGCTCTGTAGAGATTGAATTTCGCATTCTTCACGTAGAAAACCACAAAGTTGTATTGATGCGGCAAAGTGAAGGATAAAATGTACTGATGCTATCGTCCGGACAAATAAATTCATAATTATCGTCCGGACCATCACCGAGATTTTATAAATAAATCTTGAAGATTGGTAATGGAAACAGCGGGGTAGCTGTTTTCTGCAGCCGTTCACCACGTTAAATATTAATAGCCTGTCTTAAACCTCCAGAGTGGCTCCTACACTGCCGAAGAAGAATCGTTCGTTCAACCGGGCGTGCAGCATTGCCGCCCGTGGCAATCCGGTGCAATGGGAAACGCCGATACGGTTGATTTTATAACGGTCGATCACTTTCAGGGTTTCCTCGAACTGTTCGTCGCTGGAGAAACCCAGGTGGGTCCCACCGATGATTGCATGAATGCGGTCACGTCCTGTCTGTTCCAAAGCGTACTCGATAATGTTGATCATGCCGGCGTGGGCACAGCCAAGGACGAGGATCAGCCCCCCAGGCGAATCAACAATGAGTGATAAATCGTCCTTCAGGGGATCGGGTTGGACCGTAGCGCCGTTGGGCAGGATCGCCGTCATATTGGCATCGCCTTTCTCGAAGGAGTTGCGCCGCGGAATTTCCCCGGTTAAGAAGACGCCGGGGCCAACGGTTGCCATCTCAGTCCCCAAACGAAAATTCGCTCCCAGCGATTCCAAAAAGATGCGACGGTAGGGAATACCAACAAACCTCGTTTTTCCGCCCGATGACCAGAGCCGTTCAGAAAATATTTCCGGGTGACCATACACATCGACCTTGCCTCTTAACTGCAGAACTGCTGGTAATCCGCCGGTATGGTCGTAATGACCGTGGCTGATCATAATTGCCTTTATGCTGCGCAGATCCTTATTGAGCGCCAAAGCGTTTTGGATGATGCCTAAGCCCTGCCCGGTATCGAAAAGATAGTTACCATTTGCTGTTTCCACAAGGCAGGCAAAACCGTGTTCACCGATAATTCCAAAAGGGATACCAGCCGAATTTTCGCAAAGAATAGTCAACCGTGTGGTCATTGTTCTTCTCCATAAAAACGATGCGGCGAGATGGGGCAGGGCAACCGGGAGACAATTTCAGATCAGCAAAACCTGACCTGAAGCACTAATCGCAAAAGCTCCAGGTTTATGTGAGCATATGTTAACAATATTTGCAACAAATCAAATCTGTAAGCGGAGCTATTTGCTTTGCTGAGCCTGCCGTTCCATGGTGGCGTAGCGACCTGATCCTAAAAGGACGTTATGTGCGAAGGTTGGAATCTGATTTTTTCAAAAATGCAGAGAAACTGTAACCTTTTATCCGCTTTTTACGTCCACTGAGCAGGAGGTAAATAAAATGATTCTTCAAAAAAACAACTTTTCTGAAAAAGATCGAATTGGAATTGGAACCCGAATTCTAGCCGGTGTCTGTCACAACTGTGGCATATGCCCCTATGCTGATAAGAGACCCAGATCGGTTTTTGGCAAGCTCATGCGCTGGCATCGTGGATGGTGTCCAGCCTGGAAGGCACATACAACTGTGTATGGTGTAAAGTCGCTTTCGTCAACTGCACCACGCTGAAGAACGGATCTTGTTGAAGACGGTTGCCTGATACCATTGGTCCTTTTCATCACGCTTTGTCCAGGTGTAATAGGACTTGTGAGATCCGCCAGGGTCACATTCTTTTGGGAGTACATATCAGGACGGCACGTTCATCTATCCCGAGATTGCAATGTTCCTCAAATATCTCCTTCATCTTCATTCTGGCACGATGGAGCCTGACTTTTACATTGCCGACATTGAGTTCAAGCACTTCAGCAATTTCACTATGGGTGAGTCCTGCAATATCGAAAAGGCAAAGTATTGTTCTATATGATTGTGGCAGAAGAAGCATCTTTTCCTGAACGCATTGGCTCATCTCGTCACGTTCCAATTGTTTGCCCATCGGCAGAATATTTGATGAAAAAACTTCCGTGATGCTGTCCAGGCTATCGACATTATTTTTCGATGCAGTTTTGAAATAATCTAGACAGAGGTTGTAGGCTATTCGTAACAGCCAGCTTTTTATCTTCGACATATCTTCCAGGGAATCCAGACGCTTATATGCCCTTATGAAGGTTTCCTGAGTAAGATCGTCAGAAACCCAGCGATTCTTGACCGTCATATTGATGAATCTTCCAACAACAGACTGATATTGCTCAATAATAGAATAATATTCCGACTCAGGAAATTTTTTCATATCAGCAACAGGCCTTTTGGGTTCCGGCACAGCAGGGTTGATCGGCTTCCGGCTCCAATCCCATTGTATCATTGACCGCGTTCTTAATGAAAATCGCGGCCCCGGTCTTCACCTTGCCTGCAGTCTCGACAATCCTGAGAACTTCTTCATCATTCACCCCAAGACCTTTAGCCTTTTCGTATAGATTATCGAAACATGGAATACAATTTGCCCCTATTGCTGCAGCCAAAGCAATCATAACATCAGTTTTTTCGTTCATCACACATTCCTCCTGAAATTTGAAGAGATATTGACTCTTGATGAATCAACTCCACTGCCTATTAGACGAATGCTGACTCCACAAAGTTACAGGCGATCGAAATAAAGTAATTAACAGCAATATTTTCCGGCGATAAAATTCCACTTTTTGAAACTATCGTGTTCAAATTTCCGGAAAAACACTGCTGTCACAACGTGATATCTTGTCCATCTGCCTGAGATTTAATTTAAATATATATGTTCTATCTGGAGTGCAATTTGCAATAAATTGATACGAAACATAACTACTATTGAATAGAGACCTGAGCGATTGTACCGTTTTTGGTACAGGATATCTTGATCTCGTTAAGCTCCACAGCCAAAAAGAAACAATCTCTACTATAGGGAGTTTCAGATGGAAGATTACACTTTTAGCGTAGAGTGGAAAGAAGAAGCTCAGAAATTTGCCGCAAAATGTTCAGAATACCCTTGTCTGATTTGGTTTGCTGAGACAGAAGACAAGGCAATTGAGGGGATAAAAAACATTACCTTCACGGTTGAAAGTGAATTTGTTTCATACCTTTATGCCCAATAACGTACATCCATAGGATTCGATCCCCACAGAATTCTTGGGTAACCTGAGTAGCTTCGGCGCAACAGTCGATAAAACGAACAAAAAATCGGCTGCATTTTATCAACAAAAAAAGGTGGGTCTTGCAACCCACCTTCTCAACTCTGTCAAAAAGCGTCATTTAAAAATGGAATTGGACGCTTGCCAAGACATTGTGGCTGTCATATTCGAAATCAACATCGGTAAATTCCGGGTCGCTGGTTGCGAAGTAGCGGTAATCAACGCTCATAGATACCATCTCATTAAAGGCATAGGACAGGCCGGCGCCTACCTGCCAGGCCAAAACGGTATCGTCCTCATCACGTACGAGAATAGTACTACCGCCGTTGGTAAAGGTAACATCGTTGATCTCGACGTAGGCGACGCCAACACCAGCCATGAGGTAGGGGGTGAAAGGACTGGAGTTGCTAAAGTCCACATAACCATTGATCATGGTACTTAGAACGTTGGTCTCTCCACTCACCCCAATACCTGCATCCTCAAAACTTGGAACAGTCCCAACACCTGTCACCGTGGCGTCGGTAATGTCATTCCAATCATTCTGGCGATATGCCAATTCTGCCTCGATACGCATATACTGAGATTGGTAGCCGAAGAACCCGCCTGCAACATAACCTGTGTCATACTCTGTAGAGAATGTCACACCTGTGCTCGGGCCAGTACCAACAAAATCACCATCGTTTAAAAAAGTGGCACCCCCCTCAAATCCTGCATAAAAACCGTCCGCTGCCAAAGCTGGCGAAGCGACAGCCAAGATGAGACATCCTGCCATTACCAAATAACTCTTCTTCATTTTGATCTCCTTTCTGTTGAAAATTGTGTGGTTTTTTCACATTTTTCTTCCATATACTACAACCCAGCACTCTTTGAGCTGCAAAATATTATTGGCAAAACAGTAAGTTGCTGTTCAATTATTCATAAAGCCTATGGGAAAGTCAAGAAATCAAAATGAAAAAAGTATTTAGAATAAATGTTGCCGGGAATGATAAAAGAAGGGGGCTATCGGGCATAAGAGCTACTTTAACCAAGGATGTTATCTTGCTCTCCCAGATGAGCCTGGACGGTGCTCCAGCGGCGAAGAACAAGAACAAGTAAACGGGTCGGCAAACGGGTCGAGTTTCCCATTGACGTAACTCACACTCCGCTCTCTCGGTGCTGGTGTTATCGGAGCCAACAGCTCTTATATAACTGTTGGCCCTCTTGGTGGAGATAATCTTGTGCAAACATCAATAATTGAAACCGCTGCATTTTCAGCTAAGTGTGGTACATTTTTCTCTGAGTTTGAAAGAGACAGAATTGCTCCATTTCGGGCATCTTTTTTGGTAAAGCCTAGCTTCGATCGGCTCAGGAATAGTCTCAACTTGAAGTTTTGCTTAAACAGCCAAGGTTGCCAGTATCAATCCCTTTCGCGAATAAATTTCATATGCTGTCCCAAAAGAAACAGAAGCTTTCTTATTTCTAAGCAGTAAGGCTATCCGATTTTCACTGCGTCGCCCGACCATTTATCCATTTGTCGGATTACTTATCTTGCTTGCCAAGTGCCCGATATCCGCCCAGGAACTCTACAAATTGTTGCAAATGCAAAGGGTACTGGGGAGCATTCACCCATACTGCCTCAAAATCCAAGGTGATTTCCTTTGATTGTTTATCCATCAGCACATAAGCCTTGCTGTCGGACGATCGCAGTTTCGACTTGGTCAGGATCGCCGCCCCCAGCCCCAAGGAGGCCCACTCTTCCAGGACCTGATAGCTCAAAGCTTCGCCGGGATACTCGTTTAGCTTGTGTCTGTGACTCCTGAAGAGTGCACGGGTGGCCCGGGCAAGGCCGCATTCGTTGGGAACCATGACAAAAGTTTCTTCCGTAATATCCTTGAATTTGATCGTTCCCTTGCTCTCGGGATGGATCGCGCCACGCGGAATAAAGTACAGCGGTTCTCTGTAAAGAAAGACCTTGTTCCACGATGGCCTGGTCACATCCGCGACTCCGAGCACAAAGTCGAGAAGTCCTCCATCCAGCATCCGGTACAGCTCCGCCATGTTTTGTTCGTGGAGTATGATTTCAACATCTGGGCGCGTTGTACGATAACTCTCAAGCATGGGAACGAGCCAGTTTGCCGCAATCAGCGGTGAGGTTCCGATACGCACTACCGTTTTCGATGGATGTACAAAATCTCTGGACTCATGGAGCAGTTCGTCCTGAGCGCTGAGAACCCTGTCGATGAACGGCAGGATGTGTTCGCCAAAAGGTGTCAGCACAACCGAGCGCGTCGTCCGCGCAAACAACCGTTCCTCGAACTCATGCTCCAGCTGGGCAATACCGTTGGACAACGTAGGCTGCGTTACATAACACTGTTCTGCTGCCAGGGTGAAGGAACCTGTTTCGGCAACGGCTTTGACATATCTCAGTTGATTCAGGTTCATATTTATAGCCTTTGAAAATAAATCAGATGTGAAAAGACAATTTCTCTTGAAACGCCAGGATATGTATTGTCTCGCTATCAGCAAGGGTGCTGAAGAAACCAATTAAATGTTTAAAAGGAGAAATGCAATGGCTTATCTCGAAATTACACTGAAAGTATCGATAGCGAACCGTCCTGCCGCAGCAGGAGTATACAATAAGTACAAGGATGCCTTCTTGAAGCAGATCAAGGGTGCGAAGTCCAAAGAGTTGCTTCTCCGCGACGACGACGTACAGGTGCTGCATGGCTTCGCCAGCGTTGCCGATGCTAACGCCTATCTCAAGAGTGATCTCTTTACACAGGACGTCGTCAGCGAACTTCAGCCCTACCTTGACGGCGCCCCTGATGTAAGAATTTATGATGTAGCATAACTACCCAGAATTGCGATTCACAATCTTTATTTTAGACAATAAGGAGATATTTATGTGGAATCACGAAGAAAGCATCGAAACAACTGCAACACTTGAACGAATCTGGAAGTTATTTACAGATGTTGCTGGCTGGAAGAAGTGGAATGCCGGAATCGAAAACATTGAACTGCATGGTGAATTCACCAAAGGCGCAACATTCTTTATGCGGCCTCCGGGGGATGCGGGATTCACGAGCACCCTTGTTGATGTTAAGGAAAACAGAGAATTCACTGATGAGACAGTGATCGGTGACACGAAAGTATTAGTGCATCATAGAATCACCCCTCTGTCATCGGGCAAAACAAGAAGTACATACAGCACAGAAATAACTGGCTCGGAAGCCGAAGAATTTGGCCCAATGGTCAGAGGCGATTTTCCTGATGTTCTCAAGTCACTAAAGGGGCTCGCGGAGAAGTCAGAATAGACAGTATGTCTAACCATAGCACCCAGACGGACGCGGGCTGTCGCCCGCGCCGCCGATGCGAGACGTTATCATTGCCACATCAAAGATAGAGGAATTCCACCAATCGACTAACTCTACATGTCTACTGTGGACCTTTGGTTAAACGTAGGGCAAAAACCTATCACATTTTTTAATAGCTTCCCATACAGGATAATTACAGATCTTCAGGAAAGAAGCTACTCCATCTCGACAAAAGTGACTGCACTACGTTACTTCATTGTCAACCGGCTAAACGAGGCATTTATAAGCCTTATCCACGACAAGGATGTTGATAGACAATCACTGGCTGCAGCCAGCAGTGGTATTATCTGCTGGGATTGTTATTGCTTTCCCCGCGGACCAATTCTTTTCCACGGTTCCAGTGCCTGTATTTTCAGTACAAGATGTATTTCTCAAATTTAGCTCATCGGAAGTGACGAAATCCCTGTTGCGCTAAACAAAAAATATTAAGTGGACAGGAGAGGGACAGGAGAACGAGAAAGGGCTTCAGCCAAGTAGCCGAAGCCCCTTCTTATAGTGGTACACCAGGAGGGATTCGAACCCCCGACACCCGGATTCGAAGTCCGGTGCTCTATCCAGCTGAGCTACTGGTGCAGGTTTGTTCTGTGTGGAGGAAAATGGATACCACGTTCGTAGTTTGAGGTCAATGGGAATGTCTCCAATGAGGCGATTTGGGTTGAAGGGAGGTAACCGTTCACCAGCACCCCATTTTCGTTCGATCAGGCCTTCTCGCATAGCCAACTGTTGCTCTAAAGCCTGCTTGAACGAACCTGGGGCACCGGATAAAAGGTTATAGTTCCAGTTAATGTATTCTTGTGATGTGTACCGGTCAACGATTACGAAGGGAGCTGGGCGCGATCAATGCAGCATATTTTTCCTCGGATTTTTTCTGTCAGGCTTCATTTTTGCATAAAATGGAAACTGATATCGGGCATAAGGTCGGCATCTCCGGGCAGGGATTGGGCGAACCATTCAGGCAGTCCGGACGATGTGCAAATAATTGCTAACAGCTGGCTCCGAATGAGAAAATTTTGCCGCCTTGGTGCCGGGCAGGACAGGTTTCTTCGTAGCAGAATGGTCAATGTCCTGACCGGTTCTGGTATTTGCCCGGCTATCGTTGATTGACTACTGAAAGTTTAACTTGGCCTCCATTGAGCCATCACTGAGATAGCTCTGATATTGATTTTGAGAGATTTCGAACCAGGCAGAACAGTATTTCTTGTGGCTAGTGGGTCTTCTTTTCATGCAAAACCGGTCATTATCGATGAAATAGACATAATCACGGACTCTTCCATGTCTTGTTCTGACAATTGAGCCGTCAGGAAGGTAGTTAAACGTGTACCATTTGTATTTTTTTACGTAAAAAACCTTTGCTGTCTGTTTTTTGGAAAATAAAGATTTCAATTCCTGGGTGGTCAATTGTTTCATGCCAGCATTGAGCATATCCTGTTTTGTACGGGCACAGCCATTTAGATAAACCAGAAGTAAAAGTATAAATGAAGCCAGCAAAGTGTATTTGATACATTTCTTTGTTTTCATAGTCTTTCTCCTCTGAGTATTGATGCGGAAAATTATCAATGAAATTAAATAAGTATTATATCTTGTCGTAATACATTAACAAAACTGGATAGAAGTTGAACTGATCAAATTCTTATCTTAACCTTTTTAATAATACCTATCCACAGGTGCGTCAATTTGCAGATACCGGAATGTGGTCAATGCCGGACAGTATCGAAGCTGGCCAGCCCGGTTAGATTTTGTTTTTGGAACCCAGCACCATATTTTATGGAGAAGTGTCAATGAGAATACTGATGATGTCTCTCTTTGTAACGTTTTGTCTCGCAGGTATATTCCCAACTCCAGCCCGGCCGGAAAGTCATTTGGCAAAGGCTCTGGAATCGTTGGAAATAGTGGTTGGAAAGACGTCTCCGTCTGTGGCAGATGTCAACAATGACCAGAAGACTGGGTTGGCTGAGGCGATTTTTCAGCTGCAGCTGGCTTCCGGCAATATCAGCCAGCCTGTTGCCGCACCTGTATTACGTATGACACTTCCCGCCAGCTGGGATGAGGACTGGTTTGCTTCGCCCGTCGTCTATGATCTGGACGGTGACGAACAAATGGAGATAATTGCCGGCCGGCATAGTGTGCTGTATGTCTGGAATGCCGACGGTAGCCTTAAATGGAGTGCGGCTGTGGGTGAAAATGCCACACCGACCATCGTGCACGGCAGCAGCCGGCAGTATGCATCTCCTCTGGTTGGGGATCTGGATAATGACGGGAAGGGAGAAGTCGCAATCTGTTTTTCCAACAAAGTGGCGGTGTATGACCACAATGGCCTTCTTCAGAGCGGCTGGCCAAAGGAATTTCCCAATTCCACCAGCGAAATTCGCTCCATAGCGGCGGTTGATTTGAATGGTAATGG
>Ga0210123_1000123_pt1 | contig 50952 bp, 46 predicted proteins | sample Muzzi_PWB_D2_FD_185535 | JGI IMG/M metagenome (GOLD analysis project Ga0210123, IMG submission 185535) | Wetland microbial communities from San Francisco Bay, California, USA, that impact long-term carbon sequestration - Muzzi_PWB_D2 (SPAdes) | ecosystem: Environmental > Aquatic > Marine >... | reverse complement strand
GTGGGCCTGGGGATCCTGGTGGTCAACCTGATCAAGCCGGGGCTGGGGGTCGACATCTCCACCCTGACCACGCCGACGCAGATCCTGGGCAAGGAGGAGATCGGCTTCACCCAGATCGTGCTCTCCTTCGTCTCGGACAACATCTTCAAAGCGATGGCCGACCTCGACCTGCTGCCGGTCATCCTGTTCTCGCTCGTCTTCGGTGCCGTGCTGACGACGGTCGGCGAGATCGGCCGGCCGGTGATCGCCTTCTTCGAGGGTCTCGACGCGGCGGTCATGAAGCTGGTCGAGATCATCATGCTGTTCGCGCCCTTCGGCGTCTTCGGCTTGGTGGCCGGCAGGTTCGGGTCCGCCGGCGATCTGGGATCGCTCATCGGCGGGCTGGGGCGCTACATGCTGACCGTCCTCGTGGGCCTGTCGATCCACGGGCTCATCGTGCTGCCGGCCATTCTCTGGATCTTCGGCCGCTACAACCCCTTGCGCTATCTGGTCGGCATGGGCTCGGCGCTCCTCACCGCGTTCTCCACGGCGTCGTCGTCGGCCACCTTGCCGCTGACGATCGAGAGCGTCGAGGAGGCGAACGGGGTCTCGCGGCGGAGCGCCTACTTCGTCCTTCCCCTGGGTGCGACCATCAACATGGACGGCACCGCGCTCTACGAGTCGGTGGCGGCGATCTTCATCGCCCAGGCCCTGGCGGTGCCGCTCAGCCCCGGCCAACAGGTGATGATCTTCCTCACCGCGACCCTCGCCGCGATCGGTGCCGCGGGCATTCCGCAGGCGGGGCTGGTGACCATGGTGATCGTGCTCCAGGCGGTCGGCCTGCCGCTCGAGGGGATCAGCCTGATCCTGGCGGTCGACTGGCTCCTCGACCGCTTCCGGACGACGGTCAACGTCTGGGGCGACTCGATCGGCGCCGGCGTCATCGACCGGATGGTGCCTGACACTCAGCGGGTCGACGACTGATCCGGCGGGTCGCCCGTCCACCCCACACGCTCGACCCCGTCCTCCGGACCCAGCATCTCCAGCAACTCACCGACTGTCGCCTGGTCCGGTGGCACGGCCCGCTCCGGCGCCACTTCGGCCAGCGGCGCCAGCATGAACCGGCGCTTGCGGAGTCGGGGGTGGGGGAGGGTCAGCTCCGGGGCATCGCTCACGCGCTCGCCGTAGAGCACGAGGTCGATGTCCAGGGGGCGAGGGCCGAAGCGTTCGTCTCTGCGTCGGCCGGCGGCCAGCTCCAGGGCCTTGGCGAGGGCGAGGAGATTCTCGGGGCCGAGGGTCGTCTCGCCGACCAGGGCGGTGTTCAGGAAGTCGGGCTGTGGGGAGGGGGGGACCGGCGTGCTGCGGAAGAGGGGGGCCACCCGGAGCGGCCCCAGGGCTCGGCGGAGCCGGTCGATCGCTTGTCGGAGGGTCGCCTCGGCGTCGCCCTGGTTGGCTCCCAGGGAGAGCGCGAACGGCTCGGCCCGTCCACCAGGAGGCGGGCGATGACGCATCGGCTCGGCAGGTTGCTCAGATGACGTCGTCGTCGTCGAAGTCGTCTTCTTCTTCGTCGTCTTCCAGGTCTTCCAGGTCCTCGTCGTCGAGCCCCGCGAACTCCTCGTCGTCCAGGTCGTCGTCGTCGAGGTCTGCGTCCTTGCTGCTGTCCGGCTCAGCGCCCGGCTCGGCGTCCGGCTCGGCGTCCGGTTCGGCGTCCGGTTCGGCGTCCGGCTCGGCGTCCGGTTCGGGCGCGGGGTTCACCGCGGCGGGCTTCTCTTCCACCGCTTCCTTCTTCGGTTTCCGGCGGGCTTTCGGTTTGGCCTGCTCCTCCTCCTCCGCGACGAGGGTGTCGCACCGGGGGCAGACTGGGCTCGGCTTGCCCATGTCGTAGAACTTGGCACCGCATTCGGAGCACTCGTGTTTCTTTCCGAGTTCCGGCATCAATCGAACTCCTTGTCGAACCGCTCTCCTTACGGGTGGGCGAACGTAGCACCAGCCCCGGGGCCTGTCAATAACCAGCGAGGGTCGCGGACGGCCGTCCACGGGGCCTTCGGGGCTCTCTGCTCGGCCGGGGTCACGGAATCGGAGGTTGGCGCACATAGAGTAAGAACGCGGTGCGTTTCGGGGTCGGTGTGTCGATCGCCGACCGGGTGATCGGCCCGATCGCGGGAGCCGGGAGTGGCTCGACCGATCGCGATCAAGTAGCGGATGACGGGACGGCGACGGCGGGGACGGGCTCGCCCGCGCCGTACGGAACATACCTTCCAGGAGGATCCCTGATGGACCAGTGGGAACGCGAGGACACCACGACCTACAAGGTGGTCGTCAACCATGAAGAGCAGTACTCGATTTGGCCGGCAGACCGCGAGAATCCCCTCGGCTGGAACGACGTCGGCAAGAGCGGCACCAAGCAGGAGTGCCTCGACTACATCGAAGAGGTCTGGACCGATATGCGTCCGCTCTCGCTGCGCAAGAAGATGGAAGAGATGGAGGCTGGTCAGGAGTGACGGACCGCTGGTTCAAGGTGTTTCGGCCGCGGCCACGAGCGGCCCTGCGGCTGTTTTGCTTTCCCTACGCCGGCGGCGGAGCCTCGGTCTACCGGCTCTGGCCGGAGGAGCTGCCGGCGGAGGTCGAGGTCTGTGCGATGCAGCCTCCTGGGCGCGAGTCGCGGTGGCGCGAGACGCCCCACCGGAGGATGGAAGCCATGGCGAACGAGGCCGCCGAGGCGATCCTGGCGCGCCTGGATCTGCCCTTCGCATTCTTCGGGCACAGCATGGGGGCCGCCCTGGCCTTCGAGGTGACCCGCCGTCTGGCCGGTGCTCCGGGGGCGAACGGCTCCCGGCCGCGGCACCTGTTCGTGTCCGGCCGCCGGGCGCCGCGGATCACGGATGACGACGAGATGGTCCACGCGCTGCCCCGCGAGCGGTTCATCGAGTCGATCCGCGGCTACAGCGGTACGCCGGAGGAAGTGCTCCAGAACGAGGAGCTGATGGAGCTGGTCGAGCCGCTCCTGCGTGCCGACTTCGAGGTCTCCGAGACCTACGAGTACACACCCGAGCCGTCCGGAGCGGCGCTCGACCTGCCGATCACGGCGCTCGGCGGCGTCGGCGACGAGGACGTCTCTGAGCAGGACCTGGACGCCTGGCGCCAGGAGACCAGCGGCCCTTTCCGCAAGCTCATGTTCGACGGTGGCCACTTCTTCCTGACCGAGCGCCGGCCGGAGGTGATCTCGGTGGTGCGCCGGGAGCTCGAGGCGGTGCTCGCGGCGCGCGTCTAGCGCACTGGGCGGCTGCTAGGATCCTCGGGTGGTCAGGGACGCTGCAACCCTTTCGATCGAGTCGCTCTGGCCGTCGGGCAGGCCCGAGCCCGGCCCGGGTGATCGCGACATCCAGGTCTGGCTCGTCGATCTCGACCTGCCGCCGCTGGCGGTCGAGCGGCTCCACGGCCACCTCTCGGAGGACGAACGGACGCGCGCGGCCCGGTTCCGGTTCGAGGTCCACCAGCGCCGGTTCGCCACCGGGCGGGGTCTTCTCCGGGAGCTCCTGGGACGGCTCCTCGACCGCGATCCCGCGAGCCTGCGCTTCGACTACAGCGAGAAGGGCAAGCCCAGCCTCGCGGGCTCGGCCGATCTCCGCTTCAACCTGTCCCATTCCCAGAACTCGGCTCTCGTGGCGGTCGCCCGGGGGCTGGAGCTCGGGGTCGACATCGAGGCGTGCCGTCCCATCGACGACGCCGCGATGTTGGTCGAACGCTTCTTCGCCCCGGCGGAGCGCGAGGTCTTCCGGGCGGTGCCGGAACCGGACCGCCTGGCCTGCTTCTACACCGGCTGGACGCGCAAGGAGGCCTACGTCAAGGCGCGGGGCGACGGCCTGTCGCTCCCGACCTCGGCCTTCGAGGTCGAGATCGCCCCGGGGAGCGAGGCACGGTTGATCCGGTTCGAGCAGGAGCCGGACGAGGTGGAGCGGTGGTCCCTCGTCGGTCTGGCGCCGGCGGAGGGCTTCCTCGGGGCTCTGGCCGTCGATCGGTTGCCGGCGGCGAACGGACCCGCAGCCGTTCCCCCGGTGGTGTCGCGCCGCTGGGCCCGCTGAGCCCACGGCGTCGTCCCCGCGGGGCACGCTCCCGGAAGCCGGAATGATCGGGCCGCCCGGCCGGTTGTTGCTCGCGACCCGACAGTGTTCGGCCCGGGCGGTCCTCGTCCGAGTCTTGTTCGAAGGCCGGGCTCCCACTACTATTGACGATCTGCCACCGAAGGCGTGCCCATGCCCAGGATTCCCCGTTCCCTCTGCTCACTCCTGCTCCTCTCGTGTCTCGGGCTCGCCGGCGCTCCGTCGTCGGCCTCGGCTTCGGCCTCGGTCCAGCCCGACCCGGACGCCGCCGGGCTGTCGAGCAGTGAGCGTCTCGACGCTCTGTTCGATCGCGTCAAGCTCGAGCAGCGGAACCTGCGCTCCCTCGAGGCCCTGTTCGTCCAGCGAAAGGACAGCGAGCTGTTCATGGAGCCGGAGGTGGCGCACGGAGAGTTCCTGTTCCTGGCACCGGACCGGGTCCGCTGGGAGTTCCTCGAGCCCAACCCGATGGTGGTGGTGATCGACGAGAGCACCATGACCACCTGGTACCAGGATCTGCGGCGGGCCGAGGTGATGCAGGTGGGCCGCTACTCCGAGCAGGTGTTCAAGTACATGGGAGCCTCCGGCTCGTTGGATACGCTGCTCGACTACTTCCGGGTCCGCGTGACCTTCCCCGACAAGGACGACGAGCCCTACCGGCTGACGCTCGAGCCCCGGTACCCGAGGATCGCCAAGCGGATCGAGGTCATGGAGATCTGGATCGACCGCGAGCAGTTCGTGCCGGTCCGTTTGCGCTACGTGGAGCCGGGCGGCGACTCCACCGAGTACCGGTTCTCCGAGGTGCGCGTGAACCCGGAGATCTCTCCCGAGCGGTTCGACGTCCAGCTTCCGGCGGACGTCGACCAGCACGTTCTCGCCACCGAGCAGACTTCTCCCTGACCGCCGGGCTTCGCCCGCCGCCATGCTCTCCTTCGAAGTTGTCGCCACCGACGGGCAGGCCCGGCGCGGTCGCCTGACCACGCCCCACGGCGTCATCGAGACGCCCGCCTTCATGCCCGTGGGCACCCTGGGCGCGGTGAAGGGGATCACACCCGAGTCCCTGGAGGGTCTCGGTGCGCAGGTGATGCTGTCCAATCTCTATCACCTGACGCTACGCCCCGGGATCGACCTGATCGAGGGGCTCGGAGGTCTCCACCGCTTCACCTCGTGGACGGGGCCGATCCTCACCGACAGCGGCGGCTACCAGGTGTTCAGCCTGGCTGATCTGCGCAAGATCGACGACGACGGTGTGTCGTTCCGCAGTCACGTCGACGGGGCTCCGCTGCGATTCACGCCGGAGAGCGTGGTCGAGGCCCAGTGCCGGCTCGGAGTGGACATGGCCATGGTCCTCGACGAGTGTCCCCCCTGGCCGGTGACCGAGGACGAGGTCGCGGCCGCGGTGGAGCGCACCGGGCGGTGGGCGCGGCGTTCGCGTGAGGCGTGGGAGAGGAGGGAGCCGACCGCGCGGGCGGGCGGGCTGTTCGGGATCGTCCAGGGGAGCGCCTTCCAGAGGCAGCGGGAGCGGGCGGCGGCGGAGATCGCCTCGCTCGGCTTCGACGGCTACGCGGTCGGCGGCGTGAGCGTCGGCGAGCCGGACGAGATGCGGAAGAAGGCCGTGGAATGGACTACGCCGGTTCTACCCCGGGACCGCCCCCGCTACCTCATGGGCGTCGGGACCCCCGAGGACATCCTCCATGCCGTCCGCCACGGGATCGACCTGTTCGACTGCGTGCTGCCGGCCAGGAACGCCCGCCACGGAAATCTCTTCACCCGGGGTGGCATCGTCAAGATCAAGAACGCCCGCTATCGGGACGATCCGCTGCCTCCCGATCCCGACTGCCGGTGCCCCACCTGCCGGCGGGTCAGCCGGGCGCTTCTGGCCCATCTGGTGCGCTCCAAGGAGATCACCGGTCTGGTCCTCGCCACGGTCCACAACCTGAGTTTTTACCTTGACTTCATGGCCGAGATTCGCCAAGCTACCGCGTCCGGAGCGCTCGCAGGACTTCTTGATCCCGTCACCTCCGACTCCCCGACCGAAGCGAGACACTCGTGACTTGGAACGGGTTCGACCGCGCCAGGGAGACGGAGCGCGCCACTTCGGTGCGAACCTCCCCCGTCAGGCCGATCGGCTCGATCGGCGTCGGATCGGAGGGCGGCAGAAGCCGTCGGGTGCTGCGGACGGTTCGGCAAGAGGGCTGGGGCGGCCAGTCGACGCGAGAGTGAACAGGAAGGTAGAGAACCCATGACCTCATTGATCCAGGTGCTTCCGGCACTTCTGCAGCAGCAGCCGGGCGGCCTCACGCAGATGCTCGGCAGCCTCGTACCCTTCGTCCTGATCTTCGTCATCTTCTGGTTTCTGCTGATCCAGCCCGCGCGGCGGCGCCAGAAGGCGCATCAGCAGATGCTCGAGGAGCTCAAGCGCGGGGACAAGGTGGTGACCAACGGCGGGCTCCACGGTGAGGTCGCCGGTATCGAGGCTGGTGTGGTGTTCCTGAAGATCTCGGACAACGTGAAGGTTCGCGTCACCAAGTCGGCCATCGCCGGCCTCCAGGGCCAGGCGGAGCCGGGGGGGGAGAACTGATGAATCGCAGTCTTCTTTGGCGTGGTGTGCTGATCACCACGATCGTCGGCATCCTGGCCTTCTCGGCCTACCCGCCCGACGAGAACCTGAAGCTTGGCCTCGACCTCCGGGGCGGCATGCACTTGGTGCTCAAGGTGAAGACCGCTGACGCCTTGCGCTCCGAGACCGAGACCGACATGGAGCGCGCGGTTCGCCTGCTCGAGGACGAGGACGTCACCGGTGTCCAGGCGCGGCGAACCACCGAGACCACCTTCGAGCTGACCGGCGTGCCGGGCGACCGGGGGGAGACCCTGGCCGACATCGCCGACAACTACCTGGCCCGCTGGCACTGGAGCCGCGACGGGGATCGCGTGCTCTTCGAGATGCGCGACGGCTTCGAGCAGGAGACCCGGCACCTCGCCGTCAACCAGGCGATCCAGACGATTCGCAACCGGATCGACGCGTTCGGCGTCACCGAGCCGGTGATCACCGCCCAGCAGGACAAGGAGCGGATCGTGGTCCAGCTCCCGGGCGTCGACGATCCCGAGCGGGTCAAGAAGCTGATCAAGAACACGGCGTTCCTGGAGTTCCGGATCGTCGAGTTCCCCGAGACCGGCTCGGGTGCAGCCAGTCGCGACGACATCGTCGCGCACTACGGGGGCCAGATTCCGGACAACGTGCAGGTGTTGTCGCAGGACATCAGGAACACCGAGACCGGTGAGCTGGTCGGCGAGTTTTACTGGGCCGTCCAGGCGACGGGCACGGTGACGGGCCGCGACCTCAAGAACTCCCGTCCCGGCCGCGGCCAGTTCCAGGAGCCCGTGGTCAACTTCAGCATGAACCCCGAGGGGGCCGACAAGTTCGGCAAGCTCACCGGGGACAACGTCGGGCGTCTGATGGCGATCATCCTCGACGGCAAGGTGGTCTCGGCGCCGCGGATCAACAGCCGGATCACCGACAGCGGCATCATCGAGGGCGGTTTCACGCAAGAGGAGGTCCAAGACCTCGTCACCACCCTGCGCTCGGGCGCTTTGCCCGCCGGCCTCGACTACCTGGAGGAGCGGACGGTCGGGCCGTCGCTGGGGCAGGATTCGATCGACCAGGGCTTGAGGGCGGGCCTGATCGGTGGCGCCCTCGTGGTGCTCACCATGTTGACCGTCTACAAGCGCTCCGGCATCAACGCCGTGCTCGCGCTGTCCTTGAACGTGATCCTGGTCTTCGGCTCCCTCGCCTACTTCGGAGCTACGCTGACCCTGCCGGGCATCGCCGGAATCATCCTCACGATCGGCATGGCGGTCGACGCCAACGTGCTCGTCTTCGAGCGGATTCGCGAGGAGTTGCACAAGGGGCGCACGGTCAAGTCGGCGATCGCCAACGGCTTCGACAAGGCCCGCTCCTCGATTTTCGACGCCAACATCACAACCCTGATCGCGGCCCTGTTCCTGTTCCAGTTCGGTACCGGGCCCATCCGCGGCTTCGCCGTCACCCTGTCGGTCGGCATCCTGTCGTCGATCTTCACGGCGCTGTTCGTCAGCCGCTGGTTGTTCGACCTCGTGACGTCCCGCCGGGGCAGGATCGAGAAGCTCTCCATCTAGCACGAGACGACCACGAGCCGAGGAGAAGGTGATGGAGTTTCTACGCGATACACAGATCGACTTCATGAAGTACCGGAGGGGCTTCGTGGTGGTCTCCGTGATCTTGGTCCTGATCAGCGTTCTCGCCGTGTTCGTACACGGCAAGCTGAACATGGGGATCGACTTCGCGGGGGGCAGCCAGCTCACGTTGCGGTTCCAGGAGCACCCGGAGATCGACGAGCTCCGCGGCCTTCTGGAGAGCGCCGGCTTCCAGGATGCTCTGATCCAGCGTTTTGGTGAGGAGACCGTCAACGAGGTCATGATCAAGACGCCCCTGGCGGCTGAAGAGGAGCAGGCCGAGGCGCCCGCTCCGGCCGCAACCGGCGAGGAGACCGAGGCCGAGGACAGCGAAGAGCGGCGTCAGGCGCAGGTGCTGGCGGCTCTCGACGGCCGGTTCAACTCCGGCGTCATCTTCGACCTCAACCGCTCCGGCTCCGACGCCCTGGCGGCCGAGCTGGTGAAGCTCGACCCGGAGGGCGTGGTTGCCGAGGGCGGTGATACGGCCACCGACTACTACGCCACCACCGCCGCCGCGGTGATCGCGGCCCGCGACGAGGACGGCATCTTCACCTCGTGGGACGAGGTGGCGTCGGCCGAAGGGGTGAGCGCGACGGTCCTCGATGCGCTCGAGAAGAACACCTCCCTGGGCGGGTTTGCGCTGCTCGCGGCCGAGAGCGTCGGCCCCCAGATCGGCGGTGAGCTCCGGACCAAGGGCATCCTTGCGGTCGTGCTGTCGCTCGTCGGCATGCTGCTCTACATGTGGTTCCGATTCGAGCTCCGGTTCGGCGTCGGCGCCCTGGTGGCGGTGTTCCACGACGTGCTGGTGGTCCTGGGCCTCTATGCGCTGATGGACTTCGAGTTCAACCTGACCACCATCGCCGCCTTCCTGACGTTGGTCGGTTACTCGGTCAACGACACGGTAGTGATCTTCGACCGCGTGCGGGAGAACATGCGCCGCGCGCGGCGCGAGCCCCTCACCGATACCCTCAACAAGAGCATCAACCAGACGCTCTCGCGGACGATACTGACCTCCGGCACGACCCTGCTCGCGGTGGGCGCGTTGTTCATCCTGGGCGGAGACGTCCTGCGCGGCTTCTCGTTCGTGCTGAGCGTGGGCGTGATCGTCGGGACCTACTCCTCGGTCTACGTGGCGAGCCCCTTCGCGGTGCTGTGGGAGTACCTGTTCGGCTCCGAGGCCAAGTCGAGGCGGGAAGTGAAGGCGGCCTGAAGAAGGCACCTCGAAGTCGGGTGGACGGCGGGCCGAATGCGGCCTGCCGTCCAATGTGGTGATTGCGGGAATTCGTGATCTCGCCGCGTTCCGGAAGGCACGCCTGACTTATAATCCGTCAACGGGCTCTCCCGAAATGCGGAGTCCGTAGGACGGAGATGGCCCCTTCGCGCGACAAATCCCCCCCACCGCCGGTGCCGAGCATCGGCGTGGTGCGGTTCGACGACATCCTGCACCGCCTCGATGAGCGGGGCCGGGTCTACGACCAGACCTTTCTGCGTCAGGTCTATGTCTTCTCGGCCCAGGCGCACCGCGACCAGAAACGGCGCTCGGGTGAGCCCTACCTCATCCATCCTCTCCTCGTCGCCTACATCCTCGCCGATCTGAAGTTCGACCAGACCTGCGTCGCCGTCGGTCTGCTCCACGACGTCCTCGAAGACACCCTGACGACCAGGGCGACGCTCGAGGAGAGCTTCGGGCCGGAAGTGGCCGAGCTGGTCGACGGCGTGACCAAGCTGGCACGGCACGAGTACGTGCGCCGGGACGAGGTCCAGGCGGAGACCTTCCGCAAGATGATCCTGGCCTCGGCCAAGGACATTCGCGTCATCTTGGTGAAGCTGGCCGACCGGCTCCACAACATGCAGACGCTGGAGCATCTGGAGCCGGAGAAGCGGCGCCGGATCTCCCGCGAGACCCTCGAGATCTACGCCCCGATCGCCCACCGCCTCGGCATGGCGCGGGTCAAGGGCGACCTGGAAGACCTCGCCTTCTACTACCTCTACCCCCACCAGTACGCCGAGCTCCACTCGCGCATCGAGGAGAAGCTGAAGGTGGGCAAGGAGTCGATCGCCACGATCCGGGACCGGCTGGAAGAGGCTCTTGCCGCCGCCGAGGTGGACGCGGAGATCAGCTACCGGGTCAAGCGCTACTACTCGATCTACCAGAAGCTCCGCCGCCAGGGAATCGACATCTCCCAGCTCTACGACTACCTGGCGTTCCGTGTGGTGACCAAGGACCTCAAGGATACCTACGCCGCCCTCGGCGTGGTGCACCAGGCGTGGCGGCCGATCCCGGGGCGGTTCAAGGACTACATCGCCATGCCGAAGCCGAACCTCTACCAGTCGCTCCACACCACCGTGGTCGGTGGGAGCGGCCAGCCCTTCGAGGTGCAGATCCGCACGCGGGAGATGGATCTGGTGGCCGAAGAGGGGATCGCCGCCCACTGGCACTACAAGGAGGGGGCGGACTCGCCCCGGCAGAGCGATCCGAACATCCTCTGGCTCCGGCAGCTCCTCGAGTGGCAGAAGGAGGTTCAGGACCCGCGCACCTTCCTCACCAGCCTGAAGATCGACCTCTACCCGGAGGAGGTCTACGTGTTCACTCCCAAGGGGGAGGTCCTCTCCTTCCCGCGCGGAGTGACGCCGATCGACTTCGCCTACAAGATCCACACCGACCTCGGGCACCAGTGCTCGGGCGCCCGCGTCAACGGCAAGCTGGTGCCGTTGCGCACCGAGCTCCACAACGGCGACATGGTGGAGATCCTCACCAACCCGAACCGCCACCCGAGCCGCGACTGGCTGAACTTCGTCGCGACGACGCGGGCCAAGAGCAAGATCCGCCACTGGCTCAACACGCAGCAGAAGCGGCGGGCGGTGGAGATCGGGCGTCGCCTGGTGGAAAAGGAGCTCCGCAAGTACCGGCTCAGCCCGAAGAAGGTGTTCGAGGGCGAGGTCTTCGAACGCTTCCTCAAGGAAGAGGGCATGTCGAACCTCGACGAGCTTCTGTCGCGGCTCGGGTTCGGCAAGCTTCAGCCGCGTCAGGTGGTCGAGCGGCTGGCGCCCGAGGAGGTCGGTGCCGAGCCGGCGGAGGAGCCGGGGCGCCTGCGCCAGGCGGTTACGCGGCTGCTACCGGGCGGTCGGGGCGAGGGCCCGATCATGGTGAAGGGGCACGGGGACCTGCTGGCCTACATGGCCAAGTGCTGCAACCCGCTCCCGGGCGAGAGGATCATCGGCTATATCACCCGCGGGCGGGGTGTCTCGGTGCACTCGGTCGACTGCCCGAACGTCAAGAACCTCATGTACAACCCGGAGAGGGAGATCGAGGTTCGCTGGGCCAAAGAGCTCGACGACGTGTTCGCCGCGACGCTCTTCATCGAGACCGAGGATCAGAAGGGGATGTTGGCCAAGCTCACCCAGGTGGTGGCCGAGTTCAAGTCCAACATCACCAACATCGGGGCGCGCACCACGGAGACCGGGCACGGCTTGATCGAGATGAAGCTGGAGGTCCGGGACCGCAAGCACTTGGTGAAGATCCTCCAGGGCTTGCGCAAGACGTCCGGGGTGCTGAGGGTCACGCGCCAGATGGCGTCGACGAGCCCGGCACGGAAGCTCTCGGAAGCGCGCTGAGCCCCTGCGCTTCCCACGCCGGGGCAATTCGGGCACACGAATTCCTACCGGAGGCCGTGGTCACGGCCTCCGGTCGATCGGCGTTTCGGGGTCTGCCGAGAGCCCGGGTAGCGCAGGGCGCCACCCATCGGGCTCCAGGCTTCAGGGGCGAGCGGTCTCTTCGGGTGCCCAGTCGCGGACCGGCGCTTTGGCGACCTTGCCGCTACGCAGGCAGCGCGTGCAGATCAGGATGCGCTTGACGCCGCCGTCCACGAGGGCGCGGACCCGTTGCAGATTGGGCTTGAACGTGCGCTTGGTCACGTTGTGGGCATGGCTGATGCTCGATCCGGAGACCGTCGACTTTCCGCAGATGTGGCACTGCCTCGGCATGGTGTACTCCTTACGGTTCAGTCCGAACGGCAGAGGGTAGCAGATGCCCCGAACGGGTGCAAGGAGGTCTCGGCGCCCAGCGCGTGGCGCGGTCTCGGTCACGGTCGGCGGACGGGCCGACGAAGGGTCCCGCTCCGGTCGCGATTTTCCCCGACAAGACTTGCGCCCGGACCCCATCGGCGGGTATAGCTATAGGCGTATTTGCAGCTTGACACCTGTATTTTTTGGTGCTAGCCTCCAGCGAAGCTTTAAGGAATCAGCCCTAAGTACGCTAGAAACCTAGGATTTTGGGGGAGTATCCAGGGCCTTGCTCTTCTCGCGAACAAAAGGAGTCGTCGGCCTCGACATCGGTAGCTCGACGCTCAAGCTCGTCGAGCTCAAGCCTCGCAAGGGCGGGGAGTTCTCCCTGGTTCGCCTGGGTGTGCAACCCCTGTCCCCCGAAGCGATCGTCGACGGGACCATCATGGACTCGTCGCTCGTCGTCGATGCCATCCATCAGCTCGCCAACGAGACGCGGGTCAAGAACCCGGCGTTCGCCACCTCGCTGTCCGGGCACTCCGTGATCATCAAGAAGATCCAGCTCCCGCACGCGCCGGCCGACGAGCTGGCGGAGTCGATCCAGTGGGAGGCGGAGCAGTACATCCCGTTCGACATCAACGACGTGCGGTTGGACTACGTCGTGCTCTCCGAGGGCGAGGAGAGTCACGACTCGATGGAGGTCCTGCTGGTGGCGGTCAAGCGGGACAAGGTCAACGACTACGTCTCGGTGATCAGCCAGGCAGGCAAGACGCCGGCCCTGGTCGACGTCGACGCCTTCGCGGTCCAGAACGCCTACGAGGCCAACTACGACCTCGACCCGGTCAAGGTCGTCGCCCTGGTGAACATGGGCGCGGCGGTGACCAACATCAACGTCCTGGCGCGAGGGCAGTCGGTCTTCTGGCGCGACATCTCCTTCGGCGGAAACCAGTTCACCGAGGCGCTGCAACGGGAGTTCAACCTCTCCTTCGAGGCGGCGGAGAACCTCAAGCGAGGGCACGGGGCCGAGGGCGCGAGCGCGGCCGACGCCCGGCCGGTCCTCGACGCGGTCTCCGAGGAGATGTCCGAGGAGCTGTTCAAGACGTTCGACTTCTTCTCCGCTACCGCCTCCGAGGGCGCGGTCGAGGAGCTGACGCTCTCCGGCGGCTGTGCGCTGACGCCGAATCTGGTCGAGGTGTTGCGCGAGCGTTTCGGCGTTCCCGTGCAGATCATGAACCCGCTGCGGAGCATCCACTTCAAGGAGAGCGATTTCGACTCGGCCTGGCTCGATTCGATCTCGCCCATGCTCGCCGTGGCGGTCGGGCTGGCCATCCGCCAGGTGGGGGACTGAGCCGTGATTCGCATCAACTTGCTCTCCGAGGGCCGTCGGCCCACGGCGGTTCGTCGCACCAAGGGTCCGTCGACGTCGGAGCGGGAGTGGACCAACCTGGCCCTGCTGGCCGGCATCGTCGTCGCCCTCCTGGCGGTCGGCGGCTACTGGTTCAAGCTCGACCGGCAGCGCGAAGCGATCCGGGAAGAGGTGAGGGTCGCGGAGGACGAGGTCCGGCGCCTCAAGCCGATCCTCGCGGAGGTCGAAGAGTTCAAGCGCAAGAAGGCCGACCTGGAGCGCAAGATCGAGGTCATCACCAACCTGAAGAACCAGCAGACCGGGCCGGTCCGAGTGATGGACGCCGTTTCCCGGGCGTTGCCCGAGCTCCTGTGGCTCGATCGGATGGAGGTGACCGGCAGCGAGATCCGGATCACCGGACGGGCGTTCAACGTCAACGCCGTCTCGAACTTCATCGAGAACCTGGACAAGGTGCCGGAGTTCAGGGAGCCTCACCTGGTCAAGACCGAGGAGCGGCGCGACGTGTACGAGTTCACCCTCAACGTGGCGTACTCGCTGACTCCGAAGAAGGACGAGGCGGAGGACGAGACGCCGGAGGACGTGTCCGCCTGAGGCGGATCACGAGGGGAGGCGAACGGTGGCTATCGAAACCGGACTGGAGGGAAGGCCCTGGTACTTCGGCTTGCTCGCTGGCCTGCTGATCGGCGCGGGTCTGTTCTGGGGTGCGCACTATCTCTTCTTTAGTCCGATGAAGGCGGATGTCTCCGGTCTCCAGAGGCGGTTGGACGATCTCCAGACCCAGATCCAGGAGGGGCGTTCGGCGCAGGCGCGCCTGCCTCAGTTCCGGGAGCAGGTACGCCGCCTGGAGCTCGAGCTCGACAAGCTGCTCAGGATCCTCCCTGCGCGTCTCAACACGCAGGAGATCCTGCGCAACGTGCGGACGCTCGCCGAGCAGGGTGACTTCGACCTCAAGAAGTTCCAGCCGGGCGAGCTGGTGGACCGGGAGTTCTACAAGGAGTGGCCGATCCAGATCGACCTGGACGGTCAGTACCACAACTTGGCCGTGTTCTTCGACAAGATCCGCCGGTACCCGCGGATCTTCAACATCGAGAACTTGAGGCTCGACGCGACCAGGGTCCAGGCGGGCGGGCCCCATACGTTGTCGACCAGCTTCATTGCCAAGACGTTCGTCTACTCGGCCGAGGTGCCCGTCGTCGAGGGCGCGCCGGAGGAGGGAGGCCCATGACCCGGCCACGGTTCGCAACCGAGATGATGGCGCGCTTCGGACCGCTGCTGTGGGGCCTGTTCGTGCCGGCCCTGCTGGCGGCGCTTCTGGCGGCACCGGTCGTTTCGCAAACGGCCGGTAACGCGTCTCAGGAGCCGGAGGCGGGGGCCGCGGCGGGCAGTGGCTCGCCGGAGGCTCAGGAGGGCGCCGACGAACGGCTCGAGGGCATCGACGTACTGCTCGAGGGAGAGGAAGAGATCCTCGCGGGAGAAGGGTACTCCTACGATCCGGGAGACCGGCGGGACCCCTTCAAGTCGCTGCTCGCGGCCACGGAGCTCCCAGAGCTTCGGGGCCCGAGGCCCGAAGGGATTCCGGGGCTGCTCATCGACGAGGTGATCCTGACCGGGATCTTCAAGACCCAGGACGGATTCGTCGCGCAGGTCCAGTCCGCGGAGAATGAGAAAAGCTACCTCCTCAAGGGCGGCGACCAGCTCTACGACGGCGACGTCGTTCGGATCACGGACAACGAGGTGATCTTCAAGCAGATCGTTCAGGACCCCACGGCCCTGAAGCCGTTCCGTGAGGTGGTGAAGACCTTGAACCCCGAGCGGGGATGAGGTGAGTGAGGTTCGAAGCGGCGGCGTGCAGTACGCCGCCCGAACGGATGAGGTGAGCGCCATGGGAGATGTCGTGATCACGGGTGCACCAGGCAAGAAGTGTCATCGGGACCGTCCCGCCCGACCGGCCGAGGCGTCTCGAGACGCTGGCGGCCGAGGTGTCGGCTCCGAGCTCGGAGCGGCGCTGGTCGTCGGAGTGGCCCTCGCCGTTCTTCTGGCTCTGACAGCGTGCCGATCGGGCTCGGCCGGCCGGTCGGCCGAGACCCCTGGCGCGGAGCCACCGGCCCAAGGTGAGGTCGCGGAGCAGCCCGCCGAAGCTCCCGTCGAGCAAGGGCTGATCGAGGTGACGGGCGTGGCGGCCCACGAAGGGGCTCCCGGCTCGATCATCGAGATCACCTCGAACGAGCCTCTCGTCTGGACGAGCTACCGCGACGCGGACGGCAACGTCGTCGTCGAGCTCCCCAACACCATCGCACCGGGAGTGGGAGACGTGGTGGCCGAGGATGGGCTGGTGTCGACGGTCCAGGTCGAAGAGGATCGCTCGGGACGGCGCCCGCTGACGAGAGTGGTGGTGGGCCTGCTCGCCGATGCCGACCGTAACCTGCGCGCCGAGGGCAACCGACTGATCCTCGAGATCGTTCCGGTCGACGGGGAGCCCGCGCCGAGCCTGGCCTTCGAGCCGATCGCCGAGGAGGAGCCGGAGCCGGCCGACGAGCCCGCTCCGGTCTTCGAGCCCGCCCCCGCCCAGGAGCGGATGGCGCAGGGGCGGATGGCGATGGAGGAGCCCGAGGCTTCCGGAGACCTGGGGACCCCGGAGCGGCCGGTCGCCGGCCCGCCGGCCCGTGGTGTCCGAGCGAGCACGTTGCGGCATGTCGACGTCCAGCGTGCGGACGACGTGACCGTCGTCGAGATCAGCGGCGACGGTGAGTTCGAGTACTCGACGTTCCATCTCGGACAGCCGGAGCGCTTCGTCGTCGATCTGGTCGGCGTCGTGATCGGCCAGGGGAGCAGCAAGGAGGTGCCGGTCGGCTCGGACACCGTCGACCGGGTGCGGCTCGGCCAGTTCAAACCCTTCCCGAACCCCGTCTCCCGGGTGGTATTCGATCTCAACGACGAGCCGCGGCCGAGCATCGAGCGCACCTCGGACTCGTTGATCGTCCGCTTCCGTGGTGCCGGTGCCGCCATGGAGACCGCCGCGGCGGAGCCGGCGCCGATGATGCGCGAGCCGGAGCCCGAGCCCGAACCGATGGCGATGGCAGAGCCGGAGCCCGAACCGATGGCGATGCCCGAGCCCGCGCCGATGCCGATGGCCGAGCCCATGTCCCGCACGGAGCCCGCGCCCGCGATGGCCGATCGGGGGGAGGCCATGGAGACGCGCATGGTGGAGTCGGCACCCCGTCCGAAGCCACCGGCCGCCACCAGCGACGCGGGGCTGTTCGCCGCCGAAGACCTGACGCCTGGTGGGAGGAGCGGCTCCGAGAGCACGATCGAAGGGCCGGTCTTCGGCGCGCGCACCGTGAGCGCCGAGAAGCGGTACTTCGGAGAGCCCATCGACATGACGCTCAAGGACGCGGACGTCGTCGAGACACTCCGCTCCTTCGCCAAGATCAGCGGCTTGAACATCGTCATCCAGCCGGACGTCTCCGGTCGGGTGACGGTCGAGCTCCACGAGGTGCCGTGGGACCAAGCCCTGGAGCAGATCCTCAAGATCAACGGCCTCGGCTACGAGGTCGAAGGCAACATCATGCGGATCGCCACCCTCCAGACGCTCAGTCAAGAAGCCGTGCAGAAGCAGGCACTCGAGCAGGCCAACGCGCTCTCGAGGCCGCTCGACACGGTGATGAAGCGGTTGTCCTACACCAACGCCCCGAGCGTGGCGGGGATTCTCCAGGGCAGAGGAGGGGGTAACATTCTCTCGCCCCGCGGCAGCGTCATCGTCGACGAACGGACGAACACGCTGATCATCTCCGAGCTGCCGGAGTTCATGGACACGGTGCTCGCCATCGTCGAGAACCTGGACGAGCCGGAGCCGCAGGTCGTGATCGAAGCCAGGATCATCGAGACCACAAAGCGGTTCAGCCGGAGCCTCGGCGTCGCCTGGGGCTTCGACCTGGCGTCCGGTCCGGCGACCGGTAACTCGACGGGCCTCGTGTTTCCCAACAACCTGGACGCCACCGGGTCGGTGAACCTCGGCACCGCGGGAGACAATGGCCTGTTGAGTCTGCGTCTGGGGAACATCCTCAATACGTTCCAGCTCGACGCGGTGCTGAACGCCGCCGAGCAGGACGGTCTGGTGAACATCCTGTCGACGCCGAAGGTGACCACCCTCAACAATCACCAGGCGGTGATCCAGAGCGGCATCCAGGTGCCGATTCAGACGGTCGCCAACAACACGGTGACCGTCCAGTACGTCAACGCGACGCTGCGGCTCGAGGTGACGCCGCAGATCACGGCCGACGGGACGGTGGTCATGGACCTGCGAATCCAGAAGCGCGAGGTGCAGACCGCGTTCGTGCTTCCGGGGGCCACGAACGCGCCGATCGCCACGCGGGAGGCCGAGACACAGGTCCTGGTGCGTGACGGCGGCACCGCGGTCATCGGCGGGATCTACCAGGTCTCCACCGACCAGGGCGAGAACCGTGTACCGGGCCTCTCCAACATTCCGATCCTCGGGCACCTGTTCCGCAGTCGGGAGCGGACGGACGAGAACGAGGAGCTCTTGATCTTCATCACGCCGCGGGTGGTTCGCCTGTAAGGCATTCTGGAGACGTACGAATGAGACAGCTCACCTACGCGACACTACTAGTCCTGATCGCCAGCCTCGGCCTGGCGGGATGCTCGGAAGATGCCGGGGACGTGGACAGCGGAGGGGTTTCGCTCGTCATCTCCGACTTCGATGGTCTGCCGACGGTGGTCGGAATGGAGCAGGCGGCGGCCATCGATCTGGTGACCATCGACTCGCTGACGCTCACGTCCCTCGTGCAGAACCCCAGCCTCGGGACCAGCGATCTCCAGACCATCCGGCTCTCGTCCTATGAGGTGGTGTTCACTCGGGCGGACTCCGGAACCACGGTACCGACGCCGCTGGTCGAGGGCCTGATCGGTACGGTGCCCGTCGGCGGCAACACGGTCCTCAACAACCTGCCCATCCTCCGGAGCGAGCAGATCGAGAACCCGCCCCTTTCGGATCTCCTGTTCGTCAACGGCGGGTTCGACAGCGAAACCGGCGGCAACACGATCAAGCTGAACCTGAGGCTCCGCTTCTTCGGGGAGACCGTCGGTGGACGAAATATCGCCTCGGAGCCCCAGCGCTTCACCGTAGAATTCCGGCAGACTCTGTAGGGAGCGGGACCATGTTCGGAACGCGAAAGATTCAAGCCACGACAGGAACCGTGCTCGGCGGTTCCGTTCTGCTCCTCCTCTGTGCCCTGGGGGTCCTCGCCGTCGGCATGAGCGCCTGCAGCGCAGGCTCCCCGAGCGAGCCCGGTCAGCCGGGGGGAACGCCTCCGGGCTCGCAGCCGTCGGTGTGGGCGATCACGGTCACCGTCGATCCGCCGCAGATCCCGGCTGGCAGCAATGACCAGGTGACGGTCACGGCGACGATCCGGCGTCGCGACAACGGCCAGGCACCCGCCAACGGCACGACGATCGTGTTCAGCTCCAGTGCCGGTACCTTCGCCAGCAACGTGGGGCAGATCATCAACGGCCGCGCCCAGGTCCAGTACATTCCTCCGACCACCCAGGGCAGCGGTTCGGTGACGATCCAGGCACGGCTCGAAGGCGACGTGGGGCAGGCGCTGCTCAACATCCTCGAGGCGGCGACGTTCTACATCGCATCGGTCCAGCCCAACACCGGAACCCCTGCGGGCGGCGAGCGGGTGACCATTCGAGGCGGCGGGTTCGAGACGCCGGTGCGGGTGACCTTCGACGGTGTGCCGGCGCAGGTAATCTCGTCCGGCGCGAGCCAGATCGTGGTCGAGACGCCTCCTTCGTCGACCAGCGTCCCGGCGGGTTCCACCCTACCGGTCGACGTCGTGGTCACCATCAACCTCAACAAGGAAGGCCAGGCCTCGGACACCCTCGCCAGTGGCTTCACCTACGCGCGGGGCGGCTCGGTCGCCCAGCCTTCGGTCTTCTCGGTGACGCCGAGCGGCGGGCCCAACGAGGGTGGTACCTCCGTGACCCTCAACGGCGAGGGCTTCCAGGCGCCGGTGCAGGTCTTCTTCGGCTCGGGAGCCACGCCGAACAGCTTCAACGGTGTCGAGGCGACCGTGCAGTCCGTGAGCGCCAACCGGATCGTGGTCACGACGCCGCCGGCCAGCGGGTTCGGACAGAGCAACCTGAATCAGACGGTCGACCTGCTGGTGCGCAACGTCGGCAACGGCTTCGCGACGGTCGCCACCAGCGCGTTCACCTACGGGACGAAGGTCCTGATCACGGCGGTCGGCCCGACGGCCGGGCCGTTCACCGGTGGGACGAGGGTGACGATCCACGGCCAAGGGTTCGACGAGCCGGTCACCGTCTCCATCAACGGCATCGGCCAGACGGTCCTTTCGGTCACCGGTACGGAGATCGTCATCCGGACGGTCGGCGTCAGCGTCGGCACCTGCCCGGCTGACGGCCGGATCGAGGAGAACGGCTTCCAGGTCACCAACGTCGAGACAGGAGACTCGGCGGAGGCGGACGTCACGTTCAGCTACATCGTCCCGGTGCCGGTCATCACGACGGTCAACCCGGGCAGTGGCACACAGAACGGCGGGACGCTGGTCACCATCAATGGTCTCGACTTCAGCCGGCCGATCCGGGTGCTCTTCGGCGACCAGGCCGCGTCCGTCAACAGCGTGGCGGCCGACGGCAGCCAGATCCTGGTCAACAGCCCCACGTTCGCGGGCGATCTGCAGGAGGAGCCGTGCGGAGACGGTGGCATGCGGTTCGTGCCGACCGCCGTCGACATCCAGGTGGAGAACCTGGTCACCGGCTGCAACGACACGTTCTCGAACGGGTTCATCTTCAACCCGAGCGACACCAGTTGCCGTGACCAGACGCCGCCGGAGCCTCCCCTTCCGCAGTGCAGCGACGGCCTCGACAACGACGGCGACGGCCTCACCGACTACAACGGAGGCGTCACCCCGCCGGGCGATCCGGAGTGCTCGAGCGACGGTGACGACAACGAGGCGATCTGACCTCACACAAGCGTCACAGCAGCGGAGCCGGTGTCCGCCGGCTCCGCTACCGTTTTCGACGACCACCCCCCATCCCCTCGATCCCCTTCCCGCCGGCCGGATCGGAACGACCGGCAGTCCCCGGTCTGGGGGGGGGAGGGGACGCCGGCGTCCACCGGAACGGTTTTCGGTCGACGAGTTGGAGGACACTAGACGCCCCGCCGGCCCGCTCCGTATACTGCCCAAGAGATGAAGAGATCCCTCACGCTTCCGCTGCTCGCCGCCGTCCTCGTCGTCGCAGGTCTCGCCTGCGACAGCGCCAACCCCGTGGCGCCCTCGGGGACCATCCTGATCATCTCGGCCTCGCCGACGCAGATCGGCCTGAACGATACGTCGACGATCACCGTCACCGGCCGTCGGCCGAACGGTGACCCGCTGGCGAGGGGAACCGAGATCCGGTTCTCGACGAACCTCGGGACGATCAACGCCATCGTTGGTGTCGACGGGAACGGGGTTGCGGTGGCGACGTTGCGCGGTGACGGCCGGTCCGGTACCGCGACGGTCACCGCGAGCACCGGCAGCGGGACCAGCACGGGCGGAGGCGATGGCGAAGGAGGCAACACCTCCGGTGCCGTCTCGGTAACTATCGACGTGCAGATCGGTAGCTCGGACGAGACGAAGCCGAACCTGACCGTGAGCGCGAGCCCGAACACTCTGTTCGTCGGGCAGACGTCTCAGATCACCGTCGTAGCGCGCCTGCCCGACGGCTCTCCGGTTCCGGCGGGGCAGGAGGTCATCCTCACCACGACCCTGGGGTCCCTCTCGCCGGAACGGCCGGTCACCGGGAGCGACGGCACCGCGGTCGCCACGCTGTCGTCCGGTTCACAAGCGGGAACGGCGACCGTCACCGCGATCCTCGGCGCCAGTGACCCGGCGACGACCGAGGTGACCATCGAAACGGAGCCGAGCCTGATCATCAGCGCGACTCCGGACACCATCTTCGTCGGCCAGACGTCCGAGATCACGGTCATCGCGCGCAACCCGGACGGCTCACCGGTCGCGGCGGGGCAGACGGTGATCCTCACCACGACCCTTGGCTCCCTCTCGCCAAGCAGGCCCCTGACCGGTGCCGACGGCACCGCGACCGCGACTCTTTCGGCTGGGACGCAGGCTGGGACCGCGACGATCACCGGCGTCCTGGGCTCTAGTGCTCCCGAGACGACCGAGGTGACGATCCGGGATATCGCGAGTCAAATCAGTTTGGCGGCCAACCCGGAGACCGTTTCGGTGGGAGACGCCACCATCACGCTGACCGCAGTCGTCAGTAACGCTCAAGGAGTCGGTATTCAGCAGGCGCTGGTGACCTTCACTTCAGAGAAGGGGAGCCTGAGCGGTTCGACCGACTTCACCGACACGAACGGTATTGCCACCGTCACGGTTACGCTGAAGACGGGCGATGTCGACTCTGGCGACGAATTCGAGGTGACGGCCACCACGGCTGGACTCGGGGGGAACCTGCCGCCGGCAAAGGTGACTATCAAGGTCCGCTGACGCCGGGGGCCGTCCATTCAGGTGATCCGAGCGCCGGCGTTTGGAGTGCGGGTTGGTATACTCCGCCGAAGCCCAGGTGCCCGCTTCGAGGGAGGACGCGCTCGTCTCGATGAGGTCACCGCGACTGTCGCTCGATGACGCCAGATCAACCCACAAGTAGCCGTCTCGAATCTCTCGAGGCCCGGTGGGAGTCCGACAAGGGCTCCCGCATCTTCTTGCAGCTCGCCGACGAGTACCGCCGGCTGGGGCGGCTGGAGGACGCGGCCAAGGTGCTGCAGGAGGGGCTCCAGGCCTCGCCGGGGCACCTGGGAGCCCGGGTCGCCCGCGGGCGCTGCCTGATCGACCTCGGACGCGCGCAGGAGGCGGTCGCCGACCTGGAGAAGGTGATCCAGGCGGACCCGACCCAGATGGTCGCCTACCGGCTCCTTGTGCAGGCCTACATCCAGACCGGAGACGGCAAGACGGCCGGCGAGCGGCTCCGGGTCTACTCCCTGCTCAACGACGCGGACCCGGAGATCGAGGAGCTCTCGGCACGGATCGAGGCCCTACGATCGGGTGGCGCCGCTTCCGGGACTGGTGAGGCGGCTCCGCCCACGCCGCCCCGTCCAGAGGCCCCGCCCCCGGTACCTCTGGAGCCCGCGGCGGAGGCCGGCGCCCCCGACCAGGACGTTCAGCCGGCACCGGAGCCCGAGCCTGCCCAGTCCGCCGAGCCCGACGAGCCGGCTCCGCCCCCACGGCCGCCTTCGCCCCTTCGACAGGTCGAGACAATGGAGAAGGCGTTCGAGGAGGTCCTCCCGGCCGAGCTTCCCCCGCTCCGTATGCCGTCGCCGGTCAGCGAGGCGCCGGTGTCGCCCGAACGGACCGCCCCCCACGACCAGGGTGATCTCGTGCCGCCCGAGGCGCCCGTGGCCGCCGCGGCGGAGGACCCGTTCCCCGATGTCGGAGCGCCGGAGCCCCCGGCCGCGGCGCGCGCCGGCGGGCCCTCCCTCGATCCGTTCCCGGCGCTCGGCTTTCCCGAGGACGAGCGGCGCTACCTGACATCGATGGAGCCCGACCTGCTCGGGGGCGGCGCGGAGCTCGAGGCGGAGCCCCGAGAGCCGGTCGGCGCGGTTCCCGAGCAGGAGGCCGCTGTGCCCGCGACCGAAGAGCCTCCGGCCGAAGTGCCGGGCGGCGGGCCCGTTCTGTCCGATGCTCCCGAGCCGGTAGCCGAGGCGGCGCCGGTCGAGGAGCCGGAAGCCGAGGCGTCGAGCGCCGAGCCGTTCGAGATGGAGCCTCCCGGGCTCGACCTCGGAGCGCCGGTGGGGGGCGAGCCTGCCCGTGGCGGCCCTGGAGAAGGCGCGGGGCCGTTCGACCTCGCCCCGCCCGTCGAGGAAGCTCTCCCCGAGGCCGAGGTGCCGAACGCACCGTCCGAGCCGGTCGAGGAGGCCAGCGGGCGAACGGAGCCATCCGAGCCCGCCGTGGAGGCGCGCCCCCGCCACGAAGAGGGCGGAGCGACCGTCACCCTGGGCCGGCTCTACCTGCGGCAAGGTCACCTCGGGGAGGCCGAGGCGATCTTCCGCGAGATCCTCGAGCGCAACCCGGACGACCGCGAGGCCCGGGCCGGGCTGGAGGAGGTCGCGGCGCAGGTGGATACCGGCGGCCTCTCGGGCAAGGACCTGCTCGTGGGCTTCGACGGAAGCACCCATGGCGAGGGTCTCACCGCCCGCAAACGCTACGCCCTCGAACGATACCTTGCGTTGATCCGCGGGAGCGGTGGCGATGTTCATTGAGCGGCTCAACGAGATCACCGACCGGATCGACGGCGCGCTTGCCCTCGCCCTGGTCGCCGAGGATGGCATTACGGTCGAGTCCTACAGCACGGAGTCCGAGCTCGATCTCGACCTGCTGGCGGCCGAGATGATCACCCAGGTACGGGCGATTTCGGAGAACCACAAGGAGCTCTCCGCCGGCGACGTGCGCCAGATCACGGTCGCGACCGACCGCATGACCGTGATGGTAAGCTCCGTCAGCGAAAGCTACTTCTTGATCCTCGTGCTCGCCGGATACGGAAATCGCGGGCGAGCGCGCTACGAGCTGTGCCGGGCGCGGCTGCTGCTCGAGCGCGACCTGGTCTGACCCGCCGACCGGGACGGCCCGCACCGGAGCTATCGAGGACGATTCATGAATGCCCACCGTGAGCCGGCGGGACGGCCGACTCTCCCGGACCGAACGTCCTCGGTGGGGATCCGATTGCCGATTCGTCGCATCAAAGGGAGCTCACATCCGTGCTGACCTTCGAACAGATCAAGGAGCTCATCGAGCTCGTGGCACAGCGAAAGCTTCAGGGGCTGGAGGTGGAACGGTCCGGCTTCCGGCTGAGGATCGATGGCCAGTCGGCGCCGGCGGCGCCCGTTGCACCGGTGGCGCCCGCGGCCGGCCAGTATCAGGCCGCGGCCGCCGTGCCGCAGGGCGCACCGGCGGCTGCCCCGCCCCAAGGCCAGGGCGCACCCGCGGCGGAGGTAGCCGAAGAGGGGGAAGCGGGTGGTGGGCTCCCGGACGGCGCCTACGTCATCAAGTCGCCGATCGTCGGCACCTTCTACCGGGCCTCGGCGCCCGATGCCGATCCCTTCGTGGAGGTCGGTGACCGGGTGAAGAAGGGGCAGGTGCTGTGCATCGTCGAGGCGATGAAGCTGATGAACGAGATCGAGTCCGAGATCGCCGGCACCATCCTGGAGATCTATCCCGAAAACGCCCAGCCGGTCGAGTTCGGCGAGCCGCTGTTCGCGGTCCAACCGGCCTAGGCTCCCAGCCCATGTTTCGAAGGGTTCTGATCGCCAACCGGGGAGAGATCGCGCTGCGTGTGATCCACGCCTGCCGTGAGCTCGGCGTAGAGACCGTCGCCGTCTACAGCGAGGCGGACCGGGACAGCCTGCACGTGCTCTACGCGGACGAGGCCATCTGCATCGGGCCGGCCTCCTCCACGGAGAGCTATCTCAAGCTCTCGAGCCTCATTCCAGCCGCCGAGATCACCGGCGCCGACGCCGTTCATCCCGGGTACGGCTTCCTGGCCGAAAACGCCCACTTCGCCGAGGTGCTCGGCGAGTGCAACATTCACTGGATCGGGCCCCGTCCGGAGACCATCCGGCTGATGGGCGACAAGGCGGCGGCGCGCAAGACCGCCATTCGCGCCAACGTACCGGTGTTGCCGGGCAGCGAGGATTCCCTCCCCGATGCCAAGGCCGCCGAAGAGCGCGCGGCCGAGGTCGGGTATCCGGTGATCCTGAAGGCCGCCGCGGGAGGCGGTGGGCGTGGCATGCGGATCGTCGAGCGCGCCGAGGAGATCCAGGGGCAGTTCTCGACCGCCCGGGAGGAGGCGCTCCGCGCCTTCGGCGACGGCTCGATCTACCTCGAGAAGTACCTGCCGAAGCCGCGGCACATCGAGTTCCAGATCTTCGGCGACTCCAAGGGGCACGTGATCCACCTGGGGGAGCGTGAGTGCTCGATCCAGCGCCGGCACCAGAAGCTGATCGAGGAGGCGCCGTCGCCGGTGCTGGACGCCGGCCTGCGCCACCGCATGGGTGAGGCCGCGGTGCGGTTGGCGTCCGAGGTCGGCTACGAGAACGCCGGCACCATCGAGTTCCTCCTCGACGAGGATGGCAACTTCTACTTCATGGAGATGAACACCCGCATCCAGGTGGAGCACCCGGTGACCGAGCTGGTCATGGGGGTCGACCTGGTCCGGATGCAGCTCCAGGTTGCGGCCGGCGAAGAGCTCGAGGTCCGGGGAGAGCTGGAGCCCCGGGGCCACGCCATCGAGTGCCGGATCAACGCGGAGGACCCGGAGAGGTTCCGGCCGTCGCCCGGGCGCATCACCACCTACCATCCCCCGGGCGGTCCCGGCGTGCGGCTCGACACTCACGTGTACGAGGACTACGTCATTCCGCCCCACTACGACTCGCTGCTCGCCAAGCTGATCGTCCACGATCACAATCGCGCGGCGGCGGTGGCCCGCATGGAGCGGGCCCTCGACCAGTTCGTCGTCGAGGGCGTGCAAACGACCATTCCCTTGCATCAGGAGATCTTCCAGGATGCCGCCTTCCGCAAGGGGAAGCTGTCGACCAAGTTCATGGAGCGTTTCCTCGAGCAGCGCGCCCGCCGGCGGTCCAAAGAGGGGGAGCGGGCCGCCGAATGACGGGAGGCACCGGTTCGGATCGCTCGGCCGTCGAGCGAGCAGGGGCGCTGCCGCCTCCCGGACCGGTCTACGCCATCGCGGACGTCGCCATCCTCGGGGAGCGTCCGGGCCTGTCGGTGTCCCAGGCGGTGGCGGCCATGGCGGGCGCCGGCTGCGGTTGGATCCAGCTCCGGGCGAAGGGCGTTCCGGATCGCGCGCTCTACGATCTGGCTCTCGAATGCCGGGAGGCGGTCGAAGCAAGCGGCGCATCGCTCTGGATCGACGACCGGACCGACGTCGCGGTCCTCTCCCGGGCCGCGGGCGTGCACCTCGGTCAGGAGGATCTTCCGGCGGCGGCGGCGCGCCAGGTGGCCGAGCCCGATCTCTGGATCGGTCGCTCGACCCACGACGCGAACCAGGTGCTCGCGGCCGACCGGGATCCGGCGGTCGACGTGGTCGCGGTCGGACCTGTCTTCGACACCGGGACCAAGGAGCGGCCCGACCCGGTGGTGGGGCTCGAAATGGTCCGCCGGGCGCGGGCGCTGACCAGGAAGCCCCTGGTCGCCATCGGCGGCATCGACCATACGAACATCGGCGCCGTGCTCGAGGCCGGAGCCGACGCAGCGGCGGTGATCTCGGCCGTCTGTCGTGGCGACCTGGAGGAGAACGTCCGGCGCCTCGCCGAGGCCGCCGAGCGGGGATCAGCAGCGCGGAGGTGAGAGCTTGAAGAGCACAGAGCAGTTCGGCAGCCGCTGGGGTCTGGTTCTGGCGACGCTCGGCATGGCGGTAGGCACCGGCAACATCTGGCGCTTCCCGCGGGTCGCCGCGAGCAACGGTGGCGGCAGCTTCCTCGTGGCCTGGGCGGTTTTCTTGCTGCTCTGGTCGGTGCCGCTGATGATGGTCGAGTTTTCCTTCGGCAAGCGCGCCAGGAAGGGAACCGTCGGAGCCTTCGCCGAGCTCGCCGGGCGGGGCTCGGCCTGGATGGGAGGGTGGGTGGCGCTCTGTGCCATCTGCATCATGTTCTACTACTCGGTGGTCGCCGGCTGGTGCGTGCGGTACCTGGTCGCGGCCATCGGAGGCGAGATCTCGAACGGCGGCTCGGCGGCGTTCTGGGAGAGCTACGCGGGAAGCTGGACCGCCCTCGGGACCCACTTCATCGCCCTGGGCATCGGAGTCTCGGTCGTCTGGTTCGGGGTGCGCGGCATCGAGCGGGTGGCCAAGGTGTTGATCCCGACCCTCTTCGTCCTGGTCGTGATCCTGGCCGTCCGGGCGGTCACCCTCCCCGGCGCGGCCGCGGGCCTCGAGTTCCTCTTCCACCCCCACTGGCCGGACCTCGCGAAGCCCGATATCTGGATCCAGGCCCTGACCCAGAACGCCTGGGACACCGGCGCCGGCTGGGGGCTGATCCTCTCCTACGCCGTCTACATGAAGACGCGCGAAGACGTGCCCCTCAACTCGTTCCTCATCGGCTTCGGCAACAACACGGTCTCGTTGCTCGCGGGGATCATGGTGCTGTGCACGGTGTTCGCCATCAACCCGGGTGCCCGGAGCGAGATCGTCGGCGCATCGAACGAAGGCCTCACGTTCATCTGGATGCCGCGGCTCTTCGCCGAGATGCCCGGGGGCCGGGTGTTCATGGTGCTCTTCTTTCTCGCGCTCTCGTTCGCCGCGCTGACGAGCCTGATCTCCATGCTCGAGCTCGGCACCCGGGTGCTGGTCGACCGCGGTGCCTCCCGGCGGCGGGCGCTGCTCTGGGTCGGCGGCGCCGGCCTGGTGTTCGGCGCGCCGTCGGCGCTCAACACCACGTTCCTCGGCAACCAGGACTGGGTCTGGGGGGTCGGGCTCATGCTCTCGGGGCTCTTCTTCGCCCTCGGCGCCCGGAGCTTCGGGCTCGAGCGGCTGCGGGGCGAGATCATCAACGCTCCCGGCTCCGACCTGTCGATCGGCCGCTGGTGGAGCTTCGTCATCGGCGTGCTGGTGCCGGTGGAGGCCGCGGTGTTGATCCTCTGGTGGCTGCTCAAAGAGGCGGCGGGCGGCTCGGTCCGTGAGACGCTCGATCCGCTCAGTCCCTTCGGAGCCGGGACGGTGATCGTCCAGTGGCTCGTGGCGCTCAGCGCGTTGCTGGCGGCCAACCGCTGGCTGGGCAAGACCGAGGAGGAGTCATGACCACTGGCGCGACCGTCGTCATGGTGCTGATCTGTGGGTTCGTCTGGGGTGGCTTCGCGGTGCTCCTGATTCGAGCGATCCTGAAGGAGGGGGCGAAGAGGAGCGGCAGAATCGATGAGCACCCGCCCCATCCGTCTCCCTGAGCGGGTTGCGGGCGCCACTGCTCGATCGACTTCGGAACAGATCCCGATGCACTGCTTCCTCACCGGCTTCATGGGTAGCGGCAAGACCACGATCGGCCGCATCCTCGCCCGGCGGCTGGAGCGGCCTTTCCTCGATCTCGACTCCGAGATCGAGCTCCGGGCCGGCTTGAAGGTGCGCGAGATCTTTGCCGAGGGCGGAGAGTCTCTCTTTCGGACACTCGAGCACGATACCCTTTCAGACGTCGCTATCAAGCCCGACGCGGTGATCGCCACCGGCGGCGGAACGGTGACCGTGGAGCGCAACGTCGAGATCTTGGCACGGACCGGCGTGATCCTCTGGCTCGATCCGCCCTTCGCGGTGATCGCCCGGAGAATCGGTGGGCAGGGCAAAGTGGACAGGCCGCTGTTCGAGGACGAACGACAAGCTCTGGAGCTCTACCAGGCGCGCCTGCCGGCCTACCACCGCGCCGACCTGCGCCTCCCGGTTCAGGAGCAGGAGATGCCCGAAGAGGTGGCCGCAAGAGCCGAGCTGCTGCTCAGGAAGGGGTTGGTGTGAAGTACCTGGTGATCTCGGACATGCACGGCAACTGGTCGGCGCTGCGTACGGTGCTCCGCCGGGTGCGACGCAAGCGCTTCGACGCGATTCTCGTGCTGGGAGACCTGGTCGGCTACGGCGCCGCTCCTAACCAGGTGGTGGAGGCGATCGGCGACCTCAAGGGCCGTGTCGTGAGGGTCCGGGGCAACCACGACAAGGTGGCCTCGGGGCTCGACTCCGGCGAGAGCTTCAACCGCGCGGCGCTGCTCGCCGCCCGCTGGACCGCCGACCAGCTCTCCGCGTCCAACCTCCGGCTGGTGCGTGAGCTGCCCCGCGGGCCCCAGGAGGTGGAGGAGGGGCTCGCCATCTGCCACGGCTCGCCGCTCGACGAGGACCGGTACCTGTTCTCGGATCGGGATGCCGCCACCATCTTCGCTTCCTGGACCTTGCCGGTGACCTTCTTCGGCCACACGCACGTGACGTCGCTCTTCAGCTTCGACCCGGCGCAGGGCGAGATCGACGTGCGCCAGCTCACCGGCGACGGCACGCTCACCCTGCGGGACGGAGTCTGCTACCTGTTGAACCCCGGGTCGATCGGGCAGCCCCGGGACGGCGATCCCCGAGCCTCGTACATGATCTACGACAGCGAGCGCCGGGTCGTGCGCTGGTACCGGGTCGAGTACCCGGTAACCGAGGCCCAGAAGCGTATCCGGGACGCCAACCTCCCGGTGATGCTCGCCGAACGGCTGTCGCTGGGGATCTGAGCTTCGAGGGGTCCGACCGTCTCACCTCCAACTCGCCGCGGGTGCGCGTAGGGTGCGCTTCAGGTGCGCCAAACAGACCATGCCACGGTGCGCTCAAGCGCACCCTACTCAAAACAAAACGCCCCCGCCCGAGAAATCCACCGAGGTGGCTCGGACGGGGGCGTTGTCCGATCAGCGGACTGTGCCGCGGCGATCAGCCTTCGGTCTCGACCTCGGAGCCGGCTTCGGCCCGGACCTCGACCTGGGCTTCGGCCACCGCGGGCATCGGCTTCATGGCCTGGCGCAGCCGCTTGAAGGTCGCCAGCATGCCGCCCAGGAGGATCACGTACAGGCCGAACCAGACGAGCTGGATCAACGGCTTCCTGGTTACGTCGACCGACAGGATGGCCGGTTCGCCAGGATCGTTCGGCATGCCGGGCAGCCCGGAGAATGCCAGACGGACGGAGCCGGACGTGGCGTTGATCCCGGCCACGACGATCTGCCCGCCGCCCGGCATGTCGACCGGAGGCCTCGAGACGCGACCGCTCTCCTGGTCGAACTTGTAGAGGGCCAGGGCCCGCTCCGGTTCGCCGCCCGGGGGGGTGATGTCCACCTGGGCTCCCATCGTCACCTCGCCCACGCCCTCGGACATCTTGGCGAAGGCCTGGCCATCGACCCCCAGGTCGAAGCCGGCGAACTGGACGGTGTAGTCGCCCAGTTGCACCTCTTCGCCGCGGGCGAGCTCGACCATCTGCCCCGGGTTCGCCTGCCGGCCGGGCGAGAACTCGAGCGGCGAGACGTAGAAGTCCTCGAGCAGCGAGCTCTTCACATGGGGATGGACCATGGTCTGACCGGTGCGCTGGTTCCGGAACAGGCGGGGATAGCTGTAGAAGCGGTCACCCTTCGGCGAGTCGACCTGGACTACCATGTTGTCCGGGTCTTCGCGACTGAAGCCGAGGAAGGTCAGGCTCGAGTCGCCGACCTGCTGCGGCGTGTCGAGCTCGAGGGTCACCTTTGTGCTGGTGTCGTAGCCCGACGAGGCCAGGAAGCCGATCAGGATCACCCCGACGCCCACGTGGGCGAGGTAGCCACCGGCGGCCGACAGCCCCTGGGACCGCGCCTTCTCGACGGTCTTGTGGAGATTCGTGGCCATGGCGAGGAGCGCCAGGAAGATGAACAGGAGGAAGAGCGGCTCGTGGACCGCGACGACCGCGGCCACCACGCTGCCCACGGCGGCCACCACGGCCGACGGCAACATCTTGCGCAGGAGCTTCTTGATCGGCGTGCCCTTCCAGGTGAGGAACGGCACGATGGACAGCAGCAGCGCCACCAAGAGGGCGATGGGCAGGTTGACCCGGTTGTAGAACGAGGGGCCGACCTGGCCAGGGTTCTCGAGGAACGCGGTCAGCAACGGGGCGGAGGTGCCGGCAGTGATGACGAACGCGGAGGCGAGCAGGGTGGTGGTCGAAAGCACCAGCACCGTTCCCCGCGACAGGAACGGGTCCTCGTTCGGCTTCGTCGGGATGCGCGGGAGTCTGGTGATCAGCAGGTAGAGCGACCAGGCGAGGAAGAAGCCCATCAGGCCGATCAGCCAACCGGAGATCCCCAGGTCGACGAAGCTGTGGACGGAGAAGTCGGCCAGCACGCCCGAGCGGGTGAGGAACGTCCCGTAGAGGACCGACATGAAGACCAGCACCGCCAGGATGTAGTTGGCGCGGCGGTAGCGTCCCTTCGTGCGTTCCATGTACAGGCCGTGGATGAGCACGGTGCCGAAGATCCACGGGATCAGGGACGCGTTCTCGACCGGGTCCCAGCCCCAGTAGCCGCCCCAGCCGAGCGTCGTGTAGGCCCAGTAGCCTCCGAGGAGGATCGCCAGCCCGAGCACCATGAACCCGCCCAGCGCCCAGGGGAAGGCCCGCCGCGCCCAACCCTCGTCCTCCCGCCGCCAGAGGGCGGCCATGGCGAACGAGAACGGGATGGCGCTCGCCGCGTAGCCGATGAACATGATCGGCGGGTGGATGACCATCCAGTTGTCCTGGAGCAGCGGGTTGAGCCCCTGGCCGTCCATCGGGGTCTCGGTGAGCATCACGAACGGGTTCTCCCGCACGAGGATGAACAGCAGGCCGAGGAGCGTCGTCGTGTAGACGGTCATCACCGTCGACTCCTGGCGACCGGCGGTGCGGTAGACGCCGAGGCCGAGCAGCGAGCCCCAGAGCAGCCAGATCAGGAAGCTACCCTTCTGGCCCGCCCAGAACGCCGCGAGCTGGTAGTGGGCGGGCAGCTCCAGGCCGGAGTACTGGTAGACGTACTGGATCCGGAAGTCGCGCGTGACCAGCGCGAACGCCATGACCAGCGCCGCGAGCACGACCGACAGGGCGAAGCAGTTGTAGGAGCGGCGCGCGAACTGCAGGGCACCGCCGTCGCCGCGGAGGACCAGAGAGTAGCCCCAGAGGGTGCTCAGGGAGAAGAGCAGCGCGCACCACATGGCGAGCGCGCCGGGGAGGTACAGGGAGGAGAGATACTGCATCGCGGGGATCCTCTCTGAGCGGGTGGTCGGCCCCTGCCCCAAGCCGGGCGAGGCGCTCTCCACAGGCTCTCAGTTCAGGTTCGGCAGCATGCGCATCGCAAACATTGCAAACGGCGGCTCCCGGCGCTTCTCCTGAAGGAGCGGGTCGTCCCCGCCCGTCGACCGATCGGAGGCCGATCAGGCCACCGCCGGCGCCAGGATGGGGGGGCCGCCGGGAGGTAGCCTTCGACTAACCGTACGACTTGGTCTCGTCTTCGAGGCCCTGGTACTTGCTCGGGCACTTCACCAGCAGCTTGTCGGCCTGGAACACTCCGGTCTCGTTGGAGTAGCGGCCGATGGCGACGATGCTGATGGCGTCCTCGAAGTTGGCGGGCTTGACGCCCTCGTAGGTCACGGCGAGCGTGTCGCCGCGCTCCTTGTCCTCCATCGTGAACAGGAGCGACTTGGTGTCTGAATCGTAGCTCGAGCTGCCGGCCACCAACCCGCCGGCCACCTGGACCACGCGGTCCGCGGACCGGGCCTGGTCGAACGGTACGTAGGGGGTCAGGCTCTCTCGGAAGCCGGTGAGCGCGTACCCGGCGAAAGCGAGGATCAGCACGGCTCCGATCACATACAGCTTGGCGCGTTTCATCACTCCGTCTCCCTGTCGTCGATTCCGATCGCCTCCAGATGGCGAACCTTGCGGTCGAGCCGCAGCAGATAAAGGAACAATCCCGTCCAGACCAAGAAATTGATCGCCGCGAAGGCGATCTTCACGGCTGTGGTGATCGTCGTTGCGTCTTCCATAGCGCTAGAACACCCCCGGTTGCCCGGTTATTCGTGAGGTTGTCGACCTTTTCAGTCTATTGAACATCCTAGCAGGCGAAGCAGGCCACGTCTGCAAACTAGATGACACCCGGTTCCCTAGCCTGCACTATTCATGAGGCGCGCCGTAGCGAGAGCCGCAAGTGGGTGTGAGATCAGGGCGCACACAGCGATGCGCGACGCAGGCGTACTGGCAGTACGTTGAGGAGCAAAGAGCGAGTACGTCCTGAGATTGCATGCAATTGCGGCTCGCAGTAGGTGACGCATGAATCGTGCAGGCTACGCCTGATCGAGCTCGTCCTCGATGAGGGCGAGCCGCGTGGCGAGGTTGTGGACCCAGAAGAACAGGGCCATGAAGCCGAGCGACCCGCCGATGAGGATCCCCAGGACGGAGCGGTCCATCTGGAGCTTCATCCCCTGGTTGACCACCGGCTGGGGGTGGAGGGAGAAGCCGGCGATACGTGGCGCCACGAAGAACAGGAACGGCGCGATGACCAGGCCGAGCACGGCGTAAGCGCCCGCCACCCGGGCGCGGACCTCGTCGTCTGCCACCTGGCTGCGGAGCGCGAGGTAGGCGGCGTAGTAGACCAGGGCCGCCAGGATCGAGAGCTGCCGTGGGTCCCAGTTCCAATAGGCGCCCCACTCCACCTTGGCCCAGATCGCGCCCGACACCGTGGCGAGCACGCAGAAGACCAGGCCGATCTCGACCGCCGTGCTTGCCGCGTGGTCGTGCCGGCGCTTCCGGGTCTTCAGGAAGATCGCGCTCCACACTCCCGCGGCGATGAACGCAACGAACGAGGTCCAGGCCATGGGGACGTGGAAGAACAGGATCCGGCTCGATTCGCCACCGCCGACGAAGCTCTTCATCGGTGGCGCGAACAGGTACGAGCCCACCATTATGGCGGCGATCAGGAGCCAGAGAAGCCAGAGCAGAAGGGTTCGCATCAGGATGTCTCACCCGGCGCCGATCAGATCTTCCGGCAGATGATCGGGTCGGGTCTCCAAGTCAGGGGTTCCAAATGGTCGGGAAGAGCATCAACCCGGCCACTGTCAGGGTTCCATCATACAGGAGGAGCATTCGAAGCTCCACGCCGGGGTCGCTGCCGGCGATGGCCGCGCGGGTGAGCGTGACCGCGAACAGCAGGCCCGGCACCAGGGCCGGCAACAGGAGCACCGCGAAGAGGGCGCTCCGCGTCCGCGCCTGGGCGACGATCGCCGCGATCAGGGTGCTCCCCGCGGCCATGCCGAAGCCGCCCGCCGCCAGGGCCGCCACCAGCAGGTCGAGCTTCGCGACGTTGAGCTGGACCATGGCCAGAAACAGCGGCGTGATCAGCACCTCGAGCAGCACGACCACCGTGAAGCCGTAGGCGAGCTTGCCGACGAAGAGGGCCGACGGCGTGGCGGCCAGGCGCAGGGCCGTCGCCGTGTGGGTCTCCTCCTCGGCGACGAAGATCCGGGGCAGGCCGGCGGTGACCGCGAACAGGATGATCAGCCAGAGGATGACCGGCAGCACGGCGTTCGCCATCACCTGAGTGTTGCCCACGGGGCCGAGCACCATGCTGACGACGACCAGCGTGGTGAACGCGAACAGCCCGAGGGTGTTCAGGGCGTAGCGCGTGCGGTACTCGCACCGCCAGTCTTTGACGAAGACCGCCGCCGCTTCAGCGGCCCAGGTCGATTCGGCCTGCGACATGGGGAACCTCCAGGGGACCGGGGTTGGCGACGACGGCGAGACCGCCGCCCTCCAGGTGCCGGGAGAGGAGCTCCGTACCCTGCTCGATGCCCGGGCGGTCGAGGTTTTGAAACGGCTCGTCGAGCAGCAGGAGCTTCGGCCGGTCGAGGAGCGCCCAGCCCCAGCGCAGGCGCTGGCGCATGCCGGACGAGAGGGCTCCGGCGAGGCGACCGTGGGGCAGCCCGAGCTCGTCCAGCAGCTCGGCGGCACGGCTCCGGGCGGCTCCACGCAGCTCGCAGAAGAACTCCAGATTCTCGAGCGTGCTCAGCTCTTCGTAGAGGGCGAGGTCGGGCGCCACGTAGCCCACCGCCCGGCGCCGCTCGGAGATGTCGAAGCTCCGTCCCTCTTCCACGTAGTCGACGGTGCCGGCCTCCGCGGCCAGCAGCCCGGCCAGGATACGCATCAGGGTCGACTTACCCGAGCCGTTGGCACCGTTGACGAACAGGACCTGGCCCACGGAGACCTCTCCGGAGACTCCGGTCAGGACCCGCAACCGCCCGAAGCGGCGCTTGATCTGGTGGAAACGGAGATAGGTTTCGGTGCTCATGCGCGGCGAAGGTTACCGCTTGGCGGGCCGAGAGCCAAGAAAGCAGGTTCCGCGGGGCAGAAAGTCCCTCGGCGTTCGGGAATTGAGAATCCGAGACGGACGGTGGAGAATGGCGACGTGCCCAAACGCTCCGTTCGTGATCCGCTCTGTTGTCTGCCGATCCTCCCGATCCTGCCGATCCTGCTCATCCTGGGGTCGCTCGTCGCCGGCTGTGCCGCCAGCGGTCCGCGGCCTCTCGCCGGTGCCCCGGCGACCGTCGCCCCCGGTCCGGAGGCGGCCGGTGCCGGCGACTACTTCGAGGAGCGGGCTCTGCTGCTCCTTCTTGCCGACCGGCAGACGTACGAGTCGCTGGTCGTGCGACGGAGCCTCCTCGGGCCCCCGGCGCTCCGCGAGTACCTGGCGGTCGCCCTCGGTCGCTCGGGGGACTCGCGGGGCCTCGATCCCCTCCTGGGGCTCCTCCTGGACGAGGACGCGGTGGTCCGCCGGGCGGCAGCGTTCGCCCTGGGCGAGCTCGGGGAGCGGTTGCCGGCAGGCTCCGCCGAAGAGCGGCGCCGGGCCGCCGCCAAGCTCCTCGAGGCGGTCTCCGACCCGGACCGGCGGGTGGGTGCCCTCGCCGTCGAGTCCCTGGGCAAGCTGGGGGTCACCATCGCACCGGTGGCCGCGCGGGCGGAGGAGCTCGTTCCCGAGGAGAGGTGGCCCCGGCTGCTGCCCGCCCTCTTCCGTTTTCCGGACCCGGAGACCCCCGGCCTCGCGACGGACGCCCTAGCTTGGATCGGGGCGTGGATCGACCGCGAGCACCCCGACGGCGCCGAGGAGCTCCGTCGCCGCGCCGTCTACGCCTTGACGCGGAGGCCCCAGCCGACGGCCCTCGGGGCCATCCGCGCGCTCCTCGGCGGTGGGGCCGCGCCGGGCGAGCCGGGCGGATTGGGTGAGCCGGCCGAGCCGACCGCGGAGCCCCGGCTCGATCCTCTCGAGGCCGCCTGGGCTGCCCGGGCGCTGGGCAGGATCGGCACCGGTGCCCTGGACCTGGAGCTCCTCCGGCCGCTCGTCGACCGGGCCGAGCCCGAACCGGTCATCGCCGCCCTCGGCGCCGCCCGGGCCCTGGTCGCGAACGGCCGGGCCGCCGCCCGGGACACCTGGCGAGAGCGCCTGGCCGAGCTCCTGGAAGACCCGCGCCCCGGCGTGCGGATGGCGGCGATCGACGCGGCATCGGCCTGGCTGCTCGATCCCCGCCTGTCGCCCCTCCTGGCGGAGCGGGTCACCGGGACGGCGCCGGCCGCCGAGCGCGGTGAAGCGCTGATCGCCCTCGCCACCGGCGCCGACCCGCGGGCGGAGGGGCTGGCCGCCGCCGCCGCCGGCTCCGCCGAGGCGCGAATGAGGGCACGTGCCGCGGAGGCGGCCGGTGTGCTGGGCGCGGCGGAAATTCTCGAGCGGCTCGCCGACGACCGGAGCCCCGCGGTGCGCCAGGCCGTGCTCGCCGCCCGCCTGGCCCACGCCGCCGGCTCGGAGGCGCGGGTGGTGGCTTTGCTTCGCGCCGCGCTCGCGGATCCGGACACCGCGCTCAGGACGGCGGCGCTCGATCGCCTCTCGCGGCAACCCCTGCTGCCGGTCGGGGAGCTCGGCCGGGCGTGGGAGCGTGCCCGTGGCGCCGCTCCGGGCGCCTCCGCGGGGGGCGCCGAGATCGAAGAGCGGTTGGCGGTGGTCGCCGCCCTCGTTGCACGGGGCACCTCCGTGCCCGAGGGCAGCCAGGAGCGGCAGGAGGCGACGGCGCTCCTGCTCGACATCGGCACCGAGGCCGAGCACGCGGTCCGCGTCCGGGCGGCGGACGGTCTGGCGGAGCTCGGCCTGACCCGGCCGCCGGCGGGTGCGGTCGATACCGGCCAGGGCGTCGCCGTCTACCGGCGGATCCTGCTCGAGACCGGTGAGCCCCGCACGGTCAAGATGCGGACGGTGAAGGGGCCGGTCCGGATTCGCCTGGAGTGCCCGCGGGCGCCGCTCACCTGCCTCAACTTCCTCCGCCTGGCCGCCCAGGGCTTCTACGACGGGCTGGAGCTCCACCGGGTGGTGCCCGGCTTCGTGGTCCAGGGGGGCGACCCCCGGGGCGACGGCCTGGGTGGGCCCGGGTACGTGATCCGGGACGAGATCAACCGGCTCCGGTTCGACCGCCGGGGTGTGGTCGGCATGGCGCTCGCCGGACCGGACACCGGCGGCAGCCAGTTCTTCGTCACCCTCGCCCCCCAACCCCACCTGGACGGTGGCTACACCGCGTTCGGCGAGGTGGTGGACGGCCTGGAGGTGCTCGATCAGCTCGTGCCCGGGGACCGCATCGAAGCCATCCGCGAGGTGGCCGGTTCCCGGGCCCCGGTCCCGGGCCGATCCCCGGTCGATTCAGGCGACTGGTAAACTGCTGCGTCATGCGAACCAGTCTTCGTCGAACGCTCGTCCCGTTCCTCGTCCTGTGGGCAGCCGTGCCGCTCGCGGCCCCGACCGCGGTGTTCGCCGCGGACGGCAGCGAGGGTCCGCCCGTTCTGACCGGAACCGTCTCCCGAGAGCAGGTCGAAGATGCGGTGCCCGCCTGGGTCGCCAAGGTGGTCGAGGCCCAGATCGACGAGGGCGACGCGGGCGCCCTGGCGACCGTGGAGCCCGGTGCCAGCCTCACGATCTACTTCGGCACCTGGTGCTCGGACAGCGCCCGCGAGGTGTCGCGCTTCTGGCGGGTCCTCGACCAGGTCGGAGGCCTGGTGCCGTTCGACATCGAGTACATCGCGGTCGACCGGGCGGACAAGCGACCCCCCGAGCTCGCCGAGACGGTGCACCTGCTCTACGTGCCGACCTTCATCGTCCGCCGCGAGGGTCACGAAGTCGGCCGCGTGGTCGAAACCTCCCCGAACGGCATCGAGACCGATCTGCTGGCGCTGCTCACGGGCCGGGCTTCCGGCGTGCTGAGCACCCGTGAGGATCTGTAGCCGGGTGACACCTCCGGGCCGACCGACCGTGCCTGCAACCTTCCCTGTTCACCTTCGTACTCTCCAGTGACGCGATGACCCGCGAGGTGGTGGAGCCCACCGACGAGGAACTGGTCGAGGCCGTCCTCGCGGGGCAGCGGGAGCGCTTCGGCGACCTGGTAGACCGTTACCAGGGGCGCCTGGTGAACTACCTGTACCGGCTCCTGCGGAGCGTCGAGGACGCCCATGAGCTGGCGCAAGAGGTCTTTCTCAAGGTGTATCAGGCTCTCGATCGCTACGATTCCCGCTACCGCTTCTCCACCTGGATCTTCCGAGTGGCCCAGAATGCGGCGATCGACCAGATCAGGAAGCGGCGGATCAAGATGGTGTCGTTCGAGGGCCGGGAGGATGCCGACGGCGAAACGCGGGAGTGGGAGCCCGCCAGCTCCGACCGCGGTCCCTACGGTGACCTGCGGAACGTGGAGCGCGGCGGGGCCATCCAGGAGTCGATCGACAACCTCCCGTGGGAGTACCGTGAGCTGATCGTGTTGCGCCATTTCGCGGACCTCTCCTACGACGAGATCGCGAAGCTGAAGGAGATGCCCCTGGGCACTGTGAAGAACAAGCTCTTCAGGGCGCGGCAGATGCTGAAGGAAGAGCTGGTGGATTATCTCGAGGACTGAGGACCGGTTCCCGACTCTGGCGAGCCCCTCCCGGCTAGGCGGAGGGGCGCAGGAGGAACGAAGCCCATGACGGACGAGACAGAACGGATCGAGCACGATCGCTACCGTGAGTGGCTCACCCTGGAGCCCGCGAGCCGTGCGGCGGCGACGCTCGACGAGCGGCGCCGGCTCGAGCAGCACCTTTCCGTGTGCTCGGAGTGCCGGACCGAGCGCGGGCAGCTCGCGCGAATGGACAGTCTGCTCGAGGAGGCCCGACTCGATGTTCGCCAGGGGTTCCGGCAGGACGTCATGAGATCGCTGCCCGCGGGGGGCTGGGAAGGGCGCAGCCCCCGGTCGTGGCGGCTACCGGTCGCCGTCATGCTGCTCCTGGGCGCGGCGTCGGCCCTGCTGTTCGGCCTCTACTCGGCCGAGACCGTTCCCGGCATGCCGCTCGCCGGGGCGTTGACTGCGATCGCGGAAGCGGTGACCACGGGCCTGCTCGCCGGAAGCGGCATGCTCTGGGCCTCCTGGAGAGGGGTCGGCCTGGTCCTCGACACCCTGTTCAACCCCTCGGCCACCATCGCCCTGGTCGTCCTCGTGTTCTGCCTCGACGTCCTGGTGCTGGCGCTCGTTGCCAGGAGCGGCAAGCACGCGCCCGCGGCCACGGGCGACTCCCTGAGCGAGCGCTCGCCCCGAGACCGCTGAGGCGACCGTGGGCCGGCTGCTCCTGATTTTCTGCTTGCTGGCGGCGGCGGTACCGGCCGCACCGGCTCTCGCCCAGGACGATCCCGGATCGGCAGACGGGTCCCTCGTTCCGGCGGGGCCGGACGAGCCCACGAAAGGCTCCGCGCTGGTCATCCGCGCCGGCAGCACCGCCCGGCGTCAGGTCGTCGCCGTCGGGCGCGACGTCGTGGTCGCCGGCGAGGCGCTCTCGGACGTGGCGGCCTTCGACGGCTCGGTCCGGGTCACCGGCCGGGTCGAGGGCGATCTGATCATCCTCGGCGGCGACGCCCAGCTCGGCCCCGAAGCGAAGGTCGGCGGCGACGTCTTCGTACTCGGTGGCTCCGTGGACGCGGCCCCCGGAGCAGTCATCGAAGGGCGCACGGTCGCCCACCCCACGGCGTCGTCCGCCTGGCTGACGCTGCTCGAGGGCCCGAGCCTCGGCCTCGGCGCCGGCTCGCCCCTGGTGCTCGGCACCAAGCTGGCGCTGATGGCCGCGTGGATGGCGCTCACCCTGCTCCTCTTCGCCTCCTTCGGCCGGCAGGTCCTCGCCACCTCCTCGACGGTTCTCCGGGAGCCGATCCGCTGCTTCGGCATCGGCTTGACCGGGGTGCTCGCCCTGGTGCTCACCGCCGTCGCCCTCGGCGTGGTGGCGCCGCCGCTGGCCGGCGCCCCGTTGCTGGTGCTGATCATCTTGTTCGCCCTGATGCTCAAGCTCTGGGGCATGGTCGCCGTCTTCCATGCCCTCGGCACGTGGGCGATCATCGGTCTTCGCCACCGCCGCCCGCTCGCCTTGAACGCCGCCACCGCGGGGCTCCTGCTCCTGGGCGTGGCGAAGTTCGTGCCCCACCTCGGCGCCTGGCTCTGGACGGTCGCCACCCTGATCGGTGTCGGCGCCAGCCTGGCGTCGAAGTTCGGCCGCCAGGAGGCCTGGTTCCAGATGGCCGAGCTCGAACGCCCCGAGCCCCTGCTGCGCTGAGCCGCGCCGAGCCCTGCCCGACGGGTCGGCCCTCGGCGGGCTCGGCGAGTCGCCTTGCGCTCGCCGCAACGGTTGCCGTAACCTGAATCCGCGAGCCCGTCGGCCGGTCTCGATCGGCTGTGTTCCTCCCCTTGCGCCGCGGGCGCGCGCCAACGTTCTCGCCGGTGCGAGGCCCTGTTCGGAGCGCGGCTTCCCTGGCGGCCCCCAGCAATCGAGCAGATCACCGAGGAGACTTCATCGCCATGTCTGAGATTCAGAAGATCGGAGTCGTCGGCGCCGGCACCATGGGCCACGGTATAGCCCAGGTCGCCGCCGGCAGCGGGTTCGACGTCACCCTGGTCGACGTTTCGAAGGAAGCTCTGGACAAGGGCCTCGCCAAGATCGAGAAGGGCTTCGGCAAGCTCGTGGCGAAGGAGCGCATGAGCGCCGAGGAGCGGGACGCGGCCCTGGCGCGGCTCAGGCCGTCGGGCGAGCTCGCCGACCTCGCGGGCGTCGACCTGGCGGTCGAGGCCGTGGTCGAGCGCCTGGACATCAAGCAGAAGGTGCTCACCGAGCTCGACGGCATCCTGCCCGAGGGGACGATCCTCGCCACCAACACCAGCTCGATTTCGATCACCAAGCTCGCCGCCGTCACCTCGCGCCCCGAGCAGGTGATCGGCATGCACTTCATGAACCCCGTGCCGCTGATGAAGCTGGTGGAGGTGATCCGAGGCCTGGCGACGAGCCAGGGAACCTACGACGTGGTGGAGAAGGCGGCCCAGGCCATGGGCAAGATCCCGGTCGAGGTCCACGATGCCCCGGGGTTCGTTTCGAACCGGGTGCTCATGCCGATGATCAACGAGGCGATCTTCTGCCTCTACGAGGGCGTCGGCGAGGCCGAGGCCATCGATCAGGTGATGAAGCTCGGCATGAACCACCCCATGGGTCCGCTGGCGCTCGCCGACCTGATCGGCCTCGACGTCTGCCTGGACATTCTCGACGTGCTGTACGAAGGCTTCAAGGACCCCAAGTACCGCCCCTGCCCGCTGCTGGTGAAGATGGTCGACGCCGGCCGTCTGGGCCGCAAGAGCGGCCAGGGGTTCTACGGGTATTAGGATAGCGCCCACCGGGAGCGCGCCGTCCGGGCGCGCTCCCGATGACGACGAGGAGGAACCGAGCCATCGAGACCCTGGGAGGTACGGTGTTCTGTCAGGCGTGCGGCGCCCCCAATCCGGACGAGCAGGAGTACTGCCGCCTGTGTCACCAGAAGCTGCTCGTGCTCTCGGGCGGGCCCACGCTCGGGGACGAGGCGGGCGAGGAGGACGTGGAGGAGCAGTTCTCGTTCGACGAGCACCTGCTGGAACGGATCTCGATCCTCGAAGAGGCGGTCAAACGGACCGCCGAGATGATGCGCCAGGTGCTCGAGACCTTGCGCCGCCAAGAGAAGAGCATCCTCATCAACCAGACCGGCCTGTCGAGCCTCCAGGACCTCCTGGAGAAGAAGCACCTGCTGACGCGCGAGGAGTGGAGCGACCTGTGGAAGGAGCGCATGGACGAGGAGCTCCTCGCCCTCGAGCGGCGCGACCGGTTCGTCGGGTTGCGCGAGCGGATCGCGGCCCTCTTCCAGGGGGAGGGCCGCGAGGTCTTCTTGCAGCACCTCGAGGACGCGGAGTACGCCTTCTACGCCCTGGACATCGGCCGGGCGCTGGAGGCTCTCCAGGCGGCTCACGCCCTCGACCCGGGCAACACCGAGCTGGTCTGGTTCCTGGGGGAGACCTACTTCAACGAGGGGGACTCCGAGCGGGCGTTCCCCTTCTTCGAGCGGGTCCTGGAGAGCGATCCCCAGCACTACGAAGGGCTCGTCTACAGCGGCGTGATCCACCACGAGCGGGGGGACCGGCTGCAGGCCCGGGACCTGCTCGAGCGCGCCGTCGGCCTCTACCCGCACGCCTTCTTGCCCCACTTCGCCCTCGGCGGGGTCTACGCGGACCAGGGGGCGCTGGAAGACGCGGTGGCGAGCCTCGAGTGGGCGGTCGAGATCGACCCCGTGCCCCAGGCCCTCTACCTGCTGGGCGGCGCACACTACGAGCTCGGCCACTCCGGCCTCGCCATTCAGCGCCTGCGCGAGGCGGTGCGCCGGGACCCGGCCTTCGAGGACGCCCACCATCTGCTCGGTCTCGCCTACCTGAGCCGGGGCTGGAGCCGCAAAGCCCTGGAGGCCTTCCGCCGGGCGCAGCAGCTCAACCCCCGGAAGATGCGCTACCAGGACGTGGTGCGCTATCTCACCGGCAAGGGCGGCGCCCCGCTGCCGCCGGTACCGGACGAGGCGGGCACGTGGTTCGCCCGGGGCGAGGAGAAGCTGCGCGGAGACGACCTCCGGGGCGCGTTCACCTGCTACCGCCGGGCGCTCGCGCTCGAGCCGGACAACCCGACGCTGCTCATGTCGTACGCCCTCCTCTGCCTCGAGCTCGACCGCAACCAGGACATCGAGACGGTCGCGCGCCGGGTGCTCGAGCTCGACCCGGGAGAGATGCTGGAGGCCACCGCCTGCGCCGCGCTGATCGAGGCCCTCCGTAGTCAGGGGCGCCTCGCCGAGGCGGACCGCATCGGCCGCACGCTGCTCGAGCACGCGAAGTCGGCCTTCTCGCGCACCATCGCCTACTACGAGCTGGCCTGCAACGTCACCGAGTCCGAGGGCGGCTCCGATCAGGCCCTCGACTACGCCCGCCGGTCCCTGGACCAGGCGCCGGACGAGCTCCGGCAGTTCCCGCTCGCCGTCCTCGGCTGGATCCACTACAAGCGGGGCGAGTACGCGCAGGCGATCGACTTCCTGACCCGGTCGAGCGAGCTCGGGCCGTCGTCGACCACGCTGACCCACCTGGGCATGGCGCTTCTCGCCTCCGGCGAAGAGGATCAGGCCCGCGCCGTGCTCGACCGCGCCCACAACCTGAGCGACCGGGGAGCGGCCCTGGGCTCCAAGATGATGCAGTTCATGAAAGACTCCGCCCGCATCCTCGAGCGGGTGCGCCAGGGCTGACGCGGGGCCCCTCGATCTGATAAGAACGCGGCCGGCGGTCGCCCGGCTCGCCCCGTTTGTCCCGGGTCGCAGACATTGCGCGCGACCAGCCCTCAGGACACCTGTTCGGTCATCGCAAGGAGACACCCACCATGCGCTGGAGCCAGTACTACCTGTTCACCACCCGCGAGGTCCCCAGCGACGCAGAGGTCGTCAGCCACCAGCTCATGGTGCGCGCCGGCATGATCAAGAAGGTCGCCGCCGGCATCTACACCTACCTGCCGTTCGGCTGGCGAAGCGTCCGCAAGCTCGAGGAGATCGTGCGCCGGGAGCTCGAGGTCGCCGGGTCGGTCGAGCTCACCATGCCGGTGGTCCAGCCGGCCGAGCTCTGGCAGGAGACGGGCCGCTGGGACGAGTACGGCCACCTGCTGCTCCGGATCAAGGACCGGGGGGAGCGGGAGTTCTGCTTCGCGCCGACCGCCGAAGAGGTGATCACCGACCTGGTACGCCGGGACATCTCCTCCTACCGGCAGCTCCCGATCAACCTCTACCAGATCGGCGACAAGTTCCGGGACGAGATCCGTCCGCGCTTCGGCCTCATGCGCGGGCGTGAGTTCATCATGAAGGACGCGTACACCTTCCACGCCACCCAGGAGAGCCTGGACGAGACCTACGACGCCATGGAGGCGGCCTACCGGAGGATCTTCGAGGCCTGCAAGCTCGAGTACTCGGTGGTCGAGGCGGAAAGCGGCGAGATCGGTGGCTCCGACTCGAACGAGTTCATGGTGCTGGCGGACACCGGGGAGGACCAGGTGGTGCGCGACCCGGTGACCGGCTACGCGGCCAACGTGGAGAAGGCGGTGTGCGGTCCCCTGCCGGCCGGGCCGCCGCTCGAGGCCGAGACCATGGAGACGGTCGACACCCCCGGTCAGCACACGGTGGCCGAGGTGGCCGCGTTCCTCGGCGTCGAGCCGACGCAGATCATCAAGACGCTCCTCTACGAGACCGATGCCGGACCGGTCGCCGTGCTCATCCGGGGCGACCGGGAGGTCAACGAGTTCAAGCTCAAGAGCGCGCTGGGCACCGAGTGGCTCGAGCTCGCCGGCGAGGAACGGGTGCGGGAGCTGACCGGCGCCCCGGTCGGCTTCGCCGGCCCGATCGGCCTGCCCGAGAGCGTGCGTATCCTCGGCGACCGCTCGATCGAGGGGATCGACACCTTCGTCTGCGGCGCCAACGCGGCCGACGCCCACCTGGTGGGCGTCAAGATGGGGCGGGACCTGGAGCGCCCGGAGCTCCACGACCTGCTGCTGGTGACCGGCGGCGACCCGAGCCCCCGGGGCGACGCCCAGCTCGAGCTCTTCCGCGGCATCGAGGTGGGCCACATCTTCAAGCTCGGCACCAAGTACTCGGCGGCGATGAGCTGCACCTACGCCGACGACCAGGGCGAGGAGCACCCGATGATCATGGGCTGCTACGGCCTCGGCATCGGCCGCACCGTGGCCTCGGCCATCGAGCAGAACCACGACGACGCGGGCATCGTCTGGCCGGTGCCGCTGGCGCCGTTCGAGGTGCTGCTCCTGGAGCTCAACCCGAAGGGGGACGCCGAGGTCACGGCCGAGTGCGAGCGCATCTACGCCGCGCTTCGGGAGAAGGGCGTCGACGTGCTCTGGGACGACCGGGCCGAGCGCCCGGGTGTGAAGTTCAACGACGCGGACCTGATCGGCGTGCCGGTGCGCATGGTGGTGGGCGCCCGGGGGCTCAAGGAAGGGAAGGTCGAGCTGTCGCTCCGCCGCGACCGGGAGAAGGTCATGGTGGAGAAGGCCGACGCCGTGGCCAAGGCGGCGGAGATGCTCGCGGGCTGAAGGGATCCTCGGCCGGCGCGGAGGCCGGTGGGAGGTCGCTCGCGTTGCTCGCACTTCGGCCGGCACAGGTCCGGCCGCTGTCAGGAAGGTATTTCAGAACGTCCATCCGGGATCGAAGCGGCCGGCCTCCGCGCCGGCCGGAGTGCGCCCGTCAGGGCGCGACCTTCTCCCCCTCAGTCCACGCTCTCGGCGGGAACGTCCATCCGGGATCGAAGCGGCCGGCCTCCGCGCCGGCCGGAGTGCGCCCGTCAGGGCGCGACCTTCTCCCCCTCAGTCCACGCTCTCGGCGGGCGGCTCGGGCGCTTCGACCGTCACGCGCAGGGTCTTGATCCGGTTGCGCTGGACCTCGTCGACCTCGAGCAGCAACGGCGCCAGCTCGATCCGGTCGCCGCGCATGGGGCGCCGGCCGAGCTCTGAAAGCACCACGCCGCCGATGGTGTCCTCGTCCCGGTCGGAGAACTCCACGTCCAGGGCGTCCTCCACCTCTTCGACCAGCATCGCCCCCGAGACCGAGTAGATCCCGTCTCCCAGGGGGAAGAGCTCCGGCTTCTCGGCGTCGAACTCGTCCTGGATCTGCCCCACGATCTCCTCGATCACGTTCTCCAGGGTGACGATCCCGCTCACGCCGCCGTACTCGTCGAGCACCGCCGCCAGGTGCACCTTCTCGGAGAGCATCCGGTTGAGCAGGCGGTCGAGCTCGAGGGTCTCGGGGACGAACGCGATCTCCCGGCTCGCCTCCTCCAGCGACTCGAGCGGCTTCGGCCGGCGGAAGAGGTCCTTGATGTGGATCATCCCGACCACCCGGTCGAGGGACCCCTCGCAGAGCGGGAAGCGCGTGTGGCCACTCTTCCTCGCGATCTGGAGGTTCTTCGCCAGCGGCTCGGTGGTGGAGAGATAGACCACGTCGCCTCGAGGCACCATGATCTGGCGCGCCATGCGGTGGGAGAGCTCGAAGATGTTGTCCAGCAGCTCACGCTTGTGCTCCGGCAGGCTGGTGGCCTGGGTCGACGACAACAGGAGCCGGAGCTCCTCCTCGTCCTGGGCGAGCTCGGCCTCGCTCACCGGCTGGATGCCGGCCAGCTTGAGGATCGCGTTGGCCGCGTGGTTGAGCAGCCAGATGACCGGGTAGGTGAGCTTGTAGAAGAGCCAGAGCGGGTAGGCGATCCAGAGCGAGGTGCGCTCCGGCTTGCGGATGGCGAGCGATTTCGGCGCCAGCTCCCCGAGCACGATGTGGAGGATCGTGATGGTGGCGAAAGCGAGCGTCAGCGCCGCCGAATGGACCACCGCCGGTCCGGCGCCCGGGATCTTGGAGATCACCGGCTCGACGATCCAGACGAAGGCGGGCTCCCCGATCCACCCGAGGGCGAGGCTTGCCAGCGTGATGCCGAGCTGGGTCGCCGAGAGATACGCATCCAGATGGCGCACCATGTACCGGGCGATCCGCCCGCGCGCCGCGCCGGCGGTGACGTGGGGGTCGAGCTGGGTCGGGCGCACCTTGACCAGCGCGAACTCGGCGGCCACGAAGAAGCCGTTCAAGAAGACCAGGAACAGGGCCAGGGTGAGGCCGAGCCAGGGGTCGACCTGGGGAGCGGCCACCGGAGGGCCGGCGGAGAAGGCGAGGACCGTGATCATGGGACAGCTCTCCGGGGCCGCGCTGTTCGCGGCCGGTTCCGGACCGGTTCCGGGGACTTTGGAGAGGGGACTAGAGGAGGTTCTTCGCTCACGAGCGGGCGCAGTCTACCATAGCGATCCACTGCGATCGGAGGTCCGGCGCCTGCGATAGGCTGGGCCCCGGCTCGCGCGGCTCGCCGTACGGATGGCCGGCGAGGCCTCACCCCGGATCAGAGCATGATGGACCGAGCCACGACCGTTCTCGTCGCAGCCCTCGCCACCACGGCGCTCGCCCCGATCGGGATCGCCGGGCCGGCGGTGGCCGTCCAGCCGAGCCAGGCGGAGCCAAGCGCGGCGGCGCTCGTGGCCGCGGGGCGTCGGGCGCTCGAGGCCAAGCGGCCCGAGGAGGCGGTCGAGCCGCTCCGCCGGGCGCTTGCCGCCGAACAGGGGGACGACGAGCCCTCCCGCACCCGCCGGGCCGAGATCCATGCCCTGCTCGGTCGCGCCCTGGCCCTGACCGATCACTACGCCGAGGCCGCCGACCACCTGGCGCTCGCCGTCGAGGGAGGCCGTTTCGACCTGGGCACGCTCCTCTTTCTCGGCTCGGCCCAGTGGGAGAGCCAGCGCTACGAGAGCGCCGCCCAGACCCTGAGCCGGGCGGCCGAGCGCTCGGCCGGCACGCCGTCCGAGTTCCTGGCCAATCACCAGCTCGGGCGGCTGCTGCTCTGGCTCGGCCGGCCCGACGAGGCCCTCGGTGCCCTGGAGCGCTCGGTGGAGCTCCGTCCCGAAGCGTTCGACGCCGAGCTCGACCTGGCCCGCGCCCTCGATCGCTCGGGCGCCACCGAGCGCGCCGTCGAGGCCTATCGCCGGGTGGTGGAGATGGCGCCCCAGAGCCCCCACGCTCGGTGGGGTTTCGGCCAGGCCCTGCTGCGCGTCGGCGAGCGCGAGGAGGCGGCCCGCCAGCTCGCCGCCTACCAGGAGCTCTACGAGGCCGACCAGAAGCGGACCCGCGACGAGATCCTGTTCGATGCCCGCCTCGCCCGCGCCCGCGAGCTGTTCGAAGGGGGCGATCCGGCGGCGGCCCAGGCGATCGTCGAGGAGCTGCCGGAGACCCCGCTCACCCTCGAAGCGCTGGGGCGCATCCGTGCCGCCCGGGGCGACTACCCGGGTGCCGTCGAGGCCCTCCGCCGGGCGGTGACGCTGGCGCCGGATCGTGACGACCTGCGCGGCCTACTCGCCCAGGCACGCCTGCTCGCCGGGGAAGGTGCCGATGGCCGATGACCGGCGAGGCCCAGCGGGGCGGACGGTGCCCTCGACGCTCGCTGCCCGTCTCGTGATCCGGGCCCGGCAGGCGGTGCTGCTCGCGGCGGCGGCGGTCCTCGGAGCGGTCGCCGGTGCGGCCCAGCCTCCGACGCCGGCACAGAACCCCGCCTGCGGCATGCACGACGTGGCCCCCGCCGTGGGGATCGAGCTCGTTCACGATCGGGGCACCACGCCCGAGCGCCACCTGGTCGAGACCATGGGCGCCGGCCTCACCTGGCTCGACTACGACGGCGACGGCTGGCTCGACGTCTACGTGGTCCAGTCCGGCCCCTTTCCGCCCCGGCAGCCGCGCCCGCCCGGAGCGGCCAACCGGCTGTTCCGTAACCTGGGGCCCGACCCGGAGGGCAGCCCGTGGCGGTTCGAGGACGTCACCGAGCGGGCGGGTGTCGGTCACCGGGGCTACGGCATGGGCGCCGTGGCGGCGGACTTCGAGGGCGACGGGGACCCGGACCTGGTGGTCACCAACTTCGGGGACGACGTCGTCTACCTCAACCGGGGGGACGGCACGTTCGAGGAGGCCACGGAGCGGATCGGCATCGGCGAGGACGGCTGGAGCTCGTCGGTCAGCTTCGCCGACGCGGACGGCGACGGGGACCTCGATCTCTACCTCTCCCGCTACGTCGTCTACGACGTGGACGCCGACCTCTTGTGCGAGAACCCCGAGACCGGCGAGCGGCTCTACTGTGATCCGGCGCTCTACGAGGGTGAGAGCGACCGGTTCTATCTCAACCGCCTGGAGCTGGGGCTCAACCGCCTGGAGCGGGGGAGCGAGCGAGGCGCCACGCTGTTCGAAGATGCGACCGCCGCCGCCGGCCTGGCCCGCGCCACGGCCGCGGAGCGGGGCCGCGGCCTCGGCGTTCAGTTCACCGATCTCGACGACGACGGCCGGCCCGATCTCTACGTGGCTAACGACGAGACGATCAACTTCCTGTTCCACAACCGGGGACCTGGCCCGGGGGGCGACGTCACCTTCGAAGACCTGTCGCTCCTCTCCGGCACCGCGGTCAACATGGACGGCAAGCCGGAGGCCGGCATGGGCGTGGTGGTAGCCGACTTCGACCACGACGGCGACCCCGACCTCGCGGTGACCAACTTCGACGTCGAGACCAACACCTACTACGAGAACCTGGGCAACATGCAGTTCGCGGACTCCTCCGCGGCCTCCGGCTTCGGCGTGCCCTCGTTCAACATGCTCGGCTTCGGTATGGCGAGCGTCGACCTGGACGGCGACGGCGACCTCGACACCTATACCGCCAACGGCCACATCTTCTTCCGCCCCCGGCGGGCCAACATCAGCTACGCCCAGCGCGACATCATTCTGCTGACCGACGGCCGCGGCCGGTTCACCGAGCTGCGCTGCCCCTTCCTCGAAGAGGACCCCAAGGTGGGCCGGGGCCTGGCGGTCGCCGACTTCGACCGCGATGGCGATCCGGACTTAGGCGTCGTCAACAACGGCGGGCCGTTCCAGCTCCTGGCGGGTGAGCTCCCCGGGTACGGAGGCGGCGCCGTCGCCGTGCGGTTGCGGGGTGCCGGAGCCAACCGGGAGGCGGTCGGGGCGCGGGTCGATCTCGTCAGCGGCGACATCCGCCGGCGCCGCTGGGTGACGGCCGGGGACAGCTACCAGTCGGCGAGCGACGGGGCGGTGCTCTTCGCCGGTGCGGACGCGCCCGAGGCGATCGAGATCCGCTGGCCTCTGGGCAAGACCCTGAGAATCGAGAACCCGCCCGTCGGGGCGGAGCTTCAGGTCTTCGAGTGAGCCGGTGAGGCGCCCGGGCCCCGCGCCGAAGAAAGTCACTCCGAGCCCTCCATGCCGCAGGGCGGCATGGTAGATTACACGGTGCGGCATCCGCCTCTCCCTGAACGAAAGGAGTCCCCAGCATGCCCACCGTCTTCTTCACCGGATATCCCGGTTTCCTCGGCTCCGAGCTTCTGCCCCGAGTGCTGAAGCGCTCCGACGACACCCGCGCCGTCTGCCTGGTGCAGCCCAAGTTCGCGGACCTCGCCCGTGCCCGGGTCGACCAGCTCGTGGCGGCGCATCCCGCCTACGCGGGGCGCGTGCGCCTGGTGGAGGGTGACATCACGCGGCCGGACCTGGGGCTCGAGGACGCCGAAGGGCTCCATCGGGAGGTGACCGAGATCTTCCACCTGGCGGCGGTCTACGATCTGGCGGTCGAGCGCGATCTCGCCATGCGCGTGAACGTGGACGGCACCCGCAACATGCTCCGTTTCGCCGGCGACTGCAAGGGGCTCGAGCGCTTCCAGTACGTCTCCACCTGCTACGTGTCCGGGCGCTACGCCGGCGCGTTCACCGAGGCCGA
>Ga0210123_1000122_pt1 | contig 50989 bp, 42 predicted proteins | sample Muzzi_PWB_D2_FD_185535 | JGI IMG/M metagenome (GOLD analysis project Ga0210123, IMG submission 185535) | Wetland microbial communities from San Francisco Bay, California, USA, that impact long-term carbon sequestration - Muzzi_PWB_D2 (SPAdes) | ecosystem: Environmental > Aquatic > Marine >... | reverse complement strand
TAACGTTGCTGGTCAGCCGCGCCGGGCCACTGACGTATGAATTCAAAACCGTAGCCTTCCCGGTGTCGGATGTACTAGTTGGTTAGAAGTCCTTTTTGATTTTCTTTTTTTTAATCAGTTCAGCAGCAATTTTGACTGCACAGGCAACCACATCGCCACATATCTCTTGTCCACCAGCTAGTAAATACTCTTTCGACTCTTTTGAATCTGCAAGATTAAATTTCTTGCCCATTTTGCTTTCGAGTATGTTTGCACAAGAGGTGCTACCGTATACATTCTCGAATTCGGAGCAAAATCTTCTTGCAGATGGAAGAGATGCAAGGTAACCCCTCTGGTTACTCAGCTCCTCTCTACCGTACACAAGACCTAAAGCCATGAGAGAGCCGATTACAGCACCGCAAGCCTCCCCCCGGAGGGCAAGACCAGGGAAGGGCGTTAGTGCTTTTAATATGTCTTCAGAATTTAGACCGAATTGCTCCTGAATAGTTGCGAAAGACGACTGGGCACAGTTTCCAGACAGCTTCAGGAATTCCTTTGCTCTCCCTTCGATGGATATTTCAACTTCGTCTTCTATCATTACGTTCTCTAATATCAATTTTCTAACCAGTTATTATCCAGGTCCGGATAACTCCAAAACCCTCACATGTTGACAATGCACAATGAACCGTGTTAACCTGTTTCTAACCGGATAACACTCAATTCTGAGTGATAACCAGAAACCTGATAAATCCACATGATCATATTGCCTGCCAATATCGTCGACGAGTATTCCGCTCTCATCAAACAAAAAGGAGTGCCGCTTGAAAGGCATCCTTTTTATCTGAAGTGGCTACGGTATTATCTGGACTTTTGCCATAAGTACGGTTTCGCTCGACTGGAAAGACAAAGTCTCCCTTTGTTTATTCAAAAGCTTAAGGACAAAAAACAGGCAGAACCCTTGTTGAAACAAGCGCAACATGCCATTGTTCTGTTCTATGAGCTTGGCATTTCTCCGGCCAAGGTCGATTCAAACAATTTACCAGTAAAAAATGTTCAAAATAACGGGCAGATATATTTAGGAAACGAACGTAGTTTTAACAAAAAAAAAGTGCTCGATCAAGGAAGAATCGAAAGGGATATAGAGATTTTGTCAACCCAGGAATCTCCTGCAGGTGGCGGATCATCTGGGGTAAAGAAAACCGGTGCCGACTGGCGCCAGGTTTTTACTGAACTTGAAAATACCATAAAGCTGAGGCATTATTCGCCCAAGACTTTAAAATCCTACCTTATTTGGACACGTAAATTTCAAACCTATCTTAAAAGCAAGGATCCGGAATTAATAACCGCAGATGATGTTAAACTATTTTTGACATCGCTGGCTGTTGAAAAGGGCGTATCGGCATCGAGTCAGAACCTGGCATTTAGTGCGTTGCTCTTTCTGTTTCGTCATGTCCTAAAAAAGGAATTCGGCAAAATGGATGGCGTCGTACGTGCCAAGAGGAAGCCTTATATACCTGTGGTGCTGTCCAGAAAGGAGGTCGATAGGATATTTACATGTATGCGTGACCCGCATAAGCTTATTGTCAAACTGATGTATGGCTGCGGCTTACGAATTTCCGAGTGTTTGTCTCTTCGGGTGCAAAATTTTAATTTTGATATGATGATCCTTACCATTCATGATGGCAAAGGTAAAAAAGACAGAACGGTTCCAATTCCGCAAACTCTTCAAGAGGAGTTGTTGATGCAGCTTGACAAGGTAATCAAACTGCATGAAAAGGACTGTCAGGCCGAATATGATGGGGTGTTCCTTTATGGACTGCTGGAGAAGAAGTACTCGAATGCGGCCAAGGATCTCGTCTGGCAATGGTTTTTCCCGACCCACGAATTGACGTTTGTTACCGAAAACAACGAGTTCAGGCGCTATCATGTCCATGAGACCTCCATGCAGAAAGCTCTGAGGGCCGCGGTTAAAAAGGCAAAAATTCCCAAGCGAGTGACATCGCATACTTTCAGGCACAGTTTTGCCAGCCATTTGCTCCAGGCCAATTATGATATTCGAACGATCCAGGAGTTGCTGGGACACAGTGATATCCGGACAACGATGATCTATACCCATACCGTAAAGAGCATGACGAAAAAAGAGGCAAAAAGTCCGTTGGATTTTTAAATCTCTTCCGGGATATTCCCCATGGACAAAAAAACTTCCTATGCAGAGCTGGTCAGGCAGAACGTTGCCTTGCTCCGGGAATCAGAACGCCTGAAGGCGGCGGAAGAGACCTTTCATCGGCAAAATATCTCGCTGAAAGCCCTGCATGAGACCTCGCTTGGTTTAATTGACAGGCTGGATAAGGAAGAGCTGCTGGAAAATATCCTTGAACAGGCCGCCTCGCTGAGCGGGACGGCACACGGGTATATCTACCTGCTGGAGCCGGGCGAAGAGGTGATGCAGATGCGGGTGGGGATGGGTTTTTTCAGGGGGCAGCGGGGGAGGCGGGTGCATATCGGCGAGGGGATGGGAGGACAGGTCTGGCAGGCCGAGGCGCCGATTCTCGTTGAGGATTATCAATCCTGGCCCGGTCGCATCCCTGATAAGGTCCTGGACGGCCTGCGCTCGATCGTCGGTATTCCGCTCAAATATGATCGCCGGGTCCAGGGCGTTATCGGTCTTGCCCATGTGGAGGTGGACAAACGGTTTAGCCGGGAGGATATAGCCACCCTGGAACGATTTGCCGCACTTGCCCTCATTGCCCTGGAAAAATCACGTTTATATGCCGATGTCCGGCATGAGCTGGCGGAACGGAAACGAACCGAAGAAGGGCTGCGGGAAAGCGAGATGCGCTATCGCACCTTTCTTGAGTCGTCGCCGGACCCTATCGTGGTTTATGACATGAAGGGTGTCGCCACCTATGTCAATCCGGCCTTTGAGCAGACCTTCGGCCTGTCGCGGGATGAGCTGCTCGGCAAACAGATCGATTTCGTCCCCCCGGAAAACGTCGCCGAAACGAGGGCGGCGATCAAGCGGATGCTCAGCGGGCAGAAGATCCATCTCTTTGAGACCAGACGTCTGACACGGGACGGCAGGATTCTCGATGTGCAGCTCAGTTCGACCCTCTACCAGGGAGCAGACGGCCAGCCACACGGCAACATTGTCACCTTGAGAGATATCAGCGACCGCAAGCGAAATGAGGAGGAGCTGGATAGATATCGGGGTCGTCTCGAAGAACTGGTCAGCGAACGGACCGCCGAGCTGGCCCGGGCAAACCTCAAGCTGGAGCAGGAGATCGACGATCGTAAACGGGCGGAAAAGGCGCTTAGAAAAAGGGAGAAAGAACTCCGGGCCCAGTCTCACCATCTGGGGGAGGTCAATACCGCCCTGAGGGTTCTCCTGAAACAGCGGGAGGAGGATAAGAGGGAGTTGGGGGAGATCGTGCTTCGAAACGTTCAGGAGCTTGTCAGTCCCTATCTCCAGCGGGTCATTGACGGGCGTCTCACCGCCCAGCAGAAAACCCTGGCCCGGATCCTGGAAACCAATTTAAATAACATTGTCTCACCCTTTGTCGATAAGCTCACCTCCGATCTCGCGCATCTGACCCCGGCGGAAATAAAGGTAGCCAGCCTGGTTAAAGAGGGTAAAACCAATAAGGAAATTGCCGAAGTGTTGCTGGTATCGAAAAATACCGTACTCTTTCACCGGCATAAGATCAGAGATAAATTGGGTATAAAAAACAAGAAGATAAACCTCCGTTCCCACCTTCTGACCATTGTTTAATAGTAGTAAATCACCACTATTCTACCGCTATTTAATAAACTTGATAATATCCGTAGATTATGTAATGTATAAATAATATTTATAGTCCTGGTTTTTTTGGGGCAGGCACCAGTAGCAAAGAGCGGTTTGGAGAAATCTATGACGCAGTTACTTGTCTCTGATGTGACGCTTACCTTCGGCGGCTTAAATGCACTCTCCAAAGTCGATATTACCATTGAGCCCGGGCTCATCACCTCGATTATCGGTCCCAACGGGGCAGGAAAGACCAGTATTCTCAACTGTATCTCAGGCTTTTATCATCCAACCCAAGGTCAGATCCACTACGGTGAACGCAACCTGACCCATGCCTCACCCCATCAGATTTCCAATATCGGCATTGCCAGGGCCTTTCAAAACCTGGAGCTGTTTCGCGGGCTGTCTGTGCTCGATAACCTGCTGCTCGCCCGGCATCAGAACCTGAAATATTCAATCCTGCACGCCATCATCTATTTCGGCAAGGCCTCCAGGGTGGAAGCGGAAAACCGGGCTTATGTGGAAAAGGTCATCGACTTCATGGAGTTGGAACCTTACCGCAAAAGCATGGTCGGCAACCTGAGCTATGGGGTGCAGAAGAGGGTGGAGGTCGCAAGGGCGCTGACCCTTGCGCCAAAACTTCTGCTGCTCGATGAACCCATGGCCGGGATGAATATCGAGGAGAAGGAGGATATCGTCCGCTTTATCCTCGATCTGAAAAAAGAGTGGGGGGTGACGGTGGTACTGGTGGAGCATGACCTGGGGGTGGTGATGGATATCTCGGATCAGATTTACGTCCTTGATTTCGGCGAGGTCATCGGCGCGGGAGATCCGCAACAGGTCGCCTCCGATCCAAAGGTGATTGAAGCCTATATCGGCGAAGAGTGATCGCATATGGAAAATCAAGACCATCTCCTGCAATATACCATTCCGCAACTCCTGCGCTGGCGGGTGCACAACACCGGGGACAAGGTGGCCCTGCGGGAAAAGGATTTCGGTTGCTGGAACAGCTATAGTTGGGATCAGTATTATGTCTTTGTCCGTATGGCCGGCCTTGGCCTGAAAAAGATCGGTTTTGAGAAAGAGGATAAGCTTGCGATCATCAGCGACAATATCCCGGAGACCCTCTATATGGCCATCGGAGCCCAGGCGGTGGGCGGAGTGTCCTCGGCTATTTACCAGACCAGCCTGCCGGAGGAAATCGGCGGGATTCTCGAATATCTCGGTGTAAGTATAGTCTTCTGCAGCGATCAGGAGCAGGTCGATAAGGTCGCCGAGGTACGGGGCAAGATTCCGGGGGTAAAGAAGGTCATCTATGAGGACCCCCGGGGGATGCGCAGTTATCAGACCGACCCCTGGTTTATGTCGATTGAAGAGCTGTACCGGCTGGGGGAGGAGGAACATCTGGAGAACCCGGAGTTGTTCGACAAGCTGGTAGAGGCAGGAAAACCCGATGATGTCTGCCATCTCTGCCTTACCTCCGGTACCACCGGTCTGCCCAAGGGCGCCATGCTGACCCATCGAAATTACATCAATATGGGGCTGCAGCTCACCCAGGTCGACCCCCTGGAAGATACCGACGAATATCTGTCGTTTCTGCCCTTTGCCTGGATCGGCGAGCAGATGAACTCCTTCGGTGTGGCCATGGCCAGCGGCATTGCCATTAATTTTCCGGAATCGGTTGAGACCAGCATGGACGATCTGAAGGAGATCGGCCCGCACTTCATGTTCGGGGCACCGCGGATATATGAAACCATCCGTTCGCAGATCTGGCTCAAGATCGATGAATCCTACTGGCTGAACCGTATCTTCTACCACTATTTCATGAAAATAGGCGAGGAAGCGGCGGAGTACCGCATGTCCGGCCGGCCAATGCCCGGAAGGCTCCGGTTGCTGGCCTGGCTCGGCAAACAGATTATTTTTCGGCCGCTGGTCAATCAGATCGGTTTTCTAAGGCTGCGCCGGGCCTATACCGGCGGGGCGGCTCTCGGCCCGGAACTCTTTACCTTTTACCAGGCCATCGGCGTCAACCTCAAGCAGATCTACGGCCAGACGGAGATTGTCGGGATCGCCTATATGCACCGGGACGGCGATGTCCGGCCCGATACGGTAGGCAAACCCCTGCCGGGAACCGAGTGCAGAATCTCCGAAGAAGGGGAAATTCTTTCCCGGTCCGATTCCGTCACCCCCGGGTATTACAAACTGCCGGAAAAATCCGCCGAATTGCTGGAGGGCGGCTGGCTCCATTCAGGTGACGCCGGGTATATCGACGAGCATGGCCATCTGGTGGTCATCGACCGTATTTCCGATGTCATGCACAACAGCAACGGCGAAATGTTCAGCCCGATGTTCCTTGAGAACCGGTTGAAATTCAGCCCGTACATCAAGGAGGCGGTGATCTTTGGCGACAAGAAGGACTATGTCGCGGCGCTGATCAATGTCGACCCGATCGTGGTCGGCAAATGGGCCGAGGATCGGGGCATTTCTTTCAGCACCTATATGGATCTGTCGTTCAGGCCGGAGGTGGCTGAGTTGATCGAAGGCGCGGTTCAGGAAATCAATAAGAACAGCGAGAAACCCCATTTCAAGATCAAACGCTTTGCCCTGCTTTATAAGCTTCTGGATATGGATGATGGAGAATTGACCAAGACCGGAAAAATCCGCCGTAAATTCGTTAGGGAAAAATACCATGACCTGTACGAATCCTTATATGACGAAAACATGAGCGAGAAAAGGGTTGAGGCCTTTTATCAGTATCAGGACGGCCAGACGACAACGGTTGATACGACCATTCGCTTTTACTCAATGGCGGAGGGCTGATGAGCTATTTCATGCAACTGGTAATCAGCGGGATCGTGGTTGGCTCGATCTACGCCTTGTCCGGACTCGGTTTTGTGCTGATTTATAAATCGAGCCGGGTGCTGAATATTGCCCACGGGCAGTTCATAGCCACCGGGGCCTTTATCACCTATGCCCTGACGGTCTGGGTGGGGATACCAATCTACATCTCCTTTCCAGTCAGCATGGTGCTGACCTTTTTTCTTGCCATGAGTGTCGAACGAGTCTTTTTGCGCCGGCTGATCGGCGAACCGATTATCTCGGTGATCATGGTCACTATCGGTCTCATGTCCATTCTCGATGGTCTGATCTACCTGACGCCTTTCGGCACGGAAAATTTTTCCTTCCCGCCTTTTCTGCCGACTACGCCGATTGCCGTCGGTGGGGTGTCCATCTCCTGGACCCAGCTGGTCGGGGTCGTCACTACTTTTTCGCTCATCGCAGGTTTTTCCTGGTTCTTTAAGAAATCGACGGTGGGGATTTCCATGCGGGCTGTGTCCGACGATCAGATGGCGGCAATGTCCATCGGCATCTCCGTCCCACGGGTCTTCGGGCTGGCCTGGGCCATGGCCGGACTCAGCGCCGCCGCCGCCGGGGCGGTTATCGGCAATATCACCGGCCTGAATTTCGATACCCTGCATGCCTTTGGCATTGTGGTTTTTCCGGTGGTTATTCTCGGCGGGCTGGATTCGATTCTGGGGGCGGTCGTCGCCGGAATCATCATGGGTCTCATTCAGCAGTTTGCCAGCGGGTATCTGGACGGCCACTGGGGGTTGAATGGGACGGGCGAGGTCATGCCCTATATTATCCTGCTGATCATCCTGCTCTTTAAACCCCATGGCCTTTTCGGCATTCATGAAATAGAACGGGTATAAATTATGTCATCAAACCGCTGGCTGGCAACAGGCAATTATTTTACCACCTACCGGGAAGAACAGAGGATCTTTTTTACCAGCCTCGACCGGACGGCGATGGGCTTATTTCTCTTCGGGCTCTTTATCTGGCCGCTGTTTATCGAGGTCGGCAACAAATATATGCTGATAATCGACAATATTCTGGTGGCGGTCATTGCCGTGATCGGCCTGAACCTGGTCACTGGTTTTGCCGGTCTCATCTCCATCGGCCATGCGGCCTTTGTCGGGATCGGCGCCTATACCGTTGCTTCCTTTGCCCGGGTTCTCGGGGACAATCATGTTCTTCTCACCCACGCATGGCCGCTGCTGATCCTTGTTGCCGGTTTTGTCGGGGCGGTGTTCGGTGCCATTGTCGGGCTGCCCGCCCTGCGTCTGAAACATCTCTATCTGGCCATCGCTACGCTCTCTTTCCAGATGATCTTTCAGTGGACGATAAAATTCATGAATTTTTTCAACCAGGGCCAGACCATCTCGGTCGGCCGGGCATTCTGGCTGACCGGTCAGGTGAGCCGCAAGGAACATTATCTCTTCTGGTATTATGCGATCCTGGTGATCATTGTTCTTCTCGGCTTTGCGGTCCGCAATCTGCTCAGAACCCGCTATGGCCGCTGTCTGATCGCCGTGCGCGATAATGACCGGGCCGCCGACGCCATGGGCATGCACCCGGGGCTTACCAAGGTCTATGCCTTCGGGCTGGCCGGTTTTCTTGCCGGGGTGGCGGGGGCGCTGCACGCCTATCTTTACCGAGGGGTAGGAGCCGAGTCCTTTACCCTGCACCATTCCATCAGCTATCTTGCCATGGCCATCGTCGGCGGCCTCGGAACCCTGCCCGGCTCTTTTATGGGGCCGCTGGCGATCAAGATGCTCGATATGCAGGTCGAACAGCTCTCGGAATGGGTGAGCAGCCACCTGAGTTTTGCAACCAATCTTGCCACGGCGCTGAAGCCGCTGAGCTTCGGCCTCGTTATCGTGCTTTTTCTGATGTTTGAACCCCGCGGGATTGCCAACTGGTGGCGTATTGCGCGGACATATGTGAAGCTCTGGCCATTCAGGTACTAACCTAGTGGCTGTCCATAAACGGCAATTTTGCCCTGACTCGTCGTTGCACTCAAAATTTAATCCTCGGAATATCAATTATATGCCTGCGGTTAAATTTATCGAGCGCCTCGATTCAGAACAAAATTGCTCGTTCCCGGACAGACACTAACCTAATTCCAAGGAGGAGAAATGAAAAAGGACAATTTGACCAAGTGGATGTTTCTGCTGGTGGCTGTTTTCATGGTGAGCCTTCCCGTCCAGGCGCTTGCCGGCCAGGTGTACAAACTCGGCCTGTCCCTGGCCATTACCGGCCCGACTTCCGATGCCGGTAATCCCTATGCCAAAGGTGTCGAAGACTATTTCAACCTGGTCAATGATACCAAGATGCTCGGCGATGATACGATTGACTGCACCATCCGCGACGACCAGTACAAGACCGATATCACCAAACAGAATTTCGAGGATTTCCTCGATCAGGGAATCGTTTTTTATCTGAACTATTCGACGGGCAGTACCCTTGCCCTGAAAAAGGATTTCGAGGAAGTGAAGATGCCGGTTATACCTGCTTCTTTCCATGCCGGTAATCTGGTCGATTCCCACTACATCTTTCTGCCCATTGCCTCCTATTCCGCTCAGGCAATAGGGCTTGCCGAGTATGTTGCCAAAAACAATACAATGGGAACGCCGAAGGTCGCTCTCTTTATCCATCCGTCTGCTTTTGGCCGCGGTCCTGTCGAGGACCTGCAGAAGGCAATTGCTGCCGGACTTAAGGTAGAAATCGTTGAGGTGGTCGAGCATGGCAAGGATCTGGATAATACCGCCATGTTAAAGCGTCTGGTCAGCAAAGGCGTGCAGTACGTCATCAGCCAGACCGTACAGTCCCCGGTTGCCACCATGTTAAAGGATGCCGACAGTCTCGGGCTGATGGCTCAATCTTTTGGCGAGGCGGGCAAACTGACCTTTCTCGGCTGTCATTATACCGGCGGCAACGACCTGGTTGCCCTGGCCGGCAGTTCGGCCGAGAATTTCTACTGGACGACTTCCTATATCGTCACCAGCGAACCGGGCCCGGGGGCGACTGCCCAGCTGGAATTGGCCAAGAGATACAATCGTGATGAAAAAGCCGCCAACTCCCATAACTATGCCAATGGTATGATGGTCGCCCAGGTAGTAACGGAAGTGATCAAGCGCACCAAGGCAAGCGGCAAGGCAGTCAACAAGGATACTCTCTACGAGGAACTCCAGAGGATGAACGGCGATAAGGCATTTTCGCCGGGTACGACGGTTGGACCGGTCACATATTCTCAAACCGACCATACCGGAGTTGACACCCTGCAGCTCTATGTTGTGAAAAAAGGTGCCTTCAAGTCCGCAGGCAAGCCGTTTATTCCCGAGTATACAGGGAAAATAAAATAGTGACTCCGTATCCGCGCCTTCTGCGCTAAAGCGATGTCCGCTCACGGTGCAGAAGGGCGGCGACTGTTGTCTGAATGCATGTAAAGACCGCACTATGAAAAAAATAAAGACCGACAAGCAGCTGGAAGTCAATAACATCGAAGTGGTCTATAACGATATTGTCCAGGTTTTGCGCGGTGTCAGCCTGAGTGTGCCCGAAGGGTCCATCGTGGCCCTGCTCGGCACCAACGGGGCCGGGAAGACGACGACTCTCAGGGCAATCAGTGGTCTGCTCAAGCCGGAAAACGGTTTTATTCGTGAAGGGTATATTAAATTCAAAGGTCAGGATATCACCAATATGCTTGGGACCCAGGTGGTAAAACTTGGTGCGGTGATGGTCCCTGAAGGACGCCGGGTGTTTAAACACCTGTCGGTGGATGAGAACATCCGGGTCGGTTCCGTAACCAGGCGGGACACCACGCAACAGATTCGTAATGATCATAAATTGATGTACGAGCATTTCCCGCGGCTTGCCCATATTACCCACCGCATGGCCGGCTATTGTTCCGGCGGCGAACAGCAGATGATCGCCATTGCCAGAGCCCTGATGGCCGCACCGGAGATGCTCATGCTCGATGAACCGTCCCTGGGACTCGCGCCTCTTCTGGTCAAGGAGATCTTTGAAAATATTCAATTGATCAATCGGGAGTTGAATACCACTATTCTGGTGGTGGAGCAAAATGCTAAGATTGCCCTGGCTATCGCCGATTATGCTTATATTATGGAATCCGGGAAGATTGTTCTCGAGGGACCTGCCAAAGAACTTCAGGAAAACCCGGATGTCAAGGAATTCTACATGGGTATCACCCGCGGCGGCGGCAGAAAATCCTTCAAGGAAGTCAAATCGTACAAACGGCGCAAGCGCTGGATGTAAAGCGGTTGGCTTTCCTTGGTCATATCAGCCAAGAGGTCGGTGAGACGAGGAGGGGAGTGATGATATATCTGGTGGGATATAACGGCTCGGCAGAGGCAAAGGCCGCTCTCGCCCTGGCGAGGAGCTACGCGGCAGCTCTTGGGGCCAGGGTACTGGTGACAACCTCGATGGGTGGCGGCCGGGGCGAGAAACCGGACCAAATCGAAAAGGCGACCGAGGACCTGCAATTTGCCGAACAATTTCTGCAGGAAAAAGGTGTAGCCTGCGAGACTTTCCAACTGGCCCGTGGCGTGTCACCCGGTGAGGATCTGGTCAGTTTTGCCGAAGAAAATGAAGTCGATCAGATATTTATCGGCATCGAAAAAGTCTCGCGAACCCAGAAAATCATTGTCGGATCCAATGCGCAGTATATAATCCTCAAGGCACCCTGTCCGGTTGTTACCGTGAGACATTATCCAAAATGACACAGGTTGTTATTTGCGATAATTAATACAATTCCAGCCTGTAAAAAGAATAGAGGCCAACTGTTACATTGTGGCTACCTCAACAAGATTCGGGAGAATTCCATGGGACTTTATGACTTTACTTTCTATGATCTGATCAATAGGAATGCAGTCGCCTACGGCAGTCGTCTCTGCTGGCAGGAGATCGACGATGGCCGGGAATTGACCTTCGTTGACTATAAGGAGCAGGTTGATCGCCTGGCCGCCGGCCTATCCCGCGCCGGGATCATAAAAGGCGACCGGATCGGCGTGCTGGGGAAAAACAGCCTCGAATTTTTCCTTCTCTATGGGGCCGCCGCATGTTTGGGTGCCATAGTGCTGCCCATCAACTGGCGGCTTTCTGCGGATGAGGTCTGTTATAACCTTAACGATTGTCAGGCGAAAATCGTCTTTGCCGATGCAGAATTTCAAAATATTCCTGACGGTAACCGGGACAAGTTGCCTTCAGTTACCGCCAGTTACAATCTGAAAGCTGATCTCGGCAATGGCCTGAAATTTGCCGCACTGCTGGAGGCGGGCGAGCCTCTTCCGTCGACAGAGGTGGCGAGCACGGATGGTTTCGTTATCATCCATACCGCCGCCGTGGCCGGACGCCCCCGGGGGGCTATGCTCAGCCATGCCAATATCCTCTCTGCCGATCTGCTTTTCAACTGTACCATGGATTTTTCCCCGCAGGACGTCAACCTCAATCTCTTGCCGCTCTTCCATGTCGCCGGGCTGTTTATGGCGACGAGCACCTTCCATGCCGGGGGAATGAGCCTGAATATCAGCAAATTTGAAGCGAAAGAGGCGGCCAGGTTGATAGAGGAAAAAGGAGCCACACTCTTTTTTGATTTTCCGCCTATTCTCGATTCCATCGTCAAGGCGGCTGTGGAAGAAAAGAACAGCCTCACCTCACTTCGCGCGGTGATTGGTCTTGGCACAAAAGAGGTGATCGAACAGTTCCAGGAGGTGAGCGGAGGCAGCTATTACGCCATGTACGGCCAGACCGAGACCTCCTGTCTTGCCACCATCGGTAAATATGACGATCGCCCGGGTTCCGCCGGCAAGGTGATCCTGCTGGGAGATGTACGGCTGGTCGACGATCATGATCAACCGGTCGGGGTCGGAGAAGTAGGGGAGATCACCGTCAAGGGGCCGATGGTCTTCAAGGGATACTGGGGACTGCCTGAGGATAACGCTTATACCTTCCGGGAGGGCTGGCATCATACCGGCGATCTGGGACGCTTTGACGGGGATGGTTTTTTATTCTATGCCGGACGAAAAGCCGAGAAGGAATTGATCAAACCGGGCGGGGAGAATGTCTATCCTGCCGAGGTGGAGACGGTCATCCTCCAGCATCCGGCAGTGGCGAAAACGGTGGTCATCGGGGTCCCAGATCCGAAATGGAAGGAAGGGATCAAGGCGGTCTGCCAGCTCCATGACGGTGAAACGCTGACCGCGGCTGAGCTGATCAGTTTTGTCGGGGAGCGGATTGCCCGGTTTAAAAAACCGCAATACGTCGAATTCGTCGCCGACCTGCCCTTGCAAAAAGATGGTTCGCTCGACAGGGGCGCGGTGAAATCACTCTACGGGCATCCATAAGCAATAAAAAGTCAGAGTAAATAGAGCTTCCTGTCGGAATACATTTACTCTGACTCCCCCCCAAAGAAAAGGAAATATCAATCGGCGGTATCCCTGAATAATTCCCGGCCGATCAGCATTCGGCGGATCTCGCTGGTCCCTGCGCCTATTTCATACAGCTTGGCATCACGCAGCAGCCGGCCGGTTGGAAATTCATTGATATACCCGTTGCCGCCCAGGCACTGGATGGCCTCAAGGGCCAGCCGGGTCGCCCGCTCGGCGGCATAGAGGATAACGGCGGCGGCATCTTTGCGGATGTTACTGCCGGTATCCGCTGCTTTGGCCACGGTGTAGACATAGGATCTGCAGGCGTTCCAGCTGGCGTACATGTCGGCAATTTTACCCTGCATCAGCTCGAATTCGCCGATGGGCCGGCCGAATTGCTGCCGCTCATGGATATAGGGCAGGACCACATCCATGCAGGCGGTCATGATGCCCAGCGGACCGCCGGCCAGCACCAGCCGCTCGTAGTCGAGACCGCTCATCAGTACCTCGACCCCACGGTCCAGCTTGCCAAGGATATTTGCCGCCGGGACGGCACAGTCGGTAAACACCAGCTCGCAGGTGGGTGAGCCGCGCATGCCGAGTTTATCGAGTTTGGGGCTGGTGGAAAATCCGTCCATGGTCTTTTCCACCAGAAAGGCAGTAATGCCCTGGTGTAATTTCTCCGGGGACGTCTTGGCATAGACCACCAGGACATCGGCATTGGGGCCGTTGGTGATCCACATCTTCGTCCCGTTGAGGATGTAGCTGTCCCCCTGGGGCACGGCCCTCAGGCGCATCCCGACGACATCGGAACCTGCGCCTGCCTCGCTCATGGCCAGGGCGCCGATATGCTCGCCGGAAATAAGTTTTGGTAAATAGCGCTGTTTCTGCTCATCTGTCCCGTTGCGATTGATCTGGTTGACACAGAGGTTGGAATGAGCTCCATAGGCCAGGCCGACCGAGGCGGATCCCCGGCTGATCTCCTCCATGGCAATGACATGCTCGAGATAGCCCATGTCCGCGCCGCCATATTGTTCCGGAACGGTAATGCCCAAAAGCCCCAGTGCGCCCATCTTGGCCCACAGCTCGGTCGGAAACTGGTCGTTACGGTCGATCTCGGCAGCATACGGGGCGATTTCCGTACCGACGAAGCCCTGCACCGACTCGCGCAGCAGGTTGGCGGTATCTCCCAGGCCAAAATTCAGTTGAGGAAATGTCTTCATGATCTCACCCGATTCTCAGAAGTTCAACTCCTTGATATTAGCAAAATAATCCAGTGCCTCAGGATTTTTCAGGGCGTCCTTGTTTTTCACTTCCCGGCCATGGATCATTTTCTGTACGGCAAGCTCGACCTTTTTCATGTTGAGGGTATAAGGAATATCCGGCACGGTGAGGATCTTGGCCGGCACATGCCGGGGCGAGGCCTGCGCGCGGATACCTGTTCTGATCCGCTGCTGCAGTTCCTCGGTTAATTGCTCACCGCTTCTCATCTTGACAAAGAGAACAACCCGGGTGTCGTTTTGCCACTGCTGCCCGACAACGACGCTGTCTTCAATTTCCTCCAGTTGCTCGATGATCCTGTAGATTTCCGCCGTCCCGATCCTGACCCCGCCCGGATTGAGGGTGGCATCGGACCTGCCGTAGATGATCAGGCCACCCCGTTCGGTCACCTCAATAAAGTCGCCATGGGTCCAGACCCCGGGGAAGCGGTCAAAATAGGCGGCATGATATTTTGCCCCGTCCGGATCATCCCAGAAATAGATGGGCATGGACGGGAAGGGGGCGGTGCAGACCAGCTCACCCTGCCGGCCAATCACCGGGGAACCGGATTCATCGTATGCAAAGACCTTCATGGCCAGGCCCCGGCACTGGAGTTCGCCCTCGTAGACGGGGCCCATGGGGTTGCCGAGGGCAAAGCAGCCGTTCAGGTCGGAGCCGCCGGAGATTGATGCCAGTTGCAGATCCTCTTTTACCTCGCTGTAGATGAAGTGAAAATCTTCTTTTGAGAGCGGCGAACCGGTGGAGAGAAGCGCCTGCAGCGGGCTTAGGTCAAATTGTTTGCCCGGCTGCACCCCGGCGTTTTTCAGGGCGGCGATATAACCGGCACTGGTGCCGAAAACAGTGATTTTCTCCTCCTCGGCCATTCGCCACAGGGCATCTGGAGCAGGATGGAAGGGATTGCCGTCGTACAGCACTAAAGTGGCTCCAACGGCGAGCGAAGCAGTTAACCAGTTCCACATCATCCAGCCGCAGGTGGTGAAGTAGAAGATGGTGTCCTCCCGTTTCAGGTTGGTGTGCAGCAGCAGCTCCTTCAACTGGTGGAGCAGTACCCCGCCGGCGCTCTGGACCATGCATTTTGGCAGGCCGGTGGTGCCGGACGAGTACATGATATAAAGGGGATGTTCAAAGGGGAGCTGGGCAAAATCGATCTCTGCGGCATCTTCTGCGCAGAAATCATCGTAGAGGCAGGCCCCCGGCAGGCTACTAAGATCGGGGGAAGGCCCGGTATAAGGCACCACGACGATTTTTTCGATGGACGGTAGTTGTTTTATAATCTCGGCAATCTTTGCCAGACTGTCCAGGATCTTGCCTTTGAAAAAGTACCCGTCGGCGGTGAAGAGGACTTTCGGTTTGGTCTGGCCGAACCTGTCGAGTACCCCTTTGCTTCCAAAATCCGGGGAGCAGGAGGACCAGGTGGCGCCGAGGCTGGTTGCCGCCAACATGGCGATGATCGATTCCGGCATATTCGGCATGAAGCCGACCACCCGGTCCCCGGCGACGATGCCTGATCGGCGCAGAGCGGCGGCAACCTTGGCCACGGCTGAAGAGAGTTCCCTGTAGCTGAGGCTCCGGCGGATTTTGTCTTCCCCGCGGAAGATCAGGGCCGTCCGGTCATCCCGGTAGCGCAGCAGGTTCTCGGCAAAATTCAAACTGCAGCCGTCAAACCAGTGTGCCCCGGGCATTTTGTCCGGATCGTCAATCACCTGCCGGTACTCTTTGGAGGCGATTATCCCGGCAAAACGCCACATCTCAGCCCAGAAGGCACCAATATTTTCTACTGACCACTGGTACAGCGCGTCATAGTCGGTAAACGCCGTCCCCTGGCTTTTATTGACGTCCTGCATGAACCGGTACATATTGGTAGCCTCGATGCGCTGTCTTGACGGCTTCCAAAGTGGTTGTAGCATGGTTTCCTCCTTCATTTTACTTCCGCCGGCCTCAGGACTCATCAGAAGCTGAAGCCCTCCGGCAGTTGATCTGCTCCGGTCCCTTCCGGTACCCACGACAGGTCAAGAATAGTGAAGGTCGGACCGCTGGTTTTAAAGATCGGCACGACCCTCATACCGAACTTCGGCTCACCAAGGCTGAGGTAACTCATCAGGATTGTCGCCACCCCATCAAACTCAATATTGATGAATTTGATCGGTTTATCAAGGAGATTAAAGGCGCCGGACCGCTCACAGACCATAAAGGTATGGATACGGGCACTGTTTTTGGCAACATCCGTTATATCGATAACACTGTTTTTGCCGAGACAATCCGGGCAATGGATGCGAAAAGGGAGGTAGATGGTCCCTTTGGAGCCACAAGCCGAAGAGTCGCAGCGGCTGGCCATCAGCTTCCCCTGGCTGAGCGATTCGAAGAATATCGCCTCCCCCCCATAGGAATGGATAAAGGTCATATCCCTCGGGTTGGTGACGCCAAGAAGCTTCCAGTTGTCGTCACCATTGCGTATCGGGGTGTTGGGGGTCAGATGATGAAAAGCGCCTTTCAGTTTATATTTATTGTCTTTGACAAATACCTGTCCGAACATGCTCATTGTCTCTCTCCTTTAGTTGCTTTTATTCAGCAGATGATCTGGGTCCATGAGAATAGTGGAGGTGACATGGGAGCCGACGCCGGCATGGCTGATGGCCATCCCTCTTTTTGCGCCCTGTACCTGCAGATTGGTCCAGTCGCTGGGCTTTTCCCTACCGAATTTCTGCCAGAGTTTTTCGTCGCCGTGGAGTTCTTCCCACCTGTTCCAGATATGGCTGGCTATTTCAAAGGTCTGCATAATGCCGGTTGCGCCGACCGAATGCATACAGCCGATCAGGCCGCCGGACAGATTGGAGGGCAGTTTGCCGGGCTGACCGGTGTGTGGATTGGTATGGTAGCAGTCGCCGGATTCGACATAGTCGCGACCGTAGCCGTAGGGACGAATACCGATATCCTCGTAGGTCTGGACATCGCTGATGGTGAAGGCGTCATGCAGTTCGACCACATCGAGGTCACTGGTCGGGTCGGTGATCCCGGCCATGCCGTAGCCGTAATAGGCGGCGATTCTTGCGGCGAGAAAACCGGTAAAGCCGGGATAACGGTCACCTCCCGGGAAACGCTCACCCAGATCCCGGTATTGATCGGCAGTCTCATTGGGCAGCAAGGGAATGGCCATATCCAGCCTGTCGGCCGGGCGCAGGGTATGGGAACCGGCAGCGACAAAGGTTCTTAAGGGTTTGTTCTTTGAGTTTTTCGTCAGCTGCCCGGCGGTATCCTCGTCGCAGAGAATGACGCAGGCCGCGCCGACGCTCATCAGGCAACAGTCGAGGGCGCGGAGCGGATAGGCGACTATCGGTGATTTCAGTACATCTTCAACGGTGATTTTCATCGGCGACTGGGCAAAGGGATTGAACCGGGCGTAGCCGTGGTGTTTCACGGCGATTTCGGCCAGGGTTCTCCTGAAGGAGTCTTCCGATTTACCGAAGATCTGCCAGTAGCGCTGGGCCATGACCGCATAGTACCCGGTATAGATATGACCCAGCGGTGATTCCCAGTCCTTGTCCGCGGCGCAGGAAATGAGAAAATTTCCCTCATCGGTGGGTACTTCGTCCATCCGTTCCCAGCCCATGGCCAGAACACAATCCGAATAGCCGGAGGCCACGGCTTTCATCGCTTCCCAGATGGTCGAGCCTCCGGTGGCCCCGCCGGTCTTCACCCCGACATTGCCAAGTGGGTCCAGGCCGAGCCGGTCGTGGATCACCGATTCTCCCAGGAGCTGGTCGCCGAAATGGTCGCCGAAATGGCCGTAGTAGCAGCTATGGATAGAGCGCTTCAATTCGGCCGGGGAGAGGTTGAGCAGCTCTGCGGCCATGGTGAAGGCTTCGATGCACAGTTCTTCGGTGCGTTTGTCCGGAAAGGCACGGTCAAACTTGGATTGTCCTACCGTTACCAGGTAAACCGGTCGCTGCAATTTGGGAATTTTCAACTGTTGCTTGCTGAACGTGATCATACCTCAGTCTCCATGTTGGTTATGATTCTGTGTCGTGGGGCATGGTCTTTCTCCCCCCGTCCCCGGAACGCCTTGAGGTCCTGCTTCAGCCTGTATCCCAATGATAATGGGGATTGGTCAGCGCTAAAGCGTTCCGACCCATAATACAAAACTGATACTGGTGCTCTTGTTGGTAATCTTCTGGCTGGCGGGGTTGGACCAGTAATGCACGGAATCCCCTTCCACCAGTGAATACGTTTCATTGCTGTGGAGAAGCTCGACCGATCCCTTCAGGACGCAGAGAAGTTCCTGGCCGTTTTTGATGTTTTTTCGAACTGGAATCGATTTTCCAGGTTCGATCGCCAGGATGGACGAGTCGATGATATTCCTGTTTTCTGGTGGAAAGAAACGTCTGGTGACAAAGCCTGTATGGGACAGCTCGATATCATCCCATTCCGTCTTTCTGATTAGGATGATCTTTTCCTGCTTGCCGGCCTGGGTGAGGAGATTGCCGGCATCTATGCCGATGGCGTTGCAGATCCGGACAAGGGTGTCTACTGAAGGAGAATTGACATCATTTTCCACCTGGCTGAGAAAGCCCTCGGAGATAGACGCCTTTTCAGCGACGACCTTCAGGGTCAGTTTTTTCTCTTTGCGGGCCTTCCTGATCAGGGTGCCGATATTCATGAAACCTCCACGCAGTATAGGTGGGGAGAGGAGAAGAACTACTCTTTTGAATTATCTTAATATTTTATATTAGTTAATGTTTACTTATACAAACAATTAACTCATTGTCAAGAAAAAAGTAAAGACACGAGTGGGAATTTCTACGATTATTCAAAAGGATACTCGGCTGCAGACAATTCCTCAATATAGGTGAAATCAACGTGGTGCTTGCCGCCATAGTGATCTTGGGGCAGCACGCCTCTCAAAAGGGTGGGAGTAAAAGTTGTATTAAATTGAACCGTAATAATTCAGCGAATTGCCGCTAGAGACTGCCGGAACTCTTGATCTCCAGATAGCTGTTGACCAGGGCAGGGGGAAGGTGTTCGGCGGTGACGTCCAGGGTATAAATGCCGTGGTGCCGTAACTGTTTGAGGAGCGCCTCGCGTTCGCCGAGATAGTGCTGCAGGGCCTGGTAGCGCAGGGCCCCGTTAAAGCCGGCAACAGGTGTCTGCATGGTTTCGTCGAGTATCTTTTCACGAAGATCGGCGACCACCAGCAGATGCCGTCTGCGCAGCTGTCTCGCCATCTGCAGCAGGTCGTCATGGTCTTCAGCCCGGCTGCCGGTAACGATGACCATCAGCGATCGCCGTGTTTGCAGGGCGAGCAGGTCACGGGCCGTCCGCAGATAATCGGAAGCGGCGGTTGAGGATTTCAGATCGTACATGGCCAGCAGCAAGGTTCGGACGGAATTCTCGGTTTTCTGCGGTGGAACCCATTTCTGAGTGCCTCCAAAAGAGTAGAAGCCGACGGAGTCGCCCTGCCGGGCGGCAACATGGGCGAGGAGCAGAATGGAACTCAGTGCCTGGTCGAGGTGGCTCCTGCCTGATTCTGCGTGGTGCATACGCCTGCCGCAGTCGAGGACAAAGATGATCTGCTGGTCTCTTTCATCCTGGTATTCCTTGGAGATGAGCCTGCGATACCGTGAGGTTGCTTTCCAGTCGATTTTTTGTAGCGAATCTCCCTGCCGGTATTCCCTCAATTGATGAAATTCGTTGCCCTCGCCCCGTCGGGTCAGTCTCTTGATACCCATCAGGCTCAGGTTATGATGGGTGGCGAGCAGCGCGTAATGTCGTATCTTCCTGAAATTCGGAAAAACCTTTGTTTCGCTGATGCAGGGGAGAAATGATTTTTTCTGCCAGAGCCGCAGCGGGCTGTCGATGAAAACATCGAGGCCGGGGAAGTTGAATTGCCCACGGCGGGTCGGATAGACCTCGTAGCTGACACAGGCTTTCCCGTTCGGCGGCAGGATAACGCTGCACGGCTGGTGGCGAATCCTAATGTCGGCATCGCAATGGTCGTGCAGCTGCAGGCTAAGGGAATGACCGCCTTCATTGACGATATTGAGCGAAATCCTGCTCCAGGCGGAAACCGGCAGGTTGTGATGGACCGTACGTTCGACGGACAGGAGGGGACGGCGCAGGCTGGAGAAGCTGTCCAGCAGGGCACAGCCGACTGCCAACCCTGTCAGCATCCGCCAGAAAAATGCGGTCTCCGGCAGGTAGGATGCCATACAGCCGACAGCACCAAGACCAAGCCAGAGGGCGATATGCGGTTTGGACGGAAAGATCATTGCCGGTTCAGGTTCTCGGTGCCTTCACACTGCTCAGCAATTCCGTCAGCACCAGGTCCGGAGTATATCCTTCGATTTCCAGATCGGCGGAGAGTTTGAGGCGGTGGCGCAGCACGGGCAGCGCAACAGTTTTAACATCATCCGGGGTGACAAACTCCCTTTCTTCGAGCATGGCATTGCCACGGGCTGCGCGGAGCAGATTGATAGCGCCCCGCGGGCCGGCACCGAAGTCGATGCCGTTCCAGTCTCTGGTGGTGCGGATGATGCGCACGATATAGTCGATGATCTGTTCGTCGACGGTCATATCAGCGAGCAGTTGCTGCAGGGTAAGCACATTGCCTGGCGTCAGCACCTGGGCTACCGTCTCACTGTCGAGTGCGTCACCGATGGAGCTATGGGTTACTGCACGGACTATTTTCTGCTCGTTGTCACTCGTCGGATAGCCGATGAAGATCTTGAACATGAACCTGTCGGTCTGGGCCTGGGGCAGGGGATAGGTGCCCTCGTGTTCTATGGGGTTCTGGGTGGCCATAACCAGAAAAGGCCGGGCTAGGGCGAGCGATTTTCCCTCGATAGTCACCTGCTGCTCCTGCATCGCTTCCAGCAGAGCGGCCTGGGTCTTGGCCGGAGCCCTGTTGATCTCGTCGGCCAGCAGGAAATGACAGAAGATCGGACCCCGTCGTATTTTAAACTGGCTGTCCCTCATGTCGAACATGCCGTGACCGGTGATGTCGTTCGGCATCAGATCCGGGGTGAACTGGATCCGGTTGAAGCCGGAACCGGCGGCCCTGGCCATGGTTCTGGCCAACAGGGTCTTGCCCAGTCCGGGAACGCCCTCGATCAGGATGTGGCCGCCTCCGAGCATGCCGATGACCATCTCCCTGACCACCCCGTCCTGGCCGATGACACATTTTCTAATTTCCTGTTCAAGGGCTCTTGCCTTTTCTATTCCTTCCGCGAAGGTCAATGTGCTCATGGTTGTGCTATCTGTCATGTCGAGTCGATTCTCCTCCCTGCAGGAGCAGTCTTATGTGCTGCATTGCCCTGCTTGTTCGTATGAGGTCCTGTTCGCTGTGTATCTTCAGCGTCATCGCCGCTTCAAGTTCTTCTCTCGTTATACCGGTCTTTGTTGCCAGGGTAGCCAGATCCATCTCGCCAATGTCCTGTGCTGATTTGCTGCCGAGTTTTCTTCTTGCCCATGTAAAGAGCAGTGATCTGCGGTTGTCTTCGATCAGGGCTGCCGCAGAATCCAGCCGCCAGTTGTATTGGCCGGAACCGTCGATGTGAGCGAGCAAATTGCGTTGTATCTCCGGATTCGGGTGAAGGAGTGTCCCGCTCTGGCGCTGCATTCTCCAGATTGCCAGAATGAGCACGACGATCAGACAGATCCATAAGGGGGGCGCCAGGTTCCAGAGGATGACGGGCAGCGGCCTGGCGTCGGCGGCATAGAGCAGCCAGATGTGTGAACGGTCACGAAGCAGCCAGGATAACAGGAAGGCATGGTCGTAATCTCCTATCGACCTGTTGGAAAAATTGGCCATATCGCTGAGAACCGTTATTCTGCCGGCGCCAACCGGATATTCAAGAAGCCAATCGGCATCTTCTTCGACAAAGGTTTCCCTGGGTGACTGTTCTTCGTACGAATCATCCTCTGTATCATCTTCATAGATCAGCTGGTGATCGCCTTTTATGCTGAAATTTGCCTTGCCGCCACTATCTACGAGCAGGTTGATGTCCTCGTTGTATCGCAGTTGTATTGAAAACGTGTCGAGTTGAGCCATAATGATCGAATCGGATGGCTCCGGGGTGAGGATCTCTTCTTCCCCGCCGGTCTTGTCGGGGCTTGCAGTCTCTTTCTTATCCTCGTCGGGACAGCCGCAATCATTGTCCCCACCGTTTGGCTTTCGCTGTACTCCGAGTCGGGAGAACAGATCGTTCCGGTTGGCGTTGTCCTTCGTCAAGGGGCCGGGAGTGAGCAGCAGATGGCCTCCCGACTCCACCCAGGCCATGAGCCTGTCGTTGGTTGCGGTACTTAGTCCTCTCGGCAAATGTCTGATAACGATCGAATCCTCCGGCGACGGCAAAACTTTGAGGAAATCAATACCCTTGCGGCTGACTGCGTTCATTCCCATCGCCTGCAGGTACCTCTCGGCTGCCAGCATCGGATTGCCGAGAGCAGCGGGGGAGATTCCGCGGTACACTTCATAGGGTTTTCTTTCGAAGTTGTGCAGAAACCAGAAAACACCCAGTGTAAAAGTGATCAGCACAACAGCGAGAACCAGCACTTTGGCTGAGGCTGCCCGGCGTAGCAAGGCATGAAGGGTCACGGTTTTTCTCCAAACAGGTCCTGCCACTGGGAGACGATTTCTCTGCAGGCCTCGACATCCGGGCTGCGATGCCCGTAGGCAATGTATATCCATAATCCTGTCAGCCGGTCGAAGAAGGAAGCCTCTGGAACCGGGCGATGTCTTCGCACCTCGCCGGAGCACTCTTTCTCGGTGGAAGACGGGCGAATTTCGAGATGGCCGCGATGAATAAGTCCGGACAAGGTTCCCCGGTAAAGCAGGCTGATCGCTTCTCGTGTCCTGCCTTCGTCGAGCAACAGAAAACAGGTTTGGCCAATATTATCAGGCAGGCTCTCCGGACGCAGATCCATACCGAACATTACCTGCGGCGACTGCAGCCTGCCGGTTGATGAGAATGCATTACCGGAAATCCATTTACGCAACCGCGCAGATTTGAACAGCAGAAAGGCGAGGAGTATTCCCACACCGCACCAGAGAATAAATTCACCATACTTGGCTAGATAGGGAATGATTTTTTTCATCAATTCTGCCAGATAGGTAAAGAGCTGTTTCCAGATCTCACCCCATGGAGATGCCGGCCTGGTATCCTCCTTCTTTTTGGGAACCCAGTGATACCGTGTTTCTTTCTCGCCGAAGTCCTTCTGGGCGAGAACCTCAACGATTGTCGATTTAACGCTTTGCGGGTCAGGGGCGGCGGCTCTGCCCGTTGCCGCAAGGCCGGTGACGACAAAGGTGCAGAGCATGACAATCACGGCACCCTTGCGGGCAAGACTGCGTTTTTGATGTTCGAGCCGTTGCCGCAGCCGTTTGAAACCGATTTCAATATCCCAGGCTTCCAGTTCCACCCGCCCGGAGATATACATCATGAAACCTGAGCAGATATAGAGAGGGGCCAGGATCGAGCAGCAGGCCACATAGCTGAACACCAGCAGCCATTTGTCCGGGGTAAAGACAAAATCACCGAAATTGATCCAACGCAGTTTTTCTGGAATAAACCAGAAAATAACGCTCAAAAGAGATAGGGTCAGGACAACCTCCATGAAGAAGCCGCAGACCGTCAGCAGAATGGCGGCAGAGGAGCCGTCGCGCAGGAGAGCAAGACGCTCTTTTTTCCTTGACCCGCCAAGTCTCTCCAATTGCAGAACCGGTAAGGAAAATGAACGATACAGGCTGAACCTGGAGAAAAATACCCCTCGAAAATCCTTTACGGTAAGGGCACTTCTCACTTCACCGATGGCTCCGGTAAGCGGTTTCTCGCTGCCAAACAGGGCCTGCCCGACCCAGTTGAGCAGTGGCGGTTCATACAAGGGTTTGAAGAACCAGAACAGGAAAAGACTCCATTTGGCAGCTGATCCCGGAAGTAGAAAACCACAGCCGACTATGAGAGCAAGAGCCGGGAAGGAGGTCATCAGCCAGAGCGGCCATAACTTGAAAAACCAGCGTCTCGCCAGGGCAAAGCCGATATCGATCGCCTCCCAGGGGGTTCGGGGGCGGATATGTACGGTTACGGAATCAAGGTTCATTTCTTTTTCGACCCATCAAGAGAAGATAGAGGGCGACCAGTGTCCAGTTGATCCCGGCAACGGTGAATTTTACTGCCGGCGGCAGGCTTGCTGAAGACCAGAATGCTTCAATGAAAGCGGCGCAGACCAGCATCAGGGCTGCACCCATGACCAGCCTCAGGGCAGCCGGCGCCCTCTGCCGTAGAGAATCGAGGCGGCTGTACGGACCGGGGCGAAGGATGCCGAAACCGATGAGCAGACCTGCAGCCCCGCTGATCACGATTGCCGTCAGTTCAAAGGCACCGTGACCGAGAACAAACTGCCAGAAAGTGAAGCTGTAAGGGGCATGGGAGAGATGACCGGCCACCCCGCCGATCATCAGGCCATTGAACAGCAGGAGAAATACGGCCCCGGCGCCGAAAACTATACCGCCGGCAAAGGTCCTGAAGCCAATGGAGATATTGTTGAGAATATAGAAACCGAACATCGAGAAGTTGCTTTCCGAGCTGCGTTTGGGAGACCTGCCCACCATGCTGTTTTTCGGATGATACATGGTTTCCATACTGGCGACCTCACCTTCCCCCATCAGGGAATAGATGAGAATGGGATCAAGATAGGTGGCAGTACCGACAGCGACGGCGGGACCGTAAAAGAGCAGAAACGCCAGCCAGAAGGCCAGCCCGTTCCGCCGTACGGTTTGGGGAAAATCCCGGATCAGGAAATGGATCGTTTTCCAGAGCAGACCAACTTTTTTCCGGTACAGTTGTCGATGACCGCGCAGCACCAGGCCGTGCAGACTATCTACCAGGGCGGGGCTGTAGTGGCGAGCCTGGGCCAGGCCGTATTGATTGCAGATCTGCCGGTAAGATTGCGGGAACTCGGACAGTAAAAGTTCGGATTTACCGGTATCGGTGTCTTTTTTCTCGAGTACCTCAAGCAGGCGCTGGAACTTGTCCCACCGCTCTTTGTAGCTCTGTTCAAATTGACTTTGATTCATTGGTTTCCCTTGCCCTTCAGGAACCAGTTTCCGTATGCCAGCAGTAGGTTCTCCGGAGACTTTCTGCCGCACAGAGGGGTCAAAAGGACGGCAAGTTCCCGGCGCCGGTCATCGGAAAGCTCAGTTGCCCGTTCGCAGAAGTCGAGAATCAGCCGCTGTTCGGCAAGGGTCAACGGTACCGGTGCAGGTCGGGGCGGATATTCAGGAATGGCAATCACCTTCGTTTCATCCCTGAAATAGACAACAACCGTACCTGCTGCGAGGTCACCCAGCCTTTTGAAGCGTGTGTTGAGAAGCATGGTGAAACAGCCGACCATATAGAAAAGCGGCAGCAGATCAATGCAGCGGAGGAGGTTTCTGAGCAGTGATGAGGACCATGATACCGGCGTGCCGTCGTCCTGAACCACCTGCAGTCCCATGGCCTTCTTGCCCGGGGTCATGCCGCTTTTTATCTCAAACAGTACCGGATAGAACCATTCGATGGCAAAAAGTCCGATTGCGATGATGCCGCTGCCGACCCCACCAAGCCATGACAGGAAGATGGCCAGAAGTATATAGCAGACTGTTCGAATACCAAAATCGATCAGCCAGGCCATGCCCCTGACGAAGGGGCCGGCCAAAAGCAGGCTCAGTTCCACCCCTTCGGGAGTTTGATACCGGGCTATGGTGTCGAGTCTTGCGGTCAAAAGAATGTAACCGATGATAAAATTGACAAAAAACGCATTCTCAGGCGGCTTGGTAATAGATGTCTTTGAAGCTGGTGAAAACGGTTAGACCGCCAATGATAGCTCCGGCCAGCCACATAGGTATCATGAATACCATAGGCAAGAAAGAGATCAGAAAAGACTTGCCGCTGGAAAAAAAGAATGCCAGCAACCCGCTTATTACGCCGATTGCAATCATAATGACAACCATCAGGAGCAGACCTGCCAGACCGTAAACCAGGAAGGCGAGCCAATTTTTTAAGCAGGCCCGAAAGCTCATTTTGTAAGCCTCCCAGGCGGTCTGGTCGGCGAGCGCAACCAGAGGAGTGGCAAACCACACCGCCATGATTACCGGGATGGAGAGCGCGAGCATTACCAGCATCATGATGGGGAACGTCGCCATATTTTTCTGCATCATTGCATTGACGGCTTCGGGATTTTGCAGTCCGCCTCCCATAAAAGTGAAAATGCCAGTACCGACAAACAGTGCCATGATCATCCCGAAAACAAAAAAGAACCCCAGATAAATCAATCCGACCAGAAGAAGCTGATTTCTGTTATGGCGAAATCCCTCAAAAAGCAATTTTATCCGGATGGCATTCCCCTGATCCTGATGCCTGGCAGCAAGCATTAGGCCGCCGGCAAGGACCATCGCTAGAGGAGTATTCAGGAGTGGGCCTATTATCGGCAGTAAAGTCAATGGCAAAACGATAATAATGCCGATAAACGCCATTGCCAGCCATTTCCATGGTTGATTGATAAACATTACGATCGCCGATTTGATCCAGCGAAAGCCCATGGTGGCCGAGACTTTTCTCGGCTGGTCAAGCCACACCCCGGTTTTATGCTTGTTGGTTTTCAGATTCGCCCTGGGTGCTGCGTAGGGATTTTCCGGTGATATGTCACCCGCCGTTGACGGCGATGGCTTTGGAGTCGGCGAAGACTTTTTCTCCTCCTGTCTCAATGGTTCGGCGGCACTCTTTTGCGGCGCCGGCTGCGCGGCTTGTTTTGGTGACTCCGCTTGGCCTGGCTCAATTATGCGTATCTGCAAGCCGGTTTTCTGAAAATGGTCACGAAATTTTTCGGCATTTTCCCGGTCCAGCCCTTTTTTCAACATCACCTGTTTTTCACTTGATACCAGCTTCTCAGCCCGTTCCCGATCAAGGTTGGTTTTAGTGGTAAGGTTGGTTACAACATCGTCCCGGTCGAATCCGGGGAGGAGTCGTCCGGTGAAGACGACTTTATACTGTGTGTCCATATCTCCTCTCTCTTTCAATTATCATCAATTCCTGTTCATGCAGCGGATCTTTCAGCTCGCTGACGGTTTTGCCGGATCAACAGTACCGGCAAAGATCTTCCCGTTACTTTTTTAAAGTAAACTAAAGGAGATAAAACATCGTCAGGCTATCGATGCGCCTCAGTTTCTGACAAGGTGTAATACTTTGTAATATTTATCCTATGTGGGATATACCAAATAAACAACTACTTTTTTCTTACAAACAAAAAGGAGCGGGAGCAAAAGTGATGACCTCCTTATTGTTTTCTGTCGCTGCGTTGTTTTTGGCATCTTTTAAAAGGACCATTATTATATGAAGAAAGCGGTAAATATTTCGGTTTCGCAGTTTTGTTGGGACTTACCTGCTTTCATGACAAAGGATTGCCATGATCCGGTATCTTATTATCCTCTTCTTCTCTCTGGTGCCGCTCAACGTACGGGCCAGTGACCAACTCGCCTATTACTCCGATTACTTTTCTTTTGTTGGTCGTGATGCAACCGGCTTCGTTGTCTTTGCCCTCGACAATAATCGCGGTGTGGATGGAGAAAAATACCAGGCGGAGCACTTCGGAGTGTTCTATGGTCAACATTCAGGCTGGATAAAATTGATTGGTACAGGGAATTACGCCAACGATCGGCATGTTCTGGAAAAAATTCCAGATTCTGCCTCTTTTCGTTTCGAAGGTGCACCGGAGGCTGGTATGACCATCCGCAGCGAGACAAACCAGCTAACTTTGACAATCAAGCCGCTGACCAGCTATTTAGTTGAATCGGCGGAAAAACGAGTCATCAACTGGGGTGCTGCCGGGGCAGTGTTGTATTGGCATGGGAGAGCAATTTCCGGACGGGTTATCTATGAGCATCTGGTGCATCTCGGATGGAACCGGCTGACCCGCATCTATGCCGGTACCTGGCACAATTTCCAGGGCCTGTACCTGGCTGTGGAAGAGGGCGATCCCAGTCTATGGAAAGATCTCTACCTTCGTAGTGAGGGAGATAGCGGGAAGCGTGATACCAAGGGATTCGCCACTCTAAATGGCTGGAAGGGTGATATCCACAGTACCCGTTATGAGGTTTCCGATACGGCTTTTGCTTTTGGCCTTTACCGCTGGCCGCAGCGCTGGACGATAGAGCTTGAAGAGAATGCAAAAGTTGGTCCGGCTATTTTGTTGAATCTGCATCAAATCAGCCGTCAGAATCAGGGGAACTGGATTATCGGTGGTTTTGCCATGTCGGTGGTGGCTGGTGACATCATTGAGGACGGAGTGACCATCCCGGTGGTGGGATTTGCTGAATTAATCAAATGAGTTCGGAGCCAGTACCGCTCGCTGTTGTTTTCATGCAGTCACTGACACTTTGCAAGGCACTTACAAGAGGAGAGGGCAAATGATCTATAAAGGAAGCTGTCATTGCGGCAGGATTGCTTTTGAGGTAGAGGGTGAAATCGATGGGGTTATGGTATGCAACTGCTCAATCTGTTCCCGCAAAGGATCGATGTTGTGGTTCGTCCCCCGCGAGAGGCTGCAATTGCTCAGCCCTGAAGAGATGGTCAGTACATACACCTTCAACAAGCATGTAATCAAGCACCGTTTTTGTTCGAATTGCGGGATCCATCCCTACGGGGAAGGTACTGATCCGCAGGGAAAACCCATGGCTGCCATCAATATCCGCTGCCTCGAAGGTGTCGATCCGGACTCGGTCTCGGCGCAGCACTTCGATGGTCGTTCTCTGTAAAAGGGGTAATGACACAAGCGCCGTTGCGTCACGTGTACTTTTGGTAAAAATGGGACAATGCTCCCTCTGATCAGCCATGGGGGCATTGACAGGGAACATTGCTCTCTCAATAATGCTAAAAAACTTATGGAGAATTATGAAAAATGAATTGAGTGAATATGTCTTACTCTTAGAAACGCATAATGCCGGAGACCGGGTTTTTATAAAGTCCATCCTGGATGCCGAGGGGATAGTGTATTTTATCCAGGGTGAATATGTCGCTCCCTATGTATTCAACGCCTTACCCATGCGGCTGATGGTGAGAAAGGATCAGGCGGAACAGGCAAGAGAGATCCTGCAGGATATTAAATTATCCTATTCGTATGGTGGCACGAGAAAAGCCGATGAGACGGGGGAAGATGAAGAGTAAGAGGTGGAACAGACACACTCGGCTCCCTGTCAATTAAGCATTTGAGTCGACTGCCAATTGCGGTATACCTTTCTTCGCCTGACCACTTTCTTGACATACTTTCTACTTTCATTGAAGGGGAGAGCTTCGACCAGACGGGTATAAACTTCCTGCGGTTTCAGAAGATTTATTGTCGGAGCAGCCAGCTGAATTGATTTCCTGTCGATAAATGCCCTGCCGACATTAGCCGCACCGGCATTGTAGGCAGCAACGGCACAGAAGGTTCGGCTGGCGGGGTCCTTGATGGATTTCAAGTACCTGTTCTTCAAGACATTAAAATACGTCACCCCAAGTTCAATATTGTTTTTCGGATCATAGAGATATTTCGATGTCAGTTCTCGATGTTCTCCATAGATCCTGTGATAGGCATCTAGGGCGCCACTGTTTGGAACCAGCTGCATGAGACCGTAGGCCGGGGTACGGGACCGGGCCCGAGGGTTAAACCTCGATTCGGTATGGATGATGGCCATGATCACCGCCGGATCGAGGTTGTATTTTTTCGCATAAAGGCTGACCAGGGGATGGAACTTTCGGGCCCGGATTTCCAGGTGGTTGGTGACAAGCTCGAACTCGACCGATACGGCCTGACGTTCAAAGCCATCGGCACCGATGATTTTAATAGTCTTCCGGCGTGGACTTTTTACAACCTCGGCGGCAAAGTCACGTACCATCCATCGGGGCACTGGACTGCCGTCAACCATGCGGATCTGGTCAAGAAGCAGGGGGGCTTCGTTTCGTGGGCGTGGAGTGGAATCGAGGGTCAAATCATGTGTGGCAAATACTATCACTTTGAGCGGCTGACCGGTGGACAGGGTTGTCTTTGGATCAAGGTTATTCAGTTTTGCCAGCGCATCAACCGACATATGAAAACGGCGGGAAATCTTCCACAAAGAATCCCCTTTTTGCAGGAGATACACCCGTACTTCCTTTCCTGGCTTCACTTTTCGAGGTGATGCTACGTCTTTTACCGGCTGATTTTTCTTGGCTTTGATCTTCTTAATCATGTCCAGCGGGTCCCTGGCATTGCCAAGGATCAGGTTGCCGACACCCTGGCGCAGATGGGCGAGAACAAGGTAACGATTTGGGTCGTCATCCGCCTTTATCAGAATTTGGACGCGGGCCAAACCTGTTTCAAAATCTACAATACTTCGCTCACCAAGATCATGCTCGTATTGGACCCATTGTTTCGGGTTTGGTAGCCAGACATTATCGGCACCCCATATATCGGCTGCCCGGCTCTCAAGTTCGGCATAAAGTTTTTCCTGTTCGGTGTTTGTGACTGCGGTATCTGATTCGATCGCTTGAGCTGGCGCTGAAGAATGCCCGGCTATAAGAATTGTTACGGTACAAATGACTGTTATGCTGAATATCCAATTGTGCTTCGATTGCTGCACTGCCCTTATCCTCCCAAAACCAGTAATTGTCAAACTGTATTCAACTATCTGTAATAGAAGATAAAATAAACAATCTGCAATTAACCTGGGATTGCAAATTCCGATTTAAGAGTAGTATAATTTAGACCAACAGTCAAACTGGGCCTGGAGTGCGACAGTTAAAATGCCTGTAACTTTAGAACAAAATTGCTCATTGCTGGACAGACACTAACTATTGAATTGATATGGAATTTCAAGGTATGAGTGTTGAACTCTTAGCCTTCTTATTTCTAGCAGCCTTTGTGGCTGGTTTTATCGATACCCTGGCCGGTGGCGGCGGACTCATTGTTCTTCCTGCTCTCATGATGAGCGGAATCTCGCCCCTGCTGGTTTTAGGAACGAACAAACTGCAGGGAACAATGGGCACGGCAACCGCGACATTCATGATGCTGAGAAAGAAGCGTGTCAGCTGGCATGAGGTGAAGTTTTTAATGTTTGCTGCCTTTATCGGTGCCGGTCTCGGCACTATGGCGGTGCAATTTATCAGGACGGAACTGTTGCGCTTCGTCATCCCTGTGGTACTGCTATTGATCGTCGTCTATTTCTTATTTTCCCCGCAGGCGCAACTCGGTACCTCCGGACCACGAATATCGAATGGTCGTTATCAAAAGCTTGTCGTGCCTTTTATCGGTTGGTATGATGGGATGTTCGGTCCGGGGACCGGTTCGTTTTTTGCCCTGGCAGGGGTGTCTCTTCGGGGGCATGGTCTGATTGATGCCACTGCCGTTGCTAAGACCTTGAATTTTTCGTCGAATATCGCTTCGTTGCTCGTCTTTTTACTGGCAGGAAAAGTAGTTTGGCCGGTCGGTCTCTTAATGATGGTTGGACAATTCACAGGCGCATGGGGCGGTTCCCACTGCCTGCTCAGGGTACCACCCCGATATCTGCGATTGCTTGTTGTGGCCATGTGCCTGGCAATGTTGACAAAGTATGCCTTTTCCATGGGCTGGTTTCGCTGGAGTTAACAATTCATCCTAAAGCGCGAGGTAAAACAGATGAAAAAAGAGCTCTATCTCGATCCATATCTGGCAAAAAGAATAAGCAAGTACGATGAATGGTTACAGAAAGGACAAATCTCCTTTTCTTCGAGAGTTATTCCTGTAGCAGAATCGTTTAAAGCCAAGCAATGGGTGCTGCCGACCGAACAGGTGATGGAAGTACTGCGTGACGCCGATTCGATTGCGGTCCAGAACTGTGAATGCAGGAGCCATTATTCAAGGTGTGAACGTCCTCTGGAAGTCTGCTTCATCTTGAACGTTGTCGGCGATAAATATGTCGCAAAAGGCAGGGCTAGACGAATAGATATCTCAGCGGCTGCAAATATTCTGGCGCAGGCGAACGAAAGCGGACTTGTCCATCTAGCCCTGTACATGCCTGACCATGAAGTCTTCGCCCTCTGCAGTTGCTGCCCATGCTGCTGCCATGATCTGCAGATCGTCAAACATTTAGAGCGAAAGGACCTGATGATTCAGTCGGAATATATCGCGATGACCAAGTTCGAGGATTGCACCGATTGCGGAACATGTGTCGACCGGTGTTTCTTTGAAGCCCGAACCATGCCGGACGAGAAAATGGAATTTAATGGTGATGCCTGTCTCGGTTGCGGGCTCTGTGTGTCGATCTGTCCAAACGGGGCAACGTCCATGCAATTGCGCGAGCAGGAGAGATGACAGAGAGGAATACTTCACACTCTTTTGGACAGTATTTTATGCCTGCTCTGCATACCGAAAGGAGAAATGGTGCGACTTGCGGTACTTTCAGATATTCACAGTAATATTTTTGCCCTGCAGGCAGTTCTCGAAGACGTTCTCAAACGCCGCGCCGACCACGTTTTAAACCTCGGTGATATTTTCTACGGGCCGATCGCTCCTAAAGCAACCTATGAGTTGCTTATGGAGCACAATATGATCACCATTCGAGGCAATCAGGATCGGCAGATCTATCAGGCGGCGGAAGAGGAAAGCTCCGCAAATCCAACCATGCGTTTTGTCCTGGATGATCTCAAAGGGCAGCCATTGCATTGGCTGAAAACCTTGCCCTTTGATCAGCAGCTTAGTGATGGGATCTATCTCTGCCACGGGACGCCGTCCGACGATTCGTTTTATCTCCTGGATGATGTCGCAACCGGCCGGCCGCGGGTGCGCGCAGAAAAAGATATACTTGCCCTGCTGACAGGCCAATCATCCGAGCTTATCCTCTGCGGGCATACCCACCTGGCACGGACTGTATGGACGCGGTCCGGGCAGTTGATCGTCAATCCAGGCAGTGTCGGTTTGCCTGCTTACACCGATGATGCCCCGGTACTGCATACCATGGCAAGCTACTGTCCCCATGCTGCCTATGCTCTTCTGGAGAAGGGAAGGGCCGGCTGGACGGTGCAGCACCTCAAGGTCGCCTATGATTTTCGTCGGGCAGCAGAGGTATGTACCAGAAGACAACGTCCGGACTGGGCTCACTTCATCACTACGGGAAGAGGTGTTGAATAGTCTTTCTTGACCTGCGCCTGTGCAACGGCAAAAGCGGCTACCTGTCTTACCATATGACATAGGGCATTGGACATAGGGCAAACTGAAACATCAAAAGAGATCGGGCCAAGGAGCAAAATGAAAAACCCTGACAGATCAACAGTATCAAAGCTGGAAGATTTGCCCAATATCGGTAAGGCAATGGCGGGCGATCTGCGTCTTCTAGGCATAAAGCATCCGCGGCAGCTGATCGGCAAGGATCCTTTCGAGATGCACCGGGACCTTTGCCATAGAACGGGTAAAAGGCAGGATCCATGTGTCATTGACGTTTTTATGTCGGCCATTCGGTTTATGGAGGGTGGGGAGCCTCTCCCCTGGTGGTCATTTACCCAAGAACGAAAAAACTATGTTGGAAAGTAATATACTACAAAAGAGCCGACTGACGACCTGATTATTAATAAGAAGCATGATCAGCGGACATTCGCAACTCTAACAGAATTTATATTTATAAATAATTACTGTATGTTGAAACTGTTGCAATGTCCGCCAATTGACGCACCTATTAATAACACTGGTGCCCCGTCGGGTTGAGTTGAACTATCCTTGAGGAAATAATAATGAAAAGATTGCTGCTTTGTTTTGCCGCCGGCTGCCTTGGGGCGCTTGCCAACAGTATAACCGTCTGGCTGTTTGGTGATTTGGGCCTTTCAAGGCAGCTCGGGGTGGCCATCGCGCCGCATTTATCCGCCGGCTGGCTGTATCCGAGGATAGTCTGGGGCGGTATCTGGGGCCTGCTTTTTCTTTTTCCCCTGTTCAGATCCAAGCCGCTGTTACAAGGATCGGTTCTCAGTCTGGCACCTTCTGCCGTGCAACTGTTGTATATCTTCCCGGTTCTGGCACATAAAGGGCTTGGCGGTCTGGAGCTTGGCTATCTCACGCCTCTTCTTGTTATCTTCTTCAACTGGATCTGGGGCTTGGCAACCGCTCTTGCCATTAAGCTGGCAAGGTAACAAGTGCGATTTCACCTCTTCTTCTCAGGGGATTTGGAACATGAACAAACATCTGCAGATATTTTTTTTCGTCGTCCTGCTAACTGCAATTGTCGTCTGTCTGAATAGCAGTTCTGTAGATGCTAGTAGTCCTGTAGATGCAGGCAGCCGACAAGAGCATGTCCATCATATGGCGCATGGAGTGATGCCGTTTGATATTTCCCGGACGATCCATATTTTCAAGATGACTGAATTCGGGGGAATCCAAAAGGTAATCGCCAAAGATCTTGCAGATACCGAGCAGATTGCGCTCATTCAACAGCATCTGCAACATGAAGCGCATATGTTTCAACAGGGAAATTTTTTGGATCCGGCGAAATTGCATGGTGAAGACATGCCAGGGTTAAAGGCCCTTGCCGCCGGTGCCTCGCGTATGAAAATATCCTTTGCCGCTCTTGCCACCGGTGCTGAAATACGCTTTGAAACAACCGATCTCAACCTCTTGACTGCAATTCATCGATGGTTCGGGGCGCAACTGTCGGAACACGGTGCCGACGCCAGGGCAGAATGAAGATGCATCATGCTGAGTCAATATTCTCCGCAGTAAACGCCGGTATTCGCCAATGGCATATAGACCGAATCTGAAGAAAATAGAAGAATCCTATGCCATGGTGCTAAAGGACTGGAAAAACTGGATGACGAACTGGATAGAAAGCATATCGGCAGAAAGGATACGCCGTTTGATGAACTGCTCATGGAAAACATGCTTCTTGCCTGGGAATATATCGATTTTTTTATCAGAAAAAAAGATTACGACTTAATCTTTGTCCGGGGTGGACCGGATACGCTCGAAGTGAATCATCTGGTTCATTATGGTCAAAATGACAGGCTGCGGCAGGAGAACCACAAGGCTATCGAGGCAACCACGGAAACATTCAGCCAACAGATCGACCTGATAAGGGATTATTACCGGAAAAATAAATCGAGCGGTGCCTCGGCATACAGGGTCGCGGCGAAAACATAAATATCTATTTTAGAATCGCCGCAGCTTTATTTTGACAAGAAGCCTTGATGCAGTTCGTCACCAAATAGCCACATCCCCCTACAACCGTAATTGAGCAGTGAAGAAGGATGTGGTCGAAAACAGCCTCAGGCTGCCTGCAGAGCCTTCTTGACCATCTGGCGCGTGATCGGTAACTCATGCAGGGTTGCCCCGGTCAGGGCCATGACTCCACCCGCTACGGCAGGGGCCAGAGGAGGGACGCCCGGCTCACCAACCCCGCCGGGCGACTCATCACTTGCCACGATGTGTACCTCGACCTCTGGCATGGCATCCATGCGCAGCACCTCGTAGTCATCAAAATTACTCTGCTCTACCCGGCCCTTATTAAAGGTAATCTTTCCGTAAAAAACGGCGGACAGGCCAAAGACGATACATCCCTCCATTTGCGCTTTTATCGTATCCGGGTTGACGGTCTGCCCGCAGTCAATAGCGCAGGTCACTCTATGCACGCGGATGTCACCGGTCTTGGTCACCGACACTTCCGCTACCTGGGCCACATAACTGCCAAAGGATGCGTGTACGGCAATACCACGGCCTCGACCGGCAGGCACTTTATCCGTCCATCCGGCCTTTTCCGCGGCAAGATCAAGAACTCCCCGTTCCCGTGGATGGTCGGCAAGAAGCCGCCGGCGATACTGATACGGATCCTGTCCCGCCGCTCTTGCCAGTTCGGTGATAAAACATTCCTTGACATAGGCGTTGCAGGAGTGTCCCACCGAACGCCACCAGAGCACAGGTATGCCGGCTGGCGCCATGTGATAATCCACCAGAAAGTTGGCCACTTCGTACGGCGAATCGGCTGCCCCTTCAACGGAAGTTTGATCGACACCGCTTTTAACCATACCACTTTCAAAGGGGGTACCCTTGAGGATGGATTGGCTGACGATGCGATGGGTCCAGGCAATCGGCAGTCCGTCGTCACCAAGGCCGGCAGCGATGCGATGGTAGGAGCGGGGCCGGAAGTAGCCGCCTTTAATATCATCTTCCCGGGTCCAGTAGACTTTAACCGGCGCCTTTAGTTTGTGCGAAATCTGTACAGCTTCTGAGACAAAATGGCTGTCGGGAACTGCCCGCCGGCCAAAGCCGTCACCGAGCAGGGTATTGTGCAGCTTGACCTGCTCCGGAAGAAGCCCGGTGATGGCAACTGCTTTATCCCGGTCGGTCGTCTGCATCTGCGAGCCGGTCCAGATATCACAGCCATCCTTGCGAACATCGGCCACACAGTTGAGAGGTTCCATCGGTGCATGGGCAAGATATGGAAATTCGAATACTGCCGCAACCTTTTTGGCAGCATTGCCCATGGCTGTCTCGGCATCACCCCGCTCGGCGGCCACTGCGCCTGGATTTTTAGCCATGTCGGCATACTCTGCCCCCTGGGTTTGACTGTCAAGGCCGGCAAGAGGACCTTCATCCCAGACAACTTCGAGTACCTCCCGACCACGCTTGGCGTTCCAGAAGCCATCGGCCACTACCGCAACGCCCCGGTCGATGGCGACTACCGCTTTCACGCCGGATATTTTCCTGGTCTTGCTGTCATCAAAACTCTTCATTGTCGCACCGAAAACCGGTGGCCGGGCGATAAGCGCCAAGAGCATACCGGGAACGGAAATATCTATGCCGAAGATCGCTTTGCCGCAGGTCTTGTCCGGCACATCGAGCCGAGCCCGATCTTTGCCGAGAATATTAAAATCTTTTGGCAATTTGAGCGAAATCTCAGTCGGCGGCATCAGACGAGCCGCTGCCTCGGCCAGCCGGCCATAGGACAGACGCTCCTTGTTATCCTGCCGGACAATAAAACCATTTTCCGCCACGCAGTGCATCGGATCGATCTGCCAGCGTGCGGCAGCCGCCGCCACAAGCATCATCCGTGCAGCAGCACCGGCTGTCCGCAGACGAACCCATTCACTTCGAACACTGGTGCTGCCACCGGTGACCATAATGGGACCGAACATAGTGTGATTGTAGGCAGGATCAACAGGTGCAGGCGCAACTTTAATTTTAGTCCAGTCCGCCTCCAGCTCTTCAGCGATAAGCATGGGCAGGGAGGTATAAACGCCCTGGCCCATTTCGGCCTTGTTGACGAAAATAGTCACTGTTTCATCGGCATCGATGCGGATGAAGGCATTGGGCGTGAAGGTCTCGCCTCCATCTGATGTCTCCGTGCCTACAGCATTTTTACCGGAAAGATAAACTCCAAGCATCAAACTGCCGCCAAGAACAATACCGGTCTTGACTAATTCCCGCCGACTCACTTTGAATATCTCGGTCATGACATTCCTCCTTTGGCCATCTTTTCGGCCGCACGATGAATAGCCCTGCGGATGCGCTGATAGGTGCCGCAGCGGCAGATATTACCTGACATCGCCTGGTCGATATCCGCATCGGTCGGCTTGGGGATTGCATTCAACAGGGCAACTGCACTGATTATCTGCCCGGAGTGACAATAGCCGCATTGGGGCACCTGATCATCAATCCAGGCGGTCATCAGCGGATGATCTTTAGGCAAGCCATCTATCGTGACGATTTTCTTACCCACCACCTCCGAGATATCCGTTACACAGGAGCGGGTCGCTACACCATCCACCAGGACCGTGCATGCCCCGCAAAGGGACATCCCGCAACCGAATTTGGTACCTGTGAGGCCGAGTTGTTCCCGAATTACCCATAATAGAGGTTGGTCCGGACCGGTATCGACCTGAAGACTATTACCGTTGACATCAAGGGTAATCATAAAGCCTCCTTTTGCCGCAGGTTGCGGCATGAAGTAGTTCTGGGTGAGAAGTTCAATAAGAAAAATCAAGCCGAGAGACAATGAAAGAGGCATCGCCAGTCTGGCAGAATGCCTGACACAGCCAACTTGAGAATGCAATCAGGTGCTAGACATCAAAAGAAGAGGACCTGATGCATGTCACGGTAGCAAATTGCGTTAGGCATGTCAATTGTATTGGTTTGCAATTTATCCATCTTTGCTAAAGAATGAGCAGCTATTGGGCAGATACCCCTGTTGAACAGGTGGTTTCATGAAACTTTACTGCGGCTTGAGGCGTATTGACTGTCTGTTCTTTCGGATCTTTTGCCAATGCGGACCGACAGGCTCCAGAAATAAATATTTAGTGAAAGATGTCAAAAGATAAGGCTGGCAAGGGATACAAGAGCAAGGGACAGCGATTGGAGCGAGTAATTTTTTAATGGGCATAATTATCTATCCATCTGAAATTTCAATATATCGTCATAGCCGACGGTTTTGCCTATCATTTTTTGGGTGATGGGGGGCAATAAATGTTCGAGAGTTTTGGTCAGTTCGGGTACTATGGGAAACCACTAGAAAATATTGTATTAGTCAGATTAAATATCTACTGGGTCAGGCGATGAACGAAAAAGAACTGCAAAAGCAATTACAGACCAAGGTGAAGAAGAAACTCGAACCGTTGTTTGCCCGCTATAAAATGGATTTCGGCGGCATTGATGCAGCGCTGAAATGGAAACCGATGGTCCTCATTATCGGTAATTATTCCTCGGGGAAGTCTACTCTCATCAATGAGCTGGTCGGTCAGCACGTTCAACGTACTGGCCAGGCACCGACGGATGATTCCTTTACGATCATCACTTCTGATCCCGAGGTGAAAAATGTGGAAACTCCAGGCTCAACCCTCGTCAACGACGAGAAACTGCCTTTCCAGCATTTCCGAGGCTTCGGCGAGAAACTGATCTCCCATATCTGCATGAAACAGATCGACAGTTCTGTGCTTGAGGATGTAGCTATCATCGACAGCCCGGGCATGATCGACGCGACCAGCGAAAATGACCGGGGGTACGATTATATGACGGTGCTTGGCGAATTTGCCAAGATGGCCGACCTGATCGTCCTGATGTTTGATTCCCACAAGGCCGGTACTATCAAGGAATCTTATGACACTATTCGAAATACCTTACCGGAAAAATCAGGGGAGCATCGAATCATTTTCGTCATGAGCCGAATCGATGAATGCGATAATTTGAGCGACTTCACCCGTTCCTACGGCACTCTTTGCTGGAACATGTCGCAGATGACCGGTCGTAAAGACATTCCTCATATCTACCTTACCTACGCCCCATCGGTGGTTGATCCAAGCACCGTGGCCGATGGCTGGCCCCAGGAGCGGGATGAACTCATCGAGAAGATCAAAAAGGCACCGAGCTTCAGGATTAATCATATCCTTGAGGACATCGACAGGCAGGTAAATGAACTGCAGATTGTTGCCGAGGCTGTGAGTGAATTTATCAGTCGGGCTACCAAGGTTTTCACCAAATTTGCCAAGGTCACCTTCAGTATTGCCATCCTGTTGTTCTTCTTCGGCGATCTTCTGCTCAGTGTGCTGGTTGGTTTTCCGGATACTACCCTTATTGCTGCACTGAAGAGCGGTGAGTTGGGCCTGACTAACCTGTTTGTCCCAGGCATCTTCGCTGCAGTGACACTGCTTATTGGATGGTTCAGCTTCAGCAGGATAGCCTTCAGACAGCAGTTGAAAAAGGCAATGGTCAATGGAGGTGAGTTGGTCTATCAGGGCAATGCCTATCGTAAGAATCTCTGGCATAAGATGGAGGCCAAGGCAAAGGAAAATCTGCAGGGTTTGAAGGTCAGTGATCTATGGAGCGGCTACGGGAGAGGGCTGGCGAAGATCCAGAGTTTTCTGCACAATGATTTGCGGAAATATTACGATAGGATTGTCACCTGATCATCCGCACCAGTGGAAATCTATAGGTCGAAAGATGGGATGGAGCCATTTTTCGGCCTATTTTTTTTAAGCCGTGCCGAATGATTAATTTTCTGCTGAGCTAAGAAACGACTCCTGCCTTATTGTGTAGCAGTAAAATTGAACTGTCATCTCAGTCATCAACTTTTATCTGTTATCTTCGATGAGGAAAAATATGCAATCGGATATGGGCAAAAACTGCAACTACGATTTGACAGAGTTGGCCGAGCTGAGGAAAAAAGCGGCTGAGGCAGACGACTTACGAAGAAAACTGGCGGCTGTTGGAGAAGAGTTGGACAGACTCAAAAAGAATTTCATTAAGCAGGAGGAGAAATTTACCAGGGAATGCGAGGCGCGTAGCAAGATGGAAAAAGCGCTGCGGATGGCGGAATTGATCGTAGAGCAAAGTCCGGTTATCCTTTTTCGGCGATCTGCGGGCGACCATACCCAGCTGGAGTATATCTCTGATAATATACGGCAATTCGGCTTTACTCCGGAGGTATTCATGACCGGTGAGATGAAATTTAGAGATATCGTTCATCCCGATGACAGGGAGAGACTCGTCCAGGAGATCAATGACTATGCCAGGCAGGATGTTGAGGAATATACCCAGGTGTATCGGTGCCTGACCAGAAATGGGGATGTTCGCTGGGTGATGGATCAGACCTCGGTGGTGAGAAATGGTGCCGGCGAAAAAACCCATAATCAAGGCATTTTGATCGATATTACCAAACGAAAACTGGCTCAGGAGGAATTGCGTAAAAGCGAAGAGAAATACCGCCGTATTGTCGAAACCGCTGCGGAAGGATTTTTCCTGATGGACGACAGGCTGAGAATTACCGATGTCAATATGGCATGCTGCCGGATGCTCGGGTATACCCGGGAAGAATTGATCGGTAAAAGACCCATTGATTTTGCCAGTGACAAGTTCAAGCAGTTTATGCTCTTTAATAAAGAGCGACTGATGCAAGAGGAGTATCGCGAATCGGAAGGTACGGTTATCGCCAAAGACGGCCGTCACATCCCTGTCCTGATTCATGGCAATACCCTTAGAAGCGATAGTGGGGCTATTATTGGCAATATGGCTTTCCTTACAGATATGACCGTGCATAAAAGAGCCCTGGCGCTTGCAGGAGAAGTACAGAAAAGTCTGCTTCCTCAGGATAAACCCATGGTGCAGGGGCTGGATATTGCCGGAAGAAATGTCTCCTGCGATGAGATTGGCGGGGACTATTACGATTTTATCTGGCGGCGGGATTCGAAGCGCGGCCCATTCAGCGTAGTAGTCGGAGATATCTCCGGCCATGGCGTGGAATCGGCCCTGTTGATGACCACGGCCCGTGCCTTTTTGCGGATGAGGGCGTCGCAACCGGGTACGCTTTCCGAAGTCATTTCGGCCATGAATCATCAATTGAGCCTGGATGTTCTCGATACCGGCCGATTCATGACCCTCTTTTATCTGACCATCGAACCGGCGCTAAAGCAGCTTTCCTGGATTCGTGCCGGACATGATCCGGCCCTGCTTTACGATCCTCTGCATGACGAATTTGAAGAACTGAAGGGCAGTGGAATTGCCCTGGGGGTAACAGATGAATTTGAATATGTCGAAAACCATAGAAAGGGTTTACGTAACGGGCAGATTATTGCTATCGGAACCGATGGCATCTGGGAGGCATTCAACCGGCAGGGAGAAATGTTCGGCAAGGATCGGCTGCGAGGAATTATTCGTCGTAAGGCCGGCCAGACAGCCGGTGATATTCTCGGAGCGGTCTATAGTGAGCTGAACAGGTTTACGGCAGGGCAGAAATCCGAGGATGATATCACTCTTGTGGTGATAAAGGTCGATGGCCTGGAATAGGGCGGGGTAGTAGTCACCAGGCCGCAGATTTGCGTAGTAGCATATCCCTGTAGAAAAACAGCATTTTATTGATATTTGTTTTCAAGATGAACTTCGCTGCTTATGGCAGATTGCCTAAGGACCGACGCATGAACAAAATCAAAACAATCCAATTCAGAAAAAACAGGACCTTGATCGAGCTGGTGAAAATTTATGGCTTTGGCGTCGTTGCTGCCTGCATGATCATGGTGATCGCCTATCAGTTCGTCGCACCGGCACCGCCGGACGTGCTCACTATTGCCACAGCAAGCGCTGACGGCGCCTACTATGCCTTCGCCCAAGAATATCGGCAATATTTTACCAAAGAAAACATTGAGCTGCAGGTCCTTGAAACCTCCGGTTCCGTTGAAAATCTCCAGCTCCTGGCCGACAAAAAAGTGGAGGTCGCTTTTCTCCAGGGTGGGATTGGCCGGGCAGAAGAAAATCCGGATTTGCAGGGCCTGGCAAGTCTCTATCTTGAACCGCTCTGGATTTTTGTCAGAAGGGACCTTGAGGTGACGTGCATGCAGGATCTGATCGGCAGCCGTGTAGCCATCGGGCCGGAGGGAAGCGGGACCCGGAAAATTGCCATGCAGTTGCTGGCAGACAATAATTTGACCGGATCAGATAAAATTGAGCTCGCTCCTCTTGGTGGGGCTGATGGTGCAAAAGAACTTCTCGACGGAAATGTTGATGCCCTTTTTCTGGTAACCAAGGTCGATTCACCGCTTATCCAACAACTTGCCCTTGAGTCAAGGGTCACTCTGGTGAACCTGATTCGAGCCGAATCATACGCCCGATTGCATAAATATCTTGCCCATATCGACTTGCCCGTAGGGGTACTCGATATGGCCCAGAACGTCCCGGACCGGGATATAAATCTTATTGCCCCGGCGGCGACGCTGGTGACTAGTGGTGAGCTGCATCCGGCACTGGCCGATCTTTTGATGCAGATTGTTGCCACGGTGCATAAGAGTGGTTCGATCCTGACGAGAAACAAGATGTTTCCTTCTCCGGATAACCTCGAATTTCCGCTGAGTGAAGAGGCTGAACGATTTTATAAAAATGGACCGCCTTTTCTCCAGCGATATCTGCCATTCTGGGCCGCTTCACTCGTAGATCGGTTGAAGGTGATGATTCTGCCCCTGATAGCGCTCATACTGCCTCTGACCAAAGTGCTGCCGCCAACCTACCGCTGGCGGATGCGTTCCCGCATCTATCGTTGGTATGAGGAACTGCATGAACTCGACCTGCATGCCAGGGAAAATGCCGGTGAAAAGGTAATTGCTTCGGTTATTGCCACCCTAGACGCAATGGAGCACGATGTAAGGCAGGTGGAAGTACCTTTATCCTACGCAGAGGAGCTGTATAATTTGCGGCTGCATATTGAATTGCTCCGCAATCAGCTGGGACGACTGGTGCAAAATGTGCATTCCCAACAGCTGTAATTTGCCATGAGTTGCATTCCCAGGCCAGCTGATCATAAACGCTTACAAATTCTCTGGCTCTTGCTGCGCAGAAAGGAAAATAAACCGGGATTGCCGGTTAAAAGGTCACCTTCTCGGCGGTGGCGATCAGCCTGGTAAATTCCTCCTCCCAGTTTTCTCCGCCAACATCTTCTGCGAGGAGAACCGCCATATGCCGGGGAACTATGTTCAGGTCATGATTTCGCCCAAGTCCCGAGAGACAGGAGGGACAGTTCGTAGCAATAACTGCCGTCTCTTCTCCAGCGCCTGCTATGACAAGAGAATCCCGTTTGCGCTGCAGCATGGCATAGGCAATGTCCGGCCTGGAGATGGCCAGAGTTCCCGCCTCGGAACAGCAGTTGGCGACGCTGTTGACCGTGGTAAACAGTCTGCCGAGCAGTGCCGGTCCGGCCCCGTCAAAGGAGTCGTGACAGGGGGTATGGTAGAGCACCGGCGCAGTTTTTTTGGCTCCGCAACCTAAATCGGAATTTTCCAGGACAAACCGGGAAACGTCCCCGACCGCACAATCGAAAATTTCCGCACAGCCCATTTCCAGCAGGGACTCGCGGCAGGTCCCGCAACTGATCAAAAAGGCGTCAAAAACCAGATGCCCGAGCATCTCCCTGATCTGACTGAGGATAATTGTGTCCCGTAGGGCTATCCGGCTGGCCATTTTCTTTTTGGCATTGGCCCTGGCGGGAAACCCGCAGCAGAGAAAAGGCGGTGGCAGGATGATGCGTGTATTATTTTTCAGCAGCAGATAGATCGCTGCCATACCGATGTCGGCGTACAACCTTTCCGAGCCGCAACCCGGAAAATAAAAAACAGTCTTTAATGGCTCACCTTCCGGCCGGAGCATCAGGGCCTCGTGCTCGGAACAGACGGGCAGCATGGACCCCAGAGTTCTGTTCGACGCCGGCGTCATTGGTGATTTGAGTATATTAAGGGAGCGCCACTTTTTTTCGGTGAGAGCAGGCGGTGCTTTTTTATAGGCTTTGACGCCAAGTCGCTGCACGGAGCCACCCCATTCGAGGACCGCCTTTCTGAAGACGCTATTGATGGTTTTATTGCGGTTCTGCAGATAGAGAAGCGACAGCCGGGTGGCCGGAGCGGTATGTTTATAGCCAAGATTACTGAGGATCTCACGTTCCAGCAGCGAGACTTCGGCCGTATCGATGTCCACCGGACAGGGTTTGAGACATTTGCCGCACATGGTGCAGTGATCGGCAATTTCTTCGAGGTTTTTCAATTGATTGAACCGCGGCAGATGAGAGCGCTGCATGTCATAGAGCAGGGCTTCGATCAGGGAGCCGATGACCATATTTTTGTTGCGCGGGTGAAAAAAGATATTACTGCCCGGATAGTAAACACAGCAGTCCGGCATGCATTTGCCGCAACGAATACATTTCGAAATCTTCGACGACAGCTCGGCCAGGGAGCCGTATTGAAGAATTTTCGCCTCCAGTTCAAGCAGGTTGAAGGAGGGAGTGTAAACCTTGTTGATGATCGCTGGATCGTTCAGCATCCCGGGGTTCATCATACCTTCCGGATCGATTTCCTTTCGGTAGGCCTTCAGTTCCGCCAGCCGGGTTGCATCCAAAAACTTCATTTTGGTGATACCGATACCGTGCTCACCGCTGACCACCCCGCCCAGGTCGACCGCCTTGGCCATTACCGCATCGGCGGTTTTCTCCGCCCGCTTCATCATCTCCCGGTCGTTGGAAAAGACCGGAATGTTCACATGGATATTGCCATCGCCCGCATGCATATGTGTGGCGATGACGATCCGTTTCGACCTGACTTCGCTATGAATCTGTTCAATGCCGGCAATGACGTTTTTATAGCCGCTGAACAACTCAAGCAGGTCGGTCATCAGTTTTTTGATATGGGTCTCCTGCCGTACCGATTCAGTACTGCGCAGAGCGAGCTGTTCCAGGGTTTCACGGCATAATTCGTGGGATTTGGGGATCTTTGCCTCAAGCCAGTCCGGATCCTCAATGGGTTCGGCGGTTTCAAGATACTGGATGATCGAATAGATAAACTGCTTTTTATTGTAGATATCCTCTTCGATATTGTATTCATCGACAAAGCGGGCAAAACCGGCAAGAGCGGGGAGCGGCAGGACGATATCTTCATTGAGTTTAAAGGCATTGGTCCTGGCCGAGATCGCCCCCAATCTCTTTCGATCGCGCCAGAACCGGGTTGCTTCATCGGCATCCTGCGCGGTAAACAACTCAGTGTTTTTATAAGGCTCGAGCAGCTTTTCCAGCCTTTTTTTCCCATTGAGGACCTGCTCGGCGGTATGACCGACCATGTCGATGAGCAGAACCGCTTTTGGGTGGGTACTCCTTGCCGCCTTGAACTTATATTTGATGGCCCGGATATATTCCTCATCGAAATGTTCCAGCGCCATCAAGGCTTCCTTGCCCTCATTGATAAACTCTTCGGAGATTTCGACGATAACCCGGCTGGCCTCATCCATGTCTTCGCCGAAAAACTCAAGACAGAAGGTCATTTTCTTTTCGTAGGCCCTGTGCAGGACGAATTCACCGGAGGTGATGACTCCGTCGGTACCCTCCTTCTGGAAGCCGGGCAGGCCGTTCAAGGCCTTATTGGTAATATCCTTCCAAAGACCTTTTTTGCGGATCTCGGTGCCGGTAAGGGCAACTTCGCGAAGGACTCTCTTCTGTATGTCCGTTACCTGAAAGCGAACGGTGTCCCCAGGTAGAATTTTGCGCATCGGGTGATCGATTCGCTGTACGGTGAGAAGCTCCTGCCCGGGCATGGCGATGGTATAAGACAGGATGTTGTCAATGGCGGTGCCCCAGAGTACTGCTGTCTTTCCCCCGGCATTTTCGGCAATATTGCCGCCGATTGTTGAAGCCCAGGCGCTGGTCGGATCGGTGGCGAAGACCAGGTTTTCACCACTCACATGGTTCATGGCATCCGAGGTGACGACCCCCGCCTCAACTTTGAGGACCGGCACTTTGACACCGGCCCCCAAATGAGGAAAATCTTTGTAGACGATTTCGTGGATCCTGGTTAATTTTTCGGTATTGATAATGACGCAGTTATTGGTAACCGGAACAGAGCCGCCGGTAAGCCCTGTACCACCGCCACGGGGAATGATTTGCAATCCCAGTTCCTGCACCGCCTGCATCAGTGCCGGGACTTGTCGCTCGCCGGATGGTCTCAGGACGGCGAGTGGCAGAAAAAGGCGCCAGTCGGTGGCATCGGTTGCATGGCTGATCAGGGTAAACGGATCGAACCGGACATTTTCCTTGCCGATGATCGGTCCCAGTTTTTTCTGCATCTGCCGGCGCCGGCTCGAGACATCGGCAAGTTCTTTCTTCAGCTCTTTGAGGCGGTCATGGCAGAGTCCGGCAAGCCGAAGCACCTTGGCGCTGCGCTCCGTCCCGACCCTGACAATACCTGCCGCTTTTTCGATAATGGTCAGATCTTCCTCGGCGGTGCTGAAAAACTTTTGCCGTCTGAGTGGGGAATCGATGAGTTCCTGGTAGAGAAAGGGGTTTCGTCTGAGGATGAAAAGATCGCCCATGAATCGCATGACCAGCCGGGCCGATCTGCCGGTGATTCTCTGACTTCGCAGTTCCTCCAGGTCGTCCCAGACCTCGGAGCCGAAAAGAAGGTTGATAATCAGCTTATCGTCTGCTGAGGTGAAATTATAGGGGATCTCTCGATAATTTTTACTGTTCATTGCTGGGGCCTTACCTGCACGAAAAAGAGAGTTCAGGTTAATTGTTTTTCGTTAAAAATAAGTGTGTCGGCAGCACCCTCGCAATTTGCGCTACAGTAGTTATCTGTTTCAGAATATAAGGCGTCGGAGATATTTCTGTCGGCAAGAGAACGTTGATTGTGTTGCAGGTGTTGTGCGAAATCAAACTCTTGGGGAAAAAGAAACTCTACATGAAGGCGCTACTATCCTGAGGGGAGAGAGGACTGCCGGACCTCTTTATTTACCATCTTTGTTAATTTTTGCCAGTTTTTTTATGCCGCCACGCCGGGAAACGGGACAAGTAGCTTGATGGAATTCAAATCGAAATGGATAACTAGCAGTTCATAAAAACTCATCGACTGAGAAGATGGTAAAAGGTCGCTATTTACCGCCAAAATTGAAGGCGGCCGGGAGACGGTGATGTCATTTGCATTGATCATATCTCTAATAGCCTGTCTGGCAATTATAGTTTCTGCGGTAACCATTGCCATCGGAATCCATAAAATGAAAAGATTAAGTGAGGTCGAGATCGGCAAGTTTGCCGATTTTCCCCTGGTATCTATTATCGTACCCGCATGTAACGAGGAGAAAAACATCGAGCACTCACTCTCTTCGCATTTGCAGCAGGGATATCCAAACCTTGAGGTTATCGCCGTAAATGATAGGTCGATCGACAATACCGCCGGTGTCTTAAGAGATATACAGGCCCGCTTTCCCAGGCTTATCGTCAAAGATATCGACAAATTGCCTGAGGGCTGGATGGGGAAGAATCACGCGTTGGCCGTCGGGGCGGTAATGGCAAAGGGGGAATATCTGGTCTTTACCGATGCGGATGTTGTTCTTGAGAGGACAACAATTGCCAGGGCAGTCAGTTACATGTGTAAAAATCATCTTGATCATCTCACCTTGATTTTTAAAAACATGACCCATGGCTGGTTGCTCAATAGTCTGATCCTTGACTCCGGCTTGAACCTTCTGTATCTTTTTCGACCCTGGACTGTAAAAAAGAACAGTAGTCGCTGCTTCGTCGGTATAGGTGCTTTCAACATGGTGAGAAGGTCGGCATACCGTGAGATAGGCGGGCATCAGGGATTCAAGATGCATCCCATTGACGATCTGATGCTCGGCAAGGTGATAAAAGAGCATGGTTTTTTCCAGGATTGTCTACTGGCCTACGACTTTGTCAGCCTACCATGGTATGATACGATCGGAGCAATGATCCATGGTCTGGAAAAAAACATGTTTGCCTTGATACATTACCGTGTCTCGCTCATTCCTTTTTTACTTTTGGCTATTATCATCCCCGGCGTTATACCCGTCTGGGGGGTCTTCTTCGGTGATAGCCAAGTTCAGGTAATTTGTCTCATTACAGTGACCATTCGACTCATGTCATTTTACCAGGGCGTTCGATTACAGGGCCTGTCCGGATGGTACGTGCCGGGCGGTCTTATTACGCCATATCTCTTGTGTTATATTGTGATAAAATCCGCCTGCGTTACTTTAAAACATGGTGGGATTTTCTGGCGCGGGCAATATTATGCTCTTGAAGATTTAAGACAGGCTGCCCCACTTTTTTCATTTAGGGATTGAAAGGACGATGTCTTCCGGTAAAAGAATTGTGTCCTCCGGGCAAAACACAAAAGACTGCCTGCTGCCGGTAATGGCATGGAAAAAATGAATGACAAAGTATTTGACAAGATGTCTTGCCGGTATTCTTGACGGCAGAAGGAACAAATTATCCGATTCCGATGCTGAAGGCCGTTTCCGTCAGTACACGGTAATTGCCGCGGCCGGTTTGTCGGTGATGATATGTTTTGGCGTTTACCATCTTCTGCTGGCAAATTATCTGCTCTGTCTGTTTATTTTCACGACCGCTGCTGGACTTGTCTGGGGCTGGACTATGCTGTATCGGGGGCGAGCCGAAAGAATTGTCTATCGAGGGAACAGTATCCTTTTTTGTCTGCTCCTTTTTTATATAATGTATCTCGGCGGAGAGGAAAATTCCATGATTCTGTGGATGAATATCCTGCCGTTGGTCCTTTTCTTTTTGATGGGTAAAAATGAAGGGTTAGTCTGGGTAATTAGTGCCGAGACGTTAATCGTCGGGTATTTTCTGCTGCAGCATCACTGGAGAGGGGCTCATGTCTATAGCACTGCTTTTTCCGTACGGTTCCTGGTAACTTTTACCTGTATCTCGGTCTTTACTTATTTCTATGAGAATTTTCGCGCCAGCTACCGATCGGATCTGGAAGAAAAAAACGGTATGCTGCTGGCCCAGATCGACAAGAGGCAGAAAATTGAAAGATCTCTGCGGGAGAGCGAAAAGAGATATCGGGCCATCTATCTGCACGCCGCAGAAGGTATTCTGCTCATCAATTTCAATGGTGATATCGTCGAATGCAATCCGCAAATCGTTGAAATGCTTAGCTATAGCGGAGAGGAACTGGTCGGTCGAAACATTTTTTCCCTCTTTCATCCGGATGATCTGGAAAAGATACCGCCACAGATAGACAATTTGATGGCAGGGGAGACTATCTTTATCGAGCGAAGATTGAGAACTGCAACAGGTATTTATTTACTCTGCGAGCAGAGCGGGAAAAAAATTAATGATGATCTGATAATCCTTCTCTATCGCGACATCACCGAAAGAAAAATTGCTGAACGTGCCCTTGAAAAAGCAAACGTAACTCTGAACAGGCTGGCGCATATAGATGGTCTTACTCATATAGCCAACCGCCGCAAATTTGATCAGGTGCTTGAAATGGAGTGGTCGCGGATGAAAAGAAGCGGAAAAACAATGGGCCTGATCATTGGTGATATCGATTATTTTAAGCAGTTTAACGATATTTATGGTCATCCGGCAGGAGATGCGTGTCTGAAACGAGTGGCAACAGAAATTTCAGGAATAGTTCGTCGGCCGGCGGACCTGATTGCCCGCTACGGCGGAGAAGAATTCGTTGTTCTCCTCCCCAACACCGATCACCGGGGCTGTGTGCAGCTCGCTGAAAAAATGCGAAAGAAAGTCGAGGAGTTGCAGATAGATCATCAGGGATCTGCTGCAAATTCCGTCGTGACTATGAGTTTTGGCGTAGCGGTTTCCTCCACCGAAGGAAGGATGGCACCAGCTGAATTCATGGCAATGGCTGATCAGTCACTGTATAAGGCGAAGGAGGAAGGACGAAATCGTGTCTGTTGAATCTCACACTCTCTAAGGGTGGTTTTGTTTAGTAAGCCCTTGAAGAAAACAGATGTCTTAAGAGGTGGGTTCAACGTTCTGATTGTAATAGTATCTCATAATTTCTTGTTTTTGATCGCAGGCTTTGAGGAGTAAGGTACCGATTTGGGTTAAAGCGAACTCCAGGTAGAGAACATGAAAAATATCTTCAATGAGAATGCTGAGATAGAGGAACTGCACCGGGAGATATCCCATCTACGTTCCAGGTTGGTCGAGATGGCCAGGGAGAAAACTGCACTGCACAACCCTGAACCGTCCGTCGATGTCTTGATCGACAGCGCCATGTTTCCCATAGTTATTGTTGGCGGAGAAGACGGCAGGGTGCTGTATATCAATAATTTCGCCGCTGAATATTTTGCTGTCCCGGCGGATCGAGCATGGGGAAAAAAGGCGGTTGATTTCTGGCAGAGCACCAACCAGCTGAAACATTTTCTTCATGAATTGGATAAATATGGCCGGGTGGTAGAATTTGAGGCCGAGCTGTTGACTGGG
>Ga0210123_1000120_pt1 | contig 51060 bp, 46 predicted proteins | sample Muzzi_PWB_D2_FD_185535 | JGI IMG/M metagenome (GOLD analysis project Ga0210123, IMG submission 185535) | Wetland microbial communities from San Francisco Bay, California, USA, that impact long-term carbon sequestration - Muzzi_PWB_D2 (SPAdes) | ecosystem: Environmental > Aquatic > Marine >... | reverse complement strand
CGATCTGGAGGCGGGGGCGGCCCTGGCGTACGTCTCCACCGACTACGTCTTCGACGGCGCCGGCCCCGGCCCCTACACCGAGTTCGACCCCACGGCCCCCCTGAACGCCTACGGCCGCTCCAAGCTGGCCGGGGAGCTGGAGGTGCGGGCCCACGCCCGGCGTCACTTCATCGTCCGCTCGGCCTGGCTCTACGGCGCCCACGGCCGCAACTTCGTCCACACCATCCTGCGCCTGGCCCGGGAGCGGGACCGCTTGGAGGTGGTGGACGACCAGGTGGGCTGCCCCACCTGGACCCGGGACCTGGCGGACGTGCTCGGGACCCTGCTGGAGGGGGGCGCCTACGGCACCTACCACGCCGCCTCCGAAGGGTCGTGCAGCTGGCACGCCTTCGCCTGCGCCGTCCTCGAGGCCCGGGGCCTGACGACCCCGGTGGAGGCCGTCACCTCGGACCGCTTCCCCCGCCCGGCCCGGCGCCCGGCGGTCTCCGTGCTCAGGAACCTGGCCCTGGAGGCCCAGGGGGTGCGCATGCGCCCGTGGCGGGACGCCCTGGCCGAGTACCTGGCCGGAGCCCCGGCGGAGCCCGGAGTCGCCTGATGCCCCGGGGCACCCCGCGGTTGACACTTGGGCCGATCTCCACTATGAACGAGGGATGCAAGACCGCGACCGGCCGCCGGGCGGCGCCCGCGGCGGCGGCGCGCCCCCGATGACGAGCTGACGACCAGACGAAGACGAGCTTGAGGATCCCTGCGAATGGCTCCCCCCGAAGACCGCAATCTCACCTGGCACCACGGACTGATCACCCGCGAGGACCGCAACCGCTTCAACGGCCACCGCAGCGGCGTGATCTGGATGACCGGTTACTCCGCCTCCGGCAAGAGCACCCTGGCCCACGCCATGGAGGAGCGGGCATTCCGGGACCGGGTGCGGGTCTACGTGCTCGACGGCGACAACGTGCGCCACGGCCTCAACAAGGACCTGGGGTTCTCCAAGGCCGACCGCAACGAGAACCTGCGGCGCGTGGCCGAGGTGGCCAAGCTCTTCTGCGACGCGGGGATCGTGGTGTTCTCGGCCTTCATCTCCCCCTACCGGGCGGACCGGGACCTGGCCCGCCGCTGCGTCGGGGAGAAGGACTTCCACGAGGTCTACGTCAAGTGCCCCATCGAGGTGTGCGAGGAGCGCGACCCCAAGGGCATCTACCGCAAGGCCCGCCGGGGCGAGATCGCCCGCTTCACGGGCATCTCCGACCCCTACGAGCCCCCCGAGAACCCCGGCCTCGTGCTGGAGACCGACCGCTTCTCCCTGGACGAGTGCGTCGCCCAGTTCACCGACTACCTCCGCAAGGAGGGCCTGGTCCGCCCCGAGTAAGCCCGGCCGCGGGGCGCGCCTCCGCGGGGACGTGAGTGTTGAGCGTGGCCCCCGAGACCGAACGCCCCCGATACAGCGTGGTGATCCCCGTCTACAACAGCGAGGGGATCGTGGGGGATACCCTCGACCGCACGGCGTGCTTCTTCGAGGAGCGGGGCCTCTCCTACGAGGTCATCGCCGTCAACGACGGCAGCCGGGATGGCAGCTGGGACGTGCTGAAGGAGCGGGCGGCCAAGAACCCCCGCGTCCTGGCCCTGAACCTGCTGCGCAACTACGGCCAGCACCACGCCAACATGTGCGGCTTCATGCACAGCCGGGGCGAGTGGGTGGTGACCCTGGACGACGACGGCCAGAACCCCCCCGAGGAGATCGCCCGCCTGATCGAGAAGGCCGCCGAGGGCCACGACCTGGTCATCGGCCGCTTCCGCGAGAAGCGCCACCCCCTCTACCGGCGCCTGGGCACCCGCCTGGTGGGGGTCATCAACCGCCGCATCTTCCACGACCAGAAGGGCCTCGTGCTCACCAACTTCCGCCTGGTCCGGCGCGACGTGGTGGACCGGGTGTGCGCTTACCGCACGAGCTACCCCTACATCCCGGGCCTGACCCTCATGTTCTCCAACAGCCGCGCCAACGCCTGGGTGGAGCACCGGGAGCGGGAGGTGGGGCGCACCAACTACAATCTCTACAAGATCCTCAAGCTGGTCGCCACGATCCTGTTCAACTACTCGTCCTATCCCCTGCGCCTCGTGGCGGGGGTGGGGGTGGCCGTGGCCCTGCTCAGCTTCGGCCTGGGGGCCTGGTACGCGGTGCTCGCCCTGTTCCGCCAGGCCGAGGTGCCGGGCTGGACCACCCTGGTGGTGCTGCTCTCCTTCATGAGCGGCATGATCATCCTGATGCTCAGCATGCTGGGCGAGTACCAGGTACGGATGCTCAACCAGATCAGCTCGGCCGACAGCTTCCACGTCAAGGAGGCGTTTCGCGCCGGTGACTGACCGCCTGTTCATCGTCGGGGCCCAGCGCTGCGGCACCTCCTACCTGTACCGCCTGCTGGACCAGCACCCGGGGATCGAGATGGCCCGCCCTTTGCGGCCCGAGCCCAAGTTCTTCCTGGACGAGGCGCTTTTCGCCCTCGGGCTGGGGCACTACGACCGGACCTTCTTCGCCGGCAGGCCGGGGGCCCGGGTGCGGGGGGAGAAGAGCACCTCCTACCTGGAGTCCGACGTCGCCGCCGACCGCATCGCCGCCGCCTTCCCCGGAGCCCGCATCCTGGTCCTGGTGCGGGAGCCCGTGGCCCGGGCCGTGTCCCACTGGCGCTTCTCGGTGGCCAACGGGGTTGAGACCCTGCCCCTGGCCGAGGCCCTGGAGCGCGAGCCGGAGCGCCGCGAGGACTACGACCGCGCCCGCTTCTCCGTCTCCCCCTTCGCGTATCTCTCCCGGGGCCGCTACGCCGAGCAGATCGAGCGCTGGGCCCGGCGCTTCCCGGCGGCGCATCTCAAGGTGCTGGTGACCGAGGCCCTGGTGGGTTCGGCCCCGGCGCTGGCGGAGCTGTTCGACTGGCTGGAGGTGGACCCGGCCTTCGTGCCGGAGGGTCTGGAGCGGCCGGTGAACGCCAGCCAAGCCGCCGCCGGCCCCGACGTCCCCTCCGACGCCCTGCCCGGCGCCCTGCGGGCCGAGCTGGAGGCCGCCTTCGCCGAGCCCAACCGGGACCTGGCGGAGCGCTACGGCCTGGACCTCTCCCCCTGGCGCCGCGCCACCCGCACCGGGACGGCGTGACGGCCCCGGACGCCGACCCGGCCGCCCGGCCCGCGCCCGCCGCCCCCCGGGGGGGCTTCAAGGGCTTCCTGGGGCGCCACCTGGCCCTGCGCCGGGCCGTCAACCTGGCCTACGCGTACGGGGTCCACCTGCTCCACGTGGTCCTGGATTTGACCCCCTGGTTCGTGCGGGGCGGGGTGATGCGCTTGCTGGGCCTGAAGGCCGGGCGCCACGTCTTCCTGGACCACCGGGTCTACCTGAAGTACCCCTGGATGGTGCGGATGGGGGACCACGTCAGCATCAACCGGGGGGTGGAGTTCTACCCCGACTTCTTCGGCGGCGGCCGGATCGTGCTGGGCAGCAACGTCCGCGTCGCCCCCAACGTGCGCCTCCACGCCGCCGGCCACGACACGGCGGACCTGGCCTACACCGAGATCGGCGGCACGATCACGGTGGGCGACGACGTGTGGATCGGCGCCGGGGCCATCCTGCTGCCGGGGGTCACCGTGGGGCCCCGCAGCGTGGTGGGGGCGGGCTCGGTGGTCACCCGCGACGTGCCCGCAGACACCGTGGTCGCCGGGGTCCCCGCCCGGGTGATCCGCCAGCGGGACGCCGAGGCGTGATCCCGGCCGGGTCCGGCCGGCGCCGCGTCCCGACCGGGCGCGGCGCGTACGTGGCCGCCGTCCTCCTGCTGCTCGCCCTGCTCGACGCCGGCTACGCCCGCTGGGGCGTCTACCGGCCCCTGATCCTCGGGCAGGAGATCTACTGGCTCCAGTCCCTGCGCATCCTCCACCCGGAGGGCCCGCAGGCCCCTCGGCCGGAGCGGAACGCGGTCCGCTGGCTGGCCCTGCAGGGGCCGGCCTACCCGGCCTGGCTGGCGGCGTTCCAGGGCGTGGCCGGGGAGGGAAAGGCCGCCGCGCGGGCCGCCAACGTGCCCCTCCACCTGGGAGCGGCCCTGCTGGTGTGGCGCCTGGGGGCGGTGCTCGTGTCCCCGGCGGCGGGCCTGGCGGCGCTGACGCTGTTCGCCCTCTACCTGCCCGGCACCCTCATGGCGACCCAGCTCCTGACCGAGAACCTGGCGGCGTTCCTGGCGCTGCTGGCGGTCTATCTAGGACTTGCGGGCTTCCGGGCCCGGGGGAGGCGGGGGACCCTGGCGGCGGGGGCCCTGCTGGGGCCCGTGCTTCTGGCGATGGCCCTGTGCCGCCCGGCCCTGGCGCCCCTGGCGGCGGTGATGATGGCTGCCTGGGCGGGCGCCGCCCTGTGGACCGGCTGGCGCCGGCGCCGCCCGGCCCTGCTGGCGGCGGCGGCCCTCGCCCTGGTGTGCGGCGGGGTGCCCTACCTGGCGTGGCAGCGGGCCGTGACCCACGCCTTCGGCCTGGAGCGGATGACCTGGGCCGTGGCGGGGCCCCGTTCCATCGGCCTGAGCCTCGCCGAGTCCTATGACACCCGCAACGGCGGCTGGCCGCGCCCGGCCGCCTTCCTGAGCGCGCGGGGGGTCTCCCTGGCGCTGCGCCCCGCGGCCGAGTCGGTGCGCGCCGCGCCGGGGGAGACGGTCCTGCTGCGCCTGGAGAAGCTCTACCGGCTGTGGAAGTCCCCCGCCACCAACTTCGCCAACCCCCCCCGGGGCACGGCGCGCGCCCTCGTCGTCCTGCACGCCGGGCTGGTGGTGGCCGCTGTGGTGGGCCTGGGCCTCGTGCTGCCGGCGCCGGCCTGGGTCTGGGTGGCCCTGCCGCTGGCCTACACCACGGCCGCCTACACCGGCTACTTCACCGAGGAGCGCCGCTTCGCCTTCCCCGTGATGGGGCTGGTGATCGTGGCGGCAACGGCGGCGGTGGCGGCCGGGGCCGCCGCCTGGGCGCGCCCGCGCCGGCGCCCCCGGCCCCGGCGGGGGCGCCGGGAGGCGGTGGCGCGCGGGGCGATCGGGGCCGGCCTCCTGCTGCCGGGGGCGTGGCTGGCGGCGCCGGCCTTCGTCCTGTACCCGGGCCAGAACGCCCACGCCGCCCACGTCGCGGCCGCGCTCCTGTTCACCCTCGCCCTGGGCGCCGCCCTGTGGCGGGCCTGGTGGGCCCTGGGCCCGGCCCCGGGGGGGCGGCTGGTGGGGGCGGCGGCCGTGGCCCTGGTGGTCCTGCCGGTGGGGGTGCACCTGGCCCGCTACGCCGACTGGTACTCCTGGACGGCCACCCTCCGCAACCCCGCCCAGCGCGTGGTGCAGGAGATCACCCTGCCCCCGTGGCTGGAGTGGGGCCAGGTGGCCCGCGCCACCCTTCAGGTCGACGCCCGCGACCGGGACGGCCGCCTCGGGCACCTGGCGGTGCGGGTCAACGGGGAGCGCCAGTGGCGCTGGATGCGGGGCCCCGAGCTGCCGTTCCACTACCGGCTCGCGGCCCGCAACCTGGGGCCGCCGGTGAACCCCGGGCTGCACTGGCGGGCGCTGGACGTGGCCCCGGACTTTCCCCAGTGGCTCGTCTACCGGCTCGACCCGGACCGGCTGCGGGGCGCCCGCCGCCTCGTGGTGACCGTGGGCCTGGACCGGCCTGCGGACGGCCCGCAGGAGTACACTTCCGTGGCCGGCGAGCTGCCCGGACCCGACCCCGACGTCGAATTGGGGCCGCGCCCCTGGCTGCTGCCGGAGGACCGGCCGTACCTGAAGGGGTTCCCGTTCAGTGGCCGCAACTCCCTGTGGCGGTACCAGACCTACGGCGACATGCGCATCCACGGCGACACCCACCTGACCGGCGCTCGCCGTGGCGCCTGGGTGCGCGGTCGCGGCTCGGCCCCCGCCGCCGGACCCGGCGCCGACCTGTCCGACGCCCCCCTTCGACAGACCGGGGGTTGGCGCATCCGCCTCCAGGTCATCACCCGGGACGGCGTGGAGTGGTTCCTGTGAGCGGCCCGCCGGAGGGCGAGGGGACCGTCCGCTTCAACCGCCCCTGGCTCACGGGGCGGGAGATGGACTACGTGCGCCAAGCCGTCGAGGCTGGCCGCCTGGCGGGCGACGGCCCCTTCACCCGCGCCTGCGCCCGCTGGCTGGAGGCGCGGACGGGCTGCGCCCGGGCCCTGCTCACCCACTCCGGCACCGGGGCCCTGGAGATGGCCGTGCTCCTGGCCGGGATCGGCCCGGGAGACGAGGTGATCATGCCGTCCTACACCTTCGTCTCCACGGCCAACGCGGTGGTGCTGCGGGGCGGCGTGCCGGTGTTCGTGGACATCCGTCCCGACACCCGGAACCTGGACGAGACCCGCGTCGAGGCCGCCATCACCCCCCGCACCCGGGCCCTCCTGCCGGTCCACTACGCCGGGGTGGGGTGCGACATGGACGCCCTGCTCGACATCGCGGCCCGCCACGGCCTGGCGGTGATCGAGGACGCCGCCCAAGGCGTCCTGGCGAGCTACCGGGGCCGCCCCCTGGGGAGCATCGGCGGGCTGGGGGCCCTGAGCTTCCACGAGACCAAGAACCTGATGGCCGGGGAGGGGGGCGCCCTGCTGGTGAACGACCCCGCCCTGGCCGAGCGGGCCGAGATCGTGTGGGAGAAGGGCACCAACCGGCGCCAGTTCCACCGGGGCGAGGTGGACAAGTACACCTGGGTGGACGTGGGCTCCTCGTTCCTGCCGTCCGAGCTCACGGCGGCCTTCCTGCTGGCCCAGCTGGAGGGGGCCGAGGACATCACCGCCCGCCGCATGGCGATCTGGGACGCCTACCACGAAGCCCTGGCGCCCCTGGAGACGGCGGGCCGCCTGGAGCGCCCCGTGGTCCCGGACGGCTGCCGCCACAACGCCCACATGTACTACGTGATGATGCCCGACGGGGCCGCCCGCGCGGCGGCCCTCAAGCACTTGAGCGAGGCGGGGTACCGGGCCGTGTTCCACTATGTGCCCCTGCACGCCGCCCCGGCGGGGCGCCGCTACGGCCGCGTGGCCGGGCCCCTGCCCCACACCGACGCCGCCGGGGAGCGCCTGCTGCGCCTGCCCCTGTGGCCCGGCCTGCCGGACGGCACCGTGGAGGCGGTGGTCCGGCTGCTCGCCGCCCCGGCCTGAGCCCCGGCCTGACTCCCGGCGACCGGCGGGGGCGGCCCGCGCCCCCTCAGATGAACAGGCTGATCTTGCTCTTGCCCGCGAACTCGAGGAAGGTCGCCGCGCCCCCCACGGTGACGCCGTCCACCAGGTCGTCCTTCTTGATCCCCATGACGTCCATGGTCATCTGGCAGCCGATGAGGGTCACGTCCATCTCCCGCGCCATCTCGATGAAGTCGGGGACGGACTGGAGCTTCACCCGGCCCATCCAGCTCTTCATCATGGCGGTGGCAGCCAGGGTCATGCCCGGGAGGGCCCCCACCAGGTTGGGCACGGGCACCGGCATGGCCGGGTTGGCGAGGGACGCCACCTTCAGGTGGGCGTACTTCTTGCGGTGAATGATGTCCAGGCCGTAGAAGGTGAAGAAGATGCCCGCCTCCATTCCCATGGCCGCCGCCGTGGTGGCCAGGATGAGGGGGGGGTAGGCCATGTCCAGGCTGCCCTTCGAAGCGATCAGGGCGATCCGGTCGAGTTGCCCCTCGGGCTCCCTGGCCTCCTGCTCCGCCAGGGCCCGGGCCACGCGCTCGTCCACCAGGGGCCCCAGGCGCTCGTCCAAGAGGGCCTGGACCCGCGCCTCCACCAGGGCGTCGATGTCCTTGTCCGTCGTACCGCTCATGATGCTTGGCTCCAATTGATCCGGTGTGCCGGCCGGCGCCGTTTCACACGCACACGGCGGACCCGCTCAAGGTCCAGTCTACCGCACCCCCCGGCGTTACCCCACCTTGCGGATGTAGAAGGCGAACTCCCCCCCGGACTCCTCGGTGCCCACCATCTCGTGGCCCGTCTTGCGGGCCCAGGCGGCCATGTCGTTCACCGAGCCCGGGTCGGTCGCCACCATCTTGAGCACGTCGCCGGGGGCCAGGGAGTCCATCTCGCGCCTGGTCTTGATGATGGGCAGGGGGCAGCTCATGCCCCGGCAGTCCAGCTCGCGGGTCACGGTGACGGCGTCGGTCATCGGGGGCTCCTTCAAAGGGGGGGTCACCACAGCACCACGCGCTCGTGGGCCAGCATCAGGTCGCGGATCCCGTCGTAGGACACGGCCTCGAACGGGCTCATGGCGTTGCGGGCCGTCAGGTCGTCCCGGCACACGCCCACCGGGCAGGGGAACGGTCCCTGCCCCAGCACGCCGTCCTGCACCAGCAACAGCCGGTCGCCCGCCGCCGGGTCCAGCACCTCCAGGCACAGGCGGGCGTCCAGGTCCCGCACGATGTGGAGCGTCGCCACGGACTCGGCGTCCCCGCTCAAAACGGAATCACCACGTCGGCGGCCCGGACCGCCTCCAGGATGGCCGCCCGGGGCGCCGCCTCCACCCCCTTGCGCAAGGGGCCCACGCCGTACCGCTCCAGGGACTCGGCCTCGGCCAGGGAGTGGATGCCCACGTCCTCGTAAAAATTCAGGAAGGAGTCCACCGCCGGCCGGTCCACGATCTCGGGGCGGAAGTCGAGGGCGTTGAACACCCCCTCGCCCAGCATGGCCACGGTCACCTCGTTGTTGCTCAAGGTGAGCCCCAGGCCGAGGCGGAAGGCCTCCAGGTTCTTGATGTGGTTCAGCGGGGTGTGGCGCAGGACGAGGACGACCCGTTTCATGGCCCTACCCGAAGTGCAGAAAGTAGTCGGAGCTGGCCACGATGTCCGCCAGGTGGTCCTGGCTGCGGCACTCCACGCCGTCGATGAAGTCGCCCTCGGCGAAGCCCCGGATGTCCCCCGTGGTCAGGCACAGCGACACCTTCAGGCCCTTCGCCATCAACTCCTCCACGCCGCCGAACAGGCGGTAGGGGGAGTTGTTCTTGAGGACGTTGTAGACACCGTCGTTCATCAGGAACAGCGCCGCCTCGTGCCCCCCCGTCAGGAACGAATCCAGCAGCTTGCAGGCGGTGTAGGTGTTCTGGTGCTCCGGGCTGGTGTTGAGCAGGATGCCGAGCTTCTTGGCCACGGGCGGCGGCTCCCCTACGCCTTGCGCACCAGCAGGGTCCACAGGGGGCCCTCGTCCCGGGTAACGCTCAGGACCTCGTGGCCCTCGTGGGCCAGGCTGCGCGGCACGTTCTCGGCCGACGGGGCGTAGTCGATCAGCACCTTCAGCACCTGGCCGGAGGCCATCTTCTCGATGGTCAGCTTGGCCTTGACGAAGGTGATGGGGCAGACGTCGCCCCGGATGTCCAGCTCCCGGTCCGCGGCCACCGGCTCCACGGCTTCGGTCATCGTGCCATCTCCATCAGGGTTACCGCGCGGCGCTGCGCCTCCGCGAGCTTGTCCTTGAGCACGCCCCGGAGCAGGTCGAGGGCGTCCACCACCATCGGGTACTTGATGGAGTAGCGCACGCTGGTGCCCTCCCGCTCCGTGGCCACCAGCCCCCGGTCCCGCAGCACCGCCAGGTGCTGGGACACGTTGGACTGGCGGATCGCCAGGCGCTCCCCCAACTCCCCCACCGTCAGCGGCTGCTCCGCCAGGGCGTAGAGGATCAGGATCCGCTTGGGGTCCGCCAGGGCCTGGCACAGCTCGGCGTGGAGCTGGTGGATCTCTTCGACAAACGCGCGCTTCATCATCCGGTTCCGGGCGGCTCGGGGGCGGTTCTCGGGCCGTCTATCGGCATCTCTCGGGGCCCCTCACAGGCACGGCCCATTCCGCTCGTCCGTTATATTCGAGGTTATGAATATATCCGGGAACCGCGGGGCCGTCAACCGGTCCCGGCGTGCCCTGAAGACGCGCCCCGGAAACGGGCCGCCGGGCCGAGGCGGCGGGGGCGTCAGCCGCCCAGGTACTTGGCGAAGAGCTGGGTGAAGACGGGCAGGGCCTTGGCCCCGACCACCAGGTCGCCCGAGACGGTGCCGTCCGGCCGGGTCTTGCCGACCACGAAGCTGGGGGTGCCGCCCGCCCCCACCGCCGACGCCAGCCGCGCCCCCGCCTGCACCTCGCTGGCGTGCTTGCCGGTGTCCATGCAGGTCTTGAAGGCCTTGGCGTCCAGGCCGATCTCGGTGGCAAAGACCTGCAGGTTCTCCGGCGTGATGCGGTGCTGGTTCTCGAACAGGTGGTCGTGCATGGGCCAGAAGTCGTCCTGGTCCCCGGCGCAGTGGGCGGCCTCGGCCGCCTTGGCGGCGTACCGGTGCCCCGGCAGGGGGCTGTCCACGAACACGTAGCGCACCTTGCCGGTGTCGACGTAGTCCTTCTTGATGCTGGGCCAGGTGCTGGCGAAGTGGCGGCGGCAGAAGGGGCACTGGAAGTCGGAGAACTCGACGAGCGTGACCGGCGCGTCCTTGCGCCCCAGGGACGGGAAGCCCGCCGTCTGCACCGGCACCTGGGACACCGTGGGCCGCGGCGGCCGGGCCGCGGGCGCGGCCGCGGGGGCCGGGGCGGAGGCCACCTGGTCCTTCAGCTGGGCGAGCTGCTCCTTCACCTCGTCCAGGTCGTCCTGGATGACGGCGAGCTGCTGCAGGATCTGCCGGTCGGTCTCCCCGGACTGCTTCTGCTCACACCCGGCCGGGAGGGCGGCCAGCAGCGCCAGCAGGGCCAGCCCCGCGAGGGCCGGAGCCGGGGTCCGGCGGGTATGTGGTGGCCGTCGCATGGGTCGGTGCCTCGCCCTGTCTATGCCTTGCTTTCCTGGGGGATCATCCGGCCGGGCTTGCCGCGCCACACGAGCACGAGCGCGCTGGCGACGAAGATGGACGAGTAGGTACCTACCACGATTCCGATCAGCAGGGCAAGGGCGAAGTCGTGCAGCACCTCGCCGCCCCACACCGTCAGGGCTGCCAGGGTCAGCAGGGTGGTGCCGCTGGTGATCAGGGTGCGGGACAGCACCTGGTTGATGGCCCGGTTGATCACCTCCTCCAGGCTCTCCCGGTGGCGCTTGCGCAGGTTCTCCCGGATGCGGTCGAACACCACCACGGTGTCGTTGAGGGAGTAGCCCGCCAGGGTCAGCAGGGCGGTCACCAGCAGCAGGTTGATCTCCTTGCCCAGCAGGGTGAACAGCCCGAGCACCACCAGCACGTCGTGGAACGTGGCCGCGGCCGCCGCGATGCCGAAGCGGAACTCGAAGCGCACCGCGATGTACGACACGATCCCGATCAAAGCCAGCAGCACCGCCAGGCCCGCGTCCTTCTGCAGGCGCTTGCCGATCGAGGGGCCGATCTCGGTGACGGCGTCCACCACGAAGGCGTTGTCGGGCAGGGCGGCCCTGAAGGCGCCCTCGATCCGGTCGGCCGCCTTGACCTGGATCGTGTCGGCCCGCTTGACCCGGATCAGCAGCTTGTTGGTGCCGGTGAACTCCTGCAGCTCGGCGTCGGAAAAGCCCCCCTCGCTCACGATGGAGCGGGCCTCGTCGATCTCCACCGGGTGGTCGAAGTGCAGCTGAACCGAGGTGCCGCCCGCGAAGTCGATCCCCAGGTTGGCCTTGCCCACGGCGATGGCGCCCAGGGTGAACAGCCCCATCGCCACCATGATCGCGGAGATCACGAAGGCGACGCGGCGCCGGCCCAGGAAGTCGATTTGCGTCTTGCCGATCAGTTCCATCATGGTCGTTCGGGTCCCGCCCCGCCGGGGGCCTTAGATGCTCAGGGTCTCCAGGCGGCGCCGGGCGTTCACCCAGTCGAAGAACATCTTCGTGCCGACGAACGCCGTGAAGAGGTTGATGACGATCCCCAGCGACAGCGTCACCGCGAAGCCCTTGACGGGCCCGCTGCCGAACAGGAACAGCACCACCGCCGTGATCAGCGTGGTCATGTGGGCGTCCAGGATCGAGACGAAGGCCCGGTCGTAGCCCTGGTCCACCGCCAGGCGCACGGTCTTTCCCAGGCGCAGCTCCTCGCGGATGCGCTCGAAGATGAGCACGTTGGAGTCCACCCCCATGCCGATGGTCAGCAGGATGCCGGCGATGCCCGGCAGGGTGAGGGTGGCCGACAGGGCCCCCAGGGCCCCCATGAGCACCACCAGGTTCATCACCAGGGCCACGTCCGCCACGAGGCCGGCCATGCGGTAGTAGAAGGCCATGAACACCACCACGACGCAGAAGCCCACCAGGGTGGCGATCAGCCCCGCCCGAATCGAGTCGGCCCCCAGGCTGGGGCCCACGGTGACGTTCTGGAGGATCTCCACCGGTGCCGGCAGGGCGCCGGCCCGCAGGACGATGGACAGGTCGTTGGCCTCGGCCGAGGTGAAGTTGCCGGTGATGGAGGCGCGCCCGCCGCCGATCCGCTCGCGGATCACCGGCGCGGAGTAGACGTTGCCGTCCAGCACGATGGCGAAGCGCTCGCCCACGTGGTCGCCGGTCACCTGCCCGAAGATCTCGGCCCCCACCGGGTCGAAGGCGATGGAGACGTAGGGCTCGTTGAACTGGTCGATGGCCACCCGGGCGTCGGTGAGGGTGTCGCCGGTGAGCATGGCCCGCTTCTTGACCACGTAGGGCTCCCGGTCCAGCTCCTGGCCGGTCTCGGGGTCCAGCACCCGGCGGTAGAGCACCTCGTCGTCGTCGGGCAGCGCCATGCCGGGCTGGTAGCGCACCTTCTCGTCCACCAGCTTGAACGCCAGCAGGGCGGTCTTGCCGATCAGGTCGATGGCCCGCTGGGGGTCGGACACCCCCGGCAACTGCACCAGGATCTCGTCGCTGCCCTGCTGCTGGATGAGCGGCTCGGACACCCCGAACTGGTCGATGCGGTTGCGGATCGTCTCCACCGCCTGGGTCACGGCCCCGGTGCGGATGCGGTCCAGCTCCTCCGCCGAGAGGCGGTAGACCAGGCCCTCGCCTTCGGCGGGGGCGGGCTCCAGGTTGGGGAAGCGGTCGGCGAGCAGCTTTTCCACCTTGTCCCGGGTGTCGCCTTCGGCGGGGAAGGTGATGCGCACGCCGAAGTCGCCCTCCCGGGCGGCCTCGGCGCCCGCGATCTCCTCGCTCTTGAACTGCTGCCCCAGCCCCTCCACGGTGCGCTCCACGAAGTTGGAGGCGGCCACGTCGCGGGCCACCCGCAGCACCAGGTGGATGCCGCCCTGGAGGTCCAGCCCCAGGTGGATGCCGGTCCCCGGCAGGAAGCTGCGCAGCCCGTGGGGCAGCATCCGGTCCGGCAGGCTGGGCAGGAAGTAGGAGGCCGCCACCACGGTGATGACGACCACGGCGACGAAGCGCCCCAGGATGGAGCGGCGCACCGGGGGCGCCTTGGGGCGGGGGGTGGGTGTGGCCATCAGGCCTGGGTCTCCTTTTCCTTCTTCTTGTCCTTGGCGCCCTTGGCGGGGCCGTTCTTGGAAGAGGCGTTCTTGGCGGGCGCCTCGGCGCCCTCGCCGAGGGCCTCGTCCTGCAGGGACATGATCTCGGTGCGCAGCACCCGCACCCGCACGTTGTCAGCCACCTGGAGGGTCACCACGTCCTTGGCCACCGCCGCCACCTGGCCCATGAGGCCGCCGTTGGTGACCACCTTGTCGCCCTTCTTGAGGGCCTCGAGCATCTGCCGGTGGGCCTTCTGCCGCTTCTGCTGGGGGCGGATGAGCAGGAAGTAGAACAGGGCGAAGATCAGCAGGAACGGGGCGAAGCTGGTCAAAAACGCCCCGCCGCCGCCCGCGGCGGGGGCGCCCTGGGCGTAGGCCGGCGTGGCCCCCAGCAGCGTCAACGGGTCAGGCATGGGTGGTCTCCTCGTGGTACCGGCGCACCGCGTCGCGATGGAAGGCGCCGAAGCGCCCCGCCGCGATCGCCTCCCGCATCCGCTCCATGAGCGACAGGTAGTGGTGCAGGTTGTGGATGGCGTTCAGCTCGAAGGCCAGCAGCTCCCCGGCCATGAACAGGTGGCGCAGGTAGGCGCGGGAGAAGCCCCGGCAGGTGTAGCAGGTGCAGCCCGCCTCCACCGGCCCTTCCTCGGCGCGGTGGCGGGCGTTCTTGATGTTGATCCGGCCCCGGCCGGTGAACAGGGACCCGGTGCGGGCGTGGCGGGTGGGCATCACGCAGTCGAACATGTCCACCCCCCGGGCCACCGCCTCCACCAGGTCGAGGGGCGTGCCGACGCCCATCAGGTAGCGGGGCGCCGCCTCCGGCAGCCGGGGCATCACGGTGTCCAGGGTCTCCAGCATGAGGGCCCGGCCCTCGCCCACGGAGAGGCCCCCGATGGCGTAGCCGTCGAACCCGATCGCGGTCACGGCGTCCGCCGAGCGCGCCCGCAGGTCGGGCTCGAAGCCCCCCTGCACGATCCCGAACAGGGCCTGGTCGGCCTTGGTATGGGCCGCCTTGCAGCGGGCCGCCCAGTCCGCCGAGCGCTCCGTGGAGCGCCGGGCCTCCTCGCGGGTGGCCGGGTAGGGGAGGCACTCGTCGAACACCATGGCGATGTCGGCGCCCAGGGCCTGCTGGATCTCGACGGACAGCTCCGGAGTGAACGCGTGGCGGCTGCCGTCCACGTGGGAGGCGAACGTCACCCCGTCGTCCGTCACCTTGCACAGCTCCCCCAGGCTGAACACCTGGTAGCCGCCGCTGTCGGTGAGCACCGGCCGGTCCCACCCCATGAAGCGCTGGATGCCCCCCAGGCCCTCCACCAGGTCGTGGCCGGGCCGCAGGTAGAGGTGGTAGGTGTTGGCCAGCACGATCTCGGCGCCCAGCTCCTCGAGCACCCGGGGCGCCACGCCCTTCACCGCCCCCAGGGTCCCCACCGGCATGAACACCGGCGTGCGCACGGTGCCCCGGGGCAGGGACAGCACCCCGGTGCGGGCCCGGGTCTCCGGACAGCGGGCGCCCACCTCGAAAGCGAGGGCGCGGGGCGGGCTCAACGTGCGCGGGCTCACATCCGGACCGGGGCGCTCACGCCCATCAGGCCGAGGCCGTTCCGGAGCACCTGCCCCACCGCCGCCGCCAGCAGCAGGCGGGCCCGGGACAGGGCGGGGTCCGGGCCCACGAAGCGGTGCCTGTAATAGTAGGCGTGGAACGCCGCCGCCAGCTCCTGCAGGTAGTAGGGGATGCGGTGCACGGCCAGCTCCCGCCCCGCCTGCTCCACCACCTGGGGAAAGGCGGCCAGCTGCTTGGCCAGCCCCAGGGTCTCGGCGTCGGCGCCGTTCTCGAGGGGCCGCGTGTCCACCTCCCCCTTCAGGTCCGCCTCCCCCTCCGGCGTCATGGTCCCCAGCCCCTCCTCGGCCGCCTTGGCGAACAGCTGGTGCACCCGCGCGTGGGCGTACTGCACGTAGTAGACCGGGTTGTCGGCGGTCTGCGCCTTGGCCAGCTCCAGGTCGAACTCCAGCTGGGCGTCGGCCTTTCGGGTCAGGAAGAAGAAGCGGGTGGCGTCCACCCCGATCTCGTCCACCACTTGGCTGAGCGTCACGAACTCCCCGGCCCGGGTGGACATGGCCACCGGCTGGCCGCCCTTCAGCAGGGACACCAGCTGCACCAGGACGACCTCCAGGTCCTCCGGGGCGTGCCCCAGCATGGCGGCGGCGGCCTTCATGCGCCCCACGTAGCCGTGGTGGTCGGCCCCCCACACGTCGATCAGGCGGTCGAAGCCGCGGTCGAACTTGTCCTTGTGGTAGGCCACGTCGGAGGCGAAGTAGGTGGTCACCCCGTTGGCCCGGATCAGCACCCGGTCCTTGTCGTCCCCCTGCCGGGTGGTGGCCAGCCACTTCGCCCCGTCCTGCTCGTAGACGAGGCCCGCGTCGGCCAGGTCGGCCACGGCCCGCTCCACGGCGTTCGGCGCGCCCTCGTAGAGGGTCCTCTCCGAGTACCAGCGGTCGAAGCGGATGCCGAAGGCGTCCAGCTCCTCCCGGATGCCGGGCATCACCCCCGGGTGGCCGAACAGCAGGGCGTGGGCCGCCGCCTGGGCGAAGCGGGGCAGCCACTCGGCCTCGGGCCGGTCCAGCCACGCGTCGCCGTCCTCCTTGCGCACGGCGGCGGCGATGTCCTTGATGTAGTCCCCCTGGTAGTGGTCGGCCGGCAGCTCCGCCTCGCGCCCGGCGGCCTGGAGGTAGCGCACATAGGTGGAGCGCCCCAGGACGTTCATCTGGTTGCCCACGTCGTTGACGTAGTACTCGCGGGAGACGTCCGCGCCGCAGGCGGTCAGCAGCCGGGCGATGGCGTCCCCCACCACGGCGCCGCGGCCGTGGCCCACGTGCAGGGGGCCCGTGGGGTTGGCGCTGACGAACTCCACCAGCACCTTTCGGCCCCGGGCCCAGTCGCCGATGCCGTAGGCGGCCCCTTGGGTCACGGCGGCGGTCAGCCGCCCGGTCCAGTAGGCGGGGGCGAGGTGGAAGTTGATGTAACCGGGCCCGGCGATCTCCACCCGCTCCACCAGCTCCGGAGGCAGGTCGAGGTGGTCCACGATCACCTGGGCGATCTCCCGGGGCGGGCGCTTGGCGGCGCGGGCCAGGCCCAGGGCCACGGGGCAGGCCACGTCGCCGTGGGCGGCCTGGCGGGGGGTCTCCAGGACCACGGGCGGCATCGCTTCGAAGGCGAGGGCGCCCTCGCGGCGGGCGGCCTGGAGCGCGCCTTGGACGATATCGGTGAGCTGTGCCGCCATCTCGCGTGCCGGAAAACCAACGAGGAAACGGAGAAACGTAGTGGACGGGCCGTGGGAAGTCAATCGCGGGGCCGGCCTTGAGCGGCCCCGGGGGGTGCCCCCATAATCGGTCCGGAGGGGCGGCCGGCCGCCCGCCGCCCGCCCGCGCGACCGTCCACCACCGAGACCCGAAAGGCCCCGCGTTGAACGAGCCATCCCCCGAGGCGCACACGAACCGGCTGGCCCGCGAGACCAGCCCCTACCTCCTGCAGCACGCCCACAACCCGGTGGACTGGTACCCGTGGGGCGAGGAGGCCCTGGAGCGCGCCAGCGCCGAGGGCCTGCCGGTGTTCCTGTCGATCGGCTACTCGGCCTGCCACTGGTGCCACGTCATGGCCCACGAGTCGTTCGAGGACCCGGACACGGCGGCGATCATGAACCGCCTGTTCGTGAACATCAAGGTGGACCGGGAGGAGCGCCCCGACCTGGACCAGATCTACCAGACCGCCTTCCAGCTCCTGACCGGGCGGGGCGGCGGCTGGCCCTTGTCCATGTTCCTGACCCCCGAGGGGGCGCCGTTCTGGGGCGGGACGTACTTCCCCAAGGTGCCCCGCTACGGCATGGCGGCCTTCCGCGACGTGCTCGCCGGGGTGGCGCGCCACTACGCCGAGAAGCCCGAGGACGTGGCCCACAACGTCATGGCCCTCACCCAGGGCCTGGTGGGGGTGAATCGGGCCCGGCCCGCCCGCGGCGCCCCCACCGAGACCCTGCTGGAGGGCGCCGCCGGGCGCCTGCTGGGGGCCTTCGACCCCGTCTGGGGCGGCTTCGGCGGGGCGCCCAAGTTCCCCTCCACCATGGCCCTGGCCTTCCTGCTGGGGCGCTGGCACCGCACCGGCAACGAGGCCTGCCTGCACGCGGTCACCCACAGCCTGGGGCGCATGGCCCGGGGCGGCATCTACGACCACCTGGGGGGCGGCTTCCACCGCTACTCGGTGGACGCGGAGTGGCGGGTGCCCCACTTCGAGAAGATGCTCTACGACAACGCCCAGCTCATCCCTCTCTACCTGGACGCCTACCGGGCCACCGGCGAGGAGGCCTTCGCCCGCGTGGCCCGGGAGTCCCTGGTCTACGTCAGCCGCGAGATGACCGCCCCCGAGGGCGGCTTCTACGCCGCCCAGGACGCCGACAGCGAGGGGGAGGAGGGCAAGTGCTTCGTCTGGCGCCCCGGCGAGATCGAGGAGGTCGTGGGGGAGGCCGCGCCCCTGTTCTGCGCCTACTACGGCGTGACCGAGGCGGGCAATTTCGAGGGCGAGAACGTCCTGAACGTCCACCAGCCCCTGGCCGAGGTGGCCGAGGAGTTCGGACTGGACGAGGCGGCCGCCGAGGCCGTCCTGGCCGGGGCCCGCGAGAAGCTCCTGGCGCGCCGCGCCACCCGCGTGCAGCCGGGGCGGGACGACAAGGTGATCACCGCCTGGAACGGCCTTATGCTCTCCGCCTTCGCCCAGGCCTACGAGGTGCTGCGGGACGAGGCGTACCGCGAGGCGGCGGAGCGCGCCGCCGACTTTCTGCTGGAGCGCCTGCGCACCCCGGAGGGGCGCCTGCTGCGCTGCTTCAAGGACGGCCGGGCCCGCTTCGCCGGCTACCTGGACGACCACGTCCTGCTGGCCCAGGGGCTGCTGGACCTCTACCAGGCCACCGGCGTCCCGGCCCGCCTGGAGTCGGCGATCGAGCTGATGGGCGTCGTGCGGGAGCGGTTCGCCGCCGAGTCCGGCGGCTTCCACTTCACCGCCGACGACCACGAGTCCCTGGTCGCGAGGCCCTTCACCGGCCAGGACCAGTCCCTGCCGTCGGGCAACGCGGTGGCGGCCCGCTGCCTGCTGCGCCTGCACCACCTGACCGGCGACCCCGGGGCGCTGGAGGCGGCCGAGGGGGTGGTGCGGGCCTTCCTGGACGAGGCGGCCGCCCAGCCCCTCGGCTTCGCGGCCATGCTCCTGGCGGCGGAGGACCTGGTGCACCCGCCCAAGGTGGTGGCCCTGGTGGGGGAGGCGGACGACCCCGGCCCCCGCGACTGGGAGGTCCGCCTGGCGGCCGGCTACCGTCCCGACACCCTGGTGCAGCGGGTCACCCCCGAGGCCGCCGCGGGCGTCCCCTGGCTTGCGGGCAAGGGGCTGGTGGAAGGCCGCGCGGCGGCCTACGTCTGCACCGCCGGCACCTGCGCCCCGCCGGTGACGGAGTGGGACGCCCTGGAGGCGCTGCTGTAGAATCCCCCGGGGGCCCGGTCCGCCGGGTCCGGTTGCCCATGCCCGTTTCCGCTGTCCACCCGACGTGAGGGGAGGCATCCACCCGCCTCCCGCCCGCCCGCCCCTTCCCGGGCGGCGCGCGCCGGCCCCCGTCCTCCGCCGGAGGGGGTGATGGCCGGCGCCTTCCTGATCCTGTTGCGGGAGGGGTTCGAGGCCGCCCTGGTGGTGGGCCTGATCCTCGCCATGCTCAGCCGGCTGGCCCAGCCCCGCCACCTGCGCGCCGCCTACGCCGGGGTGGCCTGCGCCCTGCTGGCCAGCCTGGCCTTCGCCGGGGCGGCGGACGCCGTCAGCGGCTTCTTCGACGGCGCCGGCCAGGAGGTGCTCAACGGCATCGTCCTGGCGGCGGCGGCGGCCATGATCACCTATGTGGTGGTGTGGCTGAAGGGCCGCCGCGGACAGATGCAGGCCGAGCTGTCCGCGCAGGTGTCGCGGCGTGCGGGGCAGCACCGTCTCGGCGTGTTCCTGCTGGCCTTCCTGGCGGTTTTCCGGGAGGGGGCGGAGTCGGTCCTGTTCCTGTGGGGCATCCTGGCCGGGGGGCGCCAGGACGTGGGGGAGGTGGTGCTGGGGGCCGCCCTGGGCCTGGCCGTGGCGGTGGCCATCGCGTGGGTCCTGATGCAGGGCGGCCGCCGGGTGCCCCTGCGCCCGTTCTTCAATGTAACGACGGGCCTGCTGGTGATCCTGGCGGCGGGCATGCTGGCCCACGCCGCCCGCTACTGGGTGGCGGTGGATTGGCTGCCGCCCCTGGTGGCCCCGGTGTGGGACACCAGCGCCATCCTGCCGGAGCGCAGCGGCCTCGGGGAGGTGCTGACCGTCCTGGTGGGGTACAACGCCAACCCCAGCCTCACCGAGGTCCTCGTGTACGCCGCCTACCTGGCCGGCGTCGCCGTCTGGCTCCGGATCGGCGCCCCCTCCGGCCCCCGTCCCGCCCCGGCCTGAGACGGGCGGGGAGAGGGAAAAACCTTTCCCACTGCCCGGCCTACGCAGGCTTCAGGCGGGGCGTGGGGGTTTCTGCCTGGATCGACCCCTCCGAAGGTGGGATTTTTTGCGGGTGAAAAAGGGAACTTCTTTTCCTATCCCGCACCCCGGAAGGCGGTGGCCGCGGTCCCGCGGATGGCCCTGGAAACGCGCATTCAACGTCTGTGTTTTCCGTAGGTTGCGTGCTATTTTCGCGGCCCGTCTCGGTACGGGCGCGTCTGGCCGGGTTCCTGCAACGACCGGGATTGCCGGGGGCGAGGGGTCCTCGCGTACGGTGGGATCGTACGAGGAGAACGGCGAGTGATCAGTCGGGGGAATCAGATGCAACGTGGTCGTGTCGCTGGACGGGGGCGTGTTCCGGGGTTCCGGGCGTTCCTGTCGCTGACCGGCGGGTTGGCGCTGATGGGGGCGCTGGTCACGTCCGCGTCGGCCTCCGACGTGGTCACCATCAACACCACCGAGCAGTACGTCGACCCCTCCATCGCCGCCGCCTTCGTCACCACTCCCAACCTCTGCACCGAGCCCATCGGCATGCAGGGCACCAGTCCCACGGCCTGCGACGCCCTGGGTTTGGCGGCGGTGATAGCGGCCACGGGCACCGGCCCGGACGTCTACTTCGAGCCCGCCGGTTCCCAGCTTCAGGCCAAGAACGCCTTTGTCCCCAACAACCCGGGCTCCACGGTGGGCGCCACCGGCTACGCCCCCATCTTCTCCCAGCACAAGTACGACCTGTTCGGCGACAGCAAGGACATCATGGGTCCGTACACCCGGGAGGAGCACCTGTTCCTGATCGCCATCAACAGCATCACGACGGGCGGCGGGGCCACGAACGGCCAGACCACCCCGGGCGAGGACACCCTGCTGAAGTTCCTCTCCTTCCTCCTGGCCCAGGACCAGGGCGTGACGACCTTCAACCACGCCGGCTACACGTTCGACATCGCCAACCTGCCCACCTACCAGCGGGTCACGGGCTTCAACTCCGGCCAGTGGACCACCGTTCGCAACTGGTGCATCGGCTACCCCCTTCCGGTCGCGTTCTGCGATGCGGACCGGGTCCAGACCGCGGGCCTCTACCTGCAGCTCAATGGGTTCGCCGATGTGGCGCCGTCCAGCTGCGGCCCCCTGGGCCCCGCCGACTGCGGCAACCGCGACCAGTGGGTCGACCAGATCGTGGTGGGCTACGTGCAATCGTGGGAGAGCCTGGGCGGCGACCAGCACTTCGTGCAGAACTTCCGGTCTCAAGTGGGCTACGACCCCACGGCGCTGATCCTCGACGCGAGTACCACCGTCTATACGGACTTCAGAATGGAACAGAGCGTCGAGTTGTCGGGCGCCTTCACGACCGTGGCCAGCGACCCGACCGACACGATCGGTCTGGACAACCAGGACTTCGTCGCTGGCCGCCAGACCATCCAGCAGGCGATCACCACCGAGTCCACCGACGAGTTCGGCTGGCTGTACAACCAGAAGCAGGCTCCGAGCATCGGGGACTTGGTGTCGCAGGACGTGAACGGGTACTTCTTCTCCTGCCTGAACTGCGACAACCCGACCCAGAACATCGTCCACGTCTTCACGCCGCTCCTCCTCGACCTGTACTACCAGCCCTACGACGCCGGCTGGAACCGGGTGCCCACCGTCACCCACACGGGCGTGAACTAGGCCCGAGCCCCCGTTCCCGACAACCTGTGAGACCTCGCCGGGCCCGAGAGTCCCGGGCGCCCCTACGCTGTGGCGGAGGGGCGTGGCGGCGCCCCCGTGTCTGCGTGACGGCGGCGCCGCCGGCGCCCGTCCCCGGCCCCCAGCCCCCGGCCCGGCCTCCCGGAAACCCCTGCGTGGCGGTCGCCTCCGGGGGCCCCGCGCGCGCCCTCGGCCGCGGCGTCCGGTGTCGGCGCGCGGGCCCGGGTGGCCTTGAGGGGCCTCAGAACACGGTGAAGTGGAAGTACTTGGAGGGGTGGTCCTTCATGTCCTGCACGAGCTGACGGCTGTCGTGGATGAGGGCCGTCAGCTCGTCGGCCATCTGGGGGTCGTTCACGGCCCGGCCCAGGGTGCCTTCGCCCGCCTCGATCCGGGCCAGGACCCGGTCCAGGTGCTCCAGGGACGTGCTCAGGCGCTCGAACGGGCGCGGGTCCTCCGCCAGCCGCTTGAGGGTGCCGTCGTCCCGTGTGAGGGCGCTCAGGCGCTCCCCCAGCTCCCGATAGGTGCGGGCCGCCTCGGTGATGTCGCCGGCCGTGCCCGCCAGGGCGTCGGCGGCCTTGCGGGCGCCGTCGTAAAGGGCCGGGTCGGTCACCAGCTGGCCGGCGGTGCCGGTGCCGCTGCGCAGGTCGCGGGCCAGGGCCCCCAGCTCGGTGATCAGGTCGTTGAGGCGCGCCGTGGCGTCCTGGGCGCTGCCCATCACCTCGGTGATGTCGGCGGGGGTGTAGCTGGCCACGGTGGCCCCGGGGGTCACGGGGGGCGCCATCTGGGTGCCGGGCTCCAGCTCCACGTACTTGTCCCCCAGCAGCCCCTGGGTCCCCAGGCTGGCCCGGGCGTCCCGCCGGATGTCGTCCCCGTGGGCGGTGTAGACGGCCATCTGCACCCGCACCCCGGGCGCGTCCCCCGGGGCGATCGCCAGCCCCGTGACCGTGCCCACCCGCACCCCGGAGAGCATCACCACCGCCCCGGGCTTCAGGCCCGACACCTGGGTCAGGACCGTGTACAGCGGGAAGGTGGGCCGGAAGTACTCCCGGATCCCGGTGAACGAGACGATCGCGACGGTCCCCACCAGGAAGGCCGTCACGAGCAGCAGGCCGACCTTCAGCTCCGACCAGGCCAGGTTCGTGCTCCGTTTCATGCCCGGCTCTTGCCCCTTCCCTGCGCTCCTCCGGCCGTCCCCGTCAGGCCAGGAAGCGTTTGACGTACGGGTCGTCCATCGCCAGCAGGTCGCCCCGCTCGCCGTGGAAGTGGACGCGCCCCTCCTTGAACAGCACCACCCGGTCCGCCACCTTGAAGGCGTCCCGCAGGCGATGGGTGATGATGACCGACGTCAGCCCCTTCTCGTCGGAGACCCTGCGGATCAGGTCGCAGATGTTGTCTGCGGTGATCGGGTCCAGCCCCGAGGTGGGCTCGTCGTAGAGCATCATGGTCAGGTCGAACGCGGCCATGGCCCGCGCCACCGCGACCCGCCGGCGCATGCCCCCGGACAGCTCGTCGGGCATCAGGTCCAGGGTGTGCCCCAGGCCCACGTACTCGAGCTGGGTCCGGGTGCGCTCCTCGATCTCGGCCTCCGGCAGGTCCATGCACTCCCGCAGGATGAAGCTCACGTTCTCCCCCACGGTGAGGGAGTCGAACAGGGCCCCGTCCTGGAACACCACCCCCATCCGGGACCTGAGCGGCCGCAGGTCCCGCTCCGAGAGGGGCACGATGTCCACCCCGTCGAGCCACACGTGGCCGGTCTGGGGCTTGAGCAGCCCCAGCAGCACGTGCAGCAGGGTGGTCTTGCCCGAGCCGCTCGCCCCCAGCATCGCCAGGGTGGAGCCGGCCGGCACCTCCAGGTCCACGTCGTGCAGGACCCGGGTGCCGTCCGGGTAGCCGAAGTTGATGCCCTCCAGCCGGATCACGCCCACCCCAGCATCTTGAGGACCGCGTAGCCCACCACGAAGTTGGTGATCAGGATCAGGATGCTGGCCTTGACCACCGCCTGGGTGGTGGCCCGTCCCACCCCCCGGGTGCCCCCCGACGAGAGCAGCCCCGAGGTGCACCCCACCGCCCCGATGATCACCGCGAACACGAACGGCTTTACCACGCCGCCGGTTAGGTTCTCCACCGTGAGGCCCTGGTCCACGGCCGACCAGTAGGTGGCCGGGCTCACCTGCCCCACCGCCACCCCCACGCCGAATCCGCCGAGCACCGCCAGGGTGTCCGCCAGCAGGGTGAGCACGGGCAGCATGAGGAACACCGCGAGCATGCGGGGCATGACCAGCTTGGCCACCGGGTCCAGGCCCATGACCCTCAAGGCGTCCACCTGGCGGCCGATCTTCATCGAGCCCAGCTCCGAGGCGATGCCGGAGCAGACCCGCCCGGCCACCATCAGGGCGGTGAGCACCGGCCCCATCTCGCGGATGATGGACACGGTGACCATCTTGCCCAGGTAGCCCTTGGCGCCGTAGACGGCCAGCTCCACGCTGAACTGGAGCCCCATGGCCATGCCGGCGAACAGCCCCGTGAGGGCCACGATGCCGAACGAGCCCGCCCCCAGGGTGTCCATCTGCTCGAACACGTCGCGTCGGCTGGTGGCGCCGGTGACCAGGGCCCGCACCGCGCCGGCGGTGAGGGCTGCCGCCACCTGGACCTCGAAGACGCCACGCTTCAGGTGGTCGAGGAAGAGGGACAGCACGGGGGGGTCAGCGAAGGGGGGGAAGGCGGCCCGGGGGGCCGGAGGCGGAATGGCGGCGGGGCATCGGCACACCGCCCATTGTCGCGTTTTTCCGGCGAAAAGCAACCGCCGGGCGGGCGCGCCCCCGGGGCGGCCGGCGCGCGGCCGGTTCGCCCCGGGGGACGCCTTGGAAGGGTCAGCCGTGGGCCGAGAAGTAGGCCTTGGACTTCTCCGGGTCGGGCACCATCGTGTCCTGCCCGGGCTGCCAGCCGGCGGGGCACACCTCGCCGTGGTCGGCCACGTACTGGAAGGCCTGGATGATCCGCACCGCCTCGTCCACGTTGCGGCCCACCGGCAGGTCGTTCACGGTGGCGTGGCGCACGATGCCCTCCGGGTCGATGATGTACGTCGCGCGCAGCGCCACGCCGTCCGGCAGCAGGCACCCGTAGGCGGCGGCGATCTCCTTGGTCAGGTCGGCCACCACGGGGATCTTCATGGTCCCCAGCCCGCCTTCGGCGCGGGAGGTGTTGACCCACGCCAGGTGCGTGTACTCCGAGTCCACCGAGCAGGCGATGGCCTGGGCGTTGATCTTGTCGAACTCCGGCTGCTTCTCGGAGTAGGCGATGATCTCGGTGGGGCAGACGAAGGTGAAGTCCAGCGGGTAGAAGAACAGCACCACCCACTTGCCGGCGTACTCGTCGAGGGCGATCTCGCGGATGCTCTTGTCGGGCATCACGGCCTTGGCCCGGAAGTTGGGCGCGGGTTGGGTCACTTGCGGCATCGGCTCTTCCTTTCTCAAATGGCGTTTCGGGGCCGTCCGGCGGGGCCGGGCGGCTACCGGGTCTTGCGGACGTAGCCGGTGAACACGGCCCCGTCCCGGGTCAGCTCCAGCAACTCGTTGCCGGTGGTCTTGCACCAGGCCGGCAGGTCCGCCTGGATGCCCTCGTCGTCGGCCTTGACCGCCAGCACCTGTCCCACCTGGATCTTCTTGATCTCCTTGGCGGTCATGATGATGGGCATGGGGCAGTAGAGGCCGGTGGCGTCCACGGTGAGTTCGACGTCGACCTGCATCGTAGGTAACTCCTGGTGATCCGTTTCCGGCCGGACTCCCCCTCCGCCGGGCCCCGGGCCGGTCAACCCGGGGCGCCCCGGCCGAGGGCGCCCCGGATGCGCTCCATACATTTTCGCAAGGCGTCGGCGCCCTGGTCCACCTCCGCGGCCGAGTTTCCCGGCCCGAAGGAGAAGACCACGCCCGACACCGCCTCCGCCGGCGGATAGCCCATGGCCGTGAGCACCGGCGAGGCCTTCATCGCCTGGGCCCCGCAGAAGGACCCCGAGGAGGCCGCCACCCCCTCCTCGTCCAGGAGCGCCAGCAGGCTCTGGCCCTCGGCTCCCGACACCAGCAGGCTCACGTGACCCGCCGCCCGCCCCGCCGCGGGGCCGGTGAGGCGTACCCCCGTCAGCCGCGCCAGGTGGCCCCGCATCCGCTGCGCCAGGGCCTCCAGGTGCTCCAGGTGGGCCGCCAGGTCCGCCGCCAGGTGGTGGCAGGCGGCGCCGAAGCCCACCAGGGCCGGGAGGTTCTCCAGGCCCCCCCGCCGGCCCCCCTCCTGCACCCCCCCGTCCACCTCCGGCTGGATGCGCACCCCGGGGCGGAGGTACAGGGCCGCCGCCCCCGGCGGGCCCCAAACCCCCGGGGAGGACAAGGTCAGGAGGTCCGCCCCCAGGGCCTTCACGTCCACCGGGGCGCGGCCCGCGGCCAGCACCGCGTCCACCATCACGGCCGCCCCGGCGGCCCGGGCGAGCTCGGCCGCCTCGGCCACGGGCTGCAGGGTGCCCACCTCGGGGTTGGCCAGCTGCAGGCACACCAGGGCCGTGCCGGGGGTCAGGCCGGCGGCCAGGGCGGCGGGGTCCACCCGTCCCTCCCGGTCCACCCCGACGACCGCCGGCTCGTAGCCGTCCGCCGCCATGCGGCGGCAGGCCCGGTCCACGCTGGGGTGCTCCACGGCCGACAGGACGATGCGCCGGCCCTTGCGCCGGTTGGCCTTGAGGAAGCCCTTGACGGCCAGGTTGTTCACCTCGCTGCCGGTGCCCCCCAGCACCACGTCGGCGGGGCGGGCCCCGATCAGGGCCGCCACCTGGGCCCGGGCCGCCTCCAGGGCCATGTGGGCGCGGCGTCCGAAGCCGTGCTCCATCTGGGGGTTGGCCGGCACCTCCAGCCAGGCGCGCATGGCCTCCGCCGCCTCGGGGAGGGGCGGTCCGCCGTTGATGTGGTCGAAGAAGGGCATCTCCCGCCCGGGCAGCGCCCCGCCTGCCGGCGCCGGGCCCGAGCGACCACTATAGCGCAACGCTCCGGGGGGCCGCATTGACGCATCCCGCCGGGGCTCCTATACTCCGGTTTCGGTGGATTCCAGGTCCCCCGCCGGGCCCGGTCGGGCCGCGCAGAATGGGGGGTCGATCCTCGACAGACGCACGCCGGATGCCTTCTTCGCCGACCAGCGAGGTCCCCACTCCGAACCCCACGCCGTCCGCCGCCCCCGGCCCCGACGCCGAGCACGGCCCCGACGCCGTCCGCCCGGTGAAGGACATGGTGGTGGTCCTGGTGCGGACCATCAAGACCCTGCGGCTCTACGATCCCCGCAACCCGACCTACAAGAAGGCCCTCCGGGACATGGGGGAGCGCTTCCGCCACCACGTCGCCGAGCACGGCGGCTTCACCCTGGGGGTGGACCAGGACCGCCTGCACCTGGACGACGAGACCGTCCACATGGACGACGACCCCAAGGAGGGCATCGCCTTTCGCCTCTACGCCGACGGGGTGCGGGCGATCCGCTTCAAGGAGGGGCTTTCCGCCGACGAGGTGAAGACGGCCCTGGAGCTGCTGGCCCGGGGCACGGCCCTCAAGTCGGGCGACGACGACATCGTGACCCTGTTCTGGGGGGCGGACCTGCCCAGCATCGAGGTGGAGGCGGTGGAGGACGAGCCCCCGGCCTTCCAGCTCAGCCCCATGCTGCACGACGGCCAGTCGCCCCAGCTGGACGCGGCCGCCCGCGCCGGCGGAACCCCCGAGGCCGGCCCGCCCCAGCGGGTCCACTTCGGGCAGCAGGCCCTGTCCGTGTTCGTGCTGGGCGCCAAGGAGCTGGGCTACCTCCAGCAGCTCGTCCAGCGGGAGGCGGCCCAGGACCCGGTGCAGGACCTGGTGGGCATCCTGGCGGACGTGCTGACGATCGAGGGCGACGAGGCGGACTTCCTGGAGACCGTGGACATCTGCGCCGACCTGCTGGTGGAGTTCCTCTCCGAGGGCCGGTTCGGCGCCGCCGACGACCTGGTGCAGGCCCTGGGGAAGGCCGAGGAGGGGCGGCGGGAGTCCCTCGGGCCCGAGGGGAGGCAGCTGGTGGCCGACATCCTGGGGGGGCTGGGGGAGGGGGGCTGCCTGGCCTCCCTGGCGGACGGCCTCGGCCGGGTCTTCCCGGAGCCCGGCCCGGAGCCGGGCGAGACCTCCGACCCGGCCCGGGAGCAGGCCCTGCGCCACCTGCGCGCCTACCTGGAGCGGGTGCAACGCACGGACGCCTGGGAGATGCTGGGCATGGCGGCCGCCCAGCCCGACACCGGGGTGCAGGGGGCCCTGTGCGACATCGTCGGCCGGGTCTGCCGCGACGAGCGCGGGGCCCTGCTGGAGAGCCTCAAGGACGCGGAGCCGGGCCAGCTCCAGTGCGCGCTGCGGGTGCTGTCCCGGGTGGGCACCCCGGCCGACCTGCCGCGCCTGGGCTCCGTCAGCCGCAACCCGGACCTCGGCGTGCGCCGCGCCGCCCTGGAGGCGGTGTGCCGCATCGCAGGCGGGGGCCACGTGCAGCTCTACCCCTACCTGACCGACGCCGACTCCCGCATCCGGCGCCGGGCCCTGGCGATGATCGAGGTGTCCGGCTTCCACCAGGCGCTGGACACGGTCAAGGGGCTGGTGACCCGCCCCGTGTTCGCCACCTGGGAGCTCAACGAGCGCCGGGCCGTGTTCAACTGCATCGGCGTGCTGGGGGGCGACGAGGTGGTGGACTTCTTCGAGGGCCACCTGGGGCGGCGCCGCTTCGGCCTGTTCGGCGGCCGCAGGGACGAGGACCTGGCCCTGTGCGCCGTGGCGGGCCTGAAGGCGGTGGGCACCGACGCCGCCCGCGCCGTGCTCCAGGCCCACACCCGCCGCGGCAGCCGCAAGGTGCGCTCCGCCTGCGAGTGGGCCCTGCGCGACCTGGGGGGCACGACCCTGTGACCCGTGGCGCCGACCTGACCGAGGAGGACCAGATCCGGCTCGGCCGCGACCTGGCGCGCCAGCTCTTCGTCCTGCTGCGGGTGGCCCGCACCTACGGCACCAACAACGAGGCCTGGGCCCCCGCCCTGGAAAAGGTGCGGGAGATCGTCGCCGCCACCGACGGCGTGGGCCTCCGGGTGCGAGACGACGTCCTCTACCTGGAGGACGTGCGGGTCAAGGCCGACCGGGAGAGCATCCAGGCCCAGATGGGGGTGGCGGAGATCTTCGCCGCCTTCGGCGTGGGCGCCCTGGAGCTGGGGACGGGCTACGACGACGAGGTGCTCAAGCGCCTGCTGACCGCCTGGGGCACGGGCACCCCCCCCACCCCGGAGGAGGGCTACGAGGCCCTGTGCGCCGTGGCCGAGCCCGACGCCGAAATCCGCCTGGGGCGGGCCGAGGCCAAGCCCGAGGCCCCGCAGCGCGACCGGCGCACCATGGCCAAGGCCGTCTACGCCCGCACCCTGGACGCGGTGGCCGACGTGATGGAGAGCGTCAAGATCAAGCAGACGCTCCCCTTGAAGCGCGCCAAGCGGGTGATGCACCGCCTGGTGGACCAGCTGCTGGCCGACCCCAGCAACCTGATGGGCCTGACCACCCTGCGCTGCTACGACGAGTACACCTACCACCACTCGGTGAACGTGTGCGTGCTCTCCCTGGCGGTGGGGCGCCGCCTGGGGCTGCCGAAGCCCATGATGGAGCAGCTCGGCATGGCCAGCGTGTTCCACGACATGGGCAAGAGCCAGATCCCCATCGAGATCCTCAACAAGCCCAGCGAGTTCAACGACGAGGAGTGGGCCGTCATCCGCCGCCACCCCGTGTACGGCGTGAAGACCCTGGTGCGCCTGAAGGGGGCCGACGAGCTGGCCTCGCGGGTGGTCACGGGCAGCTTCGAGCACCACATGAACTACGACAACTCGGGCTACCCGGTGCTGCCCCAGCCCCGCAGCCTGTCGCTCTACGGCCGCATCATCTCCCTGTCCGACTGCTACGACGCCATGACCTCGGCCCGGGTCTATAATCGCACCGCCATCACCCCGGAGCGGGCCCTGAAGTTCATGCTCAACAAGAGCGGCAAGGCCTTCGACCCGGTGCTCATCAAGGTGTTCGTCAACACCGTGGGGATCATCCCGGTGGGCACCCTGGTGGCCCTGGACTCGGGCGAGGTGGCCGTGGTCTCCCGCATTCAGGACGACCCCACCCTGGGCGACCGGCCGGTGGTGCGCCTGATCTCGGACCGCCAGGGGATCCCCCTGGACCAGCCCGAGGACATCTCCCTGGCCGAGAAGAAGCCCGACGGCGCCTACGAGCGCAACATCGTCCGCATCCTGGACGCGGCCCAGTACCACATCGACGTCAGCGAATACTTCCTGTAGCGGGCCCGCGCCCGGCCCCGGGAACTTGCTCGGGCACCGGGGGGCCGTGCCCCTTGCGTTCAGGGCACGCTGGTCGGGCTGCCGCCCCGGACGCCGTGCAGTGGCCGCCTACCCGCCGGCCGTCTCCGGGGAACCTGCGCGGGCACCGCGGGCGTCCGCGACGCCACAGGGGACCATGACGGCGTCGCGCATGCCGTGGATGCGCTTCTTGTCCTTGGGGCAGAGGGTGGCCAGGATGCCCCCCAGGCGGACCCCCTGGTCGGTGACGAAGTAGTAGGGGCACAGCCGGGGCCGGGCCGCCATGCGGGCGATGCCGCCGCCCGCCAGGTAAGGGGTCTGCGCCGCCTCGGCCTTCAGGAACGGCTGGAGCACGTGGGGCAGGCGGGGGAAGGCGGCGAGGGCGTCGTCCACGGCCCGGGCCCAGTCGGCCTCGGCCATGTCGTGGCCGATCACCACGCCCCGGCCGCCCCAGGCCAGCTCCGAGAACCCGGAGGGCTTGACGACGAAGCGGCGGGCCTTCTGCCCCAGGGCCGCCAGGGCGTCCCACCCCTGGGCCGGGACGCCGTCCAGCACCAGGCCCGGGATCACCGCGTGGGGTGGCACCGGGGCCGGGTCCATCACCCAGGTGGGGGGCACCACGCGTTTCAGCAGGGCGAGGCGCTCCTCCCCCAGCTCGGCCCGCCAGAAGGGCGCCAGGGCCGGGTGGTGGAGCAGGGCCAGGGCGGACTTCTCCTCGAGCTGGGGCTTCGGGGGCGGGGTGAGGGCCACCTGTCCCTTGCGGGCGGCGTAGAGCATGGGCTCGGCGCGGGGCACGCCTGCCAGGTCGAACAGCTCGAAGAAGCGGTACAGCACGTCGATCCGGCGCCGGCCCTCGGGCAGGGCCAGGGCCAGGCCGGCCTCGTCGAAGCCCACCTCCCCCGGCGCCACGAGGTGGCCGTCCAGACCCCGGGCCTCGAGGCGCCGGACCAGGTGGGCCATCTCCGGGCGGTAGGCCGCCGACTCCTCGGAGACCACGACGGCCACCGTGGGATCGGGCGCCTCCGGTCCCGCCTCGGCCCTCAAGGCCGCCTCGAAGCCCGCCGCCATGCCGTCCGCGCCCCCCACCACGTCGTGCCCCAGGGCGGCGTAGCGGGCCGCCAGGGCGTCGGCCAGGCCCATGCCGCCGGGGACGCTGTCCAGCTCGGTGATCGCCCAGCCGTCGGCGGTGGGGAACACGTCGGGACGGATCACCCGCGGGAGGGCATTCTTGAAGCGCCCGCCCCGGGCCAGGCGCAGCAGGTCGTCGGGCTTGCCCTGGTCGAGCCAGCGGGCCGGGAAGGCGGGCGCCGTGCCCCGGGCAGCGCGCCGGTGAAGCTGGTTGAGGGCCCGGTAGAAGGCCAGCAGGGGATCCCCCAGGGCCTCAAAGAAGGCGATGTCGGAGGCCGCCAGGGGGTGGGGGGCGGCCCCGATGCGGAAGTGGCGCTCCCCGGCCGGGTCCGGGTCGTACACCCCGTCGGCCTCCAGGCCCCGGGCCAGGGCCGCCAGGGCCTCGGGGCCGGCCCCGGTGGTGGCGGCGTGGGTCAAACGGCCGATTCCCGGGACTGCTCCCGGGCCCGGGCGCAGTCCGGGCAGGGGCACAGGTCGCGCAGCAGGCGGAAGGAGAAGATCCCCGTGTGGTGGCCGTCGGACCAGACCGGCTGGATGGCGTAGGTCCCCACCACCTGGATCTGGTCGGCGTAGATGTCGGCGGGGATCGAGGCCGGGTCCAGCAAGGGCGCCCGGGTCCACTCGTCCACGCACGAGGCGCACTGGCAGCTCGCCCGCAGGTAGTGGTTGGTGAAGTCCGAGACATGGCCATCGGACCAGGTGACCACGATCCGGTCCCGGTCCTGGCGCCGGACCTCCACCGGCTGGGGATAGGGTTCGCTCATGGTCGTCGGGCTCCGATGGGGTCGATGGGATCGATGGGATCGATGGGATCCGGGGGGGCGGGCGTGACGTGCCCGCCCCGGCCTTCAGTTATAACCCAACCCCGCCCCCCCGCGACAGGGGCGGGTCGCGGTCTGCCGTGCCACGAAAATTGACAGGGGCGGGCGTTCGTGCTACAAAATAAAGCCGATGTATCACGAAAGGCCCCCGCGCGGGGTCCGGGAGGTGGCGTTGCAGAAGACGGGTGAGCTGGTCCGGTTCGGGGTGTCGATCGACGGCGACCTGCTGGAGCGCTTCGACCGGCAGATCTCGGAGAAGGGCTACACGAACCGCTCCGAGGCGATCCGCGACCTGATCCGGGACAACCTGGTGGCGGAGGAGTGGGCCCGCAACGAGGAGACCGTCGGGACCATCACCATCGTCTACGACCACCATACCCGGGAGCTGTCGGAAACGCTGACCCACCTGCAGCACTCCTTCGACGGCCAGATCATGAGCGTCCTGCACGTCCACCTGGACCACCACAACTGCCTGGAAGTGCTGGTGGTGCGGGGCCGCAGCCAGCGCCTGAAGGCCTTCGCCGACCGCCTGGTGGGCACCCGGGGGGTCAAGCACGGCAAGCTGACCATGACCACCACGGGGCAGACCCTGATGGGTGGCAAATCGGTGCACCACCACTAGCCGCGAGGCCCCCAACCGGCGAAATCCCGCCCCGGCCCTTGCCGAAACGGCCCGAAGGCGGGATATTTGTCTAAAGAGGGTGCAGGTAGGGGGCCCCGGAACGACCCGCGACGGGGCCCCCGGCGGCGGGGCGGTCTTTCGAGTGACATGCCGAAGGTAGGCTTCTCATCCCTGTCCTCGCCAACGGCATGTCGGCCGGGCGGAGGCGCCCACCCCCGCCCGGCCACCGCCGCCGCCGCCGCGCCCGCTCCGCCTCAGCCGCTGCCGTCCAGGGGGTGCGCCTTCAGCCACTCCCGCACCCGGGCGAAGGCCCGGGCCCGGTGGCTGACGGCGGCCTTGGCCTCGGGGCCGAGCTCGGCGAAGGTGCGCCCGGACTCGGGCAGCTCGAACAGCGGGTCGTAGCCGAACCCGGCGTCCCCCCGGGGCGCCTGGGCGATGCGCCCCTCGCACACCCCCTCGAAGGTCACCCCGTCGCCCTGCGGCCGGGCCAACGCCACCACGCACACGAAGCGCGCCGCGCGGGCCTCGGCCGGCACCCCGGCCAGGGCCTCGAGCAGCTTGCGGTTGGTGTCGGCGTACGTGGCGCCGGGGCCGGACCAACGGGCCGACCGGACGCCGGGGGCGCCGTCCAAGGCGTCCACGCACAGCCCGGAGTCGTCCGCCAGGGCCGCGAGGCCCGTGGCGCGGCACAGGGCCTCGGCCTTGAGCCGCGCGTTGCCGGCGAAGGTGTCGGCCGTCTCCTCCACGTCCGGCAGGTCCGCGAAGTCCGCCCGCGTGCGCAGCTCGAGGGGCAGCCCCGCCAGCAGGCGGGCCATCTCGGCGGCCTTGTCGGGGTTGGCCGTGGCCAGCACCAGGGCCGGGGACACCTAGAGGAAGTCCTCCAGCACCCGCCGCTGGAGCGCCACCAGGTCGGCCACCCCCGCCTCGGCCAGGCCGATCATCCCGTCCAGGGCGGCGCGGGGGAAGGGGGTGTCCTCGGCGGTGCCCTGGATCTCCACCAGCTCGCCCTTGCCGGTGATGATGAAGTTCATGTCCACCTGGGCCCGGGCGTCCTCGGCGTAGCACAGGTCGAGCAGCATCTCGCCCCCCACGATCCCCACGCTCACCGCCGCCAGGTAGTCGGTGACGGGGTTGCGGACGATGCGGCCCTGGGCCCTGAGGGCCCGGACCGCGTCGCACAGGGCCACGAAGGCGCCGGTGACGCTGGCGGTGCGGGTGCCGCCGTCGGCGCGGATCACGTCGCAGTCGATCCAGACGGTGCGCTCCCCCAGCAGGGTCAGGTCCGTGATGGCGCGCAGGGAGCGGCCGATCATGCGCTGGATCTCCTGGGTGCGGCCCGAGAGCTTGCCGCGGCTGGCCTCCCGGGGGGTGCGCTCCAAGGTGGCGCGGGGCAGCATGGCGTACTCGGCGGTGACCCAGCCCCGGCCCTGGCCCCGGAGCCAGGCGGGGACCCGCTCCTCCACGCTGGCGGTGCAGATGACGTGGGTGTCGCCCACGCGGATCAGGACCGACCCCTCGGCGTGGGGGATGAAGCCCCGCTCGATGGAGACGGGACGCAGGGCGGCCGCGGCCCGCCCGTCGACACGGGCGGTGGTGGTCTCGGACACAGGGTCTCTCGCTCTGGCTAGGGTTGGTAGGACACGGCCCGGTTGCCCCCCAGGGCCTTGGCCGCGTACATGGCCTGGTCGGCGTGCTGGACCAGCTTGCGGGGCGAGGCCGCGTGCTCGGGGTAGGCGGCGACTCCGAAGCTGGCGGTCAGCCGCATGCCCCCCAGCTGGGGCAGGAAGGTGGTGACCGCCAGGGACTTGGCCAGGCGCTCGGCGATCTGCATCGCCACCTCCAGGTTGGTGTCGGGCAGGATGATCACGAACTCGTCGCCGCCGTAGCGGGCGATGATGTCCTCGGTGCGCAGGTTGTCGGTGAGGACGTGGGCCACCTCGGTGAGGGCGTGGCTGCCGGCCAGGTGGCCGTGGGTGTCGTTGATCGCCTTGAAGCTGTCCAGGTCCATGAAGATCAGGGACAGGTGGGGCTCCTTGCCACCCTGGGCCACCTTGAGCTCCAGGCTCTGGTGGATGTAGCGGTGGTTGAACAGCTGGGTCAGGTCGTCGGTGATCGCCAGGTCCGCCGTTCGCCGGTAGAGCAGGGCCCGGTCCACCGCCATGCGGCTCTGCTCCAGCAGGCGGGTCAGGCGCTCGATCTGGTCCGCGGTGAACGGCCCGGCCTCGGCGCTGTGGCTCAGCACCAGCGCCGCCAGGGCCTTGCGCCGGTGCAGGATGGGCAGGCACATCACCTCGGCCAGGGGCCCGGGCATGACCAGGTCCGGCGGCGCGGGGTGGGCCTGGGCCAGGGCGGCGGCGTCCAGGCGGACCTGCTGGCCGGTGCGCAGCACCCGCCCCGAGAGCCCCTCCAGCACCGGGATGGGGGCGCGGCGGGACCCGGGGTCGTAGCCGCAGGCCAGGGCGACCTCATAGGTGCGCCGGTCGGCGCCGGTCAAAAACAGGGTGGTGTGGGTGGGGCCCACGTAGGTGTGGGCGCCCTTGGCGATGATCTCCAGGACCTTGCGGTCGTCCAGGGTGGCGGTCAGCTCCCGCCCCAGCTCCATGAAGAAGGCGAGCTCCGCCTCGACCTCCTTGAGCCGGTCTGCAAAGGTCTGCGTGTCGGTCGTCACGCTGCTCGCTCTGGGCCGGGGCGCCACGGCGGGGATCTCAGGCCGTCAGGCCGTGGCACTTCTTGTACTTCTTGCCCGACCCGCAGGGGCACGGGTCGTTGCGCCCCACCTTCTCCTCGGCCCGGACCGGCGTCTGCTTCGGCTGGGCGGCCTCCACGGCGGTGCCGGCGGCGGCCCCCGCCGGGGCGCCCCCGCCGGCCGGGGCGGCGGCACCCACCGGCGCCGCCTGGGCATGGGAGAAGACCATCTGGGCGGCCCGCACGGGCGCCAGGTCCTCGTCCTCCGGCACGGCGTCCACCGCCACCTGCACCCGGAAGAGCTGCTCCACCACGTCGGACTGGAGGCGGCCCATCATCTCCTGGAACAGATCGAAGCCCTCCCGCTTGTACTCGGTCAGCGGGTTCTTCTGGCCGTAGCCCCTCAGGCCGATGCCCTCCTTGAGGTGGTCCATCGCCAGGAGGTGGTCCTTCCAGAGGGTGTCCAGGTTGCGCAGGAGCACGAGCTTCTCGACGTAGCCCGCCACCTCGGGGCCGTAGCGGCGCATGCGCCGGTCGTACTCGGCGCCGATGCGCTGCCGCACCAGGTCCTCGATGGCGTCGCGGCCGGCGTCCTCGAAGTCGATCCCGGCGTCCTCGAAGCCGATGCCGAACTGGGCGGTGAGGGCCTCCTTGAGGGCCGGGATGTCCCACTCCTCCTGGTAGCGGTCCTCCGGGCAGTAGGCCTCGACGATGTCGGCCAGGCACTGCTCGATCATGTCGTCGATGGTCTCGCGCAGGTCCTCGCCGGCCAGGATCTGGCGGCGCTGCTGGTAGATGACCTCGCGCTGCTGGTTCATCACGTCGTCGTATTCCAGCAGGTGCTTGCGCATGTCGAAGTGGTAGGCCTCGACCTTCTTCTGGGCGTTCTCGATGGCGCGGGTGACCATGCGGTGCTCGATGGGCACCCCGTCCTCCATGCCGAGCCGCTCCATGACGCCGGCGATGCGGTCGGAGCCGAAGATGCGCATCAGGGAGTCGTCCAGGGCCAGGTAGAAGCGCGACGAGCCCGGGTCGCCCTGGCGGCCGGAGCGGCCCCGCAGCTGGTTGTCGATGCGCCGCGACTCGTGCCGCTCGGTGCCGATGATGTGCAGTCCGCCGGCCTCGAGGACCGTCCCCCGCTCGTCGGCGGCGAGAGCGGCGAGTTCCTGCTCGGCCGCCTCGACCTCCTCGGGCGACATGTCGGCCTTGCGCTCGAGGCGCTTCTTGAGCAGGAAGTCGGGGTTGCCCCCCAGCAGGATGTCGGTGCCGCGCCCGGCCATGTTGGTGGCGATGGTCACGGCCCCCACCCGGCCGGCCTGGGCGACGATCTCGGCCTCCTTCTCGTGGAACTTGGCGTTGAGCACGTTGTGCTTGATGCCGCGCTTGCGAAGCAGGGCCGAGAGCCGCTCCGACTTCTCGATGGTGACGGTGCCCACCAGGACCGGCTGGCCGCGCTGGTGGCAGTCGCGGATATCGTCGGCGATGGCCTCGTACTTCTCGATCTGGGACTTGTAGACCACGTCGGCCATGTCGGCGCGCCGCACGGTCACGTTGGGGGGGATGGCCACCACGTCCAGGTTGTAGATCTTGGCGAACTCGGGGGCCTCGGTCTCGGCCGTGCCGGTCATGCCCGCCAGCTTGTCGTACATGCGGAAGTAGTTCTGGAACGTGATCGAGGCGAGGGTCTGGTTCTCGCTGGCGATGGTGACCTTCTCCTTGGCCTCCACCGCCTGGTGCAGCCCGTCGCTCCAGCGCCGGCCCTCCATCACGCGGCCGGTGAACTCGTCGACGATCATCACCTGGCCGCCCCGCACAACGTAGTCCACGTCCCGCTGGTACATCTTGTGGGCCTTCAGGGCCTGCTGGACGTGGTGGAGGGTGGAGATGTTGGCCAGGTCGTAGAGGTTGTCGACCTCCAGGATCTCCTCGACCTTGCGGATGCCCTCCTCGGTCAGGTAGACGGACTTGGTCTTCTCCTCGGAGGTGTAGTGGGTCTCCTCCTCGAGGAAGGGGATGACCCGGTCCACCTCGTAGTAGCGGTCGGTGGAGGCCTCGGAGGGGCCGGAGATGATCAGGGGGGTGCGGGCCTCGTCGATGAGGATGGAGTCCACCTCGTCCACGATGGCGTAGGACAGCTCCCGCTGGCAATAGTCGTCGGCCGAGAAGCGCATGTTGTCGCGCAGGTAGTCGAAGCCGAACTCGTTGTTGGTGCCGTAGGTCACGTCGGCTAGGTAGGCGGCCTTGCGGTCGGCGTCGGAGATGCCGTGCACCACCACCCCCACCTCGAGCCCCAGGAAGCGGTAGATGCGGCCCATCCAGTCGGCGTCGCGGCGGGCCAGGTAGTCGTTGACGGTGACCACGTGGACGCCGTTGCCGGCCAGGGCGTTGAGGTACACCGGGAGGGTGGCGACCAGGGTCTTGCCCTCGCCGGTCTTCATCTCGGAGATCTTGCCCTGGTGGAGGACCACGCCGCCCACCAGCTGCACGTCGAAGTGGCGCATCCCCAGGGTGCGGCGGCTGGCTTCGCGCACCACGGCGAAGGCCTCGGGCAACAGGTCGTCGAGGGTCTCCCCTTGGTCCAGGCGGGCGCGGAACGCGGGGGTGCGGGCCGCCAGCTCCTCATCGGAGAGGGCCTTGACCTCGTCCTCCAGGGCGTTGACCCGGGTCACCAGGGGCCAGATGGCCTTCAGCTCCCGGTCGTTCTTGGTGCCTACGATTTTGCGGAGCAGCGTTCCCAGCATCGGCGGGTTTCACCCAGGCAGAGGCGGTTGTCGGTTCGGGGCGCCGGCCCGCGCCCGGCGGGGGTCAGGACGCGGGGGGCCGGCGTCCGGTCGGGACCGGCCGGCGCGGCCAGCCCATAAGCGTTCGATTCTACCACAAACAGGGCGGACTCCCGCCCGCCGCGCGGCCCGGTGTCCGGGGGCGCGGGGAGCGGCCGCCGGGGCGGCCCGCCGTGGGGCCCTGGGCGCTAGACCTTCACCACCGAGGTGGCCTCGAAGCCGCGGCGGCCCTCCCGGGCCTCGAACTCCACCTCGTCGCCCGCCTGGATGGTCTTGAACGCCCCGTCCTTGATGACGGAGAAGTGGACGCGGACCTGCCGGCCCTCGCCGTCCACGATCAGTCCCAGCCCGTTGCGGGTATTGAACCACTTGACGGTGCCCTTTGCCATCGCTCTCGCCCCATGATCCCGGGCCCGCCGGGGGCTCCGGTGGGATGTCTCGTTGGGTGGTGGGCGGCCCGGCCCGCCTGGGCGTGCCCGGCCCCCCTCCAAAAGCTAGCCGCACCCCGACGCCCCGGTCAACGAAGGGAGCGGCGCGCGGCGCGGCGATCCCCCCGGTTCATCCCCGGATTCATCCCCGGATTCATGCCATGGACGCCTGCATCCGGGACCGCTCGGCCTCGTACTCCTCGGTGAAGCGGGCGAACAGCGCCGCCACGGCATCGCCGGGGAAGCCCGGGTTCTCCGCCAGGGTGCCCCAGTCCACCCCCGTCTGGGGCTCGCGCCGGCCGATGCCGGCCACGTGGGCGAAGCGGTTGGCCAGGCGCAGCACCCGGGTGAGGTTCATCGGGTCCGTCTCCAGGTCGTCCGGCACCTCGCCGTGGTGGTGGTGAATGGCCTGCACCAGCAGGGACGGCAGCTTCCAGTGGTTGCCCACCTCCAGCCCCACCTGGGCGTGGGTGAGGCCCAGGGCCTCCTGCTCCAGCTCCGCCAGGGGCACGCCGGAATTGTAGAAGGTGCGCATCAGCTCCTCGTAGTTCGCCTCCGGGATGCCCATGAGCACGGACTTGCCCACGTCGTGCAGAAGCCCGGCGGTGAAGGCCGAGGGCGCCAGGTCGGGGTGCCAGGCCTCGGCCAGCACCCGGGCGGCGATGGAAACCCCCAGGGAGTGCTCCCACAGGAGCTTCTCGGCCAGGCCCGGACGCTTGAGGATGCCCTGGGTGGCGTAGTAGACGCAGATCTTCTTGACCTGCTCGAAGCCCAGCATCACCACGGCCCGCTGCACCTCGGTGACCTCGCTGCGGGGCGAATAGAACGGCGAGTTGGCCACCCGCAGCAGGTGGGTGGACAGGGCCTGGTCGTACAGGATGACCTCCTGCAGGTCCTTGGCGTCGGCGTTCTTGCGACCGGTGATCTCGATCACCCGCTGGGCCGTGGTGGACATGGCGGGGATCGACTTGACCTCCTTGGCGATGTCGATGACGGATGGCATGTCGGTCGGATCCCCTCCAGCAGGTGAAACCGGGCCGGCCCGGGCTCCCGTGCCCGGGAGTCCGGCCCCCCTTCGGTCCGAACGCCCCCGCCCGGGCGCGCGGGGCGCCCCCTTCGAGGGGGCGGTCCGGCGCGGCGGCCCGGCGGGGCGCGCTGCCCTTTTGTATCGGAGCGGCGGGGGAAAAGGTTTACCCCGCGGGGGGTGGGGGGGAGCCGGGGTCCGGGGCCCGTCAGCCGGCGGAAGCGATCGGCTTGGCGCAGCGGAAGCCGGCGTCGTTGAAGCCGATGGAGGGGTCGATGTAGAAGCGGTAGGCGGCGCGGTAGAAGTGCTCGAGGGTGTAGTGGCCCACCCCGCCCCAGCCGCCGCCCCGGATCACCTTGTACTTCTCGCCGAAGTCGTCGCTGTGGTAGGTGGACCCGGGGTAGGGCGCGTACCAGCTGTCGGTCCACTCCCAGACGTTGCCCACCATATCCAGGACCCCGTAGGGGCTGGCCCCCTCCGGGAAGTGGCCCACGGGGGTGACGGACCCCAGGCGGGTGGCGCCGGTGTTGCCCTTCTTGGGGTCGAAGTCGTCGCCCCAGGGGAACTCCCGGCCGTCGGTGCCCCGGGCGGCCTTCTCCCACTGGGCTTCGGTGGGCAGGCGCTTGCCCAGCCAGCGGCAGAAGTGGTCGGCCTCGTACCAGTTGACGCCGGTGACGGGCCGCTCCCGGTTCTCCGGGGACAGGGCGGAGGCGCTCCAGCCCCGCGGCACGGCGGCACCGGTGGCCTGCAGGTAGAGGGCGTACTGGCCGTTGGTGACCTCGGTGCGGTCGATGAAGTAGGACGGCAAGTTCACCGTGTGCTTCGGGTGCTCGTCCAGGTACCACGGCTTCATGGCCCCGAACTCCTGGGCCCGGCCCTCGGTGTCCTCCTTGTTCGAGCCCATCAGGAAGGGCCCCGCGGGCACCAGGACCATGCCGTCCGGGACGTCCGGGGCGGCCTCGAAGAAGAGGGGCGCGGAGCCGTCGGAGGGGGCCTTGCAGGCGGCGAGCAGCAGGAGGGCCAGGGCGAGGGCCCAGGACCGGGCGGGGGGACGGGTCATGGGCCTTTCGTCTCCGTGGCGGCGGCTTCGGGCGCGGTGAGGGCGCAGCGGAAGCCGAAGGTGTCGTTCTTCGTCTCGGCGATGAAGAAACCCCGGTTGAAGGTGGGGGCGCTGATCCCGCAGCGGTAGATCTCGCAGTCGTACCAGGAGCCGCCCCGCACCACCCGGTAGAGCTCGCCGTAGTTGGGGTTGGAGCGGGCGTTGCCGGGGTAGGGCTTGTACCAGCTGTCGGTCCACTCCCACACGTTGCCCGCCATGTCCAGCACGCCGTAAGGGCTGGCCCCCTTGGGGAAGGAACCCACTGGGGTGGTGTGGCCGATGCCGGACTGGGGGGTGTTGGCCACCGTGGGGTCGAAGATGTCGCCCCAGGGGAACTTCAGGCCGTCGGTGCCCCGGGCTGCCTTCTCCCACTCGAATTCGGTGGGCAGGCGCTTGCCGCGCCAGGCGCAGTAGTCGCGCCCGTCGTACCACGACACGTAGGTGACCGGGTGGTCGGCGATCTCCCCCGGCGGGTGGGGCCCGCCCCAGTGCTCTGGCGCCCCGCGTTCCGTGGCCCGGGCGAAGCGGTCGTAGTCGGCGTTGGTGACCTCGAGCTTGTCGATGTAGAAGGCCGGCACGGTCCACGGCTGCATCGGCCCCTCGTCCCGGTGGCGGGTGTCGTCCCCCAGCACGAAGGGGCCGCCGGGCACCAGGATCATGTCGGCGGTGATCGTCTTCAGGTCCCGGGCCAGCTCCGGGTCGGGCCGCACCGTGGGCCCCTTGTCGCCGCCGCCCAAGTGGCTGACGGGGACGGCCACCCCCAGCTCGGGGCCGTGGCAGCGGCCGCAGGCCGGGCCGAGCACGCCCGCCGGCACGCGGGGCACGGGGCCCACGTGGCAGACCGCGCACTGGGAGCCTGCCTGGACGGCGGGGCCGTGGGGCGACCCGGCTGCCGCCGGCGCCGCGCCGGCCGGGGCCGCCGCCAGAACCGCCGCCAGAATCGCTGGCAGGACGACTGCCACGCGCAGGCCCGCCGGCACGCCCCGGGCGCCCCCGGCGGGGAGGGTCCGCTCGCGGTGCTCACACATGACCGGAAAGTGTACCCCGGAAGGTGGCGGGAATCAAAGCGTTTCAAGCCCTTCGGCGGACCTTGCGCAGCGTCCGCGGAGTGATATAGTGAACTAGGGTACGGGGACGGGTTCCCGAACCGCCCTGGCATTCTGACCAGAACGTCAGGGAAGTCGGCGTCCGTAAACGCGGAATCAAAACCGTTGCCCGTGCCCGGAATCTCTCCGGGCCACCGTCCCGCCGGGACGCTCCCCGACTGCCATGGCTCCCGGTCACATATCCCTCCCTCGATAGGGTCCGGTGGCCCGGAGGGTCGTTTTCACTTTCGCAAAGCCCTCGTCGAACGCTTGTGCCGCGCGGCGCCAGTCGTGGCGCGCCGCCCAGGCCCGGGCCTCGCCTCCCCGGGCCGCGGCCGGGTCCGCCGCCAGGGCCTTCAGCCGCTTCAGCAGCCCGTCCGCGTCCGAAAAAAGGCAGCGCGCCTTCGCCTCCGGCGGCACCAGCTCCGTGTAGTTCAGCCGGTCGGCCAGCAGGGGCAGGCAGCCGGCGTGCATGGCCTCCACCACCGCCACCCCGAAGAAGTCGTGCCGGGCCGCCGACACCACCACGTCGGCCCGGGACAGCAGGCGTGCATATTCGCCTCGGTCCTCCACCCACCCCCAGTGCGCCACCCGGGCCCCGAGCCGCTCGCGGGCCTCGGCGAATACCGGCGGCACCCGGGCGAAGCGCTGCCCCAGGACGATCACCCGGAAGTCCGCCCCCGCCGCCGCCAGCGCGTCGCAGGCGGCGAAGAACCCCTCCGGGTTCTTGTCGTGCTCCCAGCGGTGGTTCCACAAGAGGGTCAGGGGCCCGGTGCGGGGCGCCGGGTCCAGGTGGGAGTCGAGGGACGTCAGGTCCACCCCCAGGGGCACCACGGCGGCCTTGCGGGCGACGGCGTCGGGCAGGTCCTTGGGGGCGAAGTCGGGGCAGGTGCAAAGCAGCCGCTCCAGGTCCTCCAGGAAGGCCCGCCGGTGGTAGCCCGAGTTGAACCACACCGCGTCCGCCACCGCCGCCCCCGAGACGTTGGCCAGGGCGTAGGCCCGGTCCAGGTCGTGCCCCTCGGCCAGGGGGTAGGAGAGCTGGTTCTCGTGGAAGTAGAGCACCGCCGGCACGTCCCGCCACACCCGCCGGGTGAGGGCCAGGAAGTCCGGCAGGTGCAAGAAGTCCGAGGCGAAGATCAGGTCGCACGGGGGCGGGTCGGCCGCCGCCCGCCGTCCCAGGACCAGGCCGGAGCCGGTCTGGCGCCACTTCCAGAAGCGTCCGGGGAGGGTCAGCGGGTGCAGCCGGTGGCGGCCGTGGGCGGCCAGGCCCGCCAGGAAGTCCTTGTGGGAGCCGGCGTGCCACGGCTCCACCGCCACGATGTCCAGGGTGCCGTCCAGGGCGCCGTCCGCGCCCGGCGCCGCGCTCACCGCCGCCTCACAGCCCGGCCAGCAGCTCGGTGAGGGCGGCCAGGCCCCCGGCGTCCGGGGCGGCCTTCAGGTCGATCTCGAAGGCGTGCTCGCTGCGGAACCGGATGCGGGGCCCGAAGGTGTCCAGCAGCAGCCTGAGACCCACCTCGGAGAGGGCGTGGTCCGTGTCGAACACCAGGGCGTAGCGCCCCGCACCCGCGTGCCGCAGGGACTTGAGCCGCAGCCGCCGGGCCAGGATCCGGATGCGGGCCTGCTCCAGCAGGTCCGCCACCACGGCGGGCACGGGCCCGAAGCGGTCGGCCAGCTCCTCGGCCAGGGCGTCCACCTCGGCCGGGGCGGCCAGGCCCGCGACGCGCTTGTAGACCGACAGCCGCGCGCCGCCGTCGGCCACGTAGTCGTCGGGGATGGCGGCCGGGGCGCCGAGGCGGACCTCGCTCTCGAACTCCGGCTCCAGGGTTTCGCCCCGGACCTCGGCCATGGCCTCCTTGATCAGCTCCATGTAGGTGTCGATGCCCACGGCGGCGATCTGGCCCGACTGGCGGTGCCCCAGCAGGCTCCCGGCCCCCCGGATCTCCAGGTCCCGCGCCGCGATGCGGAAGCCCGCCCCCAGCTCGGAGAAGGCCTGGATGGCCATGAGCCGGTCGCGGGCGTCGCCGTGCCACCCCTCCTCGGGCCCCAGCAGGTAGGCATAGGCCTGCACCCCCGAGCGCCCCACCCGGCCCCTGAGCTGGTACAGCTCCGACAGACCGAAGCGGTCGGCCCGGTCGATGATGATCGTGTTGGCCCGGGGGATGTCCAGACCCGCCTCCACGATGGAGGTCGACAGCAGCACGTCGGTCTCGCCGTCCACGAAGGCGGCCATCACCTCCTCCAGGCGGCGCTCGGGCATCTGGCCGTGGGCCGTGCCGATGCGGGCCTTGGGGACGAGACGGGACAGGAACGCCGCCATGGCCCCGATGTCCTTGACCCGGTTGTGGATGAAGAACACCTGCCCGCCCCGGGCCAGCTCCCGCTCCACCGCCTCGCCGATCAGGGTGGGGTCGAAGCGGGCCACCCGGGTCTGGATGGCGCGCCGGTCGGGGGGCGGGGTGTCGATGATGGACAGGTCCCGCACCCCGATCAGGGACAGCTGCAGGGTGCGGGGGATGGGCGTGGCCGTGAGGGTGAGCACGTCCACGCTGGTCTTCCACTGCTTGATGCGCTCCTTGTGGGCCACGCCGAAGCGCTGCTCCTCGTCCACGATCAAGAGGCCCAGGTGGGGGATCTTCACCTGCCGGGTGAGCAGGCGGTGGGTGGCCACCACCAGGTCCACCCTGCCCTGCTCCAGCTCCTCCAGCACCGCCTTCTGGGCCGCCGCGGGCTGGAAGCGGGAGAGCTGGGCGACGCGGAACGGATAGCCCGCGAAGCGCCGCCGGCAGGTGCCAAAGTGCTGCCGGGCCAGCAGGGTGGTGGGCACCAGGAACACCACCTGGCGGCCGTCGAGCATGGCCTTGAAGGCGGCGCGCAGGGCCACCTCGGTCTTGCCGTAGCCCACGTCGCCGCACACCAGGCGGTCCATGGGCCGGGGCCGCTCCATGTCGTCCAGGGTGTCGGCGATGGCCCGGAGCTGGTCGGGCGTCTCGGTGTGGTCGAAGCTGGCGGCGAACTCCAGGCCTGCCGCCCCCTCCGGCGCGAAGGCGTGGCCCCGGGCCACCTCGCGGGCCGCGGCCAGGTCCACCAGGTCTTGGGCCAGCTCGGCGAGTGCCCTTCGGACCTTGCTGCGGGTGCGCTCCCAGGTCTTACCCCCCATGCGGTCCAGGCGCGGGGTGCCGCCGTCGCCCCCGGCGTGCTTCTGCACCAGGTCCAGCCGGTCCATGGGGACGTAGACCCGGTCGCCCCCCAGGTACTCCACCTCCAGGAAGTCCCCCTCGGAACCCCCCACGGTCAGGCGCTTCAGGCCCCGGTAGATGCCGATGCCGTGCTGGCGGTGCACCACCGCGTCCCCCGCCTTCAGGTCGCCGAAGCCCGACAGGAAGCGCGCCATGCGCGAGCGGGGCAGGGGCGGCGGGGCGGGCTGGCGGCCGAACACCTCGGCCTCGGTGAGGAACGCCTCGGGGCCGCCGTCGTGGGCGACGCCGAAGCCCTCCGACAGCTGCCCGGTGGCCAGGCGCACCCCCGGCCCTCCCCCCTCGGGGGCCGCCGCCACCCCGTGCTCCGCCAGGATGCCCCGGAAGGCGTTCGCGCGGGCGGCATCGGGGCACACCACCGTGGCCCCGCCCCCCGCCGCCAGCCCGGCCAGGGCGGCGAAGCGGGCGGCGAAGGCGTCCCTGGGGCCCTCCCCGGCCTCCAGGGGGCCGAAGCCCAGGGCCTCCGGGGTGCGCCACGGGCCGCCCTCAATTGCCCCGGGGCCCTCGCCCTCCGGCTCCAGGGCCAGGACGGGACCGCCGCCGGTCACCCCCTCCAGGTCCACGAACAGGTCCCCCACCTCCGGCAGCAGGGTGCCCCGGGCGGCCTCGTCGGCCATGGCCTGGGCGGCCTTGCGCATCAGGCCCCGGGCGGTGGCCCGCACCGCCTCGGCCCCCACCAGCACCACCCGGGGCTTGGCGCCCAGGTAGGCGGTGACCGCCGGCATGGGCTGCTCGAAGAAGAACGGCGCCCAGGTCTCGATCCCCTCGGTGCGGGGGGTGCGGGCCAGGCGGCCGGTCTCCAGAGTCACGGCGGCGGGATCCAGGCCGCGCCGGGCGGCCAGCTCCCGCACCCGCTCCTGGGCCCGGGCCACCAGGGCCTCATCGTCCGGCAGCTCGGTGGCGGGGGGCACCACGGCCCGGGCCACGGGCTCCGTGGAGCGCTGGGTGACCGGGTCGAAGGCGCGGATGCGCTCCACCTCGTCGCCGAACCACTCGATCCGCAGCGGGTCGTCCTGGGCCGGCGGGAACACGTCCAGGATGTCGCCCTTGAGGGTGAACTGCCCCGGCTGCTCCACCTGGGGCGCTGCCCGGTAGCCCATGGCGGCGAGGCGCTGGTCGATCCCGGCCGGGTCGTGGGTATCGCCCGGGGCCAGGACCAGGGCGTATGCCGCCAGGGCCTCCGGCGGCGGCACCCGGTGCAGCACCGCCGCCACCGGCGCCACCAGCACCGGGGCCTGCGCCTCGCGGCAGGCCAGCAGGGCCGCCATGCGGGCCCCGGACACCTCCGGCAGGGGGGAGGCGAACTCGTGGGGGAGGTTGTCCCAGGCGGGGAAGGCCAGGGGCGGGTTCGGGTCGTCCGCGCCGTCCGTGCCCCTTGTGCCATCAAGGCCCACGAGCAGGCGCAGGTCGGCGTGGAGGCGGCGGGCCGACTCGGGGGAGGGGGTCACCACCAGGGTGGGGGCGGGGTGCCGGGCCGCCAGGCGGGCCAGCAGCCAAGCCCCGGCGGCGCCGGGCAGGCCCGTGACCGGGGCCGGGTCGCCGCTCCCCAGGCGCGCCAGGAGGGATGCGACGGCGGGGTGCATGGAGGGGCCCATTCTACGCCACCGCCCCCCGGGCGGGCACGGGCGGAAACGGGCGGCGCTTTACCAGACCGCGCTGCCGAGCCCGTCCTTGCCCCCGTCATTGGGGAGGATCGCCCCGGGCACGGGGGTGAAGGTGCCCGTGGTGTCGCGGATGGCGCCGGCGCTCTGCTGCAGCGGGCTCCAGCCGGCGGCGCGGCCGAACAGGACGTAGGCCCGCCCCACGTCGCCGTAGATGCTGCTCCCCAGGTCGTTGTTGGGGGCGCCGAACACCAGGTCGTCCAGGGTGTCGCCGTTGACGTCGGCGGTCATGTGCAGGCCCAGGCCGAGCCAGTCGTTGTCGGCCTGGCCGGTGAAGCGCGCGTCGGCGGAGGCGTCCAGGGTGGCGGCCCCCAGGTGGATCTCCACGGCGCCGTAATCTCCGGTGGTGCTCGTGCAGTCCGGCAGGCCGCCGCCGGCCAGGTCGGAGTAAGGGATGCCCACAGCGAGGTCCGCGTAGCCGTCGCCGTTCAGGTCGCCGCCACCGCTGACCCGGGTGCCGAACCCCTCGCAGCCCCCCGCCCCCTCCAGGGTGAGGGCCGCCGCCGTGGCCGGGGCCAGGGCCCCCTTGAACACCCGCACCCGCCCCTTGCTGGCGGTGCCCCCCACGGCGTAGGCGGGGGCGCCCACGGCCAGGTCCTCGAAGCCGTCTCCGTCCATGTCGCCGGCCCGGGACACGGTGGAGCCGAAGTGCTCGTCCGCCACGGTGCCTTCCAGGGTCAGGTCGGGCACCGCGTCCACCCACGGCCCGCCGTAGACCACCACCACGCGCCCGGCTCCCGTCACCGTGCCCCCGGCGGCGTCCGCCAGGGGGCCGCCCACGGCCAGGTCGTCGTAGCCGTCGCCGTTCAGGTCGAAGCCGCCGCCCAGGGCGGCGCCGAAGTTCTCCCGGGCCTGGCCCCCGGTGAGGATCAGGTCCGGCACCGCGTCGAGGGTGGCGCCGCCGAAGTAGACGAACACCCGGCCCCTGTCGTCGCCCGTGGTGCCCGTGTCGCCGTCGTGGAGCCAGGCGGACACGGCCAGGTCGTCGTAGCCGTCCGCGTTCAGGTCGAAGCCCGAGGCCACCTGCTGGCCGAAGCCGTCCTGGTAGTTCTGGCCGTCCAGGGTCAGGTCGACGGCGGCGTCGGGGGCGGCGCCCCCCAGGAAGACGTGGGCCCGCCCCGAATAGGTGGCGGTGCCCCGCTCCCGGTGGGCCCCCACGATCACGTCGGCGTAGCCGTCGCCGTTCAGGTCGCCGGCGCTCACCGAGATGCCGAACTCGCCCCGGCTCCGGGTGCCGAGGTACTCGAGGTCGGCGGTCTCGGTGGGGGCGGTGCCGCCGGAGCCGAAGGCCGCGCCCCCCAGGTAGAGCCGCACCTTGCCCCGGTTGTCCTGCACCACCGGGTTGGCGCCCCCGTCCCAGCCGGGCAGGTTGGCCAGCACGTCCGAGTAGCCGTCGCCGTCCACGTCCGCCGGCACCGGCCCCACGGTGAAGGAACGGGTGCGCCCGTAGGTCACGTTGCCCCCGGCGTCGGCGCTGCCCGCGCGCCAGAAGTAGCGCCCCGGGCCGGGCAGGGTCACGGCCTTGGACAGGCTGGTGGTGCCGGCGGTCGCCACGGTGGCCGTGTAGGCGCCGGAGAAGCCCGCCTCGTCCCCCAGCTCCATTTGGTAGTGGTCCAGGCCCGCCCCCGCCCCGGCGGCCCAGTAGAGGGTGAGGGTGGCGCTCGGCACCGGCTGGCGGTCCAGGGGATAGACGGCCCGGGGCGGCGTCAGGTCGGCGCCGGTGCGGTCCACCGCCACCACCGTGGCGGCACTCTCGTTGCCGGCCGCGTCCACGGCGGTGAAGGACAGGTTGTTCGTGCCCGCGGCCAGGGCCACCTCCACGGTGAAGGCGGTCGCGCCGTCCGGCGGCACCAGGGGCCGGCCATTCAGCCACACGGCGGCCCCGGCCTCGCGGCTGCCGGTCACGCTCACCGTGCCGTCCGGGGTGGAGGCGGCGGCGGGAGTGGCCGTGGGGGCGGCCGGAGGCGTCGCGTCCCGCACGATCGTCAGGGTCGTGGCGGCCGAGGGGTTGTCGGTACGGCTCCTGGAGACCAGGGAGAGGTTGTACGTGCCCTCGGCGGGCAAGGCCACGGTGGCGGTCCAGAGCCGGTCGCAGCCCGCGGGCACCGCCTCGGTGCCGTCGATCTCCAGGGAGGTGTCGGGGAAGCGCCAGCCCGCGATGGGCAGGCTCGCCAGGGTGGTGGTGCGGGGGAAGGCCCCCACGAGGGGGGCCGGGGGCGTGGCCTGGGGCGTCTCGTCGCCGCCGCAGAGCGTCACCTGCCCGGCCTTGCCGCACCCCGCAAGGAGCAGCAGCGCGGGCGCCAGCGCCAGAAGGGGTCGATACCGCACAAGGATCAACTATACCATTGCCCCCGAACCCCCCGACGGCGGTACACCCGGGCGGACCCATGGAACGGCTCAGAACCACACTCCGGCGCATCGACGGCCGGGGCTACGGGGCCTACAAGGACCTCAAGGGGAGCTACGCGCTGCCGGGCTTTGCCCTCCACGTGGACCACGTGCAGGGCGACCCCTTCGCCGCCCCCTCCCGGGTGCGGGTGCGGGTGGCGGCGGCCGAGGCGGGCTTCCCTTCCGACCTGACGGCGGACCGCACCCGGCGGGTGGCCCTGGCGGACTTCCTGGCCCGGGCCGTGGCCCACGCCATCCGGGCCCGTCCCCAAGGCCGGCGCGGCATGGGACATTCCGGTGAGATCGGCATCTGCCCCGCCACCCAGCAGGTGATCGAGCGCAGCGCCGTCGCCACCGGGCCGGACGGCATCGAGGCCCGCCTGACCGTGGGGCTGCCCGCCCGGGGCCGCACCGTCCTGGGGCGGGAGGCCGAGGCCATGCTGCTGGACGACCTGCCCCGCATCGTGGCGGCGTCCCTGCTGCACGCCCGCCTGGATGCGGCCGCCGTGCGCGCCCACGTGGAGTCCGTCGAGGATCAGCGGGCCTTGAGGGCCTGGCTGGACGGCGCCGGGTGCGTGGCCTTCGTGTCCGACGGCGCTGTGCTGCCCCGGGCCAGCGGCATCGACGAGCGGCCTTTGCGGGAGGGGGCGCTGCCGTTCCGCGCCCCCGATTCCCTGGCGGCCACGGTGGACCTGCCCCACGCCGGGCCGGTGCGGGGCCTGGGCATTCCCCGGGGCGTGACCCTGATCGTGGGGGGCGGCTTCCACGGCAAGAGCACCCTCCTGAACGCCCTCGAGATGGGCGTCTACGACCACGTCCCCGGCGACGGCCGCGAGCGGGTGGCGACCGACCCGACGGCCGTGAAGGTGCGGGCCGAGGACGGCCGCCAGGTGACGCGGGTGGACATCAGCCCGTTCATCGACCACCTGCCGTTCGGCAAGGGTACGAGGGCCTTCTCCACCCCCAACGCCTCCGGCTCCACCAGCCAGGCGGCGGGCATCGTGGAGGCGCTCTACGCCGGGGCCCGGGTGCTGCTGATCGACGAGGACACCTCGGCCACCAACTTCATGATCCGCGACGCCCGCATGCAGCGCCTGGTCACGGCCGAGCAGGAGCCCATCACCCCGTTCCTGTTCCGGGTGCGGGAGCTGTACGAGCGGGAGGGGGTCTCCTCCGTGATCGTCATGGGGGGCTCGGGGGACTACTTCGAGGTGGCCGACACGGTGCTCATGCTGGACGCCTACGTGCCCCGCGACGTCACCGCCGAGGCCCGCCGCCTGGCCCTGCCCCACCAGCTCGACGGCGCCATCGGGGCGCTCAAGGCCCTGGCCCTGGCCGAGCCCCCCGGCCGCTTCGGGGCCCTGTCGGCGGCCCGGGGGCGGCGCGAGGCCAGGATCGACGTGCGCGGCCGGGGCACCCTGCGCTACGGCGAGCACACGATCGACCTGTCCCGCGTCGAGCAGCTCGCCGACGCCGCCCAGACCCGGGCCATCGGCTGGCTGATCCGGCGCTGGGCCGAGCGCCACGCGCAGGGAGGCCGCCCCCTGGTGGAGGGCCTCCAGGCCGTCCTGGACGAGGTGGCCGAAGAGGGCCTGGACGTGCTCACCCCCTGGCCGATGGGGGACCTGGCACTGCCGAGGCTGTTCGAGGCGGCGGCGGCCGTGAACCGGGTGCGTTCTTGAAACGGGCCTAGGCGGCCCCGGCGGCCTCGCGGGCGGCCTGGAGCAGGTGGGGCAGCGGGACCGCCCCGGCGACCACGTGATCGCCGAACACGAAGCTGGGGACGCCGGTGATCCCGAGGCGGCGGGCGGCGACGAAGTTCTCCCGCAGCCGGTCCTCGTACGCCGGCTCGATGAGGGCCCGCTCGAAGGCCTCCTCCCCCATCCCCGCCTCCGCCGCCACCTCCCGCAGCACGTCCACCTGGCCGATGTTGCGGCTCCGGGTGAAGAAGGCGAAGAACAGCGCCTGGTGGACCCGGTCGAACACCTCCGGCCCGCAGTCCCGGGCCGCCTCGGCCACCAGCAGGGCCTTGTGGGAGTTGGTGGTGAAGCGGCGCTCCACCAGCCGGATGCCCTCCTCGGCGGCCAGGTTGCCCAGGTGCATCATCATCCGCTCCCACAGGTCGGGCGGGTAGCCGAGCTGGTCC
>Ga0210123_1000119_pt1 | contig 51202 bp, 41 predicted proteins | sample Muzzi_PWB_D2_FD_185535 | JGI IMG/M metagenome (GOLD analysis project Ga0210123, IMG submission 185535) | Wetland microbial communities from San Francisco Bay, California, USA, that impact long-term carbon sequestration - Muzzi_PWB_D2 (SPAdes) | ecosystem: Environmental > Aquatic > Marine >... | reverse complement strand
GCCGCCAGACTGCAAGCGCGACTTGGCAAGGCCGGATACCGCGCGCACCTGCAGCAGACCGATACCGGCAAGGGCAGCAGCTATCGCGTCCTGGTCGGGCCCGAGAAGACGCGCGACCTGGCGGAGACGCTGCTGCGGAAACTGGCGAAGGACCTGAAAATCGAGGGGATCGTCATCGAGTTGTCCGCATCGGCGGGGTGACGTGAACATGGCGATTTCCGGCGTTTATCTGCTAGAATCATGACTTGGCCGGATATCGCACCGTGGCCGGCGCGGCAGGCCGCACCTATCTGGAGTATGAGGTCGATATGGCAATAGCCTGGATTGATGTAGTGATACTGGCACTGATCGTGCTTTCAGCCGTCCTGAGTCTGTTCCGGGGTTTCGTGAAGGAAGCACTGGCGCTCGCGACGTGGCTGGTCGCCCTGTGGGTGGCGATGTCGTTCTACGAACCCTTCGCCGCGTGGCTGTCACAGTGGATCACGCTGGCATCGGCACAGAAGATTACCGCTTTCGCCGTGCTGTTCGTCTGCGTGTTGCTGCTCGGTGCGGTGGTCAATTACCTCGCCAGCAAGCTGGTATCGCGTACCGGGTTGACGGGCACGGACAAGATGCTGGGAATCGTGTTCGGAGTCGCGCGCGGCGGCGTGATCGTCGCAATCCTGGTGCTGCTGGCCGGACTGACGCCATTCCCGCACGACTCGTGGTGGCAGGACTCACAGTTTCTCGGTTACTTCGAAGACTTTGCGCTGTGGATGCGGAGCTTCCTGCCCGAAGAGATCGCCAGCAATATCAACTACGCCTAGCAGCACGCCAAGGGGCAACCTGGAAGTTCCAGTATGTGCGGGATCATAGGCATCGTTGCCCACAGCCCTGTCAACCAGGCCATCTACGATGCATTGACCGTCCTGCAGCACCGTGGACAGGATGCCGCCGGCATCATCACCAGCGATGGCGGCAGGCTGCACCTGCGCAAGGACAACGGTCTGGTGCGCGACGTCTTTCATACCCGTCATATGCGCCAGCTGCAGGGTAATATGGGTATCGGCCACGTGCGTTATCCGACGGCCGGTTGCGAAACGTCTGCCGAGGCGCAGCCGTTCTACGTCAATTCTCCCTTTGGCATCTGCCTGGCTCACAACGGCAATCTCATCAATGCCAACAAGCTGAAGCAGGACGTGTTCCAGGAAGACCTGCGGCAGATCAACACCGACTCCGATTCCGAGGTACTGCTCAACGTATTCGCGCACGAGCTGCAGAAGCACGCCAGGCTCAAGATGGATGTCAACGATGTCTTCAGGGCGGTGGCCGGGGTGCACCGTCGCTGTCGCGGCGCCTACGCGGCGGTGGCGATGATCACCGGCTACGGCGTCGTGGCGTTTCGCGATCCCTGCGGGATACGACCGGTGGTGTATGGCAAGCGCGAGACACCGGAAGGCACGGATTACATGATGGCATCCGAAAGCGTCGCACTGGATGCACTCGATTTCGAACTCATCGATGACGTGGCGCCCGGCGAGGCGATCTTCGTCACGCTGGACGGACGCTTGCATCGCAAGCAGTGTGCGGAAGGCGCGGTACTGTCGCCGTGTATCTTCGAATACGTGTACCTGGCACGGCCGGACTCCATTATCGACCATATCTCCGTGTACAAGGCGCGACTGCGCATGGGTGACAAACTGGCCGACAAGATCCGCCGGGTGTGGCCCGACCACGATATCGACGTCGTCATCCCGATACCCGATACCAGCCGCACCTCGGCCCTGCAGCTGGCCAACAATCTCGGCGTCAAGTACCGCGAGGGATTCATGAAGAACCGCTATATCGGCCGCACCTTCATCATGCCGGGACAGCAGCAACGCAAGAAATCCGTACGCCAGAAGCTGAACGCCATCGACCTGGAGTTTCGCGACAAGCACGTACTGCTGGTGGACGATTCGATCGTACGCGGCACCACGTCCTCGCAGATCATCGACATGGCGCGCGATGCCGGCGCCAGCAAGGTTTACTTCGCCTCGGCCGCGCCGCCTGTGCGCTACCAGAACGTGTACGGTATCGATATGCCCAGCAGCCAGGAATTGATTGCCTCGGGACGCAGCGAGGAAGAGGTTGGTGTGGCGATCGGCGCCGACTGGCTGGTATTCCAGGACATGGAGGATCTGGTCAAGGCGGTCGGCAAGGGCAACGCGAGGATCCAGCGCTTCGACGACTCGGTATTCACGGGCGAGTACGTGACCGGTGACGTCAGCGGCGATTACCTCAGTGACTTGCAGCTGCTGCGCAGCGATGCCGCAAAGAAGGGACGTCGCGACGATGACGACGAGGTGATCGACCTCCATAACAGTGCCTGAGCGCCGCGCCGGCCTCGTGCATCCCGCCGGATACGCGCGGATCAACGCGGTGTTGCTCCCCGGACCCGGTGCCGGAAAACAGGGAAATCGTGAATCCCTCCCTGTTTTTCATGTTGCCAATTGGATACGAATAAATATATTATTTATCATATTGTTATGTAGGTAAGCGGGTTTTTCTGTCACCCATGAGTAACGCCTGCCTGGATCCAGGACCGCACCGGTTGCCGGTCAGTCGCCTCAGCGCATTGTAAGAACAGGAATTTCACATTGACCCTCAGTTTGGCGCGGAAGTTGCTTACATGCTGTTCTGATCGCCGTGGCAAATATTCAGGTGAGCGCATCCGCTGCCGTTGCAGAACACGATTGTGAGCTGGTTCCGGATCCCTCGCTCAACAAATGTCAATATGATTCAGGAAAAACCGCGAACCCTCACCCGCAGGAACGTCAGGGGCGATTTTTTCGCATCCGGCTGCACAACCGCCAGGGCCTGCAACCGGGTTCAGTCATTCGAATATGCAAAGGATGAAAGGGTAACCGTGACTTTCAACAAGGCTCTCGCTGCGCTGGCTTGCGCGCTGCTGCTATTTTTCAGCAGTGCGCTGCAGGCCTATGTCATGCCGATCGGCATCCCTGCTCCCGACTTCGGATCGGTGCTTGGCAATCCCGTAACGGCCCCGCTACCGACGCGTCCACCGGGCTGGCCCGGCCAGGAAGTCCCGGGCTACTACTACGTCGACAATACCGACAGCAACGCCACAGATGACACAAATACCTACGGGTATCCGGCACGACCCAGGAAAAGCATTCCCGAAACGCTGTCCGCGGGCAGCGTGGTCGAGGTCAGGGGTGGACCCTATCAGTACGTCCTGGATGCCAATTTCACTCTGAATGGCACCGCGGCCAAGCCGGTGTACCTGTATGGCGTCAATCGTCCTGTCCTGGAGCCCGCTAAAGCCGTGTTCAGCGGCACGTATTTCCTGATCGACGGTTTTTTCGTGCGCAACAGCGCCATTCACACCAAGGGTATGTCACACGCCACCATCAGGAATAGCGAGGTGCAGGGCAACGCCGGCACCCCGAACGGGGTGAAACTGAAAGGCAGCAACATCGTGCTTTTCAATAACACCATCCATCACCACCAGGGTGATGACAAGCACGGTGTTAACATCACGGAGGGAAGTCACCATGTCTGGGTCCTGGGCAACCGGCTCCACCACAACGGCGGTGACGGGATCCAGTTCTGCAATCTATGTACCCAGAGCCCGCCACGGTATGTGTATATCGGTGGCAATGTCATGTACGGTAACCGTGAGAATGGCGTCGATCTGAAATATTGCGACAATGTCGTCATCTCCCAGAATGAAATCTACAACCACTGGCCAGCGGTCGCAGGCACAAGTTTCTGCTATGACGACGGGTCGGGCTGTACCACGGGCACAAGCGGTTCGGAAGGCGAGTCGATCCTGGTTGGCAGTAATGGCAAGCCCGGCAATGTCTGGGTCCTGTTCAACGACGTTCACGATTCCAACAAGGGGATTCGTTTCCAGGAGGTCTCCAACGGGTTCGCGCTCGGGAACGTCATCCATGATGTCGAATCGATCGGCATAGATATCGAACAGACGGATGCGGGCAATGTAACTGCCGGCTTCAATACCATACATAACACTGCCAAGGGCATCAGGGGGCCCAGGGCGCAGGGGGTCCTCAGGATCACCATGGACGACAACATTTTCTCGAGTATCAGCGGCGATTCCATCGATATCGTTTATGACGTGGCAAACAATTCGACGGCCAGCAACAACCTTTTCTACAATGACGGCGGCGTTATCACCATCAGGTGGAACTCGCGTACATCGCTTGCGTCCGGCTCGGGCATCGACAGCATGACCGGCGGAAGCGAAAACCGCGTCGGCGACCCGATGTTCAGAAACCCGTCTGTTTCCGACTTCTACGTTTTTGCCAATGGCGCAGGGGTGAATCAGGCAAACAGCGTACTCGTCCCGCTGAACGATCAGTTCAGATCGACATTTGGCAACGGGTTGTCGATTCTTCGTGATTTCGTCAACGCCCCTCGCTCCAGCGCGGGTTCGGATCACGACATCGGCGCTTACGAGAGCGCTGTTACCGCCGGCAACATCCCGCCTTCACCCCCTGTGCTCTTCTAGGGCCTGTTCACACTACGCAAATCGTCGCGACGGAGGTCCATTTCGCACCTGACAAGGCGGTGCGAGCGACGTGTACTCGACGTACACCAGCGCGCACCAACGCCGGCAGGTGCGATAGGGGCCCCGTCCCTTCGGGTTGCGCCCCAAAACGGGTCAGTCTGCGTTGCTCGTCGTTCATTTAGCACAACTAAACCTCACTCCTCGCGCCTTGTCTGGCCCGTTTTGGCGGCAGCAACGCGGCGATCTGTGTAGTGTGAACAGGCCCTAGATCCCCCGCGGCCGCATGTCTGCAGCGGCAGCATGCGAATTTCACCTCTCCCCGCCATCCGGATGTGTTCCTTCAGCACGGCGCGGTGGCGCGCCGTGCCCCGATGCAGCGCGGGCAGGGATGCCGGTTTCCCCGGTATCAAGAACAGCCGCGAGCCCCGTTTTGTGTAAACACCGTCAGAATGCCCCCGTCCCGCGACGAGACACGATGCCCTTATCATGAACCATGGCAGATTGCCCGCTCCCGCATGGCATCACTGCAATCGCTTTCCCTTTCACTCAACCGGACCAGCCGTATTGGCGTTCCTGCACCGGTTTGACGGTATCATGTTGACCTTTCAGATCGATGGGCTGAACATGTTCAATCACGGCGGCAGCCTGCTGCTGCGTATTGCACGTGGTGCTTTTCTGCCCGCGCACGGCTGACTTTGATTCATGAGGGGACGATGAGCCATGTCATACGATGAGTACCGGTTCGAAACCCGCGCGGTGCGCAGTGGTCAGCACCGTACCGGGGAGGGCGAGCAGTCCGAGCCGATTTTCCCCACCTCCAGCTACGTGTTCGCCAGTGCGGCGGAGGCGGCGGCGCGCTTTGCCGGGGACTCACCCGGCAACATCTACTCGCGCTTTACCAACCCGACGGTGCGCTGCTTCGAGGAACGCCTGGCGTCACTGGAGGGCGGCGCAAGCGGCGTGGCAACAGCATCCGGCATGGCCGCGATCCTCGCCACCTGTGGCGGGCTGCTGAAGGCCGGCGATCATATCATCGCCTCGCGCAGCATCTTCGGCACGACAACGGTGCTGTTTTCCACCTACCTGGCGCGCTTCGGCATCGAAACGAGCTTTGTCGCACTGGCCGACCCGGCCGCCTGGGAAGCGGCGTTCCGGCCGGAAACCCGCCTGCTGTTTCTGGAAACGCCGTCCAACCCGCTCACCGAGCTGGCGGATATCCAGGCACTGGCGGCGCTGGCCCGTGCGCATGACTGCCTGCTCGCGGTGGACAACTGCTTCTGTACGCCGGCCCTGCAGCGGCCGCTGGAGCTCGGTGCCGATATCGTGATCCACTCGGCGACCAAGTTCCTGGACGGCCAGGGACGCTGTATCGGCGGTGCGGTGGTCGGCGACGCCGAACGGGTCGGAAAGGACGTGTACGGTTTCCTGCGCACCGCCGGCCCCAGTATGAGTCCGTTCAATGCCTGGGTGTTCCTGAAGGGGCTGGAAACCCTGTCGCTCAGGATGCATGCACACTGCGCAAGCGCGCTGGCGCTGGCCACCTGGCTGGAGCAGCAGCCGGCCGTGGCGCGCGTGCATCATCCCGGCCTGGCCTCGCATCCGCAGCACGCCCTGGCGAAACGGCAACAGGCGGATTTCGGCGCCGTATTGTCGTTCGAACTCAAGGGCGGGCAGCGTGATGCCTGGGCGTTCATCGATGCCACGCGGGTGTTCTCGATCACCGCCAACCTGGGCGATGCCAAGAGCACGGTCACCCACCCGGCAACGACGACGCATGGGCGCCTGACGCCTGAACAGCGTGCACAGGCGGGCATCTCGGACGGGTTGATCCGGCTGGCTATCGGGCTGGAGGCGGCCGACGACCTGCGCACCGACCTGGAGCGTGGTTTTGCCGCCGTGAGGCACTGAACGGCACGGCGGTCTGTCCGCAGGCCGGCGACACCCCCGCTATGGAACCGTCGGCGCGGACAGCGGCGCGGCAGCATCTCGAAACCATCTTTCGCGCGGCGCTGGCGGCGGTCAACGGGCGCACGGCGGTGCGGCATCACCTTGCCGAGCGACCGCTTTCCGGTGTTGTCAGCGCAGTCGCCATCGGCAAGGCTGCCGCCGCGATGCTGGCCGGCGCCCGTGAAGCGCTGGGCACGCGACTGGCCAACGCGCTGCTGGTCAGCAAGGCCGGTCACTTCGACGACAGTCTCGCGCAGGATACGCGTATTACCTGTCTGCGGGGCGGACATCCGCTGCCGGACGCACACAGTCTCGAGGCCGGTGCCCGGCTGCTCCAATTTCTCGCCGCCGTACCGGCGGACAGCGCCTTGCTGTTCCTGTTGTCGGGCGGGGCCTCCAGCCTGATCGAGGTGTTGCCGGGCGGCGTCACTCTGCAACGGCTGCGCCGCGCCAACCGCTGGCTGCTGGGCAGCGGGCTGGATATCCGCGCCATGAACCGGGTGCGGCTGGGCCTGTCCGCAATCAAGGGCGGTCGGCTGCTGGCACGGCTCGACAAGCGACCGACCCGTGTGCTGCTGATCTCGGACGTGCCGGGCGATGATCCTGCCGTCATCGGGTCCGGGCCACTGTATGCCGCGACGGGACAGTGTGACGCATTGCCCGCGCTGCCGGCCTGGCTGGCCATGCCCGCCGCCGGCACGCTCCCGCCGGCGGCCGGTACCGTTCCGCACCACGTCATCGCCTGCCTTGCAGATGCGTTGCGCGCCGGCGCGGATTGTGCGGAAGCACTGGGTTATCCGGCATGCATCATGCCGGCACCGCTCGCCGGCCCGGCCGGGAGCGCGGCGCGGGAGATCGTGCGGCAGCTGGGCGCGGCTGCACCGGGTGTCTACCTCTGGGGCGGCGAGACCACCGTCGTGCTGCCGGCGCATCCGGGTCGGGGTGGCCGCAACCAGCATCTGGCGCTGGCCGCCGCCTGCGCGCTGCAATCACAGGACGATATACTTCTGCTGGCCGCGGGTACCGATGGTGACGACGGCTCCACGCCGGCGGCCGGCGCCATCGTCGATGGGACGACCGTCAGCCGGGCCGCAGCCGCCGGTCAGACGGCGGCAAGTGCCTTGCAGCGGGCGGATACCGCCACTTGCCTGGCGGCAGCCGGCGACGTGCTGGTGACCGGCCCGACCGGGACCAACGTGATGGACATGGTGATCGGATTGAAACTGCCGGAGCGGGAGCGCGATGGCTGATCTGCTGGTGCTGGCGCGCGGCTGCCTGGAAGCCGGGCAGCCGGTCGAGAAGGTTGCCAGAACGCGGGCAGCGGCCGGCTTGTGCGCGAACGGCGGCTGCACCGTGCCGCTAGCGGATACCCCGGTCGTGGTCCTGGCACCGGGACGGCCGGCGCGGCCGGCACTCGTGCATCCTGCCCAGCTGGCGCCGCGCAAGCCGGGAACTAGAGCGGGGCGGGCCGCCCTGCTGCATGCGCTGGCCCATATCGAGTTCAACGCCATCAACCTGGCCTGGGACGCGGTGTGTCGCTTCCGTGGCCTGCCCGAACGCTTTTACCGGGACTGGGCCCGCGTGGCCGGCGAGGAAGCACTGCACTTCGAACTGCTGTGCGCCCGCCTGCAGGCGCTGGGCCATGACTACGGCGATTTTCCCGCACACGACGGCCTGTGGGAGATGGCGGAAAGGACCGCGGGCGATGTACTGGTGCGCATGGCGCTGGTGCCGCGGGTGCTGGAGGCGCGCGGGCTGGATGTCACCCCGGGCATGATCGCGCGCCTCGTGCAGGCGGGCGACCACGACAGTGCCCGGGTCCTGGAGCGTATCCTGGCCGACGAGATCGGCCATGTGAAAATCGGTTCGTACTGGTACCGGTACCTGTGCCGGCAGCGCGCACTGGATCCGGTGCAGACATTTCAACGGCTCTGGCAGGAATACCGGCTGGGTCCCGTCCGCAGGCCGCTGAACGCTGCGGCGCGGCGTCAGGCCGGCTTCGATACCGTGGAACTCGATATGCTCGAGGCGATGGCCGGGGGCGACACCCTGCAATGAACAGGATGATTGCCATTGGACTGGCGCTCTGTCTTGCCGGCCTGTCGTACACGGTGCACGCCGCACCCGCCGGCGCCGGGCCGCTCACGGCGACCCTGCTCTGGTACGAGGAGCAGGAGGCCGGTACCGACACCTACCCGGTCCGGATCATCGTCAGCACCGGTTTCGTGCGCATCGACGATGCGGATGACAACGGGGATTTCGTCCTGCTGGACCGCGCCAACCGTAACCTGTACAGCGTCAGCCACGAGGACCGGAGTATCCTGGTGATCGCCTACCGGGCCCATGCGCGGGAGCTGCCGGCCGGTCTCCGGCTCGACGAGGAGATCGAGGCGGATGACGCGGCACCGTCGATCGCCGGGCGCCGGCCGCTGCTGGTCAGTCTGCGAGCCAATGACACGATCTGCTACCGGGTCGCCGCCGTCCCTGGCCTGCTGGATGACGCCGTGGCCGGCCTCGCCGAATATGCGCGGGTGCTCGGCAACCGCCAGCGGGGCAATCTGTCGTCCGTACCCGCCGAGATGCAGACGCCGTGCTTTCTGTCAGGCTATGTCTACGCGCCGGACCGGCATCTTCGGCACGGACTGCCGATCCAGGAATGGGATCAGGCCGGCTACCGGCGCGCGCTGGTGGATTACCGCAGCGGTGAACAGGTCGCCCAGGAGCTGTTTGAACTGCCGGAAGGCTACCAGCGCATAAGGCTGGAGGGCGGCGGACTATGATCCCGCTTTCGCGGCGAGGACCTGAAGCTCGCAGTGCTCCGGCGTGAATTCGAGCACGCTGCCCTGTTCGTACCAGTCCCCGAGTACGATACGCTGTGCGGGCCTGCCGTCGATGACCAGATTGTGCACGGCGGGACGGTGGGTATGGCCGTGGATCAGCAAGGTGGTGCCGTGTTTCGCCATGTGCCCGGCAACGGCGTCGGGATTGACGTCCATGATGGCTTCCGGTTTGCCACCGGTCTTCTCGCGGCTGACCCGGCGCATTTCATCGGCGATCGCCCGACGTTCCGCGAGCGTCTTGGACAACAGTTCTTCCTGCCACGCTGCGCTGCGTGCCAGGGTCCTGAAGGTCTGGTACTCCGTGTCATCCGTGCAGAGCAGGTCGCCGTGCATGAGCAGGGTGGGGGTGCCGTAGAGCTCGATACGCGCGGGATCGTCCAGCAGCGTGCAGTTCGCCTGCCGGGCGAAGCGTTCGCCGAGGAGGAAATCCCGGTTGCCGTGCATGACGTAGACGGCGGTACCGGATTCGGCGCAGACCGACAGCTCCCGACACACGGCCCGATTCAGTTCCGAATCGTCATCATCTCCAACCCAGGCCTCGAACAGGTCCCCCAGGATGTACAATGCTTCGGCCTGCCGCCCGCGCCTGGCCAGGAAGTCGAGAAACAAAGCGGTGATCTCCGGCCGATCCGGATCCAGGTGCAGGTCCGCTATGAAAAGTGTGCAGGGCATGACTGCCGCGCCGCTTATTCCTCGATGGTGACCTTCCTGATTATGACCGGCTCGAGGGGGACATCGCGCATGCCGTGGCTGACGCCGGTGGACACCTTTTCGATCCCGGTGACCGTGTCCATCCCCTCGACGACCTTGCCGAAGACGGCATAACCCCAGCCCTGCGGCGTCTCGGATTTGAAATCCAGGCCGGTGTTATCCACGGGGTTGATGAAGAACTGTGCGGTGGCCGAGTGCGGGTCACCGGTGCGCGCCATGGCAATGGTACCGGTCAGGTTTTTCAGCCCGTTTCCGGCCTCGTTCCTGATCGGATCACGGGTAGCCTTCTGCTTCATGTCAGCGTCGAAGCCGCCGCCCTGAATCATGAAACCCGCGATCACGCGGTGAAAGATGGTATTGTCGTAAAAACCGGACCTGGCGTACTCGACGAAATTGGCGACCGTGAGCGGAGCCTTCCCGGCATCCAGTTCGAGCCTGATGATGCCCTTGCTGGTTTCCATTGTGACGTTGACCATGCTGTTTCCTTCTTTGTGAGTTTGGTTGTCCTGGGCGAACGCGCCCGCCGGTGCCAGACAGATTCCGAGCGCCACAAGCAGGCCATGCAGGTATCTCATTACGGTACTCCGGTTGATGTGCGACTGCGCCAATGATATAAGCTCTGGCACTCATTACAAGGGCGGCGTCAGTACCTGCCTGCTGGTCACGACCGCGTGTCGCCGCGCCCCGTTGTGATGGCCGTGCCGGTCAGCCGTCCGCGCTCGCCCGGGGCAATGGCAGGCAGCGGCGCGCCAGGCGGCGCACGGGAATCCCGCGATGCTCAGAATATACAACAGCCTTGACAACCGGAAAGACGACTTCGTGCCCATCGAGGCAGGCAAGGTCAGGATGTATGTCTGCGGCATGACCGTGTACGACTATTGTCATCTGGGGCATGCCCGGGTCATGGTGGTGTTCGACGTGGTCGCGCGCTATCTAAGGGAACTTGGCTACGCGGTGACCTATGTTCGCAATATCACCGATATCGACGACAAGATCATCAGGCGCGCACAGGAAAACGGTGAGGATTTCCATGCCCTGACCGGACGCTTTATCGACATCATGAACGAGGATGCGGATGCGCTGGGCGTCGAGCGCCCGGATCTCGAACCGAAGGCTACCGAGTCGATGGATGCCATCATCGCCATGATTGCGAAACTGGTGGATAGCAACCATGCCTATCAGGGTGGCAACGGTGACGTCTACTATGCCGTCAGCAGTTTTGCACCCTATGGCAGGCTGTCCGGCAAGCGTCTCGAGGACCTGCAGGCCGGCGCACGAATCGAGGTCGACGAGGACAAGCGCGACCCGCTGGATTTCGTGCTGTGGAAGCGCGCCAAGCCGGGTGAGCCCAGCTGGATTTCGCCCTGGGGTGAGGGGCGGCCAGGCTGGCATATCGAGTGCTCGGCGATGTCGACCCGCAGCCTGGGCGCGCACTTCGATATCCACGGCGGCGGGATGGACCTGAAGTTTCCCCACCACGAGAACGAGATCGCCCAGTCGGAGGCCGCCACCGGCAAACCGTTCGTGAACTACTGGATGCACAACGGTTTCGTCCGCGTGGACGACGAAAAGATGTCCAAGTCACTCGGCAACTTTTTCACTGTGCGCGGGATACTCAAAAACTACCGTGCGGAGGAGGTGCGCTACTTCATACTTGCCAGCCACTACCGCAGCCCGCTCAATTATTCGCAGGAAAACCTCGACAACAGCAAGGCGGCGCTGACCCGCCTGTATACCGCGCTGCGCGGTCTGCGCCCGCAGCAGGCTGACGATGAGGAATGTGAACGCTGTGCCGGCCTGTTCCGCCAGGCGATGGACGACGACTTCAATACACCGGAGGCAATCGCCGTGCTGTTCGAACTGGCGCGCGGGATCAACCGGGTGCGCGAGACCGACGGCGAGCGGGCACGGCGGCTGGCCGGCTGTCTGAAACGGCTGGCTGCCGTGCTCGGCCTGTTGCAGGCGGACCCGGAAACCTTCCTGCGCGAGGCGGGCGGCGGGCAGGGCGGCTTGACGGATGCACAGATCGAGGCACGCATCGAGGATCGACTTCGCGCACGCCGGGACAAGGACTGGGCGCAGGCCGACCGTATCCGGGCCGAACTGGAAGCGCAGGGCATCGTACTGGAGGACGGCGCCCACGGTACCCGCTGGCGGCGCAGCTGACGGAGCGGGCCGGACGGGTCTTCGTGGCGGTCAGCCGTGCAGGTGTTCGGCGGCGTACAGTGTATTCTCGAGCAGCGTCGCGACGGTCATCGGACCTACGCCGCCCGGTACCGGCGTAATCCAGGCCGCCCGTTCGAACGCGGCGGCGAAGCCGACGTCGCCAACCAGTAAGCCATCGTCCTGCCGGTTGATGCCGACATCGATGACGGTGGCGCCGGGCCTGACCCATTCCCCGGCCACGACGCCCGGCTTGCCGACCGCGACGACCAGGATGTCCGCGCGCGCCACGTGCCGTTCCAGGTCGCGGGTAAAACGGTGACAGGTCGTGACCGTGCAGCCGGCCAGCAGCAGTTCCAGGGCCATCGGCCGCCCGACGATGTTCGAGGCACCCACGATGACCGCCTCGCGTCCGTAGAATGTCTCGCCGGTGTGTTCCAGCAGCGTGATGATGCCGCGCGGGGTGCACGAGCGCAATGACGGCCGGCGCAGGGCCAGACGGCCGATGTTATAGGGGTGAAAACCGTCCACATCCTTGTCGGGCCTGATGCTTTCGGTCACCAGGTCCGGATTGATGTGATCGGGTAGCGGGGACTGTACCAGGATCCCGTCGATGGTCGGGTCTTCGTTCAGCCTGTCGATCAGGCCGAGCAGTTCCTCCTCGGTCGTCTCCTCCGGCAGATCATAGGAGTGCGACAGCAGCCCCGCGTCGTCGCAGGCCTTGCGTTTGTTGCGCACGTAGATCTCGGAGGCCGGGTCGCTGCCGATCAGGACGACGGCGAGCCCGGGTATGCGTTGCCGGTTCAGGCGGCGCTCGTCGATGCGCAGCTTCACGGATTCGCGCGCGCGGGCCGCAATGGCCTTGCCGTCAATCAGTTTCGCGGTCATTCAGGTGGGTCGTGCAGGCTCTGGACTGGACGCGGGATTCTCGCATGCCGCCCTTGACGGGTACAAGTTGCGCGCTCACCCGGTCCGGCTCGCAAGCCTTTCCTCCAGCGCGATCGGCACGTTGTTGACCCCTGCAGGGTCAGCCCGTATCATCGCCAGGCTGTGCAGGGTAACCATAGGCCTTGTTTCATCACCGGGGTATAGCGCAGCCTGGTAGCGCGCCTGCTTTGGGAGCAGGATGTCGGGAGTTCGAATCTCTCTACCCCGACCAGACCAGCACGGGAGCGGGCATATCAGGCAAGGTCGGAGTTCTGCGCCCGTAGCTCAACAGGATAGAGCACCGGCCTTCTAAGCCGGCGGTTGCAGGTTCGATTCCTGCCGGGCGCGCCAGTTTGAAGGAACGCCTGCGGAACCTGCAGATTTGTTGTTCATGGTGGACGTAGCTCAGTTGGTAGAGCCCTGGATTGTGATTCCAGTCGTCGTGGGTTCGAGTCCCATCGTCCACCCCATCCCAAGGCAGGCGGCCGCCGCCTTCGCTTGATCCACTTAAGTCGCTGTGGTCCAATACCGCCTCCCTGGGCCGTTAGCTCAATTGGCAGAGCAGTGGACTCTTAATCCATTGGTTGTAGGTTCGATTCCTACACGGCCCACCAGACAAGCCCGTGCCCTGCACGGGTTTTTTCCAGGCGCGAAGCGAACTGCCTCCAGACCCGATTTACGTGGTGCCCACCGGCAAGCGCAGGATTCCGGCAGGATAGAGTAAGTCATTATCATTGCGCTGAAATTTAGGTAAGATGCCAAGCTGGTTTGAATTCGGACCGTGGCGAGAGTGGCGGAATTGGTAGACGCGCTGGTTTTAGGTGCCAGTGGGGCAACCCGTGAGAGTTCGAGTCTCTCCTTTCGCACCAAAGTGCCTGTTATACAATACCTTGTCAGCATCCTGCGGTACGGAAAGCCGACCGGTGACCATAACTAAAGACTATGCATCAATGGCCAAGCATGAGGTGAGGGAATGGAAGTTTCTGTAGAAAACACGGGGGGGCTTGCCCGGCGGATGACGGTGCAGGTGCCAGCGGAGCGCGTCGACCAGGAGGTTCAGTCACGCCTGCGCTCGATGGCCCAGACCGTCCGGCTGGAGGGCTTCCGGCCAGGCAAGGTCCCGCTGAAGCTGATCGAGCAGAAGTTCGGCAAGCAGGTACGTATGGAGGTGGTCGACAAGATCACGCATGCCACCCTGCAGGAGGCCCTGAGCCAGAACAGTATCCGTCCGGTCGGCATGCCGAGTGTCGAAACGACGCAGTCGCTTCCCGGCGAGCCGCTTGAATATATCGCCACGTTCGAGATTTTCCCCGATCTGGAGGGCGCACTGAAATTCGGATTCCCGGTCAGCCGGCCCGCGGTGGAAATCACGGAGGACGACATCAGCGGCATGCTGGAAAACCTGAGAAGACAGCGGGCGAGCTGGAGCGGCGTCGACCGTCCCTCCCGCTCCGGCGACCAGGTGGTTATCGATTTCGAGGGCAGCATCGACGGGGCGGCGTTTCCCGGCAACAAGGCCAGTGACATGCCGCTGGTGCTGGGCTCGGGCAACATGATCCAGGGCTTCGAAGCGCAGCTGGAAGGTCTGTCGGCCGGTGACGAGAGGTCGTTGACCGTCACGTTCCCCGACGATTACCACTCGGCCGGGGTGGCGGGAAAGGAAGCGGTTTTCAAGGTCACGGTGAAGTCGGTGGCGGAGATGGTGCTGCCGGCACTGGATGATACGTTTGCACAGGCATTCGGCATCGCCGACGGCGGCATGCAGGGGCTCAGGGAGGAGGTCACGCGCAACATGCAACGCGAGCTGAAAGGGCTGGTTGGCTCGAAACTGAAGGAGCAGGTTTTCAACAGTCTGCTCACCCACAACCCCGTCGATATCCCGCGGAAACTGATCGAGGAAGAGGTCAAGGCGCTAGAATCCCAGCCGGACTACCAGCAACGTCCGTTGGAAGAACTGGAGGCGCTGGCTGTCAAGCGCATCAAGCTCGGCGTGATCGCTTCCGAGATCGCCAGGCAGAACCAGATCCAGCTCGACGCGGACCGGGTACGGGAAAGGGTGGAGATAATCGCGTCATCCTATGAAAAGCCGGAAGAGGTCATCCAGTGGTACTATGGAAACCAGGAAATGCTCAACACTATCCAGACTGCAGTGATCGAGGAGCAGGTCATGGAGTGGATCATCGAGCACGGCGATGTGGAGGTCATGGATAAACCTATGTCATTTAACGAGCTTGTCGAAGAAGCCCGTCAGACTCAAGGAAAATAGCCCCGGACCGATATGAAAAACATGAATAATGTTAATGAGATAAAGGCGCTGAACCTGGTTCCCATTGTCGTCGAACAGACTGCGCGCGGCGAACGTTCCTATGACATCTACTCGCGCCTGCTCAAGGAACGCGTGGTGTTCATGGTCGGTCCGGTTGAGGATTACATGGCGAACGTGATCGTCGCGCAGCTGTTGTTCCTGGAGTCGGAGAATCCCGACAAGGACATTCACCTTTATATCAACTCGCCCGGCGGGTCGGTGACGGCGGGCCTTGCCATCTATGACACCATGCAGTTCGTGAAGGCGGACGTCAGCACCATGTGCATCGGACAGGCGGCCAGCATGGGCGCACTGCTGCTGGCCGGCGGGGCGAAAGGCAAGCGTGTTTGCCTGCCGCATTCACGCATCATGATTCATCAGCCGCTGGGCGGTTTCCAGGGACAGGCCACGGACATCGATATCCATGCCAAGGAAATCCTGCATATCCGGGAACGCCTGAACCAGATTCTCGCCAGGCACACCGGGCAATCGCTGGAGCGTATCCAGAAGGATACCGACCGTGATAACTTCATGGGGGCCGCTGCGGCCAAGGAATACGGTCTGATCGACCAGATACTCGAGCAGCGGCCCGTGGCGCCGGGGAAAGCAACCTCGTGACGGATTTCTGAACGGGCGCCCCGTGACGGCCCGCCGCCCGGGTGTGCGCCGGGCCGGACGGGCATAAACCCTTTTTTATCTGTTACATAATGTACAAAAATGGCTCCCGAAGGAGTTGAACGACAGCAAGCTTTAATGTTAAAAACAGAGGCAGGGTTATTGTTGGATACCGTGAGGGCTGGACATGGGCAATGATCGTAACGGCAAGGGCGATGACGGAAAGCTGCTCTATTGCTCGTTCTGTGGCAAGAGTCAGCATGAAGTGCGCAAACTGATTGCCGGCCCCTCCGTATTCGTGTGTGACGAGTGCGTCGAGTTATGTAACGACATCATCCGCGAGGAGATGCAGGAGAAGAACGGCGCCGGGGCGGAGAAACTTCCCAAGCCACAGGAAATCAACGATGTTCTCAACGAGTACGTGATCGGCCAGTACCGCGCGAAGAAGGTGCTCTCGGTCGCGGTCTACAACCACTACAAGCGGCTCGAGGCGAAGACCAAGAAAGATGATGTCGAGCTGTCCAAGAGCAACATCCTGCTGATCGGGCCGACCGGGTCCGGCAAGACCCTGCTGGCGGAGACGCTGGCACGTTTTCTCGACGTACCCTTTACAATCGCTGATGCGACCACGCTGACCGAGGCCGGCTATGTCGGCGAGGATGTCGAGAACATCATCCAGAAGCTGCTGCAGAAATGCGATTACGACGTCGAGAAAGCCCAGACCGGTATCGTCTACATCGACGAGATCGACAAGATCTCACGCAAGTCGGACAATCCCTCCATTACGCGCGATGTGTCTGGCGAGGGCGTGCAGCAGGCCCTGCTCAAGCTCATTGAGGGAACCATTGCCTCGGTGCCGCCGCAGGGCGGCAGAAAGCACCCGCAGCAGGAATTCCTGCAGGTCAACACGTCCAACATCCTGTTCATCGTCGGCGGTGCGTTTGCCGGTCTGGACAAGATCATCCGTGGTCGTTCCGAAACGGGCGGCATCGGCTTCTCCGCGGAGGTCAAGAGCAAGGATGAAAAGCTCAACCTTGGCGAGGTCCTCTACGACGTGGAGCCGGAAGACCTGATCAAGTACGGCCTGATCCCGGAGTTTGTCGGCCGCCTGCCGGTGGTTGCCACCCTGGAGGAACTCGACGAGGATGCGCTCGTCCAGATCCTGACCGAACCGAAGAATGCACTCACCAAGCAGTACGAGAAGCTGTTCGAGATGGAAGGGTGTGAAATCGAGTTCCGCGAAGAGGCCTTGCGCGCGGTGGCCCGCAAGGCCATGGCTCGCAAGACGGGTGCGCGTGGACTGCGCACGATCCTCGAGCAGGTGCTGCTCGATACCATGTACGACCTGCCATCGATGGACAACGTCAGAAAAGTGGTGATCGACGAGAATGTGATCATCGGTGGTTCCAAACCGTACATGATTTTTGACGCTCCAGAAGCCATTGCCGTTTCCGAGTAAATAACTTCTTTATTCAAAATAAAGAGTTATCAGTATACCGGGATTCCGGGATAGCTGGCACATTCCTTGCTCTACTACAACTGCCCGTCAAAAAACGGTTGATGTTCTGCCAGTCGCCCCCATAGTAGGGGCATAGATGACCTGGCGTGACCCGGTAACTGGCGAGAGGATTGCACCACCGGACAGCCCGGGTGAGCAGTCGGTACGGCACGATCCCATTTTCGAATTCACTAACGGACGGACATTTACATGACAGATCAGGTTTCGAAAGCGGTACCCGTCTTGCCCCTGAGGGATGTGGTTGTTTACCCGCACATGGTCATCCCGTTGTTTGTCGGGCGCGAGAAATCGATCAATGCACTGGATACCGCCATGCAGGACGACAAGAAGATCCTGCTGGTCGCACAGAAGAATGCCGAAATCGACGATCCCGAGATAGCCGATATCCACGAGATAGGAACGCTCTCGACCATACTGCAATTGCTCAAGCTGCCTGACGGTACCGTGAAGGTGCTGGTCGAGGGTGCCGAGCGCGTGCATATCACCGGCTATGAAAATATCGACACGTTCTTCACGGCGCATGTCGAGCTGATGGAGCCGGAAGGCGAAGAGGAGGAGGAAAAGGAACTGGAGATCCTCACCCGCTCGCTGCTGGCCATGTTCGACCAGTACGTGAAACTCAACAAGAAGGTGCCGCCGGAAATCCTGACTTCGCTGTCCGGTATCGAGGAACCGGGGCGCCTGGCGGACACCATCGCCGCGCACATGTCGCTCAAGCTCGAGGAAAAGCAGAAGATCCTCGAAATCAACGACAGCCGTATCCGTCTCGAGCGCCTCATGGTGCTGATCGAGGGCGAGATCGATATCATGCAGATCGAAAAACGCATCCGCGGCCGCGTGAAGCAGCAGATGGAGAAGAGCCAGCGCGAGTACTACCTGAACGAGCAGATGAAGGCGATTCAGAAAGAACTCGGCGACATGGAAGATGCCCCGAACGAGATCGAGGAACTGGAGCAGAAAATCAGCAAGGCCGGCATGAGCAAGGAAGCCAAGGAAAAGGCGACCACCGAGCTGAACAAGCTGAAGATGATGTCGCCGATGTCGGCGGAGGCGACCGTGGTCAGGAACTACGTAGACTGGCTGATCAGCGCGCCATGGAAAAAGCGTTCCAAGATCCGGCATGACCTCGCCGCCGCGGAAAACATCCTGGAAGAGGATCACTACGGACTCGAAAAGGTCAAGGAGCGGATACTCGAGTACCTGGCCGTGCAGCAGCGTGTCAAGAAACTGAAAGGTCCGATCCTGTGCCTGGTCGGCCCGCCCGGCGTCGGCAAGACCTCGCTCGGGCGCTCGATCGCGCGTGCGACGGGTCGCCGGTTCACCCGCATGTCGCTGGGCGGCGTTCGTGACGAGGCCGAGATTCGCGGACACAGGCGTACCTATATCGGCTCGCTGCCGGGCAAGATCATCCAGAACCTGGCCAAGATGGGCGTCAGGAACCCGCTGTTCCTGCTGGACGAAATGGACAAGATGTCCATGGATTTCCGCGGAGATCCCTCGTCCGCACTGCTGGAAGTCCTGGATCCCGAGCAGAACAACACCTTTGCCGACCATTACCTGGAGGTCGATTTCGACCTGTCAGACGTGATGTTCGTCGCGACGGCGAACACGATGAACATCCCTGCGCCCCTGCTTGATCGCATGGAGGTCATTCGCATCCCGGGTTATACCGAGGACGAGAAGATCAACATCGCCATGCGCTACCTGCTCAAGAAACAGATCGAGAACGCCGGTCTCAAGGAAGACGAGATCTCCGTCAGCGAGCAGGCGATACGCGACATCGTGCGCTTCTACACGCGCGAGGCGGGCGTACGCAATCTCGAACGCGAGATATCCAAGATCTGCCGCAAGGTGGTCAAGGAGCTGGTACTGGAAGACAAGGGCAGGAAGCTCGCCATCACGCCGAAGAACCTCGAGAAATATCTTGGCGTCAGGCGTTTCCGTTACGGGCGTGCGGAAGAGAACGATCAGGTCGGTCAGGTCACCGGCCTGGCATGGACGGAGGTCGGCGGCGAGTTGCTGACAATCGAGTCAGCCATCGTGCCGGGCAAGGGCAAGATGATCCATACCGGGCAGCTGGGTGATGTCATGCAGGAATCCATTCATGCGGCCATGACCGTCGTACGCAGCCGTTCCGCGCTGCTGGGCATCGATCCGGAGTTCTACCAGAAATACGATATCCATATACACGTGCCTGAAGGCGCCACGCCGAAGGACGGGCCCAGCGCGGGTGTCGGTATGTGTACGGCCCTGGTCTCCGCGCTTACCGATATCCCGGTGCGTGCCGATGTCGCCATGACCGGCGAGATCACCTTGCGCGGCGAGGTGCTGCCGATCGGTGGCCTGAAGGAGAAACTGCTGGCGGCGCACCGCGGCGGGACGTCGATCGTGCTGATCCCGGAGGAAAACAGGAAAGATCTCACCGAGATACCCCGCAACGTCAAGGACAAGCTGGATATCAGGCCGGTGAGGTGGATCGACGAGGTACTGGATGTCGCTCTGACACACCAGCCGACGCCGCTGCCAGAGGCCGATGCCAAGGTCACCAGCCGCAAGGCCACGAAGCCGAAGGCTAAGGTTAAAAACCTGACCGCGCACTGACACCGGTGCGCGGGTGACATCGCCGCCATTCGCCGCTCTGCGAATGGCGGCGGTATGTTGCACACGCCAACTGTGTTCTAATTACGCCCGCCGCCCGATCCGGTGGTGTCCCGCCGTCATGGCGACAGCTTCCAGGGCACGCGCGCGGCGCTTTACCACAACCAAATCAAGGAATCCAAATGAACAAATCAGAACTGATCGACGCCGTTGCCGCTTCCGCCGGCCTGTCGCGCACGGACGCGACGGCAGCCACCGATGCCGTATTGAACAACATCGTCAGTGCCCTTGCCGGCGGTGACCAGGTCGTAATCGCCGGTTTCGGCACCTTCTCGGTACGGGAGCGCGCCGCGCGCAGCGGACGCAATCCGCAGACCGGTGAAACCATCCAGATCAAGGCCTCGAAAGCGCCGGGTTTCAAGGCTGGCAAAGCCTTCAAGGATGCCGTAAACTAGCGCGCCTTCGGGTGCTTAGCTCAGCCGGGAGAGCGTCGCCCTTACAAGGCGAATGTCGGGGGTTCGATCCCCTCAGCACCCACCAAGGATCTGGAGTGGTAGTTCAGCTGGTTAGAATACCGGCCTGTCACGCCGGGGGTCGCGGGTTCGAGTCCCGTCCACTCCGCCATTTGACCAAAAGAAGGGCGCCCGGAAGGGTGCCCTTTCCTTATCATACGCCGGGCAATAATATCACACTGAATCACAGGGGCTGATCATGCTGCTTGCCATTCGGGAAAAGGTCATGGGGATCGTGGGCTGGATCGTGCTCGGTTTCCTGTTCGTGGCCTTCGCATTCTTCGGCCTGAATTCCTACCTTCGCTCCAGCGCCGTCAACTACGTAGCCAGGGTAAACGATGTCGACATCACCCAACGCGAGTATCAGTCCGCCTATAACCGGGTGATGGAAAACATGCGGCAGTCGCTCGGCAGCGCTTTCGACCCGGCCCGCATCGACGAAAAGGTGATCAGGGAAGGCACTATCACCAAACTCGTCAACGACGAACTCGTGCTGCAGTCCGCGCAGGAGCAGGGCTTTACCGCCAGCGACCGCCTGATTGCGGCAGAGATCAAGTCCGTCGGGGGTTTCCAGAAAGATGGCGCCTTCTCCAAGGAGCGTTATTACCAGGTGCTGCGCTACCAGGGACTAGCACCGCCGCAATTCGAACAAAAGCTGAAGCATGAGATCATGGCCAACCAGCTTAAGTCCGGGATCGCCCTTACCGCGGCGGTAACCGAGCAGGGTCTCAGGGAGGCCTACCGGCTTGAGGGGCAGCAGCGCCGCTTCGATTACCTGCTGATCCCGGTCTCCGCTGTCGCCGATGGCATCACCGTGACGGACCAGGAGGTCGTGGACTACTATGCGGCGCATCACGGCGATTTCATGCGCGAGGAACGCGTCAGGATCGCCTACGTCGAACTCAAGGCCGCGGACCTGAAGCCCGATCGCAAGGTAGACGAGGAGGAGATCAAGGCACTTTACGAGGAACAGCATGATAAATACGTGACGCCTGAAGAGCGCCATGCGCGGCATATCCTCGTGCAGTTCGCGGGCCAGTCCGCCGCGGACATCGAGACGGCCCGTAAGAAGGCGGAGGCCATCGAACAGCGGCTGGTGGCCGGCGAGGCATTCGATAGCGTCGCCAGGGAGGTCTCGGACGACCCCGCCACGGCCGACAAGGGCGGTGACCTGGGCTACTTCGGCAAGGGGATCATGACGCCCGAGTTCGAGAAGACGGTATTCGGCATGGCCGTGGGAGAACGCAGCAAGCCGGTGCAAAGCCCGTTCGGCTTCCACATCATCGAGCTGCTGGACATCAGGCCCGAAGTGGCCACGCCGCTCGCCGATGTGCGCGACCAGCTGGTCGACCAGATCCTCGCCGAGGCGCGCAACGAGATGTTCTACGAGCAGTCAGAGACCCTGGCGAATCTCGCCTTCGAACAGCCGGATTCGCTGCAGGGTCTCGCCGATGCCCTCGGTCTCCGGATACAGGAATCCGACTGGATCGGGCGCGACGGCGGTGATGGCATCGCGGCCAATCCGGATGTGCTGGAGGCAATATTCTCCAACGACGTGCTCGTGGACGGAAATAACAGTGGTACCTTGGAGATCGGAGATGACGACCTCGTTGTGCTGCGCGTCCTGGACCACCAGCCGGCCGAGCAACAGCCGCTGGAGGCCGTCAGGGACCAGGTGTTGCAGGCGGCACGCGCGCAGAAAATCCGTACCGCACTCGAAGAAAAGGGCGCGGCGTTGCTTGCCGAACTCGAGCAGGGCAAGGCGACGATGGACACCATCGCCGGGGACGAATCGCTGAAGCTGGAACGGACGGCGCTGCTGGCACGCAACGCCGGGCAGCCATCGCGCGAACTCGTTGACAAGGCGTTTGCCATGCCGCTGCCCACGTCCGGCAAGCCCGCCTATTCGGGTCTGCTGCTCGAGAACGGCGACTACGCGCTGATCTCGCTCGACCAGGTGCAGCCGGGCGACTACGACGCCCTGCCCGAAGACGCGCGCAAGCAGGCCTGGCGCACACTGAACAAGATCGACGGGACCAACGACCTGCAGATGATGGTTGGTGAACTCAGGTCGGAGGCCACCATAAAGATACCGCAGGAAGACGAGCGCTGATAACGCAATGCTATTTCTCATCGCGGGGAGCGTAGTGACGAAGCGATGAGCGATCGCCCGGGTTTTCCCTGATCGACCACCTGCAAGGCACCGGCAGCAAGAGGACAGCAACGCTGAAGCTGCACTGGCAAATACTGGTGGCACTGGTGCTGGCCGTGATCGCCGGGCACCTGTCCGGTGTGGACGGTCGTATCTTCGGCATCCTCTTCACCGACATCTATTCCTTCCTGGGCACCCTGTTCATGAACGCCCTGAAGATGCTGATCGTCCCCCTGATCATGTCCTCGATCATCACCGGCATGGCCGGTATGGGCAGTGGCGACGCCATGGGCCGGCTGGGCCTGAAAACCCTGAGCTACTACCTCACCACCAGCCTGCTGGCGGTGCTGGTCGGCCTCATGGCGGTGAACCTGATCGCGCCGGGGATTGTCGACGGCGAGCCGGCGCGCAACATCGTCGCACCGCCGGATGCCGATACGGCGGCCATCGCTGAACGGGTGAAGGGACAGGGCGCCGCCGACGTGGTGGGCATATTCACCCGCATGATACCGACCAACATCGTCGCCGCGGCCGCAGAGGGGCGGATGCTGGGCATGATCTTCTTCAGCCTGCTGTTCGGTTTCTTCATGACAAGGATCGAGGGAGCGCAGGCGCAGGTGCTGCGGGATTTCTGGCGCGGGGTATTTTCGGTCATGATGAGGATAACCGACTGGGTAATGCTGTTCGCGCCGGTCGGCGTCTTCGCCCTCGTCGCGAAGGTCGTTGCCACGACCGGTTTTGCCGCCGTCGCACCACTGCTGGCGTTCTTTTTCACCGTGTTGACGGCGCTGGCCGTACACCTGTTTGTCACCCTGCCCCTGATGCTGCACCTGGTCGCGCGCGTCAACCCGCTGCGGCATTTCCAGGCCGTGGCGCCGGCCATGCTGACCGCCTTTTCCACGGCCTCGTCATCGGCGACGCTGCCGGTTACGATGGACTGCGTGGAGCGGCGCGCCGGGGTTTCAAACCGCACCACCAGCTTCGTGCTGCCGCTGGGTGCGACGGTCAACATGGACGGTACCGCCCTGTACGAATGCGTTGCCGCCATGTTCATCGCGCAGCTCTACGGTATCGAGCTCGGTTTTGCCACGCAGTTCACCGTGGTGCTGGTCGCGCTGCTCACTTCCATCGGTGTGGCGGGCATACCGGCCGCCAGCCTGGTGGCCATCACCATCATCCTCACCGCCATCGGTCTGCCGGTCGAGGCCGTCGGTTTGATCCTCGCGGTCGACCGTGTGCTCGACATGTGCCGGACCAGCGTAAACGTGTTCAGCGATTCCTGCGGTGCGGTAACGATCGGCCGCCTCGAGGGCGAGGCCGGGATACTCTCGTCCGCGCCCTTCAGCCGTCCTGGCTGAGCGGCGCCATGCCGACGATGTTGAAGCCGCCGTCCACGTAGGTGATCTCCCCGGTGATGCCGGAGGCGAGATCGGAGCACAGGAACGCGGCGGCGTTGCCGACGTCCTCGATGGTGACGTTGCGGCGTAGCGGGGCCGTGTGAGCGAAGGTGTCGAGCAGCTTGCGGAAGTTGCTGATGCCGGATGCGGCCAGTGTCCGTATCGGCCCGGCGGAGATGCCGTTGACGCGGATGCCCTGCGGGCCGAGGCTCTGCGCCAGGTAGCGTACGCTGGCCTCCAGACTGGCCTTGGCAAGGCCCATGACGTTGTAATTGGGTATCGCCTGTACTGCGCCCAGGTAGCTGAGCGTCAGCAGGGCCCCGTTGCGTCCCTGCATCAGGGGCAGGCCGGCCTTGGCCAGTGCCGCGAAGCTGTAGGCGCTGATATCGTGCGCGATCGCAAAACCCTCGCGCGTGACGCAGTCGAGAAAATCGCCGGCAAGCTGCTCGGCCGGCGCGAAGGCGATCGAATGGACGATGACGTCGAGCCCGTCCCAGACCTTGCCGAGTTCGGTGAACAGGGCCTCGATCTGTGCATCGCTGCCTACGTCGCAGGGCAGCACGATATCCGTGCCGCACTCAGCGGCCATCTTCCTGACCCGCTCACCCATTTTTTCGTTTGGATAGCTGAAGGCCAACTCGGCGCCTTCGCGCTTCATGGCCTGTGCAATGCCCCAGGCGATCGACCGGTTGCTGGCCAGCCCGGCAATGAGTGCGCGTTTCCCGCTCAAGAATCCCATGGCAGTTCCCTGGTCTGTCGGTGTGTTCGGGTTCGGGCCGCCGGCGGCGCCGTCACCGAGGCAAACGGAGCCGATACGTTACCGGAAAAGTCCCGCCAGTTGAATACATGAAATACATGAATCCGCCCAGGGTGGCCCTTATAATAGCCGCCCATGCGAGCAGACGCCTTACACGGGGCCACGCCGGGGCCGGGCTTGCCGGCACTGCCCCTGCTTGCCGCTGTACTCGCCACCGTGCTGCTTGCCGCGTGCGGCGTCGAGCCCTGGAACCGGCCGTATCCGGCCGCGGAAGCCGCCGGCAACATACTTTTCTCGTCCTTCCAGGAGCGGCCCAATCATCTCGACCCGGCGCAGTCCTACAGCTCCAACGAAGTGACGTTTACCGGCCAGATCTACGAACCGCCACTGCAGTACCACTATCTGAAGCGGCCCTACCAGCTGATTCCCCTGACCGCCACGTCGGTGCCGGTGGCGCACTACCTCGATGCCGACGGCAAGCCCCTGCCGGATGACGCCGCGGCCGACGCGATTGCCACCACGTACTACGACATCGAGATCAAGCCCGGAATCTACTATCAACCGCACCCGGCCTTTGCGCGTGACAGCGCGGGCAGGCCGCTGTATCTCGCGCTGACCGACAGCCGGCTGGCGTCGATACACACGCTCGCCGACTTCGAACGGACCGGGACGCGTGAACTGGTCGCCGCCGACTATGTCTACCAGATCAAGCGCCTGGCGCATCCGAAACTGCACTCGCCGATTTTCGGCCTGATGAGCGATTACATCCTCGGCCTGAAGGAGTACGCGAAGACCCTGGAGCACGCCTGGGAACAACAGGCCGGGGAAAACGGCGAGGCGTTCTGGTTCGACCTCTCGGGTTTCCCGCTGGCCGGCGCCCGGGTACTGGACCGCTACCGCTATCGCATCTCCATCCGGGGGAAATACCCGCAGCTGCTGTACTGGCTCGCGATGCCGTTCTTCGCGCCGGTGCCGCCGGAGGCGGATGCCTTCTACTCGCAGTCGGGCATGAAGGAGCGCAACATCACGCTGGACTGGTACCCTGTCGGTACCGGACCTTATATGCTCACCGTCAACAATCCGAACCGGCTGATGGTGATGCAACGCAATCCGAACTTCCACGGCGAGACCTATCCGCGCGAGGGCGCCCCGGGCGACCGTGCAGCCGGACTGCTGGAGGACGCCGGCAAGCCGCTGCCGTTCATCGACAGGATCGAGTTCAGCCTGGAAAAGGAGGATATCCCGTACTGGAACAAGTTTCTGCAGGGGTATTACGACACCTCGGGTATCACCTCGGACAGTTTCGACCAGGCCATCAACATCGGTGCCGGCGGTGAGGTCAGCCTCACCGGTGCCATGCGGGCGCGGGGCATCGTCCTCAACACCGCCGTGTCGGCCTCGATCTTCTATACCGGCTTCAACATGCTGGATCCGGTCGTCGGCGGTTATGGTGAGCGTGCACGCAAGCTGCGCCAGGCGATCTCCATCGCCATCGATTTCGAGGAATACATCTCGATCTTCCTCAACGGGCGCGGCATACCGGCCCAGGGCGTGATCCCGCCGGGCATCTTCGGCTACGTCGGCGGCGCAGACGGCGTCAATCCGCTGGTCTACGACAACACGCCGTCCGGCCCGCGGCGCAAGTCCATCGCGGTTGCACGGCGCCTGCTGGCCGAGGCTGGTTATCCGGAAGGGCGCGACATCGGAACGGGTAAGCCGCTGGTGCTGAATTTCGATACCCCCGCGACCGGCCCCGACGCCAAGGCGCAGCTGGACTGGCTGGTCAAGCAGTTCGCCAAGTTGAACCTGCAGCTGGTCATTCGCAGTACCGACTACAACCGCTTCCAGGACAAGATGCTCAAGGGCACGGCGCAGATCTTCCAGTGGGGCTGGAACGCGGATTATCCCGACCCGGAGAATTTTCTGTTCCTGCTGTACGGGCCCAACAGCAAGGTCGGGCACGAAGGCGAGAACGCGGCGAACTATCACAACGCGGACTTCGACCGGCTGTTCGATCAGGTCAAGAACATGGACAACACGCCGCGGCGGGCCGAGCTGATCGGACGCATGACGGATATCGCCCGCCACGACGCGCCCTGGGCATGGGGCTATTTTCCCAAGCAGTTCTCGCTGCACCATGCCTGGTACAAAAACTCCAAACCCAACCTCATGGCGAACAATTCACTCAAGTACCGGCGTATCGATCCGGTACTGCGCGCGCGGTTGCAGGCGCAATGGAACCGCCCGGTACGCTGGCCGCTTTATGCGGTCGGCCTGCTGCTGTTGCTGGCCCTGCTGCCGGCCTGGATAGGCTACCGGCGGCGGCAGCGCCAGCCGGCCTGGCGGGATGCGGGCTGATGTTCGCCTATATCGTCCGGCGCGCGATCTATGCCATCCCGATTCTCATCGGGATCAACATCATCACCTTCTATCTGTTCTTCGTCGTCAACTCGCCGGATGACATGGCGCGCCTGCACCTGGGCATGAAGCACGTCACCGGGGAGGCGATTCAGAAGTGGAAGGCCAGCCACGGCTACGACAAGCCGCTGCTGCTGAACGGGGACGCCGGGGGGCTCGGCCGGGTGACCGACACAATATTCTTCGAAAAGTCGGTACGGCTGTTCGCCTTCGACTTCGGCTTTTCCGACGACGGGCGCGACATCAGCTACGACATCAGCCAGCGCATGCTGCCGAGTCTGGCGATCGCGATACCGGCGCTGCTGCTCGGTCTGCTGGTCAATATCACCTTCGCCCTGTTGATGGCGTTTTTCCGCGGCACCTACATCGATACCTGGGGCGTCATCCTGTGCGTGGTGCTGATGTCCGTTTCCGGCATGTTCTACATCATCGGCGGGCAGTTCCTGCTCGCCAAACTGTTCCGGCTGGTGCCGATCTCGGGTTTCGCCGGTGGTATCGCGGCGATCAAGTTTGTCGTGCTGCCGGTACTCATCGGCGTGGTCAGCGGCATCGGCTCAGGATCGCGCCTGTACCGCACCTTCTTCCTGGAAGAGACCGGCAAGGACTATGTCCGTACGGCGCGCGCCAAGGGGCTTGCGGAGTCGCTGGTGCTGTTCAGGCATATCCTGAGGAATGCACTGATCCCGATCGTCACTGGCGTTGTGGTCATCCTGCCGCTGCTGTTCCTGGGCAGCCTGCTCACCGAGTCGTTCTTCGCCATACCCGGGCTCGGCAGCTATACCATCGATGCCATCCGTAACCAGGACTTTGCCATCGTGCGCGTCATGGTGTTCCTGGGCTCGGTGCTCTATATCATCGGCCTGATCCTGGTCGATGTCGCCTACACCGTCGTCGACCCGCGGGTGCGCCTGGCATGATCAAGCCGGTGATCCTGTGGACCGACGCACTGGTGTTCCTGCTCGTGCTGGTCGTCATCGGCTTCATCCTTTACGCGCGCCGCAAGCCGCACCTCGCGACGCCCTGGAAGCGGGTGTTCGCCGGGCGCATCGCGGCGGGCTCGTCCGTGGTGCTGCTGGCCTTCGTGCTGACGGGACTGCTGGACTCGCTGCATTTCCGTCTGCCGCTGGCCGGCAACGGCAGCGAGGGAGAGGTGCACTACGCGGTCGAGGTGCTGAGCGTGCTGGACATGCTGGTCGGTCCGCTGCGTACCCGGGTGGAGAAGACCTATTCCGCGCCGTTCGCCACGCACCTCTATGCGAAAGAGACGGTGGAACGGGAGGATGGCTCACAGGTGCGGATGTATCCGCCGTTGCAGTTCGGCGGGCGTCACCTCGGGGCGGGCGGGCGGCACAAGGCCGAGGACATCCTGCGGCGCTGCCTGCGGGCGCTGGCCGTGACGCTGCTGGGCATGTCCACCGTGCTGTGGCTGATGGCCGTGTTGCTGGCACGGCGCCGCGGCAGCACGGTGCGTGCCATGGCAGGCTGCATCCTCACCGGACGCACCGGGCTGCCCTGGCGCACGGTCCTGGCGACCCTCTCTATGCTGCTGTTACTGGTGCTGCTCGCCGTCGACCTAGCCGGCGTATACCACGTGCTGGGAACGAACAAGGTCGGGCAGGACGTGTTATACCAGTCGCTGAAGAGCGTGCGCACGGGCCTGCTGATCGGTACGCTGACGACACTGGTGATGTTGCCGTTTGCCATCTTCATGGGGATCGTGGCCGGCTACGCGCGCGGCTGGATCGACGACGTGGTGCAGTACGTCTATACCACGCTGAACTCGATCCCGCACGTGCTGCTGATCGCCGCGGCCATCCTGATGCTGCAGGTGTACATGGCCAATCACCCCGAGCTTTTCGAGACCACGGTGGAACGGGAGGATATCCGCCTGCTGTTCCTGTGTATCATACTCGGCATCACGAGCTGGACCGGCCTGTGCCGGCTGCTGCGCGGTGAATCGCTCAAGCTGCGCGAGGCGGAGTACATCCAGGCCGCGGCGTGTTTCGGCGTGTCGCACATCCGCATAATCGCGCGCCATATCCTGCCGAACGTCATGCATGTCGTGCTGATCACCGTGGTGCTGGACTTCAGCGGACTGGTGCTGGCGGAGGCGGTGCTCTCCTATGTCGGCGTGGGCGTGGACCCGACCATGAACAGCTGGGGCAACATGATCAACGGCGCGCGACTGGAGATGGCGCGCGAACCGGTGGTGTGGTGGTCGCTGCTGTCCGCTTTCCTGTTCATGTTCGCGCTGGTGCTGGCCGCGAACCTGTTTTCCGACGCCGTGCGCGATGCCTTCGATCCGCGCACGCTCGAGCGCTGATGCCGTGTTGACTGGAGTAACCGGGCGATGTCCGATCCGCTACTGAGAATCGAAGACCTGACGGTACGCCTCGGCGGCGGTGCAGACGCCGCACGCCCTGTCGACGGCGTCAGCCTGTCCATCAACCGCGGAGAGACCTTCGCGTTGCTGGGCGAATCCGGTTGTGGAAAGTCCATGACGGCGCTGTCCATCCTGCGCCTGCTGCCGCAGCCCGTCGGCCGCATCACCGGTGGCCATGTCTGGCTCGATGACGAGGAACTGACCGCGCTGCCGGAGTCCGGCATGCGGCGCATCCGCGGCCGGCGTATTTCCATGATCTTCCAGGAACCGATGACCTCGCTGAATCCTGTGCTGACCATCGGCGACCAGATCGGCGAGGTGCTTGGGCAGCATTTCCGGCTGCGTGGACGGGCGGCGCGCGCGCGCGTGCTGGAACTGCTGGATGCGGTCGGAATTCCCGATGCACGCCGCCGCATCGATGAATACCCGCACCAGCTCTCCGGCGGTATGAAACAGCGCGTGATGATCTCGATCGCACTGGCCGGCAAGCCCGACCTGCTGATCGCTGACGAGCCGACCACGGCGCTGGATGTCACCATCCAGGCCCAGGTACTGGAACTGCTGCAGCGGCTGCAGCAGGAAACGCACATGGCGATCCTGCTCATCACCCATGACCTCGGTATCGTGGCCGACACGGCCGATCGCGTGGCGGTGATGTATGCCGGACAACTGGTTGAGGAGGCTACGCGGGAGCGCTTCTACGCCGTTCCCGGCCATCCCTACAGCCGCAAGCTGTTTGATTCCCTGCCTGATGTGCACAAGCGCGAACAGGCGCTGGATACCATCCGCGGCACGGTGCCGCCGCTTAACCGCGAATTTTCCGGTTGCCGGTTTGCCGAGCGTTGTGATGTCGGGTGGGACTACTGCCGTGAGCGCGTGCCGTCGTGGAACGCGGTCTCGGCTGAGCAGTTTGCACGCTGCCACCGCGCCGATCCGTCCATCCCCGCGCCGCCGGCGACGACGGCGGCGCGTCCCGTTGCCCGTACGGGCGCCCGGCAGGCGGTCGGGGATGGTGTGCTGCTCGAGGTCACCGACCTCAAAGTGCATTTCCCGATACACAAGGGCGTATTCAAACGTGTCGCCGGGCATGTGTACGCCGTAGACGGCGTGTCGCTGCAAATAGCACGCGGCGCCACGCTGGCCCTGGTCGGTGAATCCGGGTGCGGCAAGACCACGGCGGGCAAGGGTATCCTCCAGCTGATCCGTCCGAGCGGCGGCAGCGTGCGCTTCGGCGGCGCCGAGCTGACCCGGCTCCGGGGCGAGGCCCTGCGCACGCGGCGCGCGGACTTCCAGTTCATCTTTCAGGACCCGTATTCCTCCATGAACCCGCGCATGATGGTCGGTGATATCGTGGAGGAGGGCATGCTGGCACAGGGCATCGGCAATACCCGGGACGAACGGCGTGCCCGGATGGCGTCGCTGTTCGAACAGGTCGGCCTGTCGCCCGATCATGCACAACGTTATCCGCACGAATTCTCCGGCGGCCAGCGCCAGCGTATCTGCATCGCGCGCGCGCTGGCGGTCGATCCGCAGCTGGTGATCTGCGACGAACCGACCAGCGCGCTGGACGTGTCCGTGCAGGCGCAGATACTGAACCTGCTGAAGGCGCTGCAGGACAGTTTCGGCCTGTCCTACCTGTTCATCACCCACAACCTCGCGGTGGTGTCGTATCTCGCCGATCGCGTCGCGGTCATGTACCTCGGACGCATCGTCGAGGAAGGCCCGGTGACCGAGGTGCTGGAACGGCCGCAGCATCCCTATACCCGCGCGCTGCTCTCGGCGGTCCCGACCCTGGATACGGAATCGCGGCGCGAGATCATCCGCCTGGCGGGCGATCTGCCGTCACCGGCCAGCCCGCCATCGGGCTGCCATTTCCACCCGCGCTGTCCCGAAGCCATGGCGCAGTGTGCCAGTACCTATCCGGATGACTACGGCACACCCGGTCACCCGGTCCGCTGCTTCCTGTACCGCTGAGCGGCCGCCTGATCAGCGCGAAAGCACGATAGGAAACAGCTATTATAATTTGAATATCCAGCATTAATGCCGGTAGCCAGTGCGAGATCCGTGCGCCATCGACGGGTGGCGTTGCGGTATCCCCGTGCAGGAAAACCGGGCAGGCGCGGGTATACGTGGCATGGCGCGATAGTGCTAGAATTCCCGCTTTGACCTTCACCCCGATCCGTACAGCAAGCCGAGGCCCTTCATGAGCATCACCTCCTTCCACCCGCCGGTCCGCACCCTGATGGGTCCGGGTCCCTCAGACGTCAACCCGCGCATCCTCGAGGCCATGTCACGCCCGACCCTGGGCCACCTCGATCCGGTATTCGTCGCGATGATGGACGAGATGAAGGAACTGCTGCGTTACGCCTTTCGTACGCGCAATGAGCTGACCATGCCGGTCTCCGCGCCGGGCTCGGCGGGCATGGAGATGTGTTTCGTGAACCTGGTCGAGCCGGGTGACAAGGTCATCGTCTGCCAGAACGGCGTGTTCGGCGGCCGCATGAAGGAGAATGTCGAGCGCTGCGGCGCAACGGCCGTCATGGTCGAGGATGCCTGGGGCGTCGCCGTTGACCCGGAAAAGGTCGAGGCCGCGCTGAAGGCCCATCCGGATGCGGGTGTACTGGCCTTCGTGCACGCCGAAACCTCGACCGGTGCGATCTCGGACGCGCAGACCCTGGCGGCGCTGGCGCACGAACACGGCTGCCTGGTGATCGCCGATACCGTGACCTCGCTGGGCGGTTCGCCGCTGCTGGTCGATGACTGGGAACTGGATGCAGTCTATTCCGGGAGCCAGAAATGCCTGTCCTGCGTGCCCGGCCTGTCCCCGGTCACGTTCAGCAAGCGTGCCGTCGAGGCCATCACCTCACGCAAGCACAGGGTGCAGAGCTGGTTCCTCGACCTCAACCTGGTGCTGGGTTACTGGGGCGGCGGTGCGAAACGCACCTATCACCATACCGCGCCGGTGAACACGCTCTACGGCCTGCACGAGGCACTGGTGATATTGCAGGAGGAAGGCATCGAGAACGCCTGGGACCGCCACCGCAGGAACCACGACGCACTGCGCGCCGGCTTCGAGGCAATGGGGCTGGAACTCGTCGTGCCGGATGGCCAGCGCCTGCCGCAGCTGAACGCGGTGTCGATCCCCGAGGGCGTCAACGAGGCCGCTGTCCGCAGCGCGCTGCTCAACGAATACAACCTCGAGATCGGCGCCGGCCTCGGTGCCATGGCGGGCAATATCTGGCGTATCGGCCTGATGGGCTATGCCAGCAACCGTAAGAACGTGCTGTTCTGCCTGGGCGCGCTGGATGCCGTGCTGAGCGGCATGAAGGCGCCGATCCGTTCCGGCGTGGCGGTTGGCGCCGCGCGCGCGGTGTACGGCTAGCCGTCGGTCGGATTGCGGGAAACGGCCCCGCGCAGGCCTGCGCGGGATGATGAGACAGGTTCTATCGATGTCATTTCCGCACGGCACAGGGCTATGCGAGTCGCCAAGGACGGGATGCCCCGGGTGAGCGCAGTTATCGCCTGACGATCCGGCGCGAGGAGATTTCCCCTGCGTCCTGTGCGACTGTGTGCGAAAACGACCGGCACGGGTGTCCCGCATCCCGCCTGGATCAGTGCTGTGAGCCGTCGAACAGCTTCAGGTATTCCCCGTAACCTTCCTCGGCCAGCCTGTCCTTCGGGATAAAGCGCAACGATGCCGAGTTGATGCAGTAGCGCAGCCCGGTCGGCTGCGGCCCGTCGTTGAACACATGGCCGAGGTGCGAACCCGCCAGCCGGCTCTTCAGCTCGGTACGTTTCATGAAGAACTTCGTGTCGCTGTGCTCGACCAGCGCATCGCTGGCAATGGGTCGGGTAAAGCTGGGCCAGCCGGTGCCGGATTTGAATTTGTCCGTGGAGCTGAACAGCGGCTCGCCGGAGACGATGTCGACGTAGATACCCGGCTGTTTGTTGTCCCAGTAGTCATTCTGGAAGGCACGCTCGGTCGCCTCCTTCTGTGTCACATCGAATTGCAGCGGCGTGAGCCGGGCGCGCAGTTCCTGTTCGGAGGGTTTCACATAATCGCCGACCTGTTCCGTACCTGCCTGGCCGGTTGCCGCGGCATCGGCCTCGGCGCTCATGCCGATGCGCGTCACGGCGAAGGTGGAGACAGCCAGCAACCCGGCAAGTGAAAGGATTCCGGTCACATTCATACGGTATTACTCCGCTAAGTCAGGGTCTTCGTGGGGTAGGACAGCCGCCAGCCGCCGGGGTTCAATCCGTTGCATGCCGGTACCGGGTGCGCGAATCTGCTGCAAGACCCGTTTACTCCGCAGCGAACGGGTAAGGCAGCGGCTGTAACACGAAGGCCGGGCCGTCGGGGCTGCCGAAAAAGACATCCGCCGCTTCGGCCGACTGGATCTGCAGTACGGCCAGCGCCAGTAGTCCACCGTCCGGGTGCGGCTGGGCATCGACGATGCGTCCGACCGGCTGATCGCCCGTGCCGGAATACAATTCGGCGCCAGGCGGCACCGGGTGGTCCCGGTCGATCCGCCCGAGGTACATGCGGCGTTTGAGGGTGCCGAGGTACTGCATGCGGGCTACGATCTCCTGGCCCGGATAGCAGCCCTTCCTGAAGCTGACACCGTCGACCAGCTGCAGGTTGGCCATCTGCGGCACGAACAGTTCCGCCGTCGCGGCGAATACGGCCGGCAGTCCGGCGCTGATCTCCAGCAGACGCCAAGCGGACTCGCCCACCGGCGCTCCGCGCACGTTGAGCGCATCCCACAGCGTCCGTGCCGCCTGCAGCGAGGTGGCAAACACCTCGAAACGCGGTTGTATGCCCGGCACCCTGACGATGGTCAGCGGGCCGGCCTGCGCCACGCCGTTGACCGCCGTCGGGCAGGCCCCGGCGGCACGGCGGAGTTCCCGGTCGGCATCCACCCCGCTCACGCCGATGCGAAGGAAATTCCCGCCGGCGTCCTCCAGCGTGACATCGGCGCGCAATACGTACCTGCGCAGGCGCTGCAGTACGGCCTCCAGCGAGTCCGCCGGCAGGCGCAAAGTGTACCCGCTGTCGGCGCGAAAGATGCGCATCAGGCCGAGCATGCGGCCCTTGGGGGTGCAGAACGCGCCCAGCTGGCTGCTCCCGGCATCCAGCGCATGGATATCACAGGTCAGCTGGGAGTGCAGGAAGTCACCGGCGTCGCTGCCGTGTGCGGCGATGACGCCCAGGTAATCGAGATCGGCGAATACCAGGCCGCTGAGTGCGACTTCCTGTTCCCGCCCGGGATTGCCGAAATGCACGACCCGTTCGCCGTCGAATACGGCGCCGGCATCCATGAGAAAGGCTTTCCATTCAGCTTTCATCTCAGCTCCCGACAAAGGGCGGATTCTAGACCATGCGCACAGGCCTGTCAGTACGACGCACGTGCATCCCTTCTGGTGTTCCCGTTCCCGCGATGGTATAAAATCGGCAGGCAAACGAACCCGACACATGACCACACGGCGCTCCGCTCCAGTCTATCTGAATCTTTTCCGGATCAGCTTCCCGGTCGGCGCAGTAACCTCGTTCGCCCATCGCGTCTCCGGCGTGCTGCTGTCCCTGTCGTTCCCCCTGCTGGTCTACCTGCTGGACCTGTCGCTGCGGGATGCCGATGGCTTCGACCACGCGGTGGCCGTGTTGCACACGACAGCCTTCAGGCTGGGCTCCACCCTGGTGGCCTGGTCGCTGTTTCATCACCTGTTCTCCGGTGTGCGTTTCCTGCTCATCGATATCGAGGCCGGCGTGGCCCTGCGCCAGGCACGGGCGAGCGCCTGGCTGGTCAATATCGCCGGGGTGGTCGCCGCGCTGCTCTACCTGGGATGGCTCCTGTGAGCCAGCAGGCGGACGGTCTGCGCGGCTGGCTGCTGCAGCGTATCAGTGCCGTCTACCTCGGGCTGTTCCTAGTTTACGTGCTGGTGCATTTCTGGCTCGAACCGCATCCCGACTTCGCGGCCTGGCACAACTGGGTCGCCTGCCCGGCGGTGTCTATCGCCGGCGCGGGCTTCATCCTGGCGCTGCTGATACACGGCTGGGTCGGCTTGCGCGACGTCACGCTGGACTATATCCATCACCTCGGTCTGCGCCTGGCGGTGCTGACCCTGGTCGCCTGCCTGCTCATCGGCTGCGGCCTGTGGGCCTTGCGCATCCTGATCGTGATCAGCCGCTGAGCATGACCATCCCGCAACGCCAGTTCGATACCCTGATCATCGGCGCCGGCGGCGGCGGTCTGCGTGCCGCGCTGCAGCTGTCGCAGGCCGATGCCCACGTCGCCGTGGTGTCCAAGGTGTTCCCGACCCGGTCGCATACGGTCGCCGCGCAGGGCGGTGTGAACGCCGCGCTCGCCAACGTGCGGCCGGATGACTGGCACTGGCATATGTTCGACACCGTCAAGGGCAGCGACTACCTCGGTGACCAGGACGCCATCGAGTACATGTGCCGCACGGCGCCGCGGGCCGTGTATGAGCTCGAACACTACGGCGTGCCGTTCTCGCGGCTCGATAGCGGCACCATCTACCAGCGTCAGTTCGGCGGGCAGAGCATGCATTTCGGCGGCGAGCAGGCGGCACGCACCTGCGCCGCGGCGGACCGTACCGGGCATGCCATCCTGCAGGCCCTGTACCAGCAGAATATCCGCGCACGCACGCATTTCTTCGATGAATATTTCGCCATCGACCTGATCGCCGACGACGAGGGTTTCATCCTCGGCGCGCTGGTACTGGACATCGCCAGCGGCGAGAAGCTGGTGATCGCCGCGCGCACCACGCTGATCGCCACCGGCGGTGCGGGGCAGATATTCCGCACCAACACCAATGCGCTCATCAATACCGGTGACGGCATGGCGATGGCGCTGCGGGCAGGCGTGCCGCTGCAGGACATGGAATTCTTCCAGTTCCATCCCACCGGCATCGCCGGCAAGGGCATGCTGCTCAGCGAAGCCGCGCGCGGCGAGGGCGGCTATCTGCTCAACAGCGAGGGCGAGCGTTTCATGGAGCGCCATGCCCCGCACGCGAAGGACCTGGCCAGCCGCGACGTGGTCAGCCGCGCGATCGTCACCGAGGTGCGCGAGGGGCGCGGCTGCGGTCCGCAGCGTGACCATGTCCTCCTGCAGCTGCACCACCTCGACAGCGAACTGATCAAAACGCGGCTGCCGGCCATCCGCGACATGGCGCTGACCTTCGCAGGGGTGGACATGTGCACGGCACCCGTACCGGTGTTCCCGACCGCGCACTACACCATGGGCGGCATCCCCACCAACCGCCACGGCGAGGTGGTGGTACCCATCGACCACGGGCCGGAGGAGCCCCTGCCGGGCCTGTACGCGGCCGGCGAATGCGCCTGCGTGTCGGTGCACGGCGGCAACCGCCTGGGCGGTAACTCGCTGCTTGATATCATCGTGTTCGGCCGCGCGGCGGGCAACCGCATCATCGAGTACCTGGGCGAGAACCGCTACCACCGCCCGTTCAGGGCCGAGATGCTGGAGCCGGCGCTGGCCCGGCTGGCGCGCTGGGAACGGCAGGGCGATGGCGAGTCCGTCAACGAGTTGCGACAGGCGCTGACACGCACCATGGAAGAACACTGTGGCGTCTTTCGCGCCGAACAGTTACTCAGTGAAGGGGTGGAAAAGGTGCTGGCCCTGCAGGCGCGCCTGCAGGATGTGCGGCTGCGCGATCACAGCCGGGTGTTTAACACCGCGCGCATCGAGGCGCTGGAGCTGGAGAACCTGATGGACGTGGCGGTGGCCACCATCCTGTCCGCGCAGGCACGCCGGGAAAGCCGGGGCGCCCATTCGCGCGTCGATTTCCCGGAGCGCGACGACGTCAACTGGCTGCGTCACAGCCTTTACCACAAGGCCGGAAATACGGTCGACTACAAGCCGGTGCGCATGAAACCGCTGACGGTAGACTCGTTCCCGCCCAAACCGCGTAACTACTGAGCGAATGCGATGAAACTGACCATCTACCGCTACAATCCGGAAGCCGACCGGGAACCGTACCAGCAGGATTTCGAGCTCGATGACGGCCGGCTCGACCGCGACATGATGCTGCTGGATGCCTTGCTGCTGCTGAAGGCGCAGGACGAAACGCTCGGTTTCCGCCGCTCCTGCGGGGAAGGGGTGTGCGGTTCGGACGGCATGAACGTGAACGGACGCAACCGGCTGGCCTGCATCACGCCGCTGTTCTCGCTGCGCACGCCGATCGACATACGTCCGCTGCCGGGCCTGCCCGTCATCCGCGACCTGATCGTCGACATGGAGCCGTTCTACCGCCAGTACCGTGCCGTCGATCCCTACCTCATCAACAAGGACCCGGTGCCGGAGGTCGAGCGGCTGCAGTCGCCGGTACAACGCAAGCGGCTGGACGGCCTGTACGAATGCATACTCTGCGGCTGCTGTTCCACCGCCTGCCCGTCGTTCTGGTGGAACCCGGACCGCTTCCTCGGACCCGCGGCGCTGCTGCAGGCCTGGCGCTTCCTGGCCGACAGCCGCGATCAGGCCACCGACGAACGCCTGGCCAACCTGGACGGGCCGTTCAGGCTGTTCCGCTGCCACACCATCATGAACTGCGTCGAGGTCTGTCCCAAGGGTCTGAATCCGACCCATGCCATCGGGCGCATCAAGGCGATGATGCTCAGGCGCAGCACATGACGGCGGACGGCGGCAGTGCGCAGGCCGAGTACAACCGGCTGACCTGGCAGTGTCGCCGCGGCATGCGCGAACTCGACGAGCTGCTGAACGCCTTCCTGGCCACGCACTTCGCGGCGCTGGACGCGCAGGGGCGGCGTGACTTTGCGACGCTGCTCGAGTATCCGGACGCCGTCCTGCTGGAGCTGCTGATGGGGCGCATGGCCGCTGCCGACCGGGACCTTGCGGGTCTTGTCAGGAACATACGCAACGCCGCTGCGACTTGAGCCCGGCGCCTCGCGCGGCATGGGTGCGTGGCTGCTGCTGGCACACGCCGCGGCCTTTCTTTCCCTGCCGTTCGCCGGCCTGCCGGTCGCGGCGGTCCCGGCGCTGGGCGCCGCCGTCACGGCCAGTCTCCTCTGGTACTGGCCGCGCCACGCCAGCCGTACCGCGCCGGATTGCGTGCGTGCGCTGAGCTGGGAGGGCGACGGGAGCTGTCACCTCGAGTACGTGGACGGCGCGGCATGCCGCGCGACGCTATACCGGCAGGCCTTTGTGCAGCCGTGGCTGGTCATCCTGCAGCTCGAGGTGGCAGGTCGGCGGCGCAGCCTGGTGATCCTGCCGGACATGCTCGATCCCGCCACATTCCGGCGCTTGCGGGTGCGGCTGCGCATGGAACTGGACCGGGGACATGCGCGCTAGCTCCCCGGGCGCCGCCCCGGACGGCACCCGGAACCGCACGCGGCCTGCGCTGACGGGCGCGCTGCTTGTCCTGCTGCTGGGGCTGGAGGGCTGTGCGCCGGCGCCGGACGACGTCATCCGCTTCGGCCTGGCCGCCTCGCCGGCCGACCTGGATCCGCGCTACGCCATCGATGCTACCTCCGCGCGCATCAATCGCCTGCTGTACCGGCGGCTGGTGGACTTCGATGAACGGATGCGCCCGGTCGCCTCGCTGGCGCACTGGGAACAGCTGAGTCCGCGTCATTACCGCTTCCATCTCGACTCACCGCGCGCCCCGTTTCACGATGGCTGTCCGCTGGTCGCGGCGGATGTCGCGGCGACCTACCGCTCGATCCTTGCACCGACTAGCGATTCGCCACATGCCGGCACACTGCGCCTGATCAGCGAGATACGGGTACTGGACGACGACACGCTGGATTTCCTGCTATCACGGCCGGATCCCCTGTTTCCGGGCTATCTGGTGATCGGCATCCTGCCGGCGCAGGGTATCGCGGCCGGCCGAGCGTTCCACAAGGCCCCGCTGGGCAGCGGGCCGTTCCGTTTCACCGGCTGGCCGGAACCGGGACGCCTGCAGCTGGTGCGCCGCGCCGACGGCCAGCGTTTCGAATTCCTGCGTATCGGTGATCCCACCGTGCGCGTGCTCAAGCTGCTGCGCGGTGAGATCAACCTGTTGCAGAACGACCTGCCGGCCGAGCTGCAGCGCTATCTCGAACGGCAACCGGGTATCGACGTGGTGCGCGGGCCCGGGAGCAATTTCGCCTACCTCGGCTTCAATCTGGCCTCGCCGGTGACCGGCGATCTCACGGTCCGCCGCGCGGTTGCGCATGCCATCGACCGCGATGCCATCATCCGCTACGTCCTGGGCGGTGCGGCGCGGCCGGCGGCGGCGCTGCTGCCGCCCGAACACTGGGCTGGCAATGCGCAACTGCAGGCGCCGGCCTTCGATCCTGACCGGTCGCGCGCGCTGCTCAGACAGGCAGGTTATACCCCGGCACACCCGCTGGTGCTCGACTACAAGACTTCCACCGACCCGGTCCGCCTGCGTATCGCGACCATCATCCAGCAGCAGCTTGCCGACGTCGGCATCCGCATGAAGCTGAAAAGCTACGACTGGGGGACGTTCTTCGGCGATATCAAGGCCGGCAATTTCCAGATGTACAGCCTGATGTGGGTGGGGATCAAGACCCCGGACATCTTTCGCTATGCCTTCCACAGCGCCTCGCTGCCGCCCGCGGGTGCCAATCGCGGCCGTTACGCCGACGCCGCGCTCGACCGGCTCGTCGAAGACGCGGAACGGGGCACCACGCTGGACGAACAGGGCGAGCGCTACCGGGCCGTGCAGGCCCACCTGCTGGAACAGTTGCCTTACGTGCCGCTGTGGTATGAGGACCAGGTGTTCGCGGCCCGCACGGACATCACGGGGTACCGGCTGGCCGGCGACGGGAACTTCGACGGCCTGTTGCAGGTTGCCAAACACAGCCGGCCGGCGTCCGATCGTCCCCGGTCCGCCGCCGTGCCGTGAGCCGCAGCGGCGCGCTATTGCGACCACTCCCTTGCCGTATAATCGCGTGATGCCGCCGGAACAGCCGCTCATCAGGATCAGCATCGAGGAACAGCGCCTGCAACTGCTTGAACACGGCAGGGTCGTCATGGATGTCCCCGTGGCGACCGCGGCCAACGGCCCGGGCGAGGTGCGGCACAGCGAATGCACGCCGCGCGGCTGGCATGTGATCCGCGCACGGATCGGCGCCGGGTGCCCGGTCAATACCGTGTTTGTGGGCCGGCGCCCGACCGGCGAGATCTATACCCCGGCACTGAAAGCCGCCGAACCGCAGCGTGACTGGATGCTGACACGCCTCCTCTGGCTGAGCGGCCTGGAGCGCGGTCGCAACCGGCTCGGCGACGTCGATTCCATGCGGCGCTATATCTACATCCACGGCTGTCCCGACGAGGACGTCATGGGCGTGCCGTCCTCGCACGGTTGCGTCAAGATGCGCAACGACGCGGTGATGGCGCTGTTCGAACGGGTGCCGGTCGGCACCCGGGTGTTGATCCAGGAAGGCCGCTTATAGCCGTGCCATCTGGGGCGGCCGGCTGCATGACCATGATGCCCAGCGGGTCGAGCCGGTTGATCATCTTTTCCCACAGGGAGACGGCATCACCCGAGAACACGGCATCCGGATCACCTTCGGTCACGTACCAGTCATCGGCCTTGATTTCCTGTTCCAGCTGGCCGGGCGCCCAGCCGGTCTGGCCGGCAAACAGACGCAATTCGCTGACGGGTTTGCGGGCCTGCACGAGTTGGGTCAGCATGGCACTGTCGCTGCTGGCGTAGACGTCGCCGCGGATATGCTGCGCCAACTCCGTCCGGTACTCGCCCCGGATCAGCATCACCATGATGTGCGGGTTGACCGGCCCGCCGCTGTAGACGGGATAGGCACCCAGTTCGACGACATGCATGTCCGGAAGCACGTCCGCGGCCGACATGCCTAGCGGGCGGTTGACGACCACGCCCAGCGTACCTGTCGTGTCGTGCTGGATGAGGTAGATGACGGTCCTGCCGAAATAGGGGCCGTGCAGGCTGCGCCGCGCGACCAGGAAACGGCCCGCAGCCGGTTCCAGTGTGCCGGTGGTGTCCGGCACCGGCGCCGCACCCGCGGCGCTCCCGGCCAGAAGCAACAGGGCCGTAAATATTGTTGTTATCGGTTTCATGGCGGCGTCCCCGTGTCGTACCCCTTCGAGTGTAGTCCGTCACCGGCGCCCGCGCAGCTTCAGCGGGGAGTCAGAAACCGTACAGGCGCGGCAGCAGCCAGCTCAGGCTCAGCCACATGACCAGGGTCAGCGGCAATCCGATACGGACGAAATCGCCGAAGGTATAGCCACCGGCGTTCATGACCAGCAGGTTGGTCTTGTAGGCCATCGGCGTGGCGTAACTCATGTTCGCGCCGAACAGCATGGCAAGGACGAAGGCCTCGGCCGGCAGGTCGAGTCCCCTGGCGATTGAGATGGCCACCGGTGTACCGATGACCGCCGCCGCGTTATTGGAGACGATGTTGGTCAGCAGGGCCATCAGCAGGATCAGGCCGCTGAGGATGAGCCCCGGTGCCAGTCCGGCGGTCAGCGCGAGGTAGAGGTCGGCCAGCCAGGTGGTGGCGCCGGTACGGGTCAATGCCATGCCCAGCGCCAGGCTGACCGCCACGATCATGATCACCTGGGTGCTCAGGGCATTGCCGATATCGCGCCAGGCCAGCCCGCCGGACAACAGCATGAGCAGTGCACCGGCCACCGCACTGGTCGCGATCGGCAGCAGACCGCTGGCCGCGCTGATGATCACCAGCGCCATGATCAGCAGGGCGAGCGGTGCCTTCCGGGTTGAGGGCAGGTCGGCGGTGGCATCCAGTACCAGCAGTTCGCCCGCCCGCTTGAGCCCTGCAAGCTGTTCGCGCGCGCCCTGGACCAGCACGATATCGCCGATTTGCAGGCGGATATCGCCGATCTCCCGGCTGTAGGTATGTACCCGGCGACCGGCCTGGTGCAGGGCGAGCGTGGCGAGCTGATAGCGATCGGTGAAGCGGCTCGTGTTCAGCGTGCGGTTGACCAGCGGTGAACCCTGGACCACGACGATCTCCGCCAGTTGCTGGTCGCTTGCCTCCAGCGGGTGCTCCTCGTCCACCGGGCCCTCGCCGGAATACAACTGTGCGCCGAGTACCTGTTCGTATTCCTTCAGCTGCGCGGGTGTATCCGCGAGGACCAGGCGGTCGCCCGCCCTGAGGGTGACATCGGGCAGCGGCAGCAGGACGCTCTCGCCGCGCTGGATGCGCTGCACCCGCATTCCGCTGCCCGTTTTCCCGAGCAGTTCCGCCAGCGTGCGGCCATCGGCGTAGCCCTGTTCGGCGATATTGAGCTGGGCGGAAAAGATGCGCGGCGAGGTATCGGTCAGCGCGGTCTGGCGTTCCGGCAACAGGCGCGGTGCGACCAGCCACAGGTAGAGCACGCCCAGGCTGCCGGCGGCGACGGCGGGCAGGAAGAAATCGAACATCCCGAAGCGGGGCAGGCCGAGTTCGGCCGCCACGCTGACCACCAGCAGGTTGGTGGAGGTGCCGATGGTGGTCGCCATGCCGCCGACCAGCGTGGACAGGCCCATCGGCATCAGGATGCCGGAGGCGCTGGTGCCGGCACGCAGGGACACGCTGACCAGGATCGGCAGCAGCAGCACCACGATGGGCGTGTTGTTGACGAAGGCGCTGAGCAGTGCGGCCAGCACCAGCGTCAGCAGCAGCGTCAGCCGGGGACTGTGCGCCCACAGGCGCGCCAGCAGCCGCCCCACAGGCTCCAGTGCGCCGGTCCGTACCAGGCCATGTCCGACAATCATCAGCCCGCATACCGCCACCAGGGCCTCGTGTCCGAAACCGCTGAAGAAGTCGACCGTGTGCAGCGTCCGGGCCCCGTCGTGGTAGGGGAACCACTCGAACCCGATGGTCAGCGCGACGAGCACCACCAGGCTGGACGTTTCCAGCGGGATGCGCTCGCGCGAGAACAGAAGCAGCGCGAAGCCGGTCAGAATAAGTACGGCCAGTGCATGAGGATCGGGTAGTGGTGGCATGGGAACGCCCGGCTGTGCAGTGGCCGCCAGTATAACCGAGCGGTACCGCCGACGGGTTCCCCGGGGACACGTCATGCGACCGACGCTTAAGTCGCTCTGCTACGATGCCGCTAAGGATTTGATGCCGTGGTGATTGCCGCACAGGGCGGCGGGCGACACGCGGCCGGATCGTCAACTCACGTGCCGGAGACAGCCATGGCGCTCGGATGCAGCAGACGGGTGGCGTTGCGGGGCCTGCTGGCGCTGGTCCTGTCGACGGCTGTCTGTGTCGCATCCGAGCCGTTCGACGATACCTTCGCACGTGGCTGGGAGGCCTACCAGGCGGGTCAGTACAGCGGCGCGCTGCGGCTGTGGCAGCCGCTGGCGGACGCGGGCGACGCCGAGGCGGAGCTCAATATTGGTTTCCTCTACGACGCGGGGCAGGGTGTGCCGGCGGACCCGACCCGTGCCGCGAACTGGTACCGCCGCTCGGCGGAGCACGGCCATGCCGCTGCGCAGTACAACCTCGGCATGATGTACGCCGCCGGGCGCGGTGTGATACGCGATACCGCTCGGGCGCGCTACTGGCTGGAACTGGCGGCTGGCCAGGGCCTGCAGGAAGCACGTACCCTGCTGCCGGAGGTGGACGGCCGGCCGGCGGGCGCGGTGCCGGAGTCGGCGGTCAGCGAGCAGGACCGATTCATCGATTCCATCAGCGGTTCGTCCACCGGCACCGCCTGGCCGGTCGCCGGTGGTTATGTCGTCACCAGCAACCACGTAGTGGCGGGCAGCGAGTCGGTCTCCCTGTACGATGTCGCCGGGCACCGGCTGCAGGCCACGGTGGCCATGCGTGACACCGTGAACGACCTGGCAGTGCTCAGCATCAGCGATACCGACAACCTGCCGCCGGCCCTGCCATTATCCAGTGCGCCGGGACGCCTGGGCAGCAACGTCTTTACGCTCGGTTATCCACGCGTCGATATCCTGGGCCGGACGCCCAAACTCACCGACGGGATCATCAGCTCGGTAAACGGCTACCGGGACGATCCCGGCAGTTACCAGACCTCGGTGCAGATCCAGCCGGGCAACAGCGGCGGTCCGCTGCTGAACATGGAGGGCGAGGTAATCGGAATCGTCTCCTCCATGCTGGGCACCGTGAGCGCCACGTCGGAAACGGTGGTTCTGCCCAATATCAGTTATGCGGTCAAGGTCGACATGCTGCGCACGCTGTTGCAGGCATTACCGGAACGTCCGCCGTCCCGTGTCGCGGCAGCGGGTCATCCGGCCGCGCTCGTCGATCTCGCGGATCGTATCCAGTCATCGGTGCTGCTGGTCGTCTCGGCCGACTGATGCCGTAGGAACGCCGCACCTGCGCTGCGACGAGCGGTGGCGCGGGCGCGTCAAATTACCAACACTGCATCACAAATCACTTGAGCAGATACGTTTAACTCCACGCAATGCAAGAATGGGCGAGGGCAGATGTCGTCCAGCATCGGTTACCTGCCAATCCACTTTAGACTCGACCGGTTTGTGCCCGTATAGTAGGCCCCGAAATTCACCGGGGGTCTGCACGCAGACAACGGATCTTGCCGGCGTGCCATGCCGCGATGCGAGCGAGGCGCAGCCCGCATGGTGATTCATCAAGTAAACCTGAGAGGTCATGACTATGGAAATTCGTAGACTATCAACACGCGCAACTCTCGTCGCTGTGGCCGCGGTGACGACGACGATGCTGTTTGCGCCGACGCAGGCCGCGCAGGAAAACCTGGCAGCAGGCGCAGGACTGCTGCCTGCCAATGCCCGCCCCGGCGAATGCTATGCCAAGGTCATGGTACCGGCGCAGTACAAGTCGATTGAAGAGAAGGTGGTGACAGCGGAAGCCAGCGAGAAGATCGAGGTCATACCGGCCAAGTATGAATGGTCCGAGGTCAAGGTGCCCGTGCAGCAGGCATCCGAGAAGCTGATCGCTGTTCCGGCCAAGTACGAAAAGGTCGAGGAGAAGATCGAGATAGAGCCCGCCCATACCGTATGGCGTCTCGGCCCCGGCGAGAAGGCGAAGGAGGTCGGCGATCGTGATCTGGCCATGGCGCTGGCGTTGGACCTCCCGGCTACCGCCAAGCCCGGCCAGTGCTACAATGAGTTCTACCAGCCGGCGAAGTTCGAGACCAAGACGGAAAAGCTGCTCAAAACCGCCGCCGCCGAGGAGATCACGACGTCCGAACCGCAGTTCGAATGGGCCGAAGAGAAGGTGCTGGTCAAGGAGGCCTCGGAAAAGATCATCGAGGTCCCGGCCAGGTATGAGGAGGTTACCGAGAAGGTGCTCGAGTCGCCGGCCTATACCACCTGGAAGAAGGGGCGCGGCCTGAACGAGTCCATCGACAACGCCACCGGGGAGATCATGTGCCTGGTCGAGGTCCCGGCCAAGTACACCGAGATCAAGAAGCGCGTTCTGAAGACCCCCGCCAGCACCAAGAAGATCGAGATTCCCGCCGAGTACAAGACCGTACGCGTACAGAAGCTGGTCAAGCCGTCGGCCGAAAACCGCAAGCCGATCCAGGCCGAATACCAGAGCGTCGAGAAACGCGTGAAGATCTCCGACGCCAAGGTCGGCTGGGAACTGGCCGGCATGAGCGGCGCGGGCAAGCCGACCGGCAAGACCTACTGCCTGGCGGCGGTGCCGGCGAAGTTCAAGACCATTACCAAGGAGGTCGTGAAGGAACCGGCCACGATCAAGAAGGTGTCCGTGCCGGCGACCTACAAGACCATCCGCATGAAGAAGCTGGTGTCGAAGGCCGCCGAGAAGCGCATTCCGATACCGGCCAAGTACCAGGTCGTGACCAAGCAGCGCAAGGTGTCGGAGGCGCGCCTGGAATGGCGTCAGGTCCTGTGTGAAACCAATACCACACGCGGCCTGGTCGTGCAGATCCAGCGCGGCCTGCAGAAGGCCGGCTACAACCCGGGCCCGATCGACGGCGTGCTGGGTGGCACCACGCTGTCGGCGATCGATGCCTACCAGCGCAAGAACGGCCTGCCGACCGGTGGATTGACCATCCAGACGATCGAACGGCTCGGCGTCAAGCTCGGCAGCTAGCCGCGCGGTCAATCGCCCGGATGCGGGCGTCCCGCCGATCGATACGGCCCGGTGCGTCTCCGCACCGGGCCGTTTTATATGGAGCACCACCGATACCGTCGGCCCGGTTCAGGGCCCCCGAGAGGGGATCAGTTATCCCCCGTCTTCAGGCGGCGGATCAAACTGTATGCAAAAATATTCCAGCAGGATCTGAGTCCGCTGTATCAATGAGCGTTCCTTCTCCCTTCGGGAAAGGGGCAGCGCCGGTCCCCGCGCTGGCGGGGAAAACACTGTTCTTCTGTATTACATCCCTCTCCCCAACCCTCACCCTGAGGGGGAGGGGGTTGATCGGCCGGATGGCCGATCAACCCGGTTTTCAGCCGTGAGCCGAAGCCACCGGACTTAGCTGGTAGAGTATTCACTGTTCCTCCGCACGCACCGCGCACGTGGCGGGATAGCGGGCATCACGCCAGTCCGCTAGCGGCTGTATACACGGCGGCTGACCGTTGTCGAGATACCAGGAATCCACGGAGAAAAGCCTGCCGCTGGCATGCTCGCGGATCACGGCGGTCCAGTGTTCACTGACCAGCCAGCGCCGGCGCCTGACCCGGTGTTCGACGCTGTGCCAGTGCAGCAGTCCCGCGTTCTCCAGCAGCCGGAGGAAGGTGGTCGTGTTTCTGGATTCGGCGATACAGTCGAGTTGTCCCTCACGGCCGTCGACGAGGACATTGCGGCCCTTGTCGCGCCAGGTGCCGGCCACGCGCCCGGCCAGCGTCTCCAGCAGGGCGATGGCCCGGCGGATCGCCTCCCGTTCCGCCCCGGCCGTCGCCAGCGACTGAAAGCGTGCGCCGACCCGTTGCCATTGCGCCCCGCTCAGTGCAACCTGCGCGGTTGTCCTGCAGTGAAAATCGACACAGACGCTGAAGGGGGGCGGTGCATCCAGGCCGTACGCGGGCAGCGCCGCGATGACCGGCAGGAGCAGGGCAACGGTCGGGCGACACCGGCGCACGCGGCCGCCGTCCGACGGTCGCGACCGGCCGGTTCCTGTCTTCACGGGGTGATACATTCGGGTTCCATTGGAAATGACAGGCGGTACCGCCACGATTTCAGTACATCCGTGCTACGCGCCGGTCCGAACCGGCCGTTGCTTCCGTAGGCTTCCGGTCCGGTTATGATAACCTGATACGCACGAGCGAGGGTGTGAACGGACCGATCATGGACCTGTACAACCGCAGCGGCTGGCATCCCAAGGCCGACATCTACCGCCGCGCCGGCGGCTGGCTGGTGAAGCTGGAGCTCGCCGGCTTGAGCGAGCAGGACCTGCGGGTCGCGGTACAGGGTGATGCCCTGGTCATCGAGGGCCGGCGCCGCGACCTGTGCATACCCGAAGCCCAGGAGTCCCTGTCCATGGAGATCAGCTATGACTGGTTCCGGCGCGCGATCCGGTTCCCCGGCGGCGTGGCTCCGGAGATCGCGCGGGTACAGTATCGGGACGGCATGCTGATGGTCTACCTGCGCTCCGGGGATTGACGCCTCATGAATACGGATAACCCTGCCTCCACCCTGGTCCTGCCCGTCTTTCCGCTCAAGAACAGCGTGGCGTTTCCGCACATGGTGCTGCCCGTCACCGCCGGACGGGTGAAATCGATCGCCGCGGTCGAGGCGGCGCTGGCCACCGAGGACAAGCGCATCGCGGTCTTCACACAACGCGACGATGCCATCGAGGCCCCGGGCGCGGACGACCTCTACCCGGTCGGTACGCTGTGCGTCATCAAGCGCATGCAGCGCACGCAGGGCGTGATCAATCTGGTGCTGCAGGCCGGTCGGCGCATCGAACGCCAGGCGCTGCTGCGCGAGAGCCCCTACCTCGAGTGCCGGTCCGGTTACCTGGCCGAACCCGATGACGGCGGCTCGGAGATCGAGGCGCTGCACCGCACCATGCTCGACCAGGCGGCCCGCATGCTGGAACTCGGGCCCGCGCAGATGCAGATCGACCTCAGGCAACTGGTCGCCGACCTCGAGCGGCCCATCGAGCAGGCCTACGTCCTGTCCTCGGTGATCTCGCTCGGTATCGATAAGCAGTACCGCCTGCTGGCCGCGGGCAGCCAGCTGGATGCGCTGCGCCTGATCGTCGACTACCTCAACCACGAGATCCAGGTGCTCGAGATACAGCAGCAGATCTCGAGCGCGGTGACCACGAAGCTGTCCCATGAACAGCGCGAGATGATGCTCCGTCAGCAACTGCGCGAGATCCAGGAACAGCTCGGGGAATCCTCGCCCGAACAGGCAGAGGTGGCCGCGCTGCGGACGCGTCTCGAGGAGGTCGGACTGCCCGAGTCGGTGCGCGGGGAGATCGAACGGGAACTCTCGCGGCTGGAACGCCTGTCGGCCAATGCGCCGGACTACCAGACGACGCGCAGTTATATCGACCTCGTACTGGACCTGCCCTGGCAGGAGCGCACGGAGGACAACCTCGACCTGGTGCGCGCGCGCGGCATACTGGACGCGGACCACTTCGACCTCAAGGAGGTCAAGGATCGCATCATCGAGCACCTGGCGGTGATGAAGCTCAATCCCGGCGCACGCGCCCCGATCCTCTGTTTCGTGGGTCCCCCCGGCGTCGGCAAGACCTCGCTGGGTCAGTCGATCGCCCGCGCCCTGGGACGGACCTTCGAGCGCATGAGCCTGGGCGGACTGCACGACGAGGCCGAACTGCGCGGACACCGCCGCACCTATGTCGGCGCCATGCCCGGGCGCATCATCCGCGCCATACGCCGTGCCGCCGTGAGCAACCCGCTGCTGATGCTGGACGAGATCGACAAGCTGGGGCGTGATTTCCGCGGTGATCCCGCCGCCGCATTGATGGAGATACTGGACCCGGCCCAGAACAGCGAATTCCGCGACAACTACCTGGACCTGCCGTTCGACCTGTCCGGCGTCATCTTTATCGTCACGGCGAACACCCTCGACACCATTCCCGGGCCGCTGCTCGACCGGATCGAGGTGCTGCGCCTGTCCGGTTACAGCGAGGCGGAGAAGCTGGAGATCGCGCGACGCTACCTGCTCGGGCGCACCCTGCAGAACGCCGGCCTGGATGAGACGCAGCTCGTCCTCGATGACGCGGCGCTGGGCCACGTCGTCCGCAACTACACCCGCGAGGCCGGTGTGCGCTCCCTGGAGCGCGCGCTGGGGCGCATCGCGCGCAAGGTCGCCACCCGCATTGCCGAGGGCCACACCGAGCCGGTGATGCCCGGACCCGAAACGATCGCCGACTACCTCGGCCCGCCGCGCATCTCGCGCGAGGAGCGCCGCACGTCGCTGATCCCGGGCGTGGTGGCGGGCCTGGCCTGGACCGAGGCCGGTGGCGAGGTCCTCTACGTCGAGGCGGTGATGCTGCCGGAGGGCAGGGACCTCGTGCTGACCGGTCAGCTCGGCAGCGTCATGCAGGAATCCGCCCGGGCCGCGCAGAGCTACATCTGGTCGCAGGCGGAGGAACTGGGCATCAACGCTGAACTGATCGGCAAGTCCGGCATGCACATCCACGTGCCGGCCGGCGCGACGCCCAAGGACGGCCCGTCCGCCGGCGTGACCATGGCCACCGCGCTGGCCTCGGCCTACACCGGCGCGCCGATCCACGAGGACATCGCGATGACCGGCGAGATCACCCTCAGCGGCCTGGTGCTGCCGGTCGGCGGCATCAAGGAGAAGATGCTGGCCGCGCACCGCGCCGGTTTCCGGCGTGTGATCCTGCCCGATGCCAACGACGCGGACCTGGAGGAACTCCCCGAACAGGTGCGCCGGGAGATGACCTTCATCCCGGTGCGACGCATCGACGAGGTGCTGAAGCTGGCGATCAGCGGGTTCGAGGTCCGCGTATAAACAAGCCTGTCTCGCGCGCGACTAGCTCAAAACCGCAAACACGCTTGCGAAGCGTACTGCACGACAAGCGATTCTCGAATGAACGTCATAAGCTGCGGGAAGGAAAAATATCCCGAGCGAATGTCCTGCTATTGTTTCGGTGTTTCTTATGCCGCAGCAAAAAATGAGGGTGTTGTTGTTGATTTTGTCAAAGAAAAAACGAAACAATCCCTCTGCGCCTGTGAAACCAGCAATCCTTCATGACGTTGGTGTCTCAAAGATTTCCCGATGCAATGAGTTCCAACAACAAAATCAAGTCGTTCTCATCGCTCACCGGGACGCTTCGCCGCGATGCGGTGCGCGCCCCTTGTTGTGAACGTCAAGGCGCAAGGAAACCGATATGTAGGTAGAAAGCTTCAACGGGGTCAGGCGGCCCCGCTTTCGTATACCATCGGCGGTGTTTGGTCTAGACTGGGATATCCTCCAGCCATCTCCGGCCTTCCGATGAGATCCACCCTGACCCTGCTGGCATTGCTCATGGGTAGCGCG